>Ga0247821_10001385_pt1 | contig 13519 bp, 11 predicted proteins | sample 13C_Glycerol_Day_FD_192481 | JGI IMG/M metagenome (GOLD analysis project Ga0247821, IMG submission 192481) | Soil microbial communities from agricultural site in Penn Yan, New York, United States - 13C_Glycerol_Day14 | ecosystem: Environmental > Terrestrial > Soil > Agricultural land | place... | reverse complement strand
GGGGTGCTGTAGTAGTCGGCCTGCTCACCGCCGTACGGCGGCCCGGACTGCTGCCCGTAGGGATCCGCCGGGCCGGCGGCGTACGGGTCACCCGGCTGGGAGCCCGTGGGCCAGCCGTTCTGGTCGTACTGCGGCTGGTGCTGCTGCGGCGCGTACTGCTGCTGGTCGTACGGGGGGTTCTGCTGGTCGTACTGCGGGTACTGCTGCCCGCCGCCGTACCCCTGCTGCTCCCCGGTGCCCCAGTCGCCGTACTGCTGCTGCGTCTGCGGCTGCTGCGGATAGTGCTGTGGCTGGCCGCCGTAGGGGGACTGCTGACCCTGCTGGGTCTGCTGTCCGCCCCATCCGCCGTCCCCGTACAACGGGTCGTCCGGATGCCACGGTTCGGAGCCCTGGCCCCGGCCATACTCAGTCATCGATCCCCTAGAGCCGCGAGGCGGCGGGCGCGGGGCCACCTGAAGACCACGGCTCCCGTACCGCCTCTTTCTGTGCGGCGGCTGTTCGAACACCGTCCGCATCGCGCGGAACGTTACCGTACCGCGATCAGATGACCACTTCGACGCCCTCACCGGGTGGTCTGCCTGACACCCGTTCGGATTCCAGCGCCTGCTGGAGGATGATCACGGCGGCGGCCTGGTCGATGACCGAGCGGCCCTTCTTGGACTTCACCCCGGAGGCGCGCAGTCCCTGGCTCGCCGTGACCGTGGTCATCCGCTCGTCGACCAGGCGCACCGGCACGGGGGCGATGCCGCGGGCCAGCTCCCGCGCGAAGCCCCTGACCTTGGCCGCGGCCGGCCCCTCGCCCCCCTTGAGGGAGCGGGGGAGGCCGACGACGACCTCGATCGGCTCGTACTCCTGCACGAGCAGCCCGAGCCGGCGGTGCGCGGCCGGGACGTCCCGGCCGGGCACCGTCTCCACCGGCGTGGCGAGGATCCCGTCGGGGTCGCACGAGGCGACCCCGATGCGGGCGTCCCCGACGTCGATCGCGAGACGGCGGCCGCGGCGCATCACCGGGCCGTCCGTCCGCTCGTTCACCGGGTCGTTCACTTGGCGGTGTCCGCCACGAGCCGTTCGACGGCGTCGACGGCCTCGCCGACGGCGGCCGGGTTCTGGCCGCCGCCCTGGGCGACGTCCGGCTTCCCGCCGCCGCCGCCGCCGAGCGTCTTGGCGGCCGTGCGGACCAGGTCACCGGCCTTGAGACCACGCTCGCGGGCGGCGTCGTTGGTGGCGATGACCGTGAGCGGCTTGCCGTTGTTCACCGTGAACAGGGCGACCACGACGGCCCGGCCGCCCTGGATCCGGCCGCGTACGTCGAGGACCAGCTTGCGCAGGTCGTCGGGCGTCGTGCCGTCCGGCACCTGGCCGGTGACGACGGCGACGCCGCGGACGTCCTTGGCGGACTCGGCGAGACCGGCGGCGGCCTGGAGCACCTTCTCGGCGCGGAACTTCTCGATCTCCTTCTCGGCGTCCTTCAGCTTGCCGAGCATGGCGGAGACCTTCTCGGGCAGTTCCTCCGAGCGGCCCTTGAGCAGTTCGGTGAGCTGGTTGACGACCGTGTGCTCACGGGCGAGGAAGTTGTAGGCGTCCACGCCGACCAGGGCCTCGATGCGGCGCACGCCGGAGCCGATGGAGGACTCGCCGAGCAGCTTCACCAGACCCAGCTGGGCGGTGTTGTGGACGTGGGTGCCGCCGCACAGCTCCTTGGAGAAGTCGCCGATGGTGACGACCCGCACGCGCTCGCCGTACTTCTCGCCGAACTCGGCGATGGCGCCCTGCTTGCGGGCCTCGTCGATGCCCATGACGTCGGCGCGCACGTCGAGGTCGCGGGAGAGCACCTCGTTGATCTTCTGCTCGACGTCGGTCATCACGGCCGTCGGCACGGCGGACGGGGAGCCGAAGTCGAAGCGGAACCGGCCGGGCTGGTTCTCGGAACCGGCCTGGGCGGCCGTCGGGCCGAGGGCGTCGCGCAGGGCCTGGTGGGTGAGGTGGGTGGCCGAGTGGGCGCGGGCGATGGCCGTGCGGCGGCGCCCGTCGATCGAGGCGTGGGCCCTGGCGCCGACGGTGATCTCGCCGACCTGGACCACGCCCTTGTGGACGTACACGCCCGGGACCGGCTTCTGGCAGTCACGGATCTCGATGACGGCGCCGTTGTCGGCCCGGATCCGGCCGGTGTCGCCGATCTGGCCGCCGCCCTCGGCGTAGAACGGGGTGCGGTCGAGGACGATCTCGACCTCGTCGCCCTCGGTGGCGGCCGGGGAGGAGACGCCGTCGACGAGGATGCCGACGACGGTGGACTCGCCCTCGGTGGCGGTGTAGCCGATGAAGTCGGTGGCCCCGGCGCGGTCGGCGATCTCTCGGTAGGCGCCGAGGTCGGCGTGGCCGGTCTTCTTGGACAGGGCGTCGGCCTTGGCCTTCTCCCGCTGCTCCTTCATCAGGCGGCGGAAGCCGTCCTCGTCCACGGAGAGCCCCTGTTCGGCGGCCATCTCCAGGGTGAGGTCGATCGGGAAGCCCCAGGTGTCGTGGAGCAGGAAGGCCTTGTCGCCGGGCAGCACGGCCGAACCGGCGGACTTGGTGTCGGTGATGGCCGTGTCGAGGATGTTGGTGCCGGCCTTCAGCGTCTTCAGGAAGGCGTTCTCCTCGGCGAGGGCGACCTTCTCGATGCGCTCGCGGTCGGTGACCAGCTCGGGGTACTGCTGCCCCATCATGCCGATGACGACGTCGATCAGGTCCTTGACGACCGGGCCGGTGGCGCCGAGCAGGCGCATGTTGCGGATGGCGCGGCGCATGATGCGGCGCAGCACGTAGCCGCGGCCCTCGTTGCCGGGGGTGACGCCGTCGCCGATGAGCATCACGGAGGTGCGCATGTGGTCGGTGACCACGCGCAGCGAGACGTCGGAGGCGTGGGCGTCGCCGTACCGCACGCCGGTCAGCTCGGTGGCCCTGGCGATGACGGCCATGGAGGTGTCGATCTCGTACATGTTCTGCACGCCCTGCAGAATCATGGCGAGCCGCTCGAGGCCGAGACCGGTGTCGATGTTCTTGCTCGGCAGGTCGCCGAGGATCTCGAAGTCGTCCTTGCCGGTGCCCTCGCCCCGCTCGTACTGCATGAAGACGAGGTTCCAGATCTCCACGTACCGCTCGTCGTTGACGGCGGGGCCGCCCTCGGCGCCGAACTCCGGGCCGCGGTCGTAGTTGATCTCGGAGCAGGGGCCGCAGGGGCCCGGGACGCCCATGGACCAGAAGTTGTCCTTCTTGCCCAGGCGCTGGATGCGCTCGGCGGGCACGCCGACGACGTCGCGCCAGATCTGCTCGGCCTCGTCGTCGTCCTGGTAGACGGTGATCCACAGACGCTCGGCGTCGAGGCCGTAACCGCCCTTGTCCTGAGAGCTGGTGAGCAGCTCCCAGGCGAGCTTGATGGCGCCTTCCTTGAAGTAGTCGCCGAAGGAGAAGTTGCCGCACATCTGGAAGAACGTGCCGTGCCGGGTGGTCTTGCCGACCTCTTCGATGTCCGGCGTGCGGACGCACTTCTGCACGCTGGTGGCGCGGTCGAAGGGCGGCTTGACCTCGCCCAGGAAGTAGGGCTTGAAGGGCACCATGCCGGCCGGGACGAGGAGCAGAGTCGGGTCGTCCGCGATGAGCGACGCCGAAGGGACGACGGTGTGCCCGCGCTCCTCGAAGAAGCTCAGCCAGCGGCGGCGGATCTCGGCCGACTCCATCAGTGGTCCTCATTCCGGTTGTACGGGTGGGTCGGGTACGCCGGCTTGTGCGCCGGGCCCTCGACGTACTTGGGGCTGTTGCGGTTCTCGATGACGGCATAGCTCCGGGGCGCCGGGAGTTCGCGGTCGACGGGGGCGTTGAGCCCGAGCGCGTCGCCCAGTTCGGCCTCGCGCCGGTGCATGTTGTCGCGGACCTCGAGCGCGAAGTCCACCGCGCGGTCCCTGAGCCGGCCGCCGGCCTCGATCGCCTTGTTCGCCGCGGTGACGGCGAGGTGCTCGGGCGTCAGCTGCTTGATCTTGCGGTTGACCTTGGTGGTGGCCCACACTCCGGCGGCGACGCCGGTGGTGAACCAGAACGTTCGGCGGAACATCGCTGGGTCAGTCCCTCTTCCCCCGGGTCCGCTTGCCCCGCCGCGCCCCCGGGACGGTACGGCCGGCGATCACGGTACGCCTCGGCGCGTCGGCCGGGGCGTCCTCCTTGCGGCCGCTGACGGCACGGCGGACGCCGTAGCCGAAGGCGGCGACCTTGACCAGGGGGCCGCCGAAGGTGGAGGCCACGGTGGTCGACAGCGCGGAGGCGTTGGAGGTGACCTCCTGGACGTCGGAGGCGATCGCGTCGACCCGTTCGATCTGGGTCTGCGCTGACCGCACCGCCGTGGAGGCGTCCGCGAGCAGCGGCACCGCCTGGTCGGTCACCTCCGCCACGAGTCTGGTGGTCGCCCGGAGCGTCTGGGCCAGCCTCGCCAGCGCGACGGCGAGGAAGGAGACCAGGATCGCCCAGAACACGGCCACCAGGATTCCGGCCACCTCGCCACCGGACACTGTGTGCACCCGCTCCCTTGAAACGCGCCTGTACATCGAGAAAGTAGTGCGACCGAGCCTATCGCGCCGGTGACGCGACTCCGTACCGGATTATCGTGCTCCACCAGTCGAGTCGTCCCGGGGCGCGGCGCGGGCGAAGACGAGCCCGCCGCCTCGCCCGCCGGGAGGGCGGGGAGACGGCGGGCTCGGGATACCGCGTCGTCCGCTGGGATCAGCGGGCGTAGTACTCGACGACGAGCTGCTCGTCGCAGATCACCGGGATCTCCTTGCGGTTCGGCTCACGGTCCAGGCGGAACGCCAGGGACTTGAGGTTCACCTGGAGGTAGCGCGGGATCTCGCCGTCGGGGGCGAAGCCGCCTTCACGGGCGATCGTGAAGAGGGTCTTCTCCTTGCTGCGCTCGCGCACCTGCACGACGTCGTCCGGGCGGACACGGAAGGAGGGCTTGTCGACCTTCTTGCCGTTGACCTGGATGTGGCCGTGCACGACCATCTGGCGGGCCTGGTAGATCGTGCGGGCGATGCCCGAACGCAGGACCAGCGCGTCGAGACGGCGCTCGAGCTCGATGACCAGGGCCTCACCGGTCTTCATCGACGTCTTGGCGGCACGCTCGTAGGCGCGGACCAGCTGACGCTCGGAGATGTCGTACTGAGCGCGCAGACGCTGCTTCTCGAGCAGACGGACCTTGTAGTCCGAGTTCTGCTTGCGGCCACGGCCGTGCTCGCCCGGCGGGTAGGGGCGGGCCTCGAAGTACTTGACGGCCTTCGGGGTCAGCGCGATGCCGAGGGCACGCGACTTCTTGACCTTGGGGCGGGACTGGTTCGCCACTTCTTTTCCTTTTCCTTTTCGGCTGCCTCAGGGTTACGGGAGGTCGCATCCGCAGCCGGGGAATTCCCCTCGGGTCCGTGAGGACCCTTGGGGCAGCCGCTCCCCTGGTCTGGGCACATACGTGCAGCACACGAACGGCCCACCGACCGGTCCCGGAAGATACGGGGAGGTGGTGGGCTGCCCGCGACACCTACGACGGTGCGCGACGCTCCTGGATCGAAGATCCGGCTGGATGTCCCGCCTGAGGCGCCGACCGGGGCCGGACACGGGACTCAGCACTGCCGAGGAGTCTACAGGGTGGTCAGGACCGCTTCCGACCGAGGTGCTTCCTGGTCCACTCCACCGCGTCCGCGTATCTCGCCTCCGCGCCGTGCCGGGTGGGCTCGTAGTACTCGCGGTCCTTGAGGGCGTCCGGTGCGTACTGCTGTGCGGCGATGCCCTCGGGCAGGTCGTGCGGGTAGGTGTAGCCCTTCCCGTGCCCGAGTTTCGTCGCGCCCTTGTAGTGGCTGTCCCGCAGGTGGGAGGGCACGGGCCCGGCCAGTCCCTTGCGTACGTCGTCCAGCGCGGCGCCGATCGCCGTGGTGGCCGCGTTGGACTTGGGGGCGAGGGCGAGGGCGATGGTGGCGTGGCTGAGGGTGAGGGCGGCCTCGGGGAAGCCGATCATGGCGACGGCCTGGGCGGCGGCGACCGCGACGGACAGCGCGTTCGGGTCGGCGAGGCCGATGTCCTCGCTGGCGGAGATCATCAGCCGGCGGGCGATGAAGCGGGGGTCCTCGCCGGCCTCGATCATGCGGGCCAGGTAGTGCAGGGCGGCGTCCACGTCGGAGCCGCGGATGGACTTGATCAGCGCGCTGGCGACGTCGTAGTGCTGGTCGCCGTCGCGGTCGTACTTCACCGCCGCCCGGTCGACCGTCTCCTCCAGGGTGGCCAGCGTGATCTCCGCCTCGCCCTTGTCGAGGGCGGCCCCGGCGGCGGCCTCCAGGGCGGTGAGCGCGCGGCGGGCGTCGCCGCCCGCGATCCGCTGGAGGTGGTCCGTGGTGTCGTCGGGGAGGGTGACGGCACCCTTCAGGCCCCGCTCGTCGGTGAGGGCGCGCCGCAGCAGGTCGCGGATGTCGTCGTCGGTGAGCGGTTCGAGGGTGAGCAGCAGTGAGCGGGAGAGCAGCGGGGAGATGACCGAGAAGTAGGGGTTCTCAGTGGTCGCGGCGATCAGGGTGACCCAGCGGTTCTCCACGGCCGGGAGCAGGGAGTCCTGCTGGGCCTTGCTGAACCGGTGGATCTCGTCGAGGAAGAGGACGGTCTCCTGGCCGTACCCGCCGGAGGCGCGGCGGGCGCCGTCGATGACCGCGCGGACCTCCTTGACGCCCGCGGTGATCGCCGACAGCTCCACGAAACGCTTGTTGGTGGCCTTGGAGACGACGTAGGCCAGGGTCGTCTTTCCGGTGCCGGGCGGGCCCCAGAGGATCACCGAGGAGGGACCCGCGGGGCCCGAGGCGCCCTCGCCGACCAGTCTGCGCAAGGGGGAGCCCGGCTTCAGCAGGTGCTGCTGGCCCACCACCTCGTCGAGGGTGCGCGGGCGCATCCGGACCGCCAGGGGGCTGCCGGTCGGGTCCTTCTCCTGGCGTTCTTCTGCTGCGGCGGTGAACAGGTCGGGCTCCACGCTGAAACCCTAAAGCACCGCACCGACAGCCCGGGGCGGGCGGTCAGCTGGTCCAGAACTCCCACCAGCGGGTCAGGATCAGCATGCCGATGATGCCGATGTGCAGGACCGGCATGACCCAGGTGAACTCGCCGAAGAAGCCCTTCAGCCAGCCGGGGGCGGGCAGAAAGCCCTGGCGGATGTTGAACGACGTCACGTACCAGAACATGATGATCGTGGCGACCCAGGCCAGGCAGCACCACAGGCACAGGGCGTTGATCCGGTACAGGGACTGGAACATCAGCCAGGCGCAGAAGACGACGCCGAAGAGGGTGCCGGCGTTGAAGGTGAGCCAGTACCAGCGCGGGAAGCGGGCCCGGGCGAGCAGGCTCATGCCGACGCAGACGACGATGCCGTAGGTGACGAGGCCGAGCATCGGGTTGGGGAAGCCGAAGACGGAGGCCTGGTCGCTCTCCATGACGCTGCCGCAGGAGACGACGGGGTTGAGGCTGCACCCGGGGACGAACGTCTCGCCCTTGACCTTGGCCTCGAGCAGCTTGAACTTGTCGAGCGTGATCACCCACGCGGCGAGCACCCCGGCGGCGCCGGTGATCACCAGGAGCAGGGCGAGGGCCCGGCTCGCGCCCTCCGTGCGCGGCGCGGAGGCGGTGCGCCGCGGCGAGGCGGAGGGTTCGGGCTCCATGTCGACGTCCTTGACTGTCGTCTTGCTCATCACGCCGATTCCGTCACTGGGGGTGTGGACCTGCTTCGGGCAGGGCCATTGTGCCGTACGGAGCCGTGAACGCGCCGTCGGGCGGACATAAGAACAGACGGGTGTTCGCCCCTGGGCGTGGGGTTTCGGCCGATGTCCGTGGGACGCCCGTACACACGCTCCACCCGGTGTCCCCCGCCGGGGTGCCGGGGCGTCCGCGCGGTTGACGGCGAAGGCGCCGGGCACCCCGAGGGGCACCCGGCGCCTTCGTACGCCGTGTCAGCCGAGCCGTGACTCCAGCTCCGCCACGATCTCGTTGACGCCGACCGCCGTCTGCTCGCCGGACTCCATGTCCTTGAGCTGGACGACGCCCTCGGCGAGGTCGCGTTCGCCCAGCACCAGGGCGTAGCGGGCGCCGGAGCGGTTGGCGGCCTTCATCGCGGCCTTGAGGCCCTTGCCGCCGTACGCGAAGTCCGCGGCCACGCCGTTCTTGCGCAGTTCGGTGACCTTCGCGAACAGCACCCGGCGGGCCTCCTCGCCCAGCGGGACGGCGAACACGCTGGTGGTGGCGGGGAGTTCGAGCTGGACACCCTCCGCCTCCAGGGCGAGCACCGTGCGGTCGACGCCGAGGGCCCAGCCGACGGACGGCAGCGCGGGGCCGCCGATCATCTCGGAGAGTCCGTCGTAGCGGCCGCCGCCGCCCACCGCGGACTGGGAGCCGAGGCCGTCGTGGACGAACTCGAAGGTGGTGCGGGTGTAGTAGTCCAGGCCGCGCACGAGCCTGGGGTCGTCCTCGAAGACCACGCCCGCAGCCGTGATCAGCTCGCGTACCTCCTCGTGGTACGCCTTGCACGCGTCGCAGAGGTAGTCCCGCAGCAGCGGCGCGCCGGTGAGCTGCTTCTGGACCGCCTCACGCTTGTCGTCCAGGACGCGCAGCGGGTTGATCTCCGCGCGGCGCAGGGTGTCCTCGTCCAGGTCCAGGCCGCGCAGGAAGTCCTGCAGCGCGGACCGGTACACCGGACGGCACTCCTTGTCGCCGAGGCTGTTGAGCAGGATGCGGAAGTTCTGCAGGCCCAGCGAGCGGTAGGCCTGGTCGGCGAGGATGATCAGCTCGGCGTCCAGCGCCGGGTCCTCCGCGCCGATCGCCTCGGCGCCGACCTGGGAGAAGTGGCGGTAACGGCCCTTCTGGGGGCGCTCGTAGCGGTAGTACGAGCCGGAGTACCAGAGCTTGACCGGGAGGTTGCCCGCCTTGTGCAGGTTGGCCTCCAGGGCCGCGCGCAGGACGGAGGCGGTGCCCTCGGGGCGCAGGGCGAGCCGGTCGCCGCCCTTGGTCTCGAAGGCGTACATCTCCTTGGTCACGATGTCGGTGGACTCGCCGACACCGCGCGCGAACAGCTCGACGTTCTCGAAGCCGGGCGTCTCGATGTAGCCGTACCCGGAGCCGCGCAGCGGGGCGGCGATGGCCTCCCGCACGGCGAGGTACTTGGCGCTGTCCGGCGGGATCAGGTCGTACGTGCCCTTGGGGGCCTTGAAGGTGCTCACGGAAGGTCTCGTCACATTCCTCGTCGGGGCGCGTCGGAAGCGCCCTGGCCGGCGGCCACCTGCCGCAGATACGGATTGGTGGCGCGCTCCTGGCCGATGGTCGTCTGGGGGCCGTGGCCGGACAGCACCACGGTCGAGTCGTCGAGCGGCAGGCACACGCGGGCCAGCGAGTCGAGCATCTCGGCCATGTCACCGCCGGGCAGGTCGGTGCGTCCGATGGAGCCGGCGAACAGCAGGTCGCCCGAGAACATGATCGGCGGGATGTCCGCCGTCTCGGGCATGCCGAAGGTCACCGACCCCTTGGTATGGCCCGGCGCGTGCGCGACCGTCAGCTCCATGCCCGCCAGTTCCAGCCTGCTGCCGTCGGCCAGTTCACGGAGGTCGTCCGGCTCCCCGACGGTCAGCTCGCCCATGAGCGGCATACCGATGGCGCGGCCGATGCCCTTCTCGGGGTCGCTCATCATGTACCGGTCGTCGGGGTGGATCCAGGCCGGCACGTCGTGTGCTCCGCACACCGGGACGACCGAGGCGACGTGGTCGATGTGGCCGTGGGTGAGGACGACGGCTACGGGCTTGAGCCGGTGCTTGCGGACCGCCTCCGCGACGCCGTCGGCGGCCTGGTGGCCGGGGTCGATGATCACGCACTCCTCACCGGCGGCGGGGGCGACGAGATAACAGTTCGTCCCCCAGGCCCCGGCGGGGAACCCGGCAATGAGCACGATCGTCCTTCGTTGTGTCGGTTCGGGAGGCTTGCGACGGGGCTGAGCCCGTGGTCAGAGCCTACCGGCGCTGCCGATTCCTCAGCGAACCCATATACGGTACGGGGCACACGCAGGCGGTCGGCTCACCGCACGCACGCACGCGTACCGGCCGGCACACGAGACGCATGAGGGAGAGAACCCGGTGGTCAGCCAGGAACAGCGGCGGCGTCAGCTCGCCCGGGAGAAGTTCTTGCGGCAGCAGCAGCGGCGCACCGAATCACGGCGGAAGTCGCGGATCCGTAACTCGGTGATCGCGTCCGTGCTGGGTGTGATCCTCGTGGGCAGCCTCGCGCTGTACACGACCGGGACGCTCAAGCAGGACGACGAGAAGACCAACGCGAACGCGGAGGTCACGCCGAGCGCCTCGGCGCCGAGCAAGGCTCCGGACCCGTGCGACAAGCCCGCCGAGGGCAAGGTCAAGTCGGAGAACTGGAAGAAGGAGCCGGCGCTCTCCATCGACAAGTCGGCGAAGTACACCCTGAAGCTGGACACGACGTGCGGCGCCATAGACGTGGCGCTGAAGGCGTCGGCGGCCCCGCACACGGTCAACTCGTTCGACTTCCTCGCCGACAAGGGCTACTTCGACCACAGCAAGTGCCACCGGCTCACCACGAACGGCATCTACGTGCTGCAGTGCGGTGACCCGACCGGCACCGGCACGGGCGGCCCCGGCTACACGATCCCGGACGAGAACCTGAAGGACAAAAGCCTGAAGGACAACACCTACCCGGCGGGCACGGTCGCGATGGCCAACACCGGGCAGAAGGACAGTGGCGGCAGCCAGTTCTTCCTGGTCTACGAGGACAGCCAGCTTCCGCCCAGCTACACACCGTTCGGCACCGTCTCGGACGCCGGCATGAAGGTGCTGAAGAAGATCGCCGACGCCGGGGAGAACACCGGAGCCGGTGACGGGGCGCCCAACGCGACGGTCGTGATCGACAAGGCGACCGTCACCGAATCCTGACCCCCAACTGCGAAATTTCGGTCGCGCGGGATGCGGACAGGCATCCCGTCGGTCGCCTATGTTGGCCGTGACGAAACTGTGGACGATGCCCGGGGGAGCTTCGAGGCCCCCTCGGCGGCATCATGTGGAGGAGGCGCTGTGAGCAGCGACCCGTGGGGCCGCGTCGACGAGACGGGGACCGTGTACGTGCGTACGGCCGACGGCGAGCAGGTCGTCGGTTCCTGGCAGGCCGGCTCCCCCGAGGAGGCTCTGGCCTACTTCGAGCGCAAGTACGAGGGCCTGGTTGTCGAGATCGGCCTCCTCGAGAAGCGAGTGAAGACCACCGACCTGTCGTCGAAGGACGCGCAGACCGCGATCGGGCACCTGCGCGAGCAGGTGGAGGCCCACCACGCGGTCGGTGACCTGGACGCCCTCAGGGCCCGGCTGGACAAGCTCGTGGAGCAGGTGGACGCGCGGCGCGAGGAGCGCAAGGCGCAGCGGGCCAAGCAGTCCGACGAGGCGCGCCGCTCCAAGGAGGCGCTGGTCGCCGAGGCGGAGGAGCTGGCGCAGTCCGACCAGTGGCGGGCCGCCGGTGAGCGGCTGCGGGCCCTGGTGGACACCTGGAAGGGTCTGCCGCGGCTGGACCGCAAGTCGGACGACGAGCTGTGGCACCGGTTCTCGCACGCGCGGTCGGCGTTCTCCAAGCGGCGCAAGCAGCACTTCGCGCAGCTGGACGCGCAGCGCGAGGACGCCCGCCAGGCCAAGGAGCGGCTGGTCGCCGAGGCGGAGTCGCTGTCGAACTCGACGGACTGGGGTCCGACGGCCGCCCGCTACCGGGATCTGATGGCGGAGTGGAAGGCCGTGGGCCGCGCCCAGCGCGAGCACGAGGAGGACCTGTGGAACCGCTTCCGCGGCGCCCAGGACGTCTTCTTCGCCGCCCGCAGCTCGGTCTTCGCCGAGCGTGACGCGGAGCAGACCGAGAACCTCAAGCTCAAGGAGGAGCTGGCCGGTGAGGCCGAGAAGCTCCTGCCGATCACGGATCTGAAGGCCGCGCGGGCCGCGTTCCGCGGGATCAACGAGCGCTGGGAGGCCATCGGCCATGTGCCGCGGGACTCCCGCCCGAAGGTCGAGGGCCGTATGCACACCGTGGAGCGGGCGCTGCAGGAGGCCGAGGAGACCGAGTGGCGCCGGACGAACCCGGAGGCACGTGCGCGTGCCGCGGGTCTGACGGGCCAGCTCCAGGCCGCCGTGGACAAGCTGAAGGGCCAGATCGAGCAGGCCCGGGCGCAGGGCAACACCGCGAAGGCGGACAAGCTGGAGCGGGAGCTGGAGGGCCGCCAGGCCCTGCTGGACCAGGCGCTGAAGGGCCTGCACGAGTTCGGCGGCTGAGCCCGCGGAGCACGCACGGAAGGGGGCTCCCGTACCGCGAGGTACGGGAGCCCCCTTCCGTGTGCCCTAGGGTCTTTCGTTTGGATCAGGCCGGATCAGGGAGCGGGGTCCGGTGCCGTGCGTCGCAAGGCGGAGGAGGGCGCCATGGCGGAGCCATGGCAACCGACGACAACGCGGCGAGGCGCGGTGCCGGGGCCCGCGAGCCCGGCGTGATCCAAACGAGAGGCCCTAGGTGTCACACTCCAGCACCGTGCGGCACAGCCCGCACCGCGCCCTCACCCGTCCCTTGACGGGCACCCGGATCCGCTGCCGGCAGGTGGGGCAGGGGAACGACACCCGCAGCGGGCCGCCGCCGTCCGCGGTGAAGCTGTACGGCACGTCCGGCCGCCCCGCGGACCCGCGGTGGTCCTCGGCGTGCCGCCGGTCCCGCGCGTACCGCCGCCGGCCGGCCCAGCCGGCGGAGACCAGCGGCGGCTGCTGCTCGTCCAGGCGCGCCAGCGCCACCCCCTTCGTGTACGCCGTGTACGCCTGCGCGCTGGTGAACCACACCGAGGGGTCCTCACCGAACGCCAGCGACCGCTTCGCCAGCACGTACCCGAACTCCTCCGGCGTCAGATACCCCAGCTTCTGCGACGACGCCCCGTCCTCCCGGAACGCGTCGAGCAGCAGCCACCCGGCCCCCAGGTACGTCGCCGTCGTGTCCGTCAGGATCTCGTTCTCCCGGGTGCCCGGGAACGACAGGCCGAGCCGGTGCAGATAGACGTGCGCCACCTCGTGCGCCAACGCCGCCCCGATGTCCCGCCGATGCGTCCGGAACCGGTCGTTGAGCTCGACGAAGTACTCCGGTCCCGCCGCCAGTTCCACGTTCGCCGCATGCGTCATCTCACGGAACCCGACGATCAGCCGCGCGTCCGGCAGCCGGTAGTGCCGGACCAGCTCGCGGGCCACCCGCTGGGCCCCCAGATGGAGATCGTCCGTGTCGCAGAACGCCACGTCGGCCGGGGCCACACTCACCGAGAACGCGCGGACCGTGTCGTACGACAGACGCCGGTACAGCGCGGTGACCGCCGCCCGCACCGTCTCCAGATGCGGGTAGCCGTGCTCGACCGGTCCGCCGTTCGCCACGCCACACCCCCGGACGCCCTGAACCCGCTTCCACTGTACGGGCCCGCCCC
>Ga0247821_10001381_pt1 | contig 13537 bp, 9 predicted proteins | sample 13C_Glycerol_Day_FD_192481 | JGI IMG/M metagenome (GOLD analysis project Ga0247821, IMG submission 192481) | Soil microbial communities from agricultural site in Penn Yan, New York, United States - 13C_Glycerol_Day14 | ecosystem: Environmental > Terrestrial > Soil > Agricultural land | place... | reverse complement strand
AGCCCTGCCCGTGACGTGGCCATCGCCCGTGAAGCGATCCTGCACGGCGCTGATGCCATCTACATCGGCGGCCCGAGCTTTGGCGCGCGCCATAACGCCTGCAACGAAGTCAGCGATATCGCCGAACTGGTCGAGTTCGCCCATCGCTACCACGCACGCGTGTTCACCACCATCAACACCATCCTCCACGACAACGAGCTGGAGCCGGCGCGCAAGCTGATCCACCAGCTGTACGACGCCGGTGTCGACGCACTGATCGTGCAGGACCTGGGGGTGATGGAGCTGGACATTCCGCCGATCGAGCTGCACGCCAGTACGCAGACCGACATCCGTACCCTGGAGCGGGCCAAGTTTCTCGACCAGGCCGGTTTCTCGCAACTGGTACTGGCCCGTGAGCTGAACCTGCAGCAGATCCGCGCCATTGCCGCCGAAACCGACGCCGCCATCGAGTTCTTCATCCACGGCGCGCTGTGCGTGGCCTTCTCCGGCCAGTGCAACATTTCCCACGCGCAAACCGGCCGCAGCGCCAACCGGGGCGATTGCTCACAGGCCTGCCGCCTGCCGTACACCCTGAAAGATGACCAAGGCCGCGTGGTGGCGTTCGAAAAACACCTGCTGTCGATGAAGGACAACAACCAGACTGCCAACCTGGCCGACCTGGTCGATGCTGGCGTGCGCTCGTTCAAGATCGAGGGCCGCTACAAGGACATGGGTTATGTGAAGAACATCACGGCCCACTACCGCAAAGAGCTCGACGCCATCCTCGAAGGCCGCCCGGCTTATGCCCGTGCATCCAGCGGCCGCACCGAGCACTTCTTCCTGCCCGACCCGGACAAGACCTTCCACCGTGGCAGTACCGACTACTTCGTCACCGACCGCAAAGTCGACATCGGCGCCTTCGACTCGCCAACCTTCACCGGCCTGCCGGTGGGCGTGGTGGAAAAGGTGGGCAAGCGTGACATGCAAGTGGTTACCGACGTACCGCTGACCAACGGCGACGGCCTCAACGTGTTGGTCAAGCGCGAAGTGGTGGGCTTCCGTGCCAACATCGCCGAGCCTCGCGGCGAATTCGTGGAAGACGGCCACACGCGCTACCGCTACCGTGTCGAGCCCAACGAAATGCCTGAGGGCCTCTACAAGCTGCGGCCCAACCACCCGCTGTCGCGCAACCTCGACCACAACTGGCAGCAGGCCCTGCAACGCACCTCGTCCGAGCGCCGGGTTGGCGTGGAGTGGCACGCGGTACTGCGCGAGCAGCGCCTGATGCTGACCCTGAGCAGCGAAGAAGGCGTGAGCGTGCAGGTGGCCCTGGATGGCCCGTTCGGCGTGGCCAACAAACCGCAGCAGGCACTGGACCAGTTGCATGACCTGCTCGGCCAGCTGGGTACCACGATGTACCACGCCGACAGCATCCAGCTGGACGCCCCGCAGGCGTACTTCATCCCAAACTCGCAGCTCAAGGCCCTGCGCCGCGAAGCCATCGAGGCACTGACCGAAGCGCGTATCAAGGCGCACCCGCGTGGCGCGCGCAAGGCCGAGACGACGCCGCCACCGGTGTACCCCGAGTCGCACCTGTCGTTCCTGGCCAACGTGTACAACCAGAAGGCCCGAGACTTCTACCACCGCCACGGCGTGCAACTGATCGACGCGGCCTACGAGGCCCATGAAGAGCACGGCGAAGTGCCGGTGATGATCACCAAGCATTGCCTGCGCTTCTCCTTCAACCTGTGCCCCAAGCAGGCCAAGGGCGTGACCGGCGTGCGCACCAAGGTGGCCCCCATGCAGCTGATCCAGGGTGACGAAGTGCTGACCCTGAAGTTCGACTGCAAACCGTGCGAAATGCATGTGATCGGCAAGATGAAGAGCCACATCATCGACCTGCCGACCCCAGGCAGCGCGGTGGCCCAGGTGGTGGGGCACATCAGCCCGGAAGACCTGCTGAAAACCATCCCGCGCGGGCCGCATTGATCAATCTGTACGGGCCTCCTCGCGGCTTAAGCCGCTCCCACAGGGAAATCACAGCATTCGAAGCGGTGAAAATCCCTGTAGGAGCGGCTTAAACCGCGAACACCGGCGTAGCCGGTGCCAGCCAACAAAATCCTCGGTTCCAATCAGCGAATCTGATGCTTGTGCAGCAGCCGGTAAAACGTCGGCCGTGAAATCCCCAGCACCTTGGCCGCCACACTCAGGTTGTCACTGTGCCGGTTCAGCACGTCGCACAGTGCCTGGTGCTCGGCCCGGTGCTTGTACTCTTCCAGCGTACCCAGCGGCTGTTGCTCCTGGTCGAGCAGCTGCAGCCCCAGGTCCTGCGCCTCGATCTGCCGCCCTTCGGCCAGCACCAGGCCACGGCGCACGCGGTTGGCCAGCTCGCGCACATTGCCCGGCCAGTCATGCCGACCCATCGCCGCCAAGGCATGGTCGCTGAACGAGCGCGGCCGGCGCCCGGTTTCCAGGCTGTAGAAATGAGCAAAGTGGCTGGCCAGCATCGAGAGGTCGCCATGCCGGTCGCGCAACGGCGCGGTCACTACCTGCAACACATTCAGACGGTAATACAGGTCTTCGCGAAATCGCCCTTGCTCGATGGCCCGTTCCAGGTCCACGTGGGTGGCGGCCAGCACACGCACATCCACCGGGATTGGCTGGCTACCGCCCACCCGCTCAATGTGCTTTTCCTGCAGAAAGCGCAGCAGGTTGGCCTGCAACTCCAACGGCAAGTCACCGATTTCATCAAGAAACAACGTGCCCCCATGGGCCGCTTCGATGCGCCCGGCCTTGCGCTGGTGCGCACCGGTGAAGGCGCCCTTCTCATGGCCGAACAGTTCGGACTGGATCAGGTGCTCGGGAATAGCCCCGCAGTTGATGGCAACGAAGGGCTGCTCGCTGCGTTGCGACTGGCGGTGCAGGGTGCGCGCCACCAGCTCCTTGCCGGTACCGCTTTCGCCTCGGATCAGCACCGGCGACTCGGTGGGCGCCAGTTTGCCCAGCAACTTGCGCAACTCACGGATGGGCCGGCTTTCACCGAGCAGTTCGTGGGTGGCTTCATCCACCTTCACCGCCCCTTTGCCACGCAAGCGCGCCATGCCGAACGCCCGGCCAAGGGTGACCTGTACGCGGGAGACGTCGAATGGCAGGGTGTGGAAGTCGAAGAACCATTCACAGACAAAATCGCCGACGGCAGGCATGCGCAGTTGTTCGGCACTGAGCACGGCAATCCATTCGGTATTGCTGCGTTTGATCATGTCCTTGACTGCATCAGGGTGCCTGAGGTGCGAAGCCTGCAAGCGCAGCAGGCCTACATCACAAGGGTGGTCCAGCGCCCCGCCGAGCACGCAGGTGTCTACATCCCAGCCTGCGCTGCGCAGGCCCGGTAACAATCGGTGGCAGTCGTCGCAGGGGTCGACGATAAGCAAACGGCGTTGGGCGGCAAGCTGTTGCATAACCGATCCTTGGCGCCAGTTTTTGGTTTTATGAAGTAAAACAGCAAGTTGTGGCGCCCGTTTAACAGTAGCAACGAAGTTGACGGTTCCCAGTACCGTCTGTCTGCCGACGCATTTTTTTACAAAGCATCACGGGAATTTTCGCGTTTTATCGACATCACATGGCGGCGCAGGCAAGAACGGATTCGGCCCTGACAAAAAATTTTACATCCATTGTGTGACTTGCCCCCGGACAACGAGCATCAGTACACATAACCCCGCGCTGCACTTCGCGATGATTGAGGCGACTTTGAAGCAACGCGGACTTAACTTCGCTGTTTGGGACCATAGAGAGACCGAACCATGAATGCCCCGCTCCGTGTCAACGAAGCACTGCTGATTGCCGACCACGCCTTCGAACCTTTCCAGTGCGTAGCCTGGGATGCACCCAACGGTACTGGTGAACTGAGCCTGGCAGTGATCGACCGGACCAGCACCCGCATCGGCAGCAAACAAGTGTCTTCGCGCATCTATTCCGACCCGGCCCAATGGGCCAGCCTGATCGAGGAAGTGCGCGCCGAACTGTGCGAAAAAGGGTACGACCTGCAACCGTGGTCGATGCCGAAGTAATAACGCCCGGCAATCAAGTGCGTGCAACGTCACGCACTTGATTGCATGCAAAGTTGCTGTTCTGGCAACTTTTTCTATGGCGACATAGTGTCGCGCCAATCAGTCCAAGATTTTGAAGTGCTGCAAGTGCTGGTAATCGGCCTGCAATTGCTCAGCCAGACGCTGTGCGCGCCCAAGACGAACGGGGGCAAGTTCCATATCCACCAATAACGTTGCACAAGGCATGGGCTGCACGGCGTTGCAGTGCTGCAGGCGACCGTCGGTAAAGACCAGGCAGCGCATGGCTTCAGTCGGATGGGCGCGCTGGCGCGCCAGAAGCCAGTGCCGAGCCTGTTCCAACGCGGCGATCAGCGGCGTACCGCCACCGGCACCCAAGGCTTGCAGCCAGGGCTGCAAGGCCGCCGAGGCCTTCAGGCCGTGGCGTTGCCATTGTGGCGTTTGCCCGCTGGCGGTGAGCAGGGCCAACCGGGCGCGCTGGCGGTAAGCCTGGTCGAACAGGGCTGCCAGCAGCCCTTTGGTTTGCGCCAGCGCCTGATGGCGACGGGTGGAGGCCGAGGCATCGACAATCACCAGCCACAGCTCTGCGGGCCTGGCTTGGCGCTGCTGCCAGCACAGGTCCTGGAGCAACCGTGGCCGCCCCTTGAGCAAAGTCGGCAGCCAGGCCACCCGACCGGTCGCCGCACTGCGTGCCCGGCCACGGCTGGCCCCGCCCTGCTTGCCCGCGCCAGGTCTGGCATCCGCCCCTTTGGCAGGTGGCTGGCGAATGCTCAGGGCTTTTTTGCCCAGTTCGGCACCTCGCGGCGGGCACCGCTGGCCACCGGCTGCGCCGGCAACGCCCCCCAGTCACCCTGCCCGCCCTGTTCGCCAGGGTGACTGGCACCCGGCTGATCGGGCTGCGGCGGTGCCGACGGCGCAGGGGCCTGGGGCGCCACTTGGCGACGATGGCGCAAGGCAAACTCGGCCACCGCGTCGACATCTGCTTCTTCAATAGCCGCCCCCCCGCGCCAGGCGCAGTGGGCGCGTGCAGCGCGCAGCCACACCAGGTCGGCGCGCAGGCCGTCGACGCCAGCGGCATAGCAGCGCTCGGTGATCCACGACAGCGCCTGGTCGTCCAGCGCTATGCCGGTCAAGGCCCGGCGCGCCGCCTGGCAGCGTTCGCGCAACTGCGCCTGGGCCGCAGCCCAGTGGGCACAGAAGGCGTACGGGTCGCTGTCGAAGGCCAGACGACGCCGAATGATCTGCTGACGCGCCTCAGGCTCGGGCGAACCTTCCAGGGCCACGTTGAGGCCAAAACGGTCGAGCAGTTGCGGGCGCAGCTCGCCTTCCTCCGGGTTCATGGTGCCGATCAGTACGAAACGGGCACTGTGCCGGTGCGAGATGCCGTCACGCTCGATACGGTTGGTGCCACTGGCCGCCACGTCGAGCAACAGGTCGACCAGGGTGTCGGGCAGCAGGTTGACCTCATCGACATACAGCACGCCACCGTCAGCCTGGGCCAGCACGCCCGGGGAGAACTGCGCCTTGCCCTGCCCCAGCGCCGCGCTCAGGTCCAGGGTGCCGACCAGCCGTTCCTCGCTGGCACCCAGCGGCAGGGTGACGAATGGCCCCTCGCCCAGCAGGTCGGCCAGGCCACGGGCCAGCGTACTCTTGGCCATGCCGCGCGGCCCTTCGATCAGCACACCGCCGATTTTCGGGTCGATGGCCGTCAGGCACAGCGCCAGCTTCAGGTCGTCGGCACCGACCACCGCGGCCAGCGGAAATTGTACGGGTTCACTCATTTCAAGCCTGTTCCTCGCCGTCGAGCAATTGCGCCTCAAGGGCCTCTCGGTAGTCGCCTGGTGCCTGCCACAGCCCGCGCTGCTGGGCCTCCAGCAGGCGCTCGGTCAGGTCGCGCAGGGCCTCGGGGTTGTGCTCGCGCATGAAGTCGCGGGTCGCCGGGTCGAGCACGTAGGCATCGGCGAGCCCCTGGTAATGATGGTCGTCGATCAGGTGCGTGGTGGCGTCGAAGGCGAACAGGTTGTCGACCGTCGCCGCCATCTCGAAGGCGCCTTTGTAACCGTGGCGCTTCACCCCGTCGATCCACTTGGGGTTCAGCGCACGGGCGCGGATAACCCGGTTCAACTCTTCCTTGAGGGTACGGATGCGCGGCCGGTCGGCCTGGCTGTGGTCGCCGTGGTAGCTGGCCACGGTAGCACCGGACAGGGTTTCCGATGCGGCCAGCATGCCGCCCTGAAACTGGTAGTAATCGTTGGAGTCGAGCAAATCGTGCTCGTGGTTGTCCTGGTTCTGCAGCACCGCCTGCACCTTGGCCAGACGCTGGGCGAACTGGGCGCGGGCCGGGGTGCCTTCGTCACGGGCGCCGTAAGCGTAACCGCCGTGGTTGAGGTACACCTCGGCCAGGTCGTCGCGGCTGTGCCACAGGCGCCCGTCGATGGCGTTCTGCACTCCGGCGCCGTAGGCGCCAGGCTTTGCCCCGAACACCCGCCAGCCCGCCTGGCGCGAAGCCTGCTCGGCGTCCACGCCTTGCGCTTGCAGCGTGGCACGCTCGCTGCGTACACGGGCGGCCAAAGGGTTGAGGTCGTCGGGTTCATCCAGCGCAGCGACGGCCTGCACCGCCGCATCGAACAGGCGGATAAGGTTACCGAAGGCATCGCGGAAAAAGCCCGAAACGCGCAACGTCACATCCACCCGAGGGCGGTCGAGCAGGCTCAACGGCAGGATTTCGAAGTCGTCGACACGCTGGCTGCCAGTGGCCCACACCGGCCGCACGCCCATCAATGCCATGGCCTGGGCGATGTCGTCGCCGCCCGTGCGCATGGTCGCCGTGCCCCACACCGACAGGCCGAGCTGGCGCAGGTGGTCGCCGTGGTCCTGCAGGTGCCGCTCAAGGATCAGGTTGGCCGAGGCGAAGCCCAGGCGCCAGGCCGTGGTAGTGGGCAGGTTGCGCACGTCCACGGTGTAGAAGTTGCGGCCGGTGGGCAGCACGTCGAGGCGCCCACGGCTCGGCGCACCGCTGGGGCCTGCGGGCACGAAGCGCCCGGCCAGCGCTGCCAGCAGGCCATTCATTTCGGCTGCACCGCACGCGTCCAGGCTAGGCGCTACCGCTTCGCGCAAGGCCTGCACCACATCGTGCACAGGCTGCCATTCGTTCTGCTCGGGTAGCGGCACCGTGCCGGCCAAGGCCTGACCGATCACCTGAAGTGCCAACAGCTCAAGGCGCTCGCGGGTATCTCCACAGGTGCGCCACGGTTCGCTGCTCATGGCCTGCAATTGCGCTGGGCGTGCGCCCTGCCAAGGCTGCCCAAGCTCACAATCGAGCGGATCGAAGCCCGGCACCAAGGCCTTGGCCAGGGCACGCAACAAGCTGGCATTGCCGCCGCGCCCGTCGCCCCGTTCAACCCGCAACAGCGCCAACAGGGTATCCAGCCGCAAGCGGCCTTCGGGCGACTGGCCGAACACGTGCAGGCCATCGCGAATCTGCGATTCCTTCAGATCGCACAGGTAGGTGTCCAGGCGCGGCAGCCATATGGCGGCATCGTCCAGCTGCCCTTCCAGCTGCAGCTCGCGGTCGATGTGGTTGGCCTTGACCAACTCCAGGATGTCGCGCTGCAACTCGCGGGCACGCCGTGGGTCGAGCATCTGCGCTTCATAGAACTCGTCGGCCAGCTGTTCCAGGTGGCGCAACGGGCCATAGGTCTCGGCGCGGGTCAGCGGCGGCATCAGGTGGTCGATGATCACCGCCTGGGTACGGCGTTTGGCCTGGGCGCCCTCGCCAGGGTCATTGACGATGAACGGGTAGATGTTCGGCAGCGGGCCGAGCAAGGCGTCTGGCCAGCACTGCGCCGACAAGCCGACGCCCTTGCCGGGCAGCCATTCGAGGTTGCCGTGCTTGCCGACGTGGATCACTGCATCGGCCGCAAAGGCATGGCGTAGCCAGAAGTGAAACGCCAGGTAGCCATGCGGCGGCACCAGGTCGGGGTCGTGGTAGACCGCGCTCGGGTCTACCTGGTAGCCCCGGGCCGGCTGAATGCCGACAAAGGTCAGGCCATAACGCAGGCCGGCCACCATCAGCCGTCCGCTGCGGTACATCGGGTCCTGCTCGGGCGGCCCCCAGCGGTCCAGCACGGCCTGGCGGTTGGCGTCGGGCAGGCGCTCGAAGGCGGCCTGGTAGTCGGCCAGGCTCAGACTTTGGGCGCAGGGGCGCAGGTCCAGGTGGTCGAGGTCGTTGGTTACGCCGCCAAGCAGTTGGTGGATCAGTTGTGTGCCGCTGCCCGGCAATTCGGCCAGCGGATAGCCCTCGGCCTGCAGTGCCTTGAGAATGTTCAAGGCAGCGGCAGGAGTGTCCAGGCCGACGCCATTGCCAATGCGACCATCGCGGGTTGGGTAGTTGGCCAGCACCAGGGCCACGCGCTTCTGCGCATTGGGCAGGCGCGCCAGTTCAACCCAGCGGCGGGCCAGCTCGGCAACGAAGTCCATGCGTTCGGGGTGGGCGCGGTAGCACACCACATCGGACTGGCTGCGCTCGCTGCGCCAGGCCATGTCCTTGAAACTGACCGGCCGGGTGATAATGCGCCCGTCCAGCTCAGGCAAGGCAATGTGCATGGCCAGATCGCGCGCGCCCAGCCCCTGTTCGCTGGCTTCCCAGCCAGGCTGGTTGTCCTGTGCGCAGATGGCCTGCAATACCGGGATGTCGCGGCGGAACGGGCGCAGGTTGGGGCGTTCGGGGCTGGACAGGGCAAAGCCTGTGGTATTGACCAGCACTTCGGCGCCGACCTCGTCCAGCCAGGCTTCGACCTGCTCCAGGCAGGCGCTTTCCTTGAGGCTGGCCACCGCGATCGGTAACGGGTTCAGCCCGGCAGCCTGCAGGCGCTGGCAGAACACGTCGATGAATGCGGTGTTGGCCGCCTGCAAGTGCGAGCGATAAAACAGCAGCGGCGCTACCGGGTGCTCGGGGTGCCAATGCGGGTACCAGTCTTCCAGCGTGGTGCTGCCCTTGGCCGGGTGATACACCGCCGTGCGCGGCAAGGGCTGCGGCTCCTCCCAGGCATAGTCACGGCCCAGCCACTGGCTGGCCAGGCAGTTGAACAGGTTGATGGCGTTGGCCTTGCCGCCTTGGCGCAAGTAGTGCCAGAGGCGCTCGGCCTGCTCGCCACCGACAGTACCCAGGGAGGTCAGCTCCGGGTCCGGGCGGTCATCGCCCGGCACCATAATCAGCTGCACGCCACGGGCGGCCAGCTCGACCAGTTGCTCGACGCCATAGCGCCAGTAACCGACACCGCCGTGCAGCGACACCAGGATGACTTTGGCATGGCGCAGCACCTGGTCGATATACAGGTCGACCGACGCGTGGTTTTGCACCTGCATCGGGTTGGCCAGACGCAGGCTGGGGAAGTCGTCTGGCAATTGCTCGGCGGTATCGGCGAGCAGTGCCAGGTGCGAATCGCCGCTGCAGAGAATCACCAGCTCGGCGGGGGTCTGGCCGAGGTCGGCAATGCTGTCATCCGGCACGAAGCCGCCGGGCTGGGTCCGCAGCAGGTGCATGGGTCAGGCGCCCAGGGCCTGGCGCAGGCGCGCTTCCAGCTGGGCAGCGTCAAGGTCCTGGCCAATCAGCACCAAGCGGGTAATGCGCGGCTCGTCAGCACGCCAGGCGCGGTCGAAGTGTTTGTCGAAACGGGTACCCACGCCTTGCACCAGCAGGCGCATCGGCTTGCCCGGGATGGCGGCGAAGCCTTTGGCGCGCAGGATGCCGAACTCCACCACCAGCTGGGTCAGGGCATCGAGCAACAGGCTTTCGTCGGCTTCTGGCAGGTCGATGGAGATGGAGTCGAAGGCATCGTGGTCATGATCATCATGGTCGTCACCGTCGTGGTGCGAGTCATGGTGGGTACGGCGGCCATCGATGTGCGCCTCGGACTCGGCGCCCACGCCCAGCAGCACCTCCAGCGGCAGCTTGCCGCTGCTGGCTTCGATCACCTTGACGGCTGGCGGAAGCTCTTCGGCCACTTCGGCACGGACCTTGGCCAGGCCTTCGGCGTCGATCAGGTCAGCCTTGTTCAGTACCACCAGGTCGGCGCTGGCCAGTTGGTCGGCGAACAGTTCGTGCAGGGGCGATTCGTGGTCCAGGTTAGGGTCGAGCTTGCGCTGGGCATCGACCTGGTCCGGGTAGGCAGCGAAAGTACCGGCCGCCACGGCCGGGCTGTCGACTACGGTGATGACCGCATCGACGGTGCAGGCATTGCGGATTTCCGGCCACTGGAAGGCTTGCACCAGCGGTTTGGGCAGGGCCAGGCCGCTGGTTTCGATCAGGATGTGGTCCAGGTCGCCACGGCGTGCCACCAGCTCGCGCATCACCGGGAAGAATTCTTCCTGCACGGTGCAGCACAGGCAGCCGTTGGCCAACTCGTAGACACGGCCACTGGCTTCTTCTTCGGTGCAGCCGATGCTGCACTGCTTGAGGATTTCGCCGTCGATCCCCAGTTCGCCGAATTCGTTGACGATGACCGCAATGCGACGGCCCTGGGCGTTGTCGAGCATGTGGCGCAGCAAGGTGGTCTTGCCCGAGCCGAGGAAGCCGGTGACGATGGTGACGGGGAGCTTGGCCAGTGTTTTCATGTCGCAGTGCCCTTGGCAGTGTGGCGCGGGCATGCAGGACGACAGCCACGGGCCAGGCCGGCCGGGCTTGTTCGCCACCGGATCACCCCGCCCGGTTTAAAGTCGAAAACGTGACGAGGCAGGTCTCCTGGCTCGCACCGTTCCATAGGCCTGACAAACAGCAGGCGGTGGCGGGATGACGCCTTCCCGCGCGCGGGCGCAGTGGCTGTGTCGATCCGTTATCGGTGCTTACAGTTGCGGGGGCAGCCGCGGCTTGTACCGCGTTCCCGTCTTAGCTTCGGCGTGGCCGAAGAACCTCGAAGTGGCAAGGCTACGCAGTGGTTGGCGGGTGGTCAACCGTTGCGCAGCGCTGGCTGACCACAAGGCACCCAAGTGCGTTACAGTGGCGCCTTCATCCACGGTCAAGGACGCCCCATGCAGCTCGCCCCCGCCATACCGGTACTGCGCATCTTCTCGGTCGACAAGGCCAAGGCGTTCTACCTCGATTTCCTCGGTTTCAGCGTGGACCGGGGCCTGCAGATGCAGGTGTATGACCCGTTTGGCAACCGCCTGCGCTTTTGCCAGCAGATCGATGACGAGGCCAACCCTTGAAAGCGTTGGGCAAGCGCGATATGGCCCGGCTGGAGCGGGAACTGGTGGCGTGCCTGACCGAAGCCTGCGAAACCGCCAAGGCGGAAATCGTCGGTTTCAGCTGGCTTACCCACCGGCTCGACCCCGAGGATTTTCCGGGCAGCCTGCGCATTACATGGGTGTTCGAGCAAGAGGCCGACAAAACCGCTGCCGTGGCAGGCCAGGCGAAGGCGCGCATGCTGGCACTGACCAGCCAGGCGTTGGAGCAGGCCGGCATCCCGCTAGACCACCCGGCTTGGCATGTGCGTTTCGACAGTGAAGAGGCTTGCGTCAAGAGCCACGGCGGCGACTGGGCAAAGCGCTTGCATAAGCAGCGCTGAAGCCAGCTGGCGGGCGGTGCTTTACCCGCCCCTGCCAGTCCGTTAGGCTTCACGTTCCCCTGCTACGAGGTGTTCGTTCAATGCGCCACTGATGCCGCCGTCCCCTTCGACGGCCAGTCTTCAGCCTCCGGTTCGCTCCGGAGATGTCGCGGCATTTGTGGAGTTGTGCATGACGAACACGTCAATCCTGACGCTGGACAGCGTCTCCCTGACCTTGCCTGATGGCAGGCAGCTGTTTACCGACCTCAACGAAACCTTTGATCGCCGCCGCACTGGCCTGGTCGGGCGCAATGGTGTGGGCAAGAGTTTGCTCGGTCAGATTCTGGCCGGCCAGCGCGAACCGAGCAGCGGCCATTGTCGACGCCTTGGCCGTATTCACCTGCTGAACCAGCAGGTGATCGAACAGAGCGCCACGGTTGCCGACCTGGCCCAGGCCGGCACGCTTTTCGCAGCGCTGGAGCGTATCGAGCAAGGCGGCATCGCCCCCCAGGATTTCGACACCGTTGGCGAGCGCTGGGATATCCGCGAGCAATTGCAGGCGCACCTGCAGCGCCACGGTCTGGGCCAACTCGGCTGGCACCAGCCCGCCAACAGCCTGAGCGGTGGCCAGGCCATGCGCGTGGCGCTGATTGGCGCGTGGCTGAGCAATGCCGACTACCTGATTCTCGACGAACCCAGCAATCACCTGGACAGCGAAGCCCGCGCCCAGCTGCTGGGCATGATCGAAGCCTGGGACCGGGGCCTGCTGGTGATCAGCCACGACCGCAGCCTGCTGGCGCACATGGTGCGTATCGTCGAGCTGTCCGGCCTGGGGTTGCAGGCCTATGGCGGCAATTACAGCTTCTATACAGAGCAAAAGGCCAGCCAGACGACCCAGGCCCAGCAGCAACTCGCCCGATTGAAGCAGGCGCAGCAACGCCAGGCCCGTGAACTGCAACGCCAGCGCGAAGACCTGGAGCGCCATCAGGCCCGGGCCGGGCGCCAGGCCAGGCACGCCAATCAGGCCAAAATTCTGGTCGATCGCCAGCACGAGCGCAGCCAGGCCACGGCGGGCAAGCAGCGCCGCGACCACGGCGAAGCCCGGCAGGCCCTGCATGATCAAGTCCGCGATGCCGCGCGCAAGGTCGAGCAGGACACCGCCATTACCTTGCATGCCCCCACACCTCAGCGCCATGCAGGCCGCGAAGTGCTGGCCCTCCAGGCGCTTCGCCTGCCCCGTGGCACCCGCAAACCGCTCGACCTGCGCGTATGCCTGGGCCAGCGGGTGGGTTTGGTCGGGGCCAATGGCAGCGGCAAGTCCACCCTGCTCAGGCTGCTGAACGGGGAATTACCGGCATCGCCTGACAACGTGCGCCTCACGGGCGAGACGGCCCTGCTCGACCAGCATTGCAGCACGCTATGCGGCCACAGCAGTGTGCTCGACCACCTGGGCAGGGCCAACCCGGCAATGGCCCAGGGTGAATTACGCAGCCGCCTGGCGCAGCTTGGGCTGGATGCGGCCCGTATCGAACTGCCCAGCAGCCTGCTCAGCGGCGGAGAACGGATGAAGGCGGCACTGGCCGCCGTGTTGTACCGCGAACGGCCGCTCGACCTGTTACTGCTGGACGAACCCGGTAACCACCTGGACCTGCCGTCACTGGCCGCACTGGAGCGCATGCTCGGGCAGTTCGGCGGGGCGCTCATGGTGGCATCCCATGATGCAGTACTGCTGCAAAACCTGGCGCTGGATGAGTACCTGCAGTTGTAGATACCGAAAAAAATGCATCGCAGGCTATCAATTCGTGACTGGCCGTTCCCGATCTGCCACGGATGTATTATGGTGGCGTGGTGCGCATATAACAGCAGCCCGAGCGATCGGGCACTTGCAAGACAATGAGGGTGTCATGAGCAACGAAAGCATTAATTGGGACAAGCTGGGTTTCGACTACA
>Ga0247821_10001374_pt1 | contig 13552 bp, 15 predicted proteins | sample 13C_Glycerol_Day_FD_192481 | JGI IMG/M metagenome (GOLD analysis project Ga0247821, IMG submission 192481) | Soil microbial communities from agricultural site in Penn Yan, New York, United States - 13C_Glycerol_Day14 | ecosystem: Environmental > Terrestrial > Soil > Agricultural land | place... | reverse complement strand
GTCCTGCGATACGCGCAAGATCGGCGACCTGCAGCGGGTACGCGGCGTGGCGTTCGATATGGCTGTCGAACGCGGCATAAGGCAGCCGATGGCTGGGCGTGACCGTGGCCGAAGCCGTGGGATTCAAGCTGGCCAACAGCAGCACCGCACCTTGCCGGGCAATCAACGGGTCGTCCACCGGGCTTGCCGCCAGCCAGTCCACCAGTTGCTGCTGACGGTTGTCCAGGCCCAGGGCCGCCGGGCGGTCGAGCAGGCGGCGACTGGCGTCGGCGTGCTCACCCAGTTGCTCGTGCAGCCAATGATCGCCTGGCACATCGAGCACCAGGCAGTGGCTGCCGGTGTCACTGCCACAGCTGTGATGGGTGCCGGCAGGTACGACCATGAGGCCCTGGCGAGCGACCCGCGCACCTTGCCCCTGCACCTCGAAATCCAGGCGACCCTGCAGGCCGAACACCAGCTGTGGGTGCTCGTGGCTGTGGGCGATCAGGTCGTCGCGGTAGTGGCGCAGGGAAAGAATCGGGCCGGCGGTCATGGGGCGTCCTCGCAGGGCAGGCAACCATTGTGCCCCATTCCCGACCCCTCATCACCCGTCATATCGCTGCCACCAACCTGTCACCTGGGCCTGCCAGTCTCCAGCAAACAGCGCCGGAGCCCGCCCATGACCCATGTCGAACTCTCTCGCCCTTCACGCAAGCAGCGTGTGCGCACGTTGTGGATTTCCGACGTTCACCTGGGCACGCGAGATTGTCAGGCCGAACACTTGTCGCAGTTTCTCAAGGGCTATCAGGCCGATCGCATCTACCTGGTCGGCGATATCATCGACGGCTGGAAATTGCGCGGCGGCATCTTCTGGCCGCAAGCCCACACCAATGTGATCCGCCGTTTGCTGACCATGAGCAAGCGGGGCACCGAGGTGATCTACGTCACCGGCAACCACGACGAGTTTCTGCGCCGTTATTCGAAGTTGATGCTGGGCAACATTCAGCTGGTGGACGAGGCCGAGCACCTGACGGCAGACGGCCGCCGGCTGCTGGTGATCCACGGCGACCAGTTCGACGTGATTACCCGCTATCACCGCTGGCTGGCCTTCCTTGGCGACCGTGCCTACGAGGTCACCCTGGTACTCAACCGCTGGCTCAACCATTGGCGGGCGCGCTACGGCTATGGCTACTGGTCGCTGTCGGCCTACCTCAAGCACAAGGTCAAGGGGGCGGTGAACTTCATCAGCGATTTCGAGGACGCCATTGCCCACGAATGCACCCGGCGGGGTTTTCATGGGGTGGTGTGCGGGCATATCCACCACGCCGAAATCCGCAGGGTTGGCGAGGTGGAGTACCTCAACTGTGGCGATTGGGTCGAGTCGTGCACGGCATTGATCGAGCACTGGGACGGCAGCATCGAGTTGTATCGGCTGGCCGATGCCCAGGCGCGGCATGCCGGGCAGGCTGCCGCGCTGCGCGAACTTGCCTGAGGCGCCCTAGAGGCTGATGCGGCCCAGCAGGATGTCGCGAAACATCGCGAAATCGCCGATCAGGCTGTACAGCGGGTGCTTGAAGGTGGCCGGCCGGTTCTTCTCGAAAAAGAAGTGCCCGACCCAGGCGAAGCCATAGCCGAACAGCGGCACGGCCAGGAGCAGCAACCACTTGCCACTGCCGATGGTGTAGGCCAGCAGGGCAATGACCAGGCTGGTGCCGACGAAGTGCAGGCGTCGGCAGGTGGGGTTGCTGTGCTCCCCCAGGTAGTACGGGTAGAACTCGGCAAAACTGCGAAACTGCGCTGTGCTGTTCATCGCAATGCTCCGGGATTATCACTTTTTGACAGGATACACGGCGTGGAGCCTGAATCGAGTCTAGAGTCACTGACGGAGCCGGCCAGTGACAATAGGCGCCAATTGAGTATCCTTAGGTTCACCGCATGAAGCGGTCAGCATAAGAAGCCTGTCATGAGTGAGAGAACCACGTCAGCCAGCTGGGCATCAGGGATCGTAAAGGCACTCGAGCTGGAAGGGCTTGATTGCCGTGCCATGTTCAAACAACTCGGGCTCGACTTCGCCGCCCTCGACGACCCGGATGCGCGTTTTCCGCAAGACTCCATGACCCGCCTGTGGCAGTTGGCGGTGGAACTGTCCGGCAATGAAGCCATCGGCCTGAACATGGCGCGGGTGGTGCGGCCGGCATCGTTCCATGTGGTGGGCTATGCGTTGATGTCGAGCCGCACCCTGGCCGAAGGTTTCGAGCGGCTGGTGCGCTATCAGCGCATCATCGCCGAAAGCTCAGACCTGAGCTTCCGCCTGGGGCCTGAAGGCTATTCCCTGATTCTTACCGTGCATGGCGATCATCTGCCGACGACCCGGCACAGCTCGGAGGCATCGCTGGCGTGCGCCCTGGCCCTGAGCAAGTGGCTCAGCGGCCGCCCCATACAGCCCAGGCGGGTGCTGATCCAGGGGCCGCAACCGAAGAACATCGAACCGTACAAGGTGGCGTTCCATTCGCCCCTTGTGTTCGGCGCCGCCCACGATGCGCTGATATTCGAACGCGCCGACATGGAGGCCCCGCTGCCAACCGCCAACGAAGCCATGGCGGTGCTGCATGACCGCTTCGCCGGCGAGTACCTGGCGCGTTTTTCCGAAAGCCGGGTAACCCACCGGGTACGCCAGGTGCTGTGCCGCATCTTGCCCCAGGGCGAGCCCAAGCGGGAGACCCTGGCCCAGGCCCTGCACCTGTCCCAGCGCACCTTGCAGCGCCGTTTGCAGGAAGAAGGCACCAGTTTCCAGGCGCTGCTGGACGACACCCGCCGCGAGCTGGCCGAGCAATACCTCGCCCAGCCAGGCATGACCCTGCTGGAAACCGCCTACCTGCTGGGTTTCGCCGACCCCAGCAACTTCTACCGGGCGTTCCGCCGCTGGTTCGACGTTACCCCAAGCGAGTTCCGCTCCCGTCTGGGCGCGGAACCCATGGTACTCAGTGACGCCAGAACGCCGGCATACACAACACCAGCACCGTGATGATCTCCAGGCGACCGAGCAGCATGCCGCTGGCGAGGATCCATTTGGCGGCATCCGGCAGCGAGGCGTAGTTGCCCGAAGGGCCGATCACTTCACCCAGGCCCGGTCCGACACCCGATACGGTGCCGGCGGCGCCCGTTAGTGCGGTCATCCAGTCCACGCCCAGCAGTGACAGCAGCAGGGCCATCACGCAGATGGTGATGGCGAAGAAGAACGAGAACGTCAGGATCGAACGCACGATCTCTTCGTCGAGGCGGTGGCCGTTGTACTTCTGCTTGATCACCGCGCGCGGGTGGATCAACTGGTTCAAGCTGGCCTTGAGCAGGATGTAGGCCACCTGGAAGCGGAAGATCTTGATGCCGCCGGCGGTGGAGCCGGAGCAGCCACCGACGAAGCCCAGGTAGAAGAACAGCATCAGCGAGAAGTTGCCCCACAGGCTGTAGTCGCCCAACGCAAAGCCGGTGGTGGTGACCACCGACGTCACGTTCAGCGCCACGTGGCGCAAGGCATCCAGCCAGTGCAGGTTGGTGGTGGCCCAGTACCAGGTGCCCAGCACCAGCCAGGTGACCACCAGCATGCCGAGCAGCCCCTGGACCTGCTGGTCGCGGATCAGCGCCTTGCGGTTGCCGCGCAGGGTGGCCACGTACAGGGTGAACGGCATGCTGCCGAGGATCATGACCACCACGGCGACCCAGTGCACCGCCGGGATGTCCCATTTCGCCAGGGACTGGTCCGAGGTGGAGAATCCACCGGTGGAAATGGCCGACATGGCGTGGTTGATCGCATCGAACGGCTTCATGCCGGCCCACCAGAAGGCCACGGCGCCGATCACCGAGAAACCGACGTAGACCCCGACAATCGACTTGGCGACCATGTGCGAGCGCGGCATGACCTTTTCCGAGCGGTCGGACGACTCGGTCTGGAACAGGCGCATGCCACCGATGCGCAGCAGCGGCAGGATCGCCACGGCCATGGCGATGAAGCCGATGCCGCCGAGCCAGTGCAGCATCGAGCGCCACATCAGGATACCCGGCGACATGTTGTCCAGCCCGCTGAGCACGGTCGCGCCGGTGGCGGTGATGCCGGACATGCTCTCGAAGAAGGCATCGGTGTAGCTGATGTGCTGGGTCAGCAAAAAGGGCAGGGCGGCGAACACGCACACCACCAGCCAACTGCTGACGGTGAGCAGGTACATGTCGCGCGGGCGCAGGTGCACATGTTCCGGGCGGCCCTGCACGACCATCGCCAGGCCGGCGACGAAGGTGATCAGGCTCGACCAGAGGAACGACGGCATGTCGCCGGTGCGCTCGAAGATCACCAGGGTCGCCATGGGTACGACCATGCTGACTGCCAGGGTGATGAGGAAGATGCCGATGATGAAACCAATGATCCTTAAGGTCGGCAAGGCCATGTGATCTGCTCTGACTCTGAACGGAAGGGCGCCATTCTACCTATGGGTCTGGTGATGTAAACGCTAGAATGGCCGCACATTTACCAGCCAGGAGGGTAGCCGATGGAGGCTCTCGACGCATTGCTCAACCGTGTTTCCGTGCCACGCCTGACCGAACCTGCGCCCAATGCTGCCCAGCGCGAGGCGCTGTTCCAGGCGGCGCTGCGGGCGCCAGACCACGGTCAACTGCGGCCGTGGCGCTTCCTGACCATCGAGGGCCAGGGCCGCGAGAAACTCGGTGAGCTGTTCGCCCAGGCGCTGCAGAACAAGGGCGAAGCGAGCCAGGCTGCGCTGGACAAGGCGCGCGCCATGCCGTTGCGTGCGCCGTTGCTGATCGTGGTGATCGCCAAGTTGCAGGACCACTTCAAGGTACCCAAGTCCGAGCAGCGCCTGGCGGCGGGCTGTGCGGCCCATGGCATCCTGATCGCCGCCCATGCGCAGGGCATCGGCGCGGTGTGGCGCACCGGCGACATGGCCTTCGATGCCTTTGTGCACAAGGGACTGGGGATGGCCGAGAACGAGGAGGTGATCGGTTACCTGTATGTCGGTACGCCGCTTGCCGAGCCGCGCACGGCGCCGGTGCTGGAGACTGCAGCGTTCGTCAGCGCCTGGGGCGAGTGATGCGGTGACTGCTTCGCGGGACAAGCCCGCTCCCACAGGTATTCCACTGAGTTTCAGGCCAGCAGGGTACTTGTGGGAGCGGGCTTGTCCCGCGAAGAGGCCGGAAAACCCGGCATCAATTCAGCTGCCAATCTCCACTGCTAGCGGCAATTCCATCCGGGCCAAGAACCCACCCTGTGGATGATTCTCCAGCACCAGGCTGCCGCCATGACGCTCCACCGCCTTGCGCGCGATCGCCAACCCCAGCCCATGTCCCGCCGCCTCCTGCCCCGGCGCGCGGAAGAACGGCTCACCCAACTGCGCCAGATGCTCCGCAGCCACCCCCGGCCCATGGTCGCGCACGCTCACCACGATCCGATCCTGCTCACGCTCGGCGCGAACCTCGATCGGCTGCCCCGGCGGATTGAAGCGCAAGGCATTGCGCAGCAGGTTGTCCACGGCCCGCTCGATCAAGGTCGGCCAGCCCTGCAGGGTCAGCCCTGGCTGTGCCTCCAGCTTCACCTCCTGCTCCGGTGCGCTGAGCTGGGCATCCTTGCGCACGCTGCCGAGCAAGGCATTCAGGTCGACGGGCTCGGCATGCGCCTGTTCGGCATCGACCCGGGCCAAGGTCAGGATCTCGCTGATCAGGTCTTCCAGGCGGTCGCACTCGCGGGTCAGGCGAGGCCAGAGTGCCTGGCGCTGATCGGCCTCGGCCCGCTCGGCCAGGGCCAGGGCGATGCGCAGGCGGGCCAGGGGGGAGCGCAGTTCGTGGGAAACATCCCGCAGCAACTGGCGCTGGCTGCCGATCAGGCTCTGCAGACGGGCCCCCATCTTGTTGAAGTCCTTGGCCAGTACGCCGAACTCATCGCGCCGGGCCGCCAGGCGGGCCAGGCTGTTCTGCTGGTAGCTGGCCTGGCCGAGGTCGTGCACGGCGCCGCGCAGGCGGCTCAGTGGACGGGTGATGGACAGGGTCACCAGCAGGCTGAACAGGGTCAGCACCACCAGGGCAATACCCAGGGCGCTCAGCGGCCAGAGCAGGCTCTCGCGGTGCCAGGCGTCCAGTTCGGGGTGAGGGATACGGTAGATCAGCAGGTAGGTTTCACCGCTCTCGGGGCTGGTGTATTCCTCGGTCAGGCGGCGCCACGGCAGGCGGCGCTGGTCATTGTGCTGGCGCGCCTCGAACGCTGCAGCACGGCGCGGGAAGGTTCCAGGCACCACCGCTTCGCCACTGTCATCGAGCACCTGCACGTCGATCTTGAAACGTTCTCTGCGCCGTTCCAGAAACATCTGCGCGGACTCTTCGCCTTCCTGTTCGTAGTGCTTGGCCCAGTGGCTGGCCAGGGTGTTGAGGCCTGGGTGGCGGCTGAGGATCCAGGCGTCCTGGTTGAGCATGTGGCCCAGCAGGATCGACAGGCCAGCGACGAGGGTGATGGCCAGCCAGAAGCTGGCCAGGATGCGCCAGAACAGAGAACGCAAGAGCACCTCCTGTAAACGGGAAAAGCCCGGCCCGCGGGGGCGCGGGCCGGGCATCGGTGGGGCAGCTTACTGGGCCTTGTTGCCTTTTTCAGCTTTCCAGGCCTGGAATTCCTTCCATTCAGCCTTGCGTGCTTCACGCGCTTTCTGCAGTTCGTCGAACTTCTTCTGCTGGTCTGGCTTGAGCAGCGCGCGGACCTGGCTTTCGGTCTTGTCGTGGCTGGCCTTGAGCTCGTCCTTCATGGCTTTCTGTTCGGCGGCTGGCAGTTTGGCCATGTAGCGTTCGGTGATGTCGTGGCGGTTTTTCATCTGCTCGCCCATCAGCTTGCGGATTTCCTGGCGCTGCTCACGGCTCAGGTCCAGTTGGGCGAAAGGCGCATCACCGCGATGATGCGGGCCGTCGTGGCGCGAGCCGCCTTCAGGCATGGCCATGGCCACGGTCGGCAGGGCGGCGGCGAACATCAGGGCGATAAGGGTCTTGCGCATGGTGTCTCTCCTTTCATAGGCCGGTGGTTACCGGATGAGCTCAGTCTAGGGAGATCAAGGTCAAGCGCGGTCAGGGAAGGGTAAAGGCTCGGTAAAGATGAGCAGGTCAGAGGCTGTAGTAATAGCCACGGCTGCGCAGCGCCACGATGCGCGGGCGACCGTCGGCGTGGGGGCCGATCTTCTTGCGCAGGTTGCTCACGTGCATGTCCAGGCTGCGGTCATACAGTGTCAACTTGCGGCCCAGGCCGATTTGCGCGAGTTCCTGCTTGTCCAGCGGCTCGCCGGGTTGGCGCAGCAGGGCTTCGAGAATACGGCTTTCGGACAGGGTGAGGCTCATCTCCCGGCCGTCGATGCTGACCACGCCACGTAACGGGCTGAAGGCCAGGTCACCGATCTCCAGTTGCGTGGTGGCGGCGGCCGGGTGGCTGCGGCGCAGCACGGCCCGCAGGCGTGCGGTGAGTTCACGGGGGTCGCAGGGTTTGGCCAGGTAATCGTCGGCACCCAGTTCCAGGCCGAGAATACGGTCCAGCGGCTCGCCACGGGCCGAAAGCATCAGCACTGGCAACTCGGCATGCTCGCTGCGTAGCTGCTTGAGCAGCTCCAGGCCACTGCCGTCGGGCAGCATCACGTCCAGCACCACGGCCGCGGGTTCATGCTCGGCCAAGGCCTTGCGTGCGCTCTGGCCGTCGTGGCAGGCGCGCACGGCAAAGCCTTCCTGGGTCAGCCAGCTGCCGAGCAGCTCGCAGAGTTCCTGGTCGTCATCAATCAGTAACAGCTCGCTCATGACTCACTCAATTCAAATCGACGGCGTCTGACGTATGCGCCAGAGGTAAAGATACAGCAGGCGCCGCCAATTCTTCGGTTATGGCAAGACTTGCTTGAATGGCTTGACGATGACCTTGTCATACACGCCGGCGGCAATGTACGGATCGGCATCGGCCCAGGCCTGGGCGGCGGCGAGCGAATCGAACTCGGCGACGATCAGGCTGCCGCTGAAACCGGCTTCACCTGGATCGTTGCTGTCGATGGCCGGGTGCGGGCCGGCCAGCACCACGCGGCCTTCGGCCTTGAGCTGCTGCAGGCGCTCGATGTGCGCCGGGCGTGCGGCCAGGCGTTTTTCCAGGGAGTTTGCGACGTCGCTGGCGATGATGGCGTAGAGCATGTCAATCCTTGGTCTTGGAGGTGGAAGGGTCATCGTGCAGGTGGCGCGACAGGTACACACCCTGCGCCACCAGGAAGATCACGGTCATGCCCAGGCTGCCGAACACCTTGAAGTCGACCCAGAAGTCCTGGAAGGTGAAGGCGACGAACAGGTTCGCCGCGCCGCAGAACAGGAAGAAGGCGATCCAGGCCAGGTTCAGGCGTGTCCACACGGCGTCGGGCAGGGTCAGGGCATGGCCCATGATGCGCTTGATCAGTACCCGGTCGCCGATGAAATGGCTGCCGGCAAAGCCCAGGGCGAACAGCCAGTTGACCACCGGCGCCTTCCACTTGAGGAAGGTTTCGCTGTGGAAGGTCAGGGTCAGGCCGCCAAACACCAGGCAGGCGATCAGCGTCAGCCACTGGCCCTTCTCAAGCTTGCGCTGGCGCAGGAACAGCGCGCCGTACACCAGCAGCGAGCTGGCGATCAGCATCGCCGTGGCGCTGTAGATGCCGCCGAATTCGAAGCTGTGGCCAGCGACTTCCATCGGGCGCGGGTCGAGCTTGTAGACGATGAAGAACAGCAGCAGCGGGATGAAATCGATGAATTGTTTCACAATGGCAGCCAGAATCAGGATGTGACGGCATAATAACAAACATCGATTCCAGCGAAAGCGCTCCTCCATGAATGTTGATCTGCACTGTCACAGCACGGCCTCCGATGGCGCCCTGTCGCCTGCGGTCCTGGTCGCCCGGGCCCATGAGCACGGGGTGCAGACCTTGTCCCTGACCGACCATGACACCCTCGAAGGCCTGCCAGAGGCGCGCCAGGCCTGTGCCGAGCTGGGCATGCGCTGGGTCAGTGGCGTGGAATTGTCGTGCACCTGGGGTGGCGCGACCATCCATGTGCTGGGCTATGACTTCCCGCTCGACGCCCCACCGTTGCTCGATGCCATCACGGCTTTGCACCGGGGTCGCTGGCTGCGCGCCGAAGAAATCGACAAACGGCTGTCCGCCAAGGGCATGCCGGGTGCCCTCGACGGCGCTCGCGCCGTGCAGCAGGAGCTGGGCGACAGCGGCAACGCGCCTGCGCGGCCACATTTCGCCGAGTTCCTGGTGCGTGCCGGGCACGTCAAGGACCGTGGTGAAGCCTTTCGCAAGTGGTTGGGGGCAGGCAAGCTCGGCGACGTCAAGCTGCACTGGCCGACCCTCGAAGAAACGGTTGCCACCCTGCGTCAGTCGAATGCCTGGGTGAGCCTGGCCCATCCCATGCACTACGATCTGACCCGCAGCAAGCGCAGGCGGCTGATTGCCGACTATATTCAGGCAGGCGGGCAGGCGCTTGAGGTGGTCAATGGGATGATGCCGGCCGAGCAGGTGGGCACGATGTCCATCCTCACCCGTGAGTTCGGCCTGCTGGCAAGCGCTGGCAGCGATTTCCACGGCCCCGGCACCTGGGGCGAGATCGGTGCCTACCGGCCATTGCCCGAGGACCTGCCACCTCTGTGGCGCCGATTTAGCCATGAACAGCCTTTGGCGGTATGAACAGGACGACTACGTGAGCCAATTTTTCCAGATTCATGCGGAGAACCCGCAGGCGCGCCTGATAAAACAGGCCGTCGAAATCATTCGCAAGGGCGGCGTGGTGGTGTATCCCACCGACTCGGCATACGCGTTGGGCTGCCAGATTGGCGACAAGAACGCGATCGAGCGGGTTCGCCGCTTGCGCCAGCTGGACAAGCAACACAATTTCACCCTGTTGTGCTGCGACCTGTCGCAAATGGGGCTGTTCGCCAAGATCGATACCTCCACCTTCCGCCTGCTCAAGGCGCATGTTCCCGGGCCCTATACCTTCATCCTCAATGCCACCCGGGAAGTGCCGCGGCTGCTGATGCACGAGAAGCGCCGTACCATCGGCCTGCGCGTACCGTCCAATCCGATTGTCCTGGCGCTGCTCGAAGAACTCGGCGAGCCGTTGATGAGCGTGAGCCTGATCCTGCCGGGCGACGAAGAGCCCATGACCGATCCCTACGAGATCCGTCAGCGCCTGGAGCACCATGTCGACCTGATCATCGATGGCGGCTTCGGTGATCTCAAGGCCTCCACCATCATCGACCTGACCGGGGATGAACCTGCCTTGATCCGCGAAGGCTGCGGCGACCCCACGCCGTTCCTGGTCAGCGCGTGAGTCAGCTGGACACCCCTGAGGCACCTGGCATCGAAGCCGAATCGCCGCAGCAGTTACAGTTGGCCCTGGTCTACGGCGAAGCGCTGACCGAGATGCCGGTGGACCTGTACATCCCGCCGGACGCCCTGGAAGTCATCCTCGAAGCCTTCGAGGGCCCGCTCGATCTGCTGCTGTACCTGATTCGCAAGCAGAACATCGACATCCTCGACATCCCCGTGGCGGAGATCACCCGCCAGTACATGGGCTACGTCGAGTTGATGAAGAGCGTGCGCCTGGAGCTGGCCGCCGAATACCTGGTGATGGCCGCGATGCTGGCCGAAATCAAGTCGCGCATGCTCCTGCCGCGCTCGACCGCGATCGAGGAAGAGGAGGGCGACCCGCGCGCCGAACTGATCCGTCGGCTGCAGGAGTACGAGCGCTTCAAGGCCGCCGCCGAGGGCCTCGACGAGCTGCCGCGGGTCGGTCGTGATGTCGTCGTGCCGCGTCTTGAAGCGCCCCAGGCCAAGGTGCGCAAGCTGTTGCCGCAAGTCAGCCTGGAGGAGCTGCTGGTGTCCATGGCCGAGGTCATGCGCCGCAACGACCTGTTCGAAAGCCACCAGATCACCCGCGAGACCCTGTCCACCCGCGAGCGCATGAGTGATGTGCTGGAGCGCCTGAAGGGGGGAGGTTTTGTGCCCTTCGTCGAGCTGTTCGGCGCCGAGGAGGGCAAGCTGGGCGTGGTGGTGACCTTCATGGCGATCCTCGAACTGGTCAAGGAGTCGCTGATCGAACTGGTGCAGAATGAGCCTTTTGCGCCCATCCATGTGCGGCTGCGCGCCGAGTCTGTCGAAGAAACCGATGAACCTGAATGACCCCCGCGACCTGGCGTCGCTGATCGAGGCTTTTTTGCTCGCCTCGGGCAAGCCGCAAACTCTCGAGCGTCTGTACGAGCTGTTCGAGGAAGCCGAGCGCCCCGAGCCGAAGGTCTTCAAGAAGGCCCTGGAAGTGCTGGGCAAATCCTGCGCTGGCCGAGCGTTCGAGCTCAAGGAAGTGGCCAGCGGCTATCGGCTGCAGATCCGTGAAGATTTCGCGCCTTGGGTAGGCCGCTTGTGGGAGGAGCGTCCACAGCGTTACTCCCGTGCGCTGCTGGAGACCATGGCCTTGATTGCCTACCGTCAGCCGATCACCCGCGGTGAGATCGAGGATGTGCGTGGCGTGGCGGTCAACAGCAACATCATCAAGACCCTGATGGAGCGCGAGTGGATTCGCGTGGTCGGTCACCGTGAAGTGCCGGGGCGGCCGGCGATGTTCGCCACCACCAAGGCGTTTCTCGATCACTTCAACCTCAAGAGCCTGGAAGAGTTGCCGGCATTGGCCGACCTGCGTGAGATGGAGCCGGAGCCGCTGCTCGATCCGGATGACGCGCCGGTGCCCGCGCATCTGCAGGCGTTGGCCGATGCCAGCCTGGGTGAAGAGGAGGGGGGTGAGGAGCCGAAGGAGGAGACCAGTTTCCGCAGCCTGCTGGTGGAGCTGGATGCCATGGAAGAGGGGCTGAAGACCGATTTCGATGATTTGCGCGAAGAAGAGCCCGAGGCCTCGGTGGAGGACGAGGGCAAGTTGCAGCCCTGAGCTTTCTGTTGTCATCGCCGGCCCTTTCGCGGGGCAAGCCCGCTCCCACAGATTCTCCGTTGCCCTGTGGGAGCGGGCTTGTCCCGCGAAGAGGCCGGTACTGGCTCCACAAAACCACTGGGCAGATAATCACGCCCACCCTGACAAAACCCACTACCCTCCAGTGCGTTCCCCCACCGAACCGCGTATGATGCGCGACCTTTTGGCGCGTGTGCCGCCAGAACCTGATTTTTCATTCCTACACCGGGAGGTGCCCAGATGAGTGAGCAAGACCTGCAAAATACCGAAATCACCCCGCCAGCCGGCGAAAAGCTGCAGAAAGTGCTGGCGCGTATCGGCGTGGGCTCGCGCCGTGACGTCGAGGCCTGGATCAGCCAGGGCCGCATCAAGGTCAACGGCGTCGCGGCCACCCTCGGCCAGCGCGTCGACCTGCATGACGCCATCGCCGTCGACGGCAAGCTGATCAAGCGTGAGGAGGCCGCCGAGGCCACCCGCCGGGTGATCATGTACAACAAGCCTGATGGCGAGATCTGCACCCGTGACGACCCGGAAGGCCGTCCGACCGTGTTCGACCGCCTGCCGCGTCCGAAAGAAGGCCGCTGGATCAACATCGGCCGCCTGGACATCAACACCACCGGCCTGCTGCTGTTCACCACCGATGGTGAGCTGGCCAACCGCCTGATGCACCCGTCCTACGAGATGGACCGCGAGTACGCGGTGCGTGTGCGTGGCGAGGTCGACGACGAGATGATCGAGCGCCTGAAAGCGGGCGTGATGCTCGAAGACGGTCCGGCCAAGTTCACCGACATCCAGAAGGCGCCGGGCGGCGAAGGCTTCAACCACTGGTACCACTGCGTGGTGATGGAAGGCCGCAACCGCGAAGTCCGTCGCCTGTGGGAATCCCAGGGCATGGTGGTCAGCCGCCTCAAGCGCGTGCGCTTCGGCCCGGTGTTCCTCAACTCCGACCTGCCGATGGGCCGCTGGCGTGAAATGAGCCAGGGCGAAATCGACATCCTGGCCGCCGAAGTGGGCCTGCAGCCGGTGGCGCTGCCTGCCATGAACCTCAAGGCCAAGGACAAGATGGAGCGCCTGCAGCGCAAGTCGAGCCGTCCATTGGGCCGTGGCGAGCGCGTGCGCAACCTGCGCCCGTCGCATGAAGCCGGTGCTGCTGCTCCTGCCGAGCGCCCTGCACGCCAGCCGCGTGAAGAAGCACCCCGCAAGAGCCGTGGCAGCGCCGTTGCCGAGCGCCCGAGCGACATGCGCAAGCGCCCAGCCAAGCCTGATGGTGGCAAGCCAGCAGGTCGCGGTCGCGGCAAGCCGCGCGGCTGATCTGCATCGGCCATGATGAAAAGCCAGCCTCCGGGCTGGCTTTTTTTTGCCTGCACGTGCTCGCCATGGTTTTTTTGGGGTATTTGAGATCGAGCGCCGCCCGCGCGGCGCATCGCGAGCAAGCTCGCTCCTACATTTGTTGCAACGTGCCACGGTCTGTCAGGCCATGGTTGTCCGCTTTTTAGCGCCCGCCGAGATATCGCGTCGTACCAACAAGGCTGACAACCATGGCCTATCAGACATAGGTACGTTGCAACAAATGTAGGAGCGAGCT
>Ga0247821_10001371_pt1 | contig 13567 bp, 12 predicted proteins | sample 13C_Glycerol_Day_FD_192481 | JGI IMG/M metagenome (GOLD analysis project Ga0247821, IMG submission 192481) | Soil microbial communities from agricultural site in Penn Yan, New York, United States - 13C_Glycerol_Day14 | ecosystem: Environmental > Terrestrial > Soil > Agricultural land | place... | reverse complement strand
GTTGTAGGTAGGCGCCGGGCACACCGACTATCTGCGCGCACCGGTCACCCGCAGGCCCCCGCCCGCCGCCTACCTACAACCGGCACCGGTGCGCCGCTCGCTCACCCCGGCGCCTGCAAGCCACCCGCGCCCACCTCCGCAGTACGCCGGGCGCCCGTGGCGGGTGCTGTGTGCCGCGTGCACACGTGGTCAGTGGCCGAGTTACGCCGCACGACTCGTTGCCTTCGGGTCGGGTGTCGGCTGCGGCGACGTCGCCCGCCGGGCCAGCGCCTTGGTCGGGTGCCGGGGGCGGCATGTGCGCCGCCTTATGTCTGCCTCCGCCGTCTGCGGCGAGTGCTGTGTGCCGCGGGCGTACGCGGTCCGCCTCCGCCGTACGCCGGGACTCGTATCATCCGTCAGCGACTTGCGCTGGATGGTGGTGCGGTGGCATATGCGCAGCCATCGTTCACCTGCTGCCGTCCGCCTGCGTTCGCTGTCTACCTGAATACGCCGCTTGTGTGTCAGCGTGGGGCCGACATGTACGCTCAAGTGCGCGTGAGTTCGTACGCCTCGAATACCCGCCCTTGGCCTGTGCATGAGACGACGCCGATTCGAGTTGTGTCTTTGAAGCCGCCACCGACGGTTATCTCGTCGCCCAGCCGGCAGGCCAGCTGTCCTGTTGCATCCATCAGGGCGGGAGTGCCGTCGCGGAGCGCAACACTCCAGCCTGGGGGCCAGGCCACATCGATGTCGACGAAGCGGCCGGTGCCGGCACCAGTGCCCATCCGAGTGCGGACTACCAGGCAGTTTGTTGAAGCGTCGATCTCAAGGGTTCCGGGCAACCCAGCCTGCAACGCCACGGTAGGGGCTTCCCGCTGAACAGTCAGACCAGGCATCGCAGCATCGTGGTTCTGCTTCGCATCGCGATCCATCAGACCATCTTCAGGCTGTTGTACCGCCATGACCAGCGCGATCGTTAGTAGACGATTGCCTGGGTGTTGTCGGTGAGGATTTCTTCGGTGAAGGCGGGGGCGCCGGCGATTCGGGTGCCGGGGCGTAGGTCGGCTTGGGTGAGGGAGCGGCGTTTGGCGCACTGGGTGCAGACCGTTAGTTGGCCGGCTTCCAGGACCGTGGTGAGGAGGTCGGTGAGGGGCGCGGCGTGGGGGAGTTCGAAAGCTTCGGCTCGGCCGGGGACGGCGAACCAGACGGCTTCGCCGGTCAGCCACAGGGAGACTGTGGCGCCGGACGCGACGGCGGTGGCGGCGACGGTGAAGGCCTGGTTGGCGCGTTCCGGTTCCTCGGCGCCTGCGGTCAGCTTGATCACCAGCGTGCGGGGCATTACGCCACGGTAGCCGAGACGGGCGTGCGGGATGTCACGGTGAAGCCGCGCGAGGACCGCCGTACGCATCCTCTAGACTGACCAGCGTGCTGCATGTCGTCTTCACCACGTTGCTGGTCCTGGTCTGTGTGTTCATGGGCTGGTTCTCGGCGTTCGTCGTCTACCGGCTGTACCGCGGCCGCAGTGCGAACTGAGTGATCGCATGCCGTTCGAGATCCCGCAGGACCTGCACCCGGACCTGATCCCGCTCGCGTGGCTGCTCGGCCGCTGGGAGGGCCGCGGGCACGGCGACTACCCGACGATCGAGAAGTTCGAGTTCGGGCAGCAGATCGACTTCACGCACAACGGCAAGCCGTACCTGCACTATGTGAGCCAGACGTTCGTGGTCGGCGAGGACGGCACCAAGGAGCGTCCGCTCGCCGTCGAGACCGGGTTCTGGCGGCCGCAGCCGGACAACAAGGTCGAGGTCATCCTGGCGCACCCGACCGGTATCGCCGAGATCTGGTACGGCGACATCGACGGCGCGAAGATCGAGCTGCAGACGGACGTGGTCGCCCGCACCACCTCCGCGAAGGAAGTCACCGCCGGCCACCGGTTGTACGGCTTGGTGAACGGCGAGCTCCTGTGGGCGTACGACATGGCCGCGCAAGGCCAGTCGCTCCAGCCCCACCTGTGGGCAACCCTCGTCCGCTCGTAGATCCGGCCAGAGCTACCGAACCGTGCCGGGCTCGGTCCGGCAGGAGCCCAGGCCAGGGGCGCTGGCCCGGGCTCCTACTCTTGGCCCGTCCTCAGACCTTGGGGTGGCTCGGGGTGATGCGTGTCGCGACCGAGGTCCAGTTGACGATGTCGCCGCTCTTGTACGGCATCGGGTCGCCGTCGCCGTTGAGCGGTGCCGTCACCGTAGCGACCTCACGCAGACCGATGAACTGGCCTGTCTTCGAGTCGATGATCAGCTCCTTGCGGATACCCCACAGCTCCACCAGGCTGATCGCCCGGCCGGCCTTCCCGTCCAGATTGACCGTGTCCGGGAGGAGCTGGATGCCGTGGATGCCGCGCAGTGCCTTGTACAGCGTGGCCCGCTGCTCCGACGTCGCGAGCCCGGACGCCAGGATGCTCCCGGCGCGCTCGAACGCCCGGTAGTCGCCCTGTGCCGGAGCATCGCCCAGTCCCGGCCAGGTGTGGTCGTTCTTCCGTAGTGCCGCGAGCAGGGCGGCCGGGTCGCGGGGCAGCCCGGCGACGAAGTCGGTCGACGGGCTCAGCCAGCTGCCCTTGCAGCTGTTCGTCGTACCGTTCGGCTGCATGACAATGCCGCCGCCGGTCATGACGGCGCAGGCGTTCGCGGTCTTGATCTTCTGCGGCTTGACGTTCAGCGGATCGATCTTGTGCCAGAGCTGCTCGGCAGCCGTGCTGGAGAACTCCTGCTTCGCGCCGAGCACCGAGATCGCGGTGAACGGCGGCGTCCGGGTGGACGGAACCCACCAGTCGGTGACCGAGAGGCGAGTGCCGTGGTACGCGTTGCGCGGACCGAAGTTCCATCTTTCCTGCGTCCGCTGGGTGACCTGCCGGTACTGGCCGGCCGGGATCGGGGCGTCCGGGGCACCGGTCGACTGGTCGGCGGCGGTGGCCAGGAACGTGCCGGCGTCGGCCACTGCGCCGGGTGCCACCGTCCCGTCGGTCTTGGTGACGACGTCGTTGACGAGGAAGCCGACAGCCAGCGTTCCGGCGAGGGCGCCGGCGAGCACCATCCGGCGGCGTCCGGTGGAGCGGCGCTCGGCGGGCTGCGGGGTCAGTGCCCGCTGACGGGCGCGCGCGAGAGCCAGCGGGGTGGCCGGCGGTACGTCGTCGTTCAGGCGCTTGAGCGCATCGATCTCGGTCATGAACGGTTCTCCTGGAAGTCGGAGCCGAGCGCGGCGCGCAGGACTCGACGGGCACGGTGCAGGCGGGACGCAACCGTCCCGGCGGGGATTTTCAGGGCAGCGGCGATCTCGGGATAGCTGAGGTCTTCCCACGCGTAGAGCAGGAGGACGTCCCGGTCGGTCTGCCGGAGACCGGCCAGTACGCCGGCCAGGGCGCGGGAGGTCGTCTCCGCGTCGACCCGGTCGACGACCTCGGCCGAGAGCGTGTCCGTGCCGGCCGAGGCTGCGCCCGGGGCGGAGCGCGAGTACGCCCGGTACTGACGGATCTCGTCGCGTCGTCGTCGGCGGATCAGATTGGTCGCGATGCCGTACAGCCACGGCAGCGCACCGGACGATGAGCCCTCGAAGCGGTCCCGGCTCTCGAAGGCGATCAGGAAGGTCTGACCGACGAGGTCGTCCGCCTCGCCGGTACCGAGCCGACGAGCGATGTACCGATGGATCGCGGGGGCATGCAGGTCGAACAACAGCGCGAAGTCGTCCGGCGTCCAGGTCGTGACCTCGGAGCCGGCGGTCGCCGACGCTGGTATCGGAGCTGATATCGGGGGTGGGCCATGGATCTCAGGTATGCGTTCGCGACCGAGCGACGCTGTCGGCGGTTGGTTCATATCTGCTGTTGCCCGATCCCCTCGCCGCGCTTCTCGGAAGATCCGGCGCAGGCATTGCCGGACGATGCCCTAGCTCTCCGCCACCCAGGAGTACTCGACCTTCGGCCGTCCGCTGCGCCCGTCGTAGCGCTGGGTCCGCAGCGCCTGCCCTTGGTCGGCCAGGTGCTCGAGGTAGCGTCGCGCGGTGATGCGGGACGTGCCGAGCGACGTCGCGACCTCTTCGGCGGTCCACCCTTCACGGTTCGCGAGCAGCTGGACGACGCGGTCGAGTACGCCGCCGGCCAGGCCCTTCGGCACCGACGAGACGGTTGCCGGGTGCAACAACCGGTCGACCTCCTCCTGATCCGCGACGACCTCGCCGAGCGCGGCGGCCCGCCGCTGCCTCGCGTACGCCGTCAACCGGTCCCGCAACGTCTCGAAGGCGAACGGCTTCAGCACGTACTGCACGACGCCGATCCGCGCCGCCGCCTGCACCGCCGCGACCTCGCGCGCCGACGTCACCGCGACCACGTCCGTTTGGTTGCCGAGGGCCCGCATCCGGCGGACGATGTCCAGCCCGTGCCCGTCCGGGAGGTGCATGTCGAGCAGTACGACGTCGACGTCGCCGCGCGCGAGTATCTGCAGCGCACGCCCCGCCGTACCGGCGATTCCGACGCACGTGAACCCGGTCAGCCGTTCGACGTACGTGCGATGGGCCTCCGCGGCGACCGGGTCGTCCTCGACGACGAGGACCCGCAGGTCAGGCACTGGCGCCCACCGCCCGCGGCAACCGCACCCGCACGGTCAGCGCCGGTACGTCGTCCAGCTCGGAATCCGGATCCACCATGAGTGAACCTTGCCACCGCTCGACCGTGCTGCGCACCAGCACGAGCCCCAACCCGTGCCCCGGCTCGGCCTTCGTCGTCCAGCCGCGCTCGAACATGTGCGCCAGCTCCACCGATCCCAGCTCGGCGCCGGTGTTCGTCACGATCAGGTCGACGGCGTCCGCGGTGGTCGCCGCCCGGAACTCGACCTTCCGCGGGGCCGGACCGCCGCGCGCGGCCTCGATCGCGTTGTCCAGCAGGTTTCCGACGACGGTCACGACGTCCTGCGCCGGCAGCCGGGTGTTCAGCGCCTCCTGCCCGAGTCCGAGGGTCAGGACGACGCCGCGCTCCTGGGCCTGCGCCAGCTTCGCCAGCAGCAGCGACGCGAGGACCGGGTCTCCGACCGTGCCGACGACGCGGTCCGTCATCGCCTGGGCGAACTGCAGCTCCGACACCGCGAACTCCCGAGCCCGTTCCGGCTTCCCGATCTCGATCAGGCTGACGACCGTGTGCAGCCGGTTCGACGCCTCGTGGTTCTGTGCCTGCAGGGATTCCGCCAGGCTGCGTACGGCGTCCAGCTCGCCGAGCAACCGCTGCAGCTGGGTGTGGTCCCGCAGCGTGACGATCCGCCCGCGCCCGGACGGCTGCTGGTTCACGACCACGACGCCCCGCGCGCCCAGGTGCAGCTCGTCGTACGCCGTCCGCCCGGTCGCGAGCAGTTCGGCCAGCGGAGCGCCGAGGTGGAGCTCCTCCAACGGGGTACCGGGATCGACGGCCCGCAGCCCGAGCAGCGTCAGCGCCTCGTCGTTCGCGAGCTGGACCCGGCCGTGGAGATCCAGCAGGATCAGCCCTTCGCGCGCCGCGTGCAGCACGCCCTCGTAGAAGTCGAGCATCCGCGCCAGCGACTGCGTACCCACACCGCGGGTGGCTCGCCGGACCCGCCAGGTGACGAGCGCGTTGCCGGCGATCGCGACCCCGAGCATCAGACTGGCGATACCGAGCATCGAACGGAGGTCGAGCCGGGCCAGCTCCCACCAGCCGGGAACGGGGATCCCGCTCGCGGCGTGGTCCCGCAACGCCTGGGCGCGGGAGCGGCTGACCATCACGATCCACACCATCGCGATCAGTACCGTGACCGTGACGGTCTGCAGCCAGAGAACCTGGCGGCGCAACTCCCACGGCCGACGTTTCATGGCGAACAGTCTGCCCCGACTTCACGCGGCGGACGACGCGGCGAACGATATGGGCGAACGATATGAACGAAATGCGCGGTTCTCCTGTGCGTCACGTCACAGTTACTCGAACACCCCTCCGCCAGGCCGATACAGGGAGTCCCGACCATGTCGAGCCCGACCGAACCCCGCCCGACTCCGGTGCGCAACGACCGGACCCATTTCCTCTACATCGCCGTCATCGTCGCCGTTCTGCTCGGCATCGGTGTCGGGTTCCTGTTCCCGGACTTCGCGGTCGAGCTGAAACCGCTCGGTACCGGGTTCGTGAACCTGATCAAGATGCTGATCAGCCCGATCATCTTCTGCACGCTGGTGCTCGGCATCGGCTCGGTCCGCCAGGCCGCCAGTGTCGGCAAGGTCGGCGGGCTCGCCCTCGTCTACTTCCTGGTGATGTCGACGGTCGCGCTCGCGATCGGCCTGCTGGTCGGAAACCTCGTGCAGCCGGGCTCCGGACTGAACCTGACCGACAAGCTCCGCGAGGCCGGCCAGAAGCAGGCCGCCGGGGCGCACGAGACCACGACGGAATTCATCCTCGGGATCATCCCGAAGTCGCTGCTCTCGTCGCTGACCGAGGGCGAGGTCCTGCAGACCGTCCTGGTCGCGCTGCTCGTCGGCTTCGCGCTGCAGGCGATGGGCGCCAAGGGCCAGCCGATCCTGACCGGCATCGGTCACATCCAGCGGCTGGTGTTCAAGATCCTGTCGATGATCATGTGGACCGCGCCGATCGGCGCGTTCGGCGCGATCGCCGCGGTGGTCGGCGCGACCGGCTGGGACGCCCTGGTGAGTCTCGGCAAGATCATGCTGGCCTTCTACATCACCTGTCTGCTGTTCGTGATCGTTGTCTTGGGCACCATTCTCCGGATGGTCACCGGGGTGTCGATCTTCCAGCTGCTGCGCTACCTCGGCCGGGAGTTCCTGCTGATCGTGTCCAGCTCGTCGTCGGAGACCGCCCTGCCCCGGCTGATCGGGAAGATGGAACACCTCGGCGTCGACCGGTCCGTGGTCGGTATCACCGTCCCGACCGGCTACTCCTTCAACCTCGACGGTACGGCGATCTACCTGACGATGGCGTCGCTGTTCATCGCGGAGGCGATGGATCAGCCGTTCTCGATCGGTCAGCAGATTTCCCTGCTGTTGTTCATGATCGTCGCCTCGAAGGGCGCTGCCGGCGTCACTGGAGCCGGTCTGGCCACGCTGGCCGGCGGTCTGCAGTCGCACCGCCCGGACCTGGTCGACGGCGTCGGCCTGATCGTCGGTATCGACCGGTTCATGTCCGAGGCCCGGGCGCTGACGAACTTCGCCGGCAACGCGGTCGCAACCGTGCTGGTCGGCCACTGGGTCGGCGAGTTCGACAAGGAACAGGCCCGCCAGGTGTTCGCCGGTGAGGACCCGTTCGACGAGGTCGCCTTCGCCGCCGGCGACACCCACGCCGGCGACGTCCCGCTCACCGCCCCGGTCGGCGATACGCCGGCCGGTCACTAGCCACCTTCCCACCCCTCCAAGCGCTGCCCGCCGGGCCACAGACCGGCGGGCAGCGCGCTGCAGGCCTACTTGCCGTTCAGCAGCTGGACGACCGGGGCGAGGTCCTCGAGGTACGTCGCGTTGACGCTGATGTACGACGTGCCGAACTCGTCCCGGCGGCGCTGCAGTTCGTCCGCCATCTCCTGCGGCGTACCGCGCAGCATCATCAGCGAGTCGCTCGCCTCCAGCACCTCCGGCTCGACGCCGGCCGCGCGCTTGGTCCACGGCGGCAGCTCGCGAGTCCCGGCGGCGAACAGGTTCATCGCCAGCTCGATGTCGTCCGCCCGCGAACCGGCCAGCTCCCGCAGGTCCCGGACCAGCTGAGCGACCTCCGCGCGCGGCGTCATCGCGTCCTTCGCCAGCGAGACGATGTCGGCGCGGGCGGCCGCCAGGGCGAGCGCTCGCGGGCCACCGGCGGCCAGCATGATCGGCGTACGGCGGTCGCCGTCGAGCTGCTGCAGATGGTCGAGCGTCTGGCGCACCTGATCGCGGCGCTCCTTGGCCGAGCCCCACGGCAGGCCGAGCTCGGCCGTCTGCTGCTCGGCGACCGGCCGGCCGGTGCCGATGCCGAACTCGAACCGGCCGTCGGTGAGCACGGTCAGCGTGTGCGCCTCCCACGCGGCGGCTCGCGGCGTACGCAACGGAGCGGCCGCGACGAACGTGCCGACCCGGATGTCCGCGACCGCGGCGGCCATCGCCAGCGACGGGAACGGCGACGGCAACTGCAGCCCGTCGGGCATCAGTACGGTCGAGTACCCGAGATCCGCCGCCTGCCGAACCGTCTTGATCCACTCCGAACCGGTCGTCGGACTGCCGACCACACCGAACCGGAACTGCTTGTCGTTCATCACCCTGCTCCCTTCGCCTGTCGTACTCACAGCGTCTCCGGGCAGGGGGTCTGTCCACATCCCACGACGGGAGGCGTTCGCCGTACGCCGCTCGACGTACTCTGGTGACATGTCACGCAAGCGCAGCCCCCTACTGGACCGGCCCGGCGCGGTCGAGGCCGACGGACTCGACGCCGGTGTCGCGGCGCACTACGGCTCCGACCTGCGCGAGCAGCGGGCCCTGGTCGCCGGTGAGGCGTTCGTCGACCTGTCGCACCGCGACGTGGTCACGATCACCGGCCCGGACCGGCTCACTTGGCTGCACGCGCTGACCACGCAGTACTTCGAGGGTCTCAAGCCGGGGACGTCGACGACGGCGCTGCTGCTGTCGCCGACGGGACACGTGGAGCACGTCATGTACGGCGTGGACGACGGCGAGACGTTCTGGTTGCACACGGAGCCGGGCGCGGCGGCTGCACTGGTGGAGTGGCTGCAGAAGATGGTGTTCATGTCGCGCGTCGAGATCACCGATGTGACGGACGACTACGCGATCATCTGGAAGTCAGGCCCTGCTCAAGGTGACCACCTGACCCGCAGCGGCGAGGACTCGCTCGGCGGTCACGAGGTGTTCCTGCCGCGGGCCGAGCTGGCTGGTCTGGAGGGCCCGGCGGCCGGGGTGTGGGCCTATGAGGCGTTGCGGATCGAGGCGGGCCACCCGCGCTTCGGGCTGGACACCGACGAGCGCGCGATCCCGAACGAGCTCGGTTGGCTCGGCGTCGGCGTACATCTCAACAAGGGCTGCTACCGCGGCCAGGAGACGGTGGCCCGGGTGCACAACCTCGGCCGCCCGCCGCGCCGCCTCGTGCTGCTGCACCTGGACGGTTCGGTCGACCACCTCCCGGCGCATGGGTACGCCGTCAAGGCCGGCGACAAGCAGGCCGGTTTCATCGGCTCCGCCGCCCGTCACCACGAGCTCGGCCCGATCGCCCTCGCCCTGGTCAAGCGGAACGTGGACCCCGAGGCCGTGCTGGAGATCGTCGCCGAGGACCAGCCCACGGTGACCGCCACCCAGGAGCTCCTGGTCGACCCCGAGGTCGGCCTGCACGTCCGCTCGCGTTTGTGAGGGGAATCATTCGCAACACGGCGTTTTGCACCTGTACAGTTCAGCCGTGACCGAACCTGTGCTCCTGGCCGACGTCGTCCGCAGCGACTTCGTCGAAGGCCACCACCGCGGCTCCGTCGTGGTGACCAACCCCGACGGCGCCGTCGACTGGGCCGTCGGTGTCGTTGACCAGCCGATGTTCCCGCGCTCGTCCAACAAGCCGATGCAGGCCCTCGGCATGCTCCGCCGCGGTCTGCCGCTGACCGACGAGCTGCTCGCGCTCGCGGGCGCGTCGCACTCCGGTGAGCAGTTCCACCTGGACGGTGTCCGGAAGATCCTCGCGGAGGCCGGGCTCGAGGAGTCGGCACTGCGGACGCCGGTCGCCTACCCGCTGGACGACGACACCCGGGACGCCTGGGTGCGCGGCGGTCACGGCAAGGAGCGGATCGTGATGAACTGCTCCGGCAAGCACGCCGCGATGCTGCTGACCAGCAAGCTCAACGGCTGGTCGCTCGAGGACTACCGCTCGCCGGATCACCCCCTGCAGAAGGAGATCCGGACCGCGATCGAGGACACCGCGGGCGAGCAGGTCTCGCACGTCGCGGTGGACGGTTGCGGTGCGCCGATCTTCGCGCTGACGCTGGCCGGCCTGGCGCGGTCCTTCGGACGGTTCGCCGGCGCGGCCGCGGACACGCCCGAAGGCCGGATCGCCGACGCGTTCCGGGCGTACCCGGAGTACGCCAGCGGGAGTACGCGTGACGAGGCCGAGCTGATGCGGGCCGTCAACGGCCTGTTCTGCAAGGCCGGTGCGGAGGGCGTGTACGCCGTCGGTCTCGCGGACGGCACCGGGATCGCGCTGAAGCTCGAGGACGGTACGCCGCGCGCCCGCAAGGTCGTGATGGCGGCAACCCTCCAGCGTCTCGGCATCACCAACGAGACGATCGAGAACCACCTGCACTTCGACCTCACCGGCGGCGACGCCGTGGTCGGCGCAGTCCGGCCGCACGCCCCGACCTTCGCCTGACCCGCCGGGCTATTTGGCGCGCAGGCGGTCGACCGGGGGTGACGTGATCGGCAGCGGTACGGCGGGGGCGGGCAGGTCGTACCCGGCGTACAGGCGGCGGCGGATGTCTTCGAGTGGGAAGGTCTCGCGGTAGATCGCGAGCTTGACGGTCACGCCCTCCAAGGTTGCTCTGAGCAACATCTCCTCGACCGCCGGGTCGGCGGCGTCACGGGCCGCGAAGACGTCGCGGATGGCGTCCTCGACCAGGGACAGCCGATCGGACTTGGCCTGCTCGACGCGGGCGAAGACGTCGTGGGTGCTGGGCTGCATCATCAGCGTGATCGCCAGCCGCTGGATCGGCAGTGTGGTCGCGGCCGCCATCAGCGCGCCGTCGATGATGCCGGCCAGACGTTCATCAGGAGTTCCCTGGATGGACAACAGGCCGGCGATGCCGTCCAGCCAGCGGTCCAGGAGCTCGGCGGCCAGTTGTTCCTTGGTGGCGAAGTAGTACGACACCAGGCCGCGGGAGACGCCCGCGGCGGTCGTGACGTCGGAGATCGACGCGGCCTCGTAGCCCTTCGCGGCGAAGGTTTCCAGGGCCGCGGCCAGGATCCGTTCGCGGGAGCGTTCCCGCAGTTCCTGATTGACGGTGGCCGATCGCGGCACGAAGTCCTCTTCCGAAGGTCGAAGCCTGAAGCGCCGGGCAACCCCTCATTCACGTGCCCGGCGCCCCGGGCTGACCCCCCGTTGTTGCGGCCCCTCCCCAGGCGCCGCTTATAGACTGGACGTCCAGTCAACGAATGTAAAGGGCTTGCCCGATTCGTGGGACACGATCCGTGACGGGTAGGATGTGAGGGCTGCGCCCTGTGTCGAGTGGCACGTGAAACCAGCCGTAGCCACCGCCTAACACCCATCGATGACTTGGAGCGCTCCTTCATGCCTGTCCGTAACGACCTGCGCAACGTCGCGATCGTGGCCCACGTCGACCACGGGAAGACCACCCTCGTCGACGCGATGCTGTGGCAGTCCGGCGCCTTCGGAGCCCACCAGCACGTGGACGAGCGGGCGATGGACTCCGGCGACCTGGAGCGTGAGAAGGGCATCACGATCCTCGCCAAGAACACCGCCGTCCGGCACAAGATGGCCAACGGCGAGCAGGTGACGATCAACATCATCGACACCCCCGGCCACGCCGACTTCGGCGGCGAGGTCGAGCGCGGGCTGTCGATGGTGGACGCCATCGTGCTGCTCGTGGACGCCTCCGAGGGCCCGCTGCCGCAGACCCGCTTCGTGCTCCGCAAGGCGCTGGCGCGCAAGATGCCGGTGATCCTGGTGGTGAACAAGGTGGACCGCACCGACGCCCGGATCTCCGAGGTCGTCGACGAGACCTACGAGCTGTTCCTCGACCTGCTCGACCACGACGCCGACCAGAGCGCCCTCGACTTCCCGGTCGTGTACGCGTCGGCGCGCGCCGGCCGGGCCTCGATGACCCAGCCCGAGGACGGCGGCCTGCCGGACTCCGAGGACCTCGAGCCGCTCTTCGAGACGATCCTCGCCAACGTGCCCGCCCCGGAGTATGTCGAGGACGCGCCGCTGCAGGCCCATGTGACGAACCTTGACGCCTCGCCGTTCCTCGGCCGGCTCGCCCTGGTGCGGGTGCACGAGGGCACGCTGAAGAAGGGCGCGCAGGTCGCCTGGTGCAAGCACGACGGGACGATCGAGCGGGTGAAGATCACCGAGCTGCTCGTCACCGAGGCCCTCGAGCGGGTGCCCGGCGACTCCGCCGGCCCGGGTGACATCGTCGCGATCGCGGGCATCCCGGAGATCATGATCGGCGACACCCTCGCCGACGCGGAGAACCCGAAGCCGCTGCCGCTGATCACCGTCGACGAGCCGGCCATCTCGATGACGATCGGCACCAACACGTCCCCGCTGGCCGGCCGCCAGAAGGGCACCAAGGTCACCGCCCGCCTGGTCAAGGACCGCCTCGACAAGGAGCTGGTCGGCAACGTGTCGATCCGGGTGCTCCCGACCGAGCGGCCGGACGCCTGGGAGGTGCAGGGCCGTGGTGAGCTGGCGCTGGCCATCCTGGTCGAGCAGATGCGCCGCGAGGGCTACGAGCTGACCGTCGGCAAGCCGCAGGTGGTCACCCGCGAGATCGACGGCAAGCGGCACGAGCCGGTCGAGCGGCTGACGATCGACTGCCCCGAGGAGTACCTCGGCACGGTCACGCAGCTGCTCGCGGTCCGCAAGGGCCGGATGGAGCAGATGACCAACCACGGCACCGGCTGGGTCCGGATGGAGTTCCTGGTGCCGGCCCGCGGCCTGATCGGCTTCCGGACCGAGTTCCTCACCGACACCCGCGGTACCGGTATCGCGCACCACGTGTTCGAGGGGTACGAGCCGTGGTTCGGCGAGCTGCGGACGCGGCCTAGCGGTTCGCTGGTCGCGGACCGGGCCGGCGCCGCGACGTCGTACGCGATGATCAACCTGCAGGAGCGCGGCACGCTGTTCGTCGAGCCGACCACCGAGGTGTACGAGGGCATGATCGTCGGCGAGAACTCGCGCTCCGACGACATGGACGTGAACATCACCAAGGAAAAGAAGATGACGAACGTCCGCTCGAACGCGGACGAGTTCGAGAAGCTGGTGCCGGCCCGGAAGCTGTCGCTCGAGCAGTCGCTGGAGTTCTGCCGCGAGGACGAGTGCGTCGAGGTCACGCCGGACGCGATCCGGATGCGCAAGGTCGCCCTCACCCAGATCGAGCGCGCGAAGCTCGGTCGCAAGACGAAGAGCTGAGAGATGCTGGATCGTGCTGTGATCGACGGGCTGTTCCCGACCGACCTTCCGGAGCCGCAGCACTGGGAGGACCGGTATCCCCTTCGGCAGCTGCCCGAGGGGGCCAAGGTCACCCGCCTCGGCCCCTCGCCGACCGGTTTCATCCACATCGGCGGCGTGTACGTCGGGATGATCGACCGGGACATCTCGTCGAACACCGGCGGGGTGTACCTGGTTCGCGTCGAGGACACCGACCAGTCCCGTGAGGTCGAGGGTGCGCTCGAGCAGTTCGCGCGCGCCTTCGAGTACTTCGGCATCAGCTCCGACGAGGACCGCGACCACGGCTCGTACGGGCCGTACCTGCAGTCGCAGCGCGAGCAGATCTACCTGACGTACGTGCGGCACCTGCTCCGCCAGGGCAAGGCGTACCTGTGCTTCGCCACCAAGGACGAGCTGCGAAGC
>Ga0247821_10001369_pt1 | contig 13573 bp, 15 predicted proteins | sample 13C_Glycerol_Day_FD_192481 | JGI IMG/M metagenome (GOLD analysis project Ga0247821, IMG submission 192481) | Soil microbial communities from agricultural site in Penn Yan, New York, United States - 13C_Glycerol_Day14 | ecosystem: Environmental > Terrestrial > Soil > Agricultural land | place... | reverse complement strand
AAATGTAGAACATGTGACTTAGAAGAACATTTCGGTTTGTGCGATATAAAAACTTTTAAAGGAAGCTTAGAAAATAACGGCGATCAAGAACAAAAAACCGGCGGCAGCGTGGACTATTACAAATGCCACGTCGCTGACCCCATCGACCCAAACGCCAAGCCGTACACCGCAGAGAGCATTGACATTATCGAAGCGCTCGGCATGACCTTTGCCGAAGGGGAAGCGTTTAAAGCGATCTGGCGTACTTGCACTGGCCGCATGGGTGGCGCGGTAAAGGCGGACAACAAAGCGCTTTACAACGCTGAGAAAGTCGAGTTCTTCGGCGCTCGCATGGTGCGGGCTGCGAAAAGGAGTGAAGCGGAATGAGTGACGGATTAGGCGTTACTACAGAAACAACGGTTTTCCTTTCGGTCGATAAGCTAGTAAAGGAAATGGACGAAGAGGACATCGCGGGCTTTTGCTCCGCTGTCGCTTTGCGTCTCGACCAAGAGTATTCGGAGCGCGCCGGCGCAGCTAACGCGTTTGCCAACGGCCTTTCCGAAATGGGTGCACGGTTCTTAGCTGAAGCGGTTACCAGCTTTTTCATGAGGCAGCCGCGCAAATGAAAATCCTAGCCATGCTCTACATGCTAACCGCAAACGGCCCGGTTCCAGTGGCCGCATACTTCACGCAGGACGCCCAGGTTATCTGCCAGGCGACAGCCGCTGCGCAAAATGCAACTGAGGAAGAGGAGTATTACTGTGAGTGAATTAAGTCTAGCTCGTCAGCGTCTGCTTAAGGCATATCAAAGCTTGAGCATTACGACGGTACAGTACTGCCGTTATATCGGCATCGAAGAGCAGCTAGCTAAAGGCGGTTCGACCACTTACATGCTCTCCAAAGCCTTGAAAGTCACGTGCAAAGAACTTCGTCGCGATCTTCGTGACATGGAGAAATGTGAAGCCGTTATCGCGGAAAGCAACGGCTCGAACAGCGTCTACTGGAGTGTTGTAAAATGACCCTTCAATTCCAGTGCAAAGGCTGCAACAACGAGCGTACCGAACCGGAATCGGATCACGCTCGTAAAGGGTTCTGCGTATCCTGCGACGCTAAAGGCGTAGGGCTGCGGCAGATCAAGAAGGTAGAGAAGTGGGAAGCGCGCGACGGGTCTTTCCATGATTCGCTTGAGGATGCCGAGCGGTATCAGCTAAAAGCCGAGCTGGAAACCGCTTTGAAAGTCGGAGAAGGGTACGTCCAAAGACAGGCGGCGCACTTACTCAGTCACTTCGATATTGTGCGCAAAGGAGATACGCCGAAAGGCGTTGTGTTTATGCCGTTGCTCACGCCTCCGGACATCATGGAAGGCTTCCGACCAGCGTTTCTTATGTGGGGCGGTTTCTTTGCGGGATCAGTTCTTACCGGGCTGATTATGTACGGGCTGCGCTGACCGCTTCCTCAATTCCGACCGGCAGAACTGGAGCAATCCGTACTGTCGGTCGATCCCACGTCGCAAGGCGTAATAATCGAATCTAGCAGCGGCATCAAGTTCGGGCTGTCCGCCTCCAGCTCCGCCGGAAACGGTTCCATCGGCGCGCACTGCCGGACAACTGGCTTTGACACGCAGCCGCTTAGTGCCATCAGCAACAGCCCGCTCAAGAGCACTCGTCTCATTCTCTTTACCCGCCTTGTATTCGATGAAGGTTTGCCGGATGGCTTCTGTCTGTGCGCGCGACGCGATTAGCTGTTGGTTCACTGCGTCCACGTTAGCTCGGATCGCCGTAGCGGTTACCAAGTCTGCTGCCTGAGCATCGTTATCCCAGCGCAACCCCTGGACGTACCACGAGCCGGCAGCGCCGATCAGGAACGCGGCTACGTAACCATACCCCGACATCATGCTGCAGCCGCGCCTATTTCGATTGCTTCAGCCCCCGACTTGCCTGCGAACAAAGCCTCCTCCGCTGCGCGCCTTCGGGTGAGCCCCCTCATGGTCTTGCCGTCGTTCTTGTTCCATCGCTTGAACTGACCTTGGGCGCCTGTGTAGTCCTTGGCGTTCAGCATCTTCAGAAGTGTTGAGGTGCCAAGCGCGCCGGTGTTGTATTGGAACGATACCAACGCATCAAATTGGCTTTGGGTTAACGGGACGATAACTAGCTTAGATACCGAGCCTTCGAACTTCTCAAGGTCGTTAATGAACACAGCGTCAGCCTGCGCCTGGGTCCAGCCGAGGCGCGAATGTACTTCGGGCCCGGTATGTCCCCACCCGATAGTCCACGGTTTACCGTCTTTGCTTCCGGGGTCTGGGTACGCTGACAGCCTACAGCTTTCGAAGTGGTGCATAACGGCGATGCCGTTCTCTGAAGTATTCACAGAAACATCCTCGTGTTGATCGGAGGGATCATCTTCGCCACGTTCCCCTTCGCCCGAACCAACAAACCTAACACGCAGCCGAAGGCTATGATCAGCAAGCCATGAACCATGGCCGGACCGGGCTTTACGATATGGAAGAGGATAAGCGTGAAGAGTCCGACGTTCGCTGCGGCGAGCCCTACGGCTAGCATAGAGACGCCCCAGCGTTGTCGTGAGTGGGAACCGTTGTAGACGAAAAGAATTAGGAAGGTTGCGAAATGGATGACGCACTCTACCCAAAGCAGAATCACGTTAAGCTCCATCGTTGCCACCCCGGCTTTTGAAAAATGGAATGAGACCGATGATTGTCTTAATCCACTCTGGCACTGGGCCATCTTTCTCAACCATATAGCCTAGAGCGGTAAATACGACCGCGATAAGCGCGCCAATGGCTCCTGATACGAACAACGCTTTCTCGTCATATGGCGGACCGCCACCATAGAAATAGACACCGCCGCCGTAGGCCATACCCCATGAGAACAGCGTAAGCATAAATCGTTCCCGAAACGAGGTAGCTTTCGGCGCGGCCAGGTAGAAGCAACAACCTATCGCGGCGCCGGCGGCGGCGTAACCATTCATCCCGGCTAGCAAAGCGCAAACCCAAAGGTATGCGTAAGTCTCGCACTGATCCCGCATGGCCTAACCCCTATGTGTTTCGGCCATGATACCACGCACAATTAACTAGGCGGGAACGCGTCGTCGTCTGCGTACATCCTCACATCGTAATTGACAGCCTTCACGCTGCAGGTCCGCGTTCCGCTTGGCGAGACATCCGTAATCAATGCGGGAAAGGCCCACGTTGATTCATGCCCGAACTGGATGATCGGCGGCGTGTCTATGTTGCCCGACACGTTAGGCACGAAGTCCAGGGTTGGAATGGTGAACGTGTAGTCATCAACACGCGTGGCGGTGTAGGGCCCGGATGCGCTGCCATCAAGGCGGCGCACGACGACTTTGTGAACCCCTGGTACAGACCAGTCGAGCGGTTGCGACACTTCCAGTGTGATCGGGGCACCTGGTGCGTAAGGCTGCGGCGAGTAGCTTACGACCTCGGCGCTTTGCCCATAGCCGGGCGTCGCAACGCCGAGCGCCACGTAGTCGAAGTAAGCGCTGTTCAACGCGTCAAGCTCTGTCTTGAAGCTGTACTGGCGCTGGCGGTAGATATGGCTGCGGCGTCGACGCATGCCGATGCGCCAAGCCTTGTACCGAACACCCACGCCATCTACGCGGATCTTCTCTACCCTTTCGCCTGCATCACCCGACAGTCGGCATTCTACTGTTTCGTCTTGGCGGGTGATGTGATCGTAATACTCGACGTCCACACCATCAAAGTCGTCCGGCTGATCAGGCATCACAAAATTGTCAGCCAATGGTTCGAGCATGATGTGAGGGTTGTAAACGTGGTCGAACGCAGGGCCACGTGGCTCGTCGCGCACCGGCACCAACAGCCCGCGGTCGATCGTCAGCTCAGAAAACCCGGCTTGCAAAGCGTCGATCAAGTTCGACTTAACCGTCTTCGAGTCGTTGACAATGCGATCGTAGGTATCCCCTCGTGGCGTCCATCGGGTGGCCTCAAGCCGGTTAAGCTCTGCTAGGTCGATGTCTGTAACGTCGTTATACCCGACGTTACGGATGATATGGCCGACCGCCGCGGAGATCTCCCGCGTGGGTTGAGGGGCTTGCCATACTCCGCCGCGAAGCACAGGCAGGATTCTAGTACACGCCAAGTTAATCAGGCTTTCGCTTTGCGAGGAAATCCTGTCGCCGCCACGGATGTCGCAAGTAAGCACAGTCATGCCGGCATAAGACGTAGGCGACGAGTAGATCATCAGACCCTTCAGCGCCTTCCACATCATGGTGTCGTTCTGCTCTTTATCCGGGTCCCCACTCCCTTGGTTGACGAAGATTTTCTTCATGCGAACTTCGGGGCGCATCGGGTACGGCAAATTAATGCGGTAGGTATACCCTTGCGCATCAAGAGTATTATCTGTCGCGGATATCTCGGTAACGGTCCACGCGCCTCCCAAGGCCATGTCTCGGTATTCCCATGACTGATACGCAACTAGCTGTTGGTAATTTCCTTTCGCGTCCAGGAACACGATCCCGCTCGGGTAAAAGATATCGACCTCAATAGCCGCTACCAACTGGCCGATAGGGCAGGCAGGGAAAGGTCCGCGGTATCCCGCTGTGAGGTTCGAGCTATCGAGCAGGATCTGCGCAGTGTTTGACGATAGCGCGTCCCAACCAGGCCAAGAGTTGTCGTCGGTCCCGTCCGCGCGGATACGCTTAACCTGCATGGTCGTAGAGGTTATCGCGAGTATTCGGAAACGGAATCCGCGGTAAGACATCGCCATAACGACTGGACCGGTTACCAAGCCTGTGCCTGGTGCCCCGCCGTCATAGTCCAGCTCCAGCGTGGTCGGGCTAACAGCGGTGACCGTGTAGAACCCTTGGTTCTGCCCAGTGATCTGTATCTGATCTCCAACGATGAAATTGAACTGGGCGATTGGTCCTGAGATAACATCGCGCCCGCCGGTGCCGGTGCCGTCCGCTACGGTGAAGTTGTAGGGGGCCGCAGGGTTAATAATCAGCCCTACTGTCCAGTCTGCGGGGAACGTACCCGCGCCGCCCGGAAGCGTTACGGTATCACCGGCGAAGTTCATAACCGAAGAGGTTACGCTAGAAGTCAAGCCGCCGGTGCTAACAGTCAGTTCAAGGCCGGACGCCCCGGTATTACTCGCGCCAACCTCTGGCGCCGTATACCAGAAATAATGGGCAGCATTGGCGGACAGGTCGGCACCTGGTCCGTACACGGAGAACAATGCATCGCTACCCAGTGAAGTCAATGGCGTTTCGCCGGTCTTGATCTCATTAACGTTTATCTGGTACGAACCTTGCCCCACGGCCAGGCACATTTCTGTGCGGATCTCGCGTGGTGCGGCAAAGTAGCTACGTGGTGGCACTAGGTAGTCTGGGTAGCGCTGCGGGTTGTACCCGAAAAGCTCAGGACGCACGTCGTTAATCTTTACCTTGTTGCCCTTACTACTGGACTGGTCGAGCGATTTGCCTTGTTGGCTCGACTGCTGGTTAACCCCTGGCAGCTTCGGCATCAGCAAGCCGAGCACCGCCTTAGCGCCGGCGATCAGCGCGAAGGTAATCGAGAAGGGGTCTGTGCCTTTCGGCTCACGGTAGATCTCTACGTGATCCTCTGCGGTAATCAGCTTGGTCAGCCATTGGCGCGGTAGCAGCCTTTCGTCATTCACGTAAAGGCTAATTGCCAGCTTATCCAGCGGCGTGCGTCGAGAGATCCCGTGACGGTATAACCACTCAGCGACCATCTGTGGTTTGCGGATCTTGTAAGTTTCCTTCCCGTCGTCCGAAAGGCGGCTCGCGTAAACTTCAATCATGGGCGGTCTCGATGGAAGGTCACGGTAGAGTGGTCTCGCAGCCACTTATTCAAAGGCAGGCAACGAGGGCCGCGCGCCGGGTTGATCTCCAGAATGCGTAAGCCGTCGGGGGAGTCGATAACCAGGGCGACGTGGGTACAGATACGCCCTATCATTACCGCCGCGATAGCACCGTGCTCAGGCTCGCAACGCTCCATGCACGACGACTCTTCCTCGTAAGCACGGGTGAACTCGCGAGGATCGGTGTTGCGCAGGCTGCCGTACTCGGCCAGGAGTCGCTTGCCGAGTTCAACATGGCGGACGTGCCTACAGAGCCCCCAACAATCATACTTGTCAGGACCGCGGGCGCCGTCCTCGTAGGAGCAACCGAGATACTTGTTCACAAAATCCATCATATGTACCTGAGCGCGGGAGCGTAGTTCACAGTGTACAACGCTCTCGGCCACGCTACACCGATCAGATTGAAATACCCAGTCTCCAACTGGGCTTCCTGCCCTTGCAGCGTTCCTCCTAGCACCGTCAAGACATACGGCTTCTCCGCTGGCGCAGAGAGGTTCGTGTTCAGATACGTACGATAGATCGCGGTAACCCGGGCGTTCGCCGCAATAGCTTGGTCGATACGCCTAGACACCTCGCCCGTGGTGTTATCCACGGCGAAGGCCAAGGTTTGATTTCCCTTGTTGTTCTTCGCGGCCAGGGCGATGTCTATGTTCGCGGCGATGAACGTTATAGTGCGCCCGGATTCATCAACGGCAGTCACGTCGTCAAAACCGGTGCAGATGAAAACAGACTCGGTCCACCCGGGGGAGGTCAGTTCGAGCGTCCTGATAATCGCATCAAGACGCTCGTTGGCCCCCGCGTTTACTTCCGCGAGTATTTGGCTCACCACGCAGCGTCCGACGTTTCGATGTAAGTTATAGCGATTCGCACCTTGGCTCCCGCAGCGCCTGCGGCACTGGCGGTAACGTTTGTTCCATCGACCGACACTGCCGGTATCCCTACCGCCTCCGTCGAGGCCCCTTTATACATAGCCGTAACGTGCAAGACCTTGAGATTACCTGCGGCGATCCCGTGCGCCCAGGTAGCTACACCGGACCCGTTAGCGGTAACGGTGGACGTTTTAGTTCTAGCTCCCCCGATAACCAGCTCATTGTAGATATCCTTGTTAATCAACCCTTGGATATTGTCGCTGTAGTATCCGATGCCGGAAGGCGCCGATATCTGAGCACCGTATAGGTGATTTTTAGTGACTACGTGCGGCCCGTCGACGGAGGCCACGAAGAATAATTGAGTGCCGGTAGCCCCGAGTGTCGACAATTCATTGCCGATTGCGATAACGGTTCCTGCTGGTGCGGAGATTATCGGCTGAACGAATCCAGCGTCAGGCTGATAGATAAAATTGTTCCCTGTTAGTAGCAGCTTACCCGCTGAGAGGATAAACAGGCACGCGTCATTCGGCTTGTAAACCTGGCAGCTGGTCATCGATACGACTGCGGAACCTGACAAAGTCATCCATGCGGAGAATAAAGCCGCAGGGAAATTCGCGCCTACCTGGAACTGCACCCCTGTATAGGAAAGATTCCCCCCTGAGATATTAAGTTTCGGGGTACTAACTTGGCCCGCAGATTGGAAGCCCCCGATCACAGAAATAGAGCCCGCGCTCATAGTAATCCCGCCGAACCCGTCGAGGTCGCAACTCGTGATAGTACCGAAGCACGATCCAGGGTTAGCACGAACGCCGCTAAAAAAGTTGAACGGGGTAGCGCAGTACGTGAGGCAATCGGTTACGTGAAGATCGTCGCAACGACCGACGTTCCAACCTGTCGCACCCCCCGCTTGAGTCATGATCAAGGTTTGATTGGTAGTCAGGTACGCGGGCCACAGGTGGCACTTGTCGAAACGGACACTATCAATAGCGCCGTCCAACCAAAAGCCTTTAGAGAACGCGGCCATGGTGATGTCTTCAGCCGTGGACTGACCGACGTTGTCGCGCCAATCGAAACCAACGATAGCGCCGGAAACGATCAGGGATTTGGCGCGCTGGCCGGGAATGTTAAGCCCGCTAATAGCTGGTGGATACTGGGTCAGGTTGGCAAATACTGAGGTGTCAGGCTGAGTCATAAGAACGGAAAAGTTCTCGTACTCGATACCCGACGCGGCGGATACAAAGACGCCCGTTGCGGAAAGGTTGAACGTAGAGTCGACCTTAATTACAGAACGGTACTTTCCGACCCCCTCTACACGCTGACCGGACGTCGCAAGGGTGATCGCGTCACGTACAAGCCATGCCGCCTGACCGAGGTTTATGTTTAGGCCTTTAGCCGCGATATTACTTAGCGCTTGCGTAGCGTCTTCAACGCCACCTGGCTTACCCCCGGCCTGTGCCACACCGACGGTGCCATTGTGGTTGAGAACCCACAGGCCCCCGTCGTCAGCCTCGATTACAGACCAATCGTCCGCTACGAGACCCGTGGTCACCAAGGGTACGTAATAAAACGCGCCGCCGCCTGGGATGTCTTCGTAAAAACTAGAGGTCTGCGCGAATCTTGAGGCGCCGATAGTTGGCAGAGCCTTAAGGGCCGCAACGCTTCTCGCAGTTTGTGACGCGCCTGCAATAATACTGGCGCCCACTGCAGGGTCACTTAGCTCGGAGCGTAAGATAGCGTCTGCGTTAAAAGCAAACAACTGTGGCTGATCAGTCGCCCAAGTTCCGGTTAGGGTCAGTGGTAGCACCGCGTCGGTAGCAGGTTTATACGCGATACCGTCGCGTACTGTGTACTGATTGCGCGAAGTGAAAGTCAGACCTGCTTCGTATTCACCGATGTACTGGTACCCGAACGCTAACAGAAAATCATCGACCATTTTCTCAATGCCATGCCAGGTATAGCGAACACGCGGCACGCCGGAAGGTCCGCGGTCAATCCAGCTGGTTTGCACGGGGTCATTTACCGCGACATCCAGGTTTTGCGCGTTGTCGTAGAGATCTTTTACGGCGGTAGAGCCTATAGGGTTGCCAGTGTTATAAGTCGTCATTTGATGCGCCTTCTTTAAGCGATTGGGTACGAGCCGTTTATGTAGACGACACAGCCGTTTGCGGTAATAAGATCGGTGTTGTCGTATGCGATCACGGAACCAGCTGTACCCGCTGAATTCAAACGCATGACTCCGGACTTCCCATTGACCAAGTTCTCTACGGCTGGTATTGGCATAGACAGAGCTGGGGCCAGGGCGGTAAATGGCAAGGTGATGATCGGTACGGCACCCGTCCCCTTGGTAGTTACGGTGATGACAGCTTGAAAATAGCAAATACCGAAAGCGACCATATACTTCATAGTGGCAGACGCCGCGGTATAAGTGCCGGTTGTAGCGGTAAGCACCGTGCTGAAGTTCGTCCACGGTCTCTTGTTAGCGATCTCCGCTTGAACCATAGCGGACTGCGCAAGCTCTGTGGTATTGGTCCCCACCGCCGAAACGCCGAGGTTGGCGCCTGCGGTCAGCTTGCTAGCCCCTCCCGTGCCCCCATTAGCGATGGGGGTAGACACTGACCCTGCGGTAACCCGCCCTTTTGCATCCGTGGTAACGCTCCCATACGTACCGGCCGTTCCTACGGATGCTAGGGTCATCGCCCCCGTAGCGTTAGCAGACCCGTCAAAGCTTACCGACCATGTGCCATCTCCAGTGGATGCAATAGTGCGCGCCGTAGTCAGCTTAGCAGCACTACCGGTGATATTTTCAGAAGATCCTATCGCACCGATCGCAGCCCGCGCAGTGGGGGCGTCGGCAGCGCCGAGGAATGTTCTTATAAAAGGCTGCCAAGCGCTGAGGACGGCAGTTCTCAATTTCGTCAAGGTCTGTTTAAACGTGGTGGCTTGTTGCACCATAGGATAAACGTCGCCCTCACTAGGAGCAGCCGATGGTGGGAGATCCGTTATTCGTTTGGCGTGTACTCCGGCCATTCTCGGTTCATGACGTAGTCAAAGATGTCGGCGTACAAGACGTAATCGGGCAAGATTATAACCCATTCAGGGTCTATTAGCGGTCTATTCCTCAGTTCGCAAGTGACCCGATACCGCCAAAGGAATTTTCCTGTTAGCTCCCCGCCTACAGGAACCTCCGTAAAACGGACTTCTTGAGCGTCAAAACCTAATGGGGTTAGAAGCGTCATCGTAAACCAGCCTGCGCCAACCACCTGTGCGGCCCAAGCTTCAAAAAGCATGGCTTGAGGCGAAGTCATGATCCAGGAGAGCTGGACTAAGGAAGGCGCGTTAGGAAACTCGATCCGCTGCCGTGCACGACCGCTATCCATAGGTGTACGGCGGATATTGTTTACAGGCGTGAACCCGTAATTCTCCCGCAATGGGCAGGGCAGCCCTTCAGGGTATACAGGGATCGCCATTACGTACCTCGCGTCTGCAAGCCGTACTTACGGCTCATCGCGTCAGCAGTGCGGCCATCGCCAAGCAAATCTGCTACGAAAATATCGATCACATTTTCCCCCTGATCGCCTGTCCGTTCTTCGGACTGCCCGGCGCGTGATGCATCTTCGATCAAGTTTACCGTAGTGCCGTTGCCGCCGCTCGGGCTTTTCATACTGTCCAAGGTCTTGTCGAGCTTGGCACTGGTCTGCGCGGTAGTCACACGCTCGCCTTTCTGCAAGAGCCATGTGCCGGTTTGTGGCACGGCGTCGATACCATCGTGTGCCATACCCGCCAACGAGGCGGTAGCTACGCCGGCCACTAAAGGCGCGGCGAAGGCAGCAGCACTGGCAGCAGCGGCAGGCGCGAGCAATGGACCAACGATAGGGATAGCCGCTGTAGACGCGAACGCCGCCAAGGATGCCTGGAAGGCTGTAGCTTGAGCGTTAGCGATAAGCGCAGTGGACGCCGAAGCTTGCGTGGTCTTGCCGACGAACAACTGCACGGCTTGATACACAAGCCATTGCGCTGCCATCTGGACCAGGGCGCCGACGATGGACTTAACCATCAGCACGCCGAGGTCGGCGAAGGCATCGCCTACGGATTTCGTGCCGTCAAGAATCGACATGAACGTATCCGTAAGGCCGTCTGTTAGCGCGTCAAGCGAACCGGTGACGAATTCCGCAGCCATCGAGCTGTAGTTCGTCGCTTCCTCCGCCCAGTTTGCCCACCCCTCGGACGCCCCGAGGAAGAACGAACCCTGCGCTTCGTCCAGTTGGTTGTAGTAGTCCTGCTGCATAACCAAGCGCGAAGCCAGGTTCTCTTCGAGGATCGCTGTTTCCTGATCATACAGATCTTCGCTGATCTGCCCTTTGTTGAACTGGCTGTTCAGCTTGTCTACTTCGGACTGGTACTCCTTGCGGATCTGCAGATCTTCTTTTAGCCGTTCGCGAAGCTTTTCGCCTTGCCCGAGACCGGTAAGCGAAGAATCTAAACCCTCCTGAGCTTGGCTAAGCTTCGAAGCTTGGTTTTCTTGGAACGCAGCAAGTTTACCGGCTTCGGCAGTTGCTTGTTTCCTGGCGTCAACTTCCTGCTCTAGTGCTACGTTGCGTTTGAGCTGGGCGCGCAACAAATCCTCAGACGCCAAGATCGACTTCTGATCTGCGGTCTGAATGTCCTTAGACTTGATGTCGGCGATCTGCTGCTCGAAAGCTGCAAGCGCTTTGGCTTGGGTGCCGAGCTTATCAGTCGTCTCAGATTGAACTTGGAGGGCTGCGGCCTGCTGCCGCAGCGTGTCGAGCATGCGTTGGCCGGCGTCTTCGCGAAAGGCTCTAGGCGCCGGTGCGGACTTGGCAGCCTTCAAGCGTTCTGCATCCGCCTTGATAAGCGCTTGGTTAGCTCGAACTTCTTGCCCGGTTACCTCTGCAGCGGCTTTCTTCGAGGTCTCCTGTTGCTTGAGCAACACGAGCTGCTTCTCCAGCGCCTCGGTGGTCTCGTCTGCCAGTCCTAACGTGGTTGCCAGGTTGCCGAGACCCGTAGAGATAGCGCCGGATATACCGCCCTCTTTGCGGGTCTGCAGGATGCGTTCGAGCAGTTCGATCTGCTTGGCCGCGTCAGGGAAAAGCTCGCCGCGAACTTGAGCATAGGCATTGCTGATCGCCGTTCCGATGTCGTCCCAGTCACGCTCAAGATCAGACAACGAATCGCGGTAGGTCTTCAGTCGTGTTTGGGCATTCTCGGCCAAGGTGGCGCTGAGTACGTCCAGGGCTTCTTGCTTTTTGCCTTGGATGTCGAGGGCTTTGATAACCTCGTACTGCTCATTGGTGATTAAGCCGTACTGCGCGCTGATCTTCTGCGCGGCGGTTGTAGCGTTGTCGCCCAAGTCGCCGAGGGATTTAGCAACTTCCGCCGCGCCTTTGCCGGTGAACTCGCCGATAGCCGTAGCGGCTAGCGCGAGGTTGCGGAATTGAGTTTCGCTAAGCCCGGTGCTGCCGGCCAGGGCGATAACGGCTTGCCTGGCTTCTCCGAGTCTTCCGGTTAGCGTCGCGGCGTCTTCTGCGAGCTGAGACAAGGACGAAGAGGTCTGCCCCGAACTGGCCGAACCGCTGAACAGCGCTTTGTTAAACGCGCTGGCTTCCTTCTCCGCGTCGATGAACAAAGCGGTAATCGTACCGAGGGTGGCGGCTAGAACGGTGAAAGGATTGATCAGCCCGACGATGTAGCCGCCGAGAGCTGATGCCGCGGGCCCGATGCCGCCGAACATGTCCTTGAGCTGGCCGCCCTGCTGAAGCAGCACGGTAAGCGGCGCTTGACCGGCGTAAAGGGAAGTCGCGATGTCGGTGAATTGCGCAGGCACGCCGCGGAGGTTGTTTGCTAGCTGCTTAGCGCTAAGGCCGCCTTTGGTTAAGGCGGCATCAGTCTGCGCCAGGGAAGCGCGCGTAGCGTCCAGTTGGGCTTTGTAAGCTTTGTAGTCTTCAGTCGGCAACCGCCCGGCTTTGCGGTGGGCGTCTAGCTGCTGTTCCATCTTGTCGAGACGGCTATAAGCCGCGACAGTCGGATCGATTTGCCCGATCAGCCGATCGAGTGCTTCGCCCTGCTTTTTAGCTTCCCGAGTCGTCGCAGCCAAAGCGCGTTCGGCCTGATCCATACCGCGTTCAAAGCCTGCGGTATTTGCAACGAGATCCACCGTGAGCTGGCCGAGGCTGCTAGTTGGCATGCTTATTGCTTCCTCGACGCTTGGAGCACTTTTAAGAAGTCTTGTGGCGTAGCATAACGCAGTTCGTCGTCAGATTCCCGGTTAGGGATGAAGTCGGCGACTACCTTTTTGTTGCCCATAAGCTGCGCGCCGGTACAACAGATTAAGGCCGCGGCTTGCTCAACACGTTCAGCTATGTTCAGGCCCCCGTGGCGCTTGATGTACTGAGCCCATTGTCGCGCTTCGACCATGGAGAGGTTCTGTTGGGCTTCGGCGATCGTGCGACCGCCTACACCGTTCAGGACTAGTTCGAACCAGAGGTCTTCGGGGGCTTCGTCTTTGCCGTTTGCGCTTCGTTAACCGCGGTGATCAGTGCGAGGAACAACGTATCGCACATCGCGCCGCGGCCTTCGATCCCGGTGGTGCCGAGGATGTCTGCCGTGGTGAAGATCGGCCCGCCCTCCTCGTCGCACACCATTGTCGCGATCCGTGCGGCCAGGTGCTCTTGATTCCCTTCGGCAGCTTTCCAAGTGTTGGTGATCGTGTGATACGACGCCAAACGCACGCAGATGTCTGCTTCCAGCTCTTCACCTTCCGTGTTGTGCCATTTGATCTGGCGCTTCACGAAAGGCTCGCTTACGAAGGCGCCTTGGGCAACGAGGTCTTTAAGG
>Ga0247821_10001368_pt1 | contig 13585 bp, 15 predicted proteins | sample 13C_Glycerol_Day_FD_192481 | JGI IMG/M metagenome (GOLD analysis project Ga0247821, IMG submission 192481) | Soil microbial communities from agricultural site in Penn Yan, New York, United States - 13C_Glycerol_Day14 | ecosystem: Environmental > Terrestrial > Soil > Agricultural land | place... | reverse complement strand
GACAGCGCACTGATCCCGAGAACCACGCAGTACAAGGAGAATCCGGGCGACGGCCAGCGCCACCAGACGGTCAGCGTGGACAGGAAGACCGCCAGGTAGAACCCGCCCTGCATCAGCAACGTGAACACCGCGGTGCGCCGGGATGCGGGCGAGCGCCGGAACAAGAACCAGAGCAGCGCGAGCACCTCGGCCGCGACGATCGTCAGCGCTACCGCGAACAGCATCGGCCGGGGCTGCTCGAACCGCTCGTTGGTGTCCAGCCGGTCCTCGATGACAGCAGCCGCGTCGGTGTGGACGTCGCCGGTGAAGTGGATTTCGTTGCCGTCCAGCGGACCGGCCTTGGCGGACCCCGCCGGGTCGACCTCTGCCGCGTCCCGCCCCTTGAGGATCGTCGCGGTCACGTCGGTGAGCTGGATCAGCCCCGGCCGACGGGTGCTGTCACTGGTCAGCCAGCGTGGCCCGTTGTCCGGCGGAACCTGCATGGCGACCAGCGGCTGCTGGTGCGCATTCGCCAGCTCCTGGCTGACACCGACCAGCAGCACCCAGCCGCCGGCCGCGCGTGCCTGCGCAACCAGGTCGGCGACCTTCTGCCGCGCCTCGGCCCGGCCTTCGCGCGGGGGCAGCGCACCGGCGTCGACGATCGCGTCACCGCAGTCCGGCTTCGCCAGCTGCGACGCGTCGAACTCCGGCTGCCAGTTGCGCACAGTGCCGTCCGTGCGGGCCAGGGCGATCGCGGCGCCCGGCCCGAAGCCGCAGATGGGGTACCCGGTCTGGCCGAGGCGGCCGATCGGCGCCCCGGTGTGGTGCTCGGCCTGGCGGTCGACGTACGCCTGCCAGTCGGCCACCTTGCCGTTCGCCACCGCGGGCTCGGCACACGGCTGGTCGGGGACGCTCCCCCAGGCCCGGGTGCCCGCGCTGATCGTCAGCCACCCGTCGACCGGGCAGGTGTGCGGGCCCGCCGTCTTCACCGAGATCGAGCCGACGTGCGACTGGTTCACCAGGGCGGTCAGCTCAGGCGACGCCTTCACGTCGTTCCAGGTCAGCCCGGGCACGCCGATGACCACGACCTTCGCGAACAGACCGGCAGGCTGCGCCGACGCCGTACCGGTGGTCAGCAGCAGGACCGCCGCCGTCAGCAGGACGGCGCGGACCAGCCTGGTGAACCTCATCAGGACGCGACGACGGCCTTCAGCACCGAGGTGAAGAAGCCCAGGCCGTCCGTGGTCGGGCCGGTCAGTGTCTCGACGGCGTGCTCCGGGTGCGGCATCAGGCCGACCACGTTGCCCCGCTCGTTGGTGATGCCGGCGATGTCGCGGTAGGAACCGTTCGGGTTGCCGAGGTAGCGGGCCACCACCCGGCCCTCGCCCTCCAGACGGTCCAGGGTGGCCTCGTCGGCGACGAAGGAGCCGTCCTGGTTCTTCAGCACGATGGTGATCTCGTGGTTGGCGTCGTAGTCGCCGGTCCACGCGGTGCGGTTGTTCTCGATCCGCAGCCTCTGGTCCTTGCAGACGAACTTGCGGTGGTGGTTCTTGATCAGCGCGCCCGGCAGCAGGTGCGACTCGCACAGCACCTGGAAGCCGTTGCAGATGCCGAGCACCGGCATCCCCTCGCCGGCCCGCTTGATGATCGTGTCCATCACCGGCGCGAACCGGGAGATGGCACCGGCCCGCAGGTAGTCGCCGTACGAGAAGCCGCCGGGCAGGACCACCGCGTCGACCCCGTGCAGGTCCGCGTCGCCGTGCCAGAGCGCGACCGCCTCGGCGCCGGCCACCGCGGCCGCGCGGCGCGCGTCGGCGTCGTCGAGTGAGCCCGGGAAGGTGACGACCCCGATCTTCACTGGTTCTCCACGTGCAGCGTGTAGTCCTCGATCACCGGGTTGGCCAGCAGGGTGTCCGCGGCCTTCCGGATCTCGGCGACGCGCTCCTCGGTCGCCTCACCGTCCAGGGTGATCTCGAAGCGCTTTCCCTGCCGGACGTCGGCCACGCCGTCGAAGCCGAGCCGGCCGAACGCGCCGTGCACCGCCTTGCCCTGCGGGTCGAGGATCTCGGGCTTGAGCATGACGTCGACGACAACGCGAGCCACTGACTACTCCAGGTTCGTTGCGGGGTGACGCCTGAATCCTACCGACCGAGGCCCGGAATGCCGCATCCTGGACTATTCACTCAGTACATACACGCAGTGTATAGTTCCGGGCATGGCCACTGCTGAGCTCGTTCTCGGGCTGCTGTCCGCGGGCCCGGCGCACGGGTACGACGTGAAGCGTGGTCATGACACCTGGTTCCCGGACAGCCGGCCGCTCGCCTTCGGGCAGGTGTACACGACGCTTGGGCGACTGGAGCGCGACGGACTGGTCGAGGTGATCGACAAGACCTCCGGCGGCGGACCGGACCGGACGGTCTACGCGCTCACCGGCAAGGGCCGCGACCACCTCAGCGAATGGCTCACCGACCCGGTGCCGCCGGCCTGGGGCAGCGCCGACGAGGTCCTGCGCAAGCTCGTGGCGGCGATCCGGACCGGCGGCGACGCAGCCGGATTCCTTGCCCGCCAGCGCGCCAGTCACCTGCGCCGGATCCGTGAGCTGCGCGAGACGCCGGCCGACGACGACCCGACCTCACCACTGGTCCGCGAGTACATCGTGGCTCACCTGGACGCCGACCTGCGCTGGCTCGACAGTGCCCTTGACCGCATCTCCGAGCAGAGGGGAGCTCGCTGATGAATGCCGTTCTGGAGCTGGAGAAAGTCGAGTACGCGTACCGGCGCAACACCGCGCTGCGTGGTGTCAGCCTGCAGCTCAAGCCGGGCGAGGTGGTCGCGGTGACCGGTGCGAGCGGCTGCGGCAAGTCGACGCTGCTGCACTGTGCGGCCGGCATCCTCACCCCGGACGCCGGTGTGGTGCAGGTGGACGGCCAGGACCTTGCAGAGCTGCCGGAAGAGCAGCGTGCGGCGCTCCGCCGGACAAAGGTCGGCGTCGTGCTGCAGTTCGGCCAGCTGGTGCCCGACCTGCCGCTGGTCGACAACGTGGCGTTGCCGCTGCTGCTGGGCGGGCACGAGCGCGGCGAGGCGCACCAGGCCGCCAGGCGATGGCTGGACCAGGTCGGCATTGCCGAGGACGCTGACGCGGTTCCAGCCGAGCTGTCCGGCGGCCAGACGCAGCGTGCCGCAGTAGCGCGTGCGCTGATCACAGGTCCGTCTGTCGTCCTCGCGGACGAGCCCACCGGCAGCCTGGACAGCAGGGCCGGCCAGGAGCTGCTCGACGTACTGCTGGAGGCCGCCCGCTACCGCGGTGCCGCTCTGCTGATGGTGACGCATGACAACCTCGTGGCCGCATCGGCGGATCGCGAGATCAGGCTGCGCGACGGCCTGATCCAGCATGAGGTAGCGCTCTGATGACACTCGAGACGCTGGTCCAGCTGGCACGCTCACGGACACCGGCGGACCGCAGCCGGGTCCAACTGGCCACCGCGGCACTCGCATTCAGCGGAGCACTGCTGCTGGGCGCGCTCCGCATCGCCCGTCTCGGCAAAGGCGAGCTGGGCAACGACATCTACAGCAACTACATCGCCGAGAGCGGTCTCCGGTCAGGGCTGATCGCGATCTTGATCATCCTGGCCGCACTGACCGGCGGCCTCGCAGTCCAGGCGCTACGGCTGGGCACCGCGGCTCGCGAACGCCGACTGGCCGCGCTGCGACTGGCGGGTGCCTCCCGCAAGCAGCTGCGGCAACTGACCGTCGCCGACGCGGCCATTGCTGGTCTGGCCGGCGGACTGCTCGCCGGGCCTGCCTATCTGGTGCTCAGTCTGCTCTTCGGCGCGCTCCCCCGGATGGCGCGGATCCTGCCCGGTGCGGAGCCGATCGACGCGCTCCTCTGGATCCCGGTCGTGGTGATGATGACAGCAGCGGGCGTGGTGATCGGCAGCTTGCTGCACCGCGACGGAACGGCCGCACCCCAACCACAGTCCGCGTCGCAGCGTCATACCGGCATCGTTGCCGGACCGGTCCTCATCGCACTCGGGCTCCTCACGTCGCCGTACATGGGCTACGTCGGGTCCACGATCGCGCTTGCCGGGACGGCGTTGCTGTTCCTGAGCACCTCAGGCCTCTGGATCCGCTGGCTCGGGCGGCGACTGCAGCGGTCCGGCGATCCCGCCAACCTGCTGACGGGCGTCCGCCTGATGACCGACTCACGGCCCAGCTCCCGGATCTGCATGCTGCTGGGCAGCTGCGGTTTCCTCGTCGGCTCGATGGCGAACGGGATCGCGAGCGTCGTCGCCGACGAGACGACGACCTCAGCGACCTCAGTGAGCTTCTACACCACCGGATTCGGCCTGACGATCGCCGGCCTCGTCCTGATCGTGCTGACCGCGATCGCCGCCCTGATCGTCGGCGTCGCCGACCAACTGGTCGACCAGCGTCGTCAGCTCGCCAGCCTGACCGCGCTGGGCGTGGACCTGCCGTTTCTCCGTCGTGTCATCCGTCGGCAGCTGACCGTGGTCGCCGCTCCCGCGCTGGCCGCCGGGCTGCTGTTCGGCACGGTGATCGGCATCAACCGCGTTTCCGGCGGCGCGGTCGGTCCGTTCGATCCGGGCACGCTGCTGCTCGCAGCGATCCTGACGGCCGCGGGCTGGCTGTTCGGTCACCTCGGCGCCGCCGCCGCGGGACTCCTGCTTCGCAACCAACTGCGGGACGCACTCGATCCCGAGAATCTGAGGGCAGCTTGATGACGTCAGTTCCGTTGGTGGTCCGGCCCGCGCTGCTGCTCGGGGTGCCGAACCGGATCACGCTGGCCCGGACCGTGATCGCGATGGTGGTCGCGACCTACGCGTTCCGGACCGGCGAGCTGACCTGGCTCGTGGTCGGGTACTTCACCTACTGGTTCGGCGACAGTCTCGACGGCTGGGTGGCTCGCCGGCGCGACGAGGAGTCACTGTCCGGCGCGGTGTTCGACATCGTCTGTGACCGGGCCTGCTCGTTCCTGCTGGCGGCCGCGTTCATGGCGACGTACCCGGGCACGATCGGTCCGCTGGCGATCTACCTGATCCAGTTCGGTGTGCTGGACACGATGCTGACGTTCTCGTTCCTGCTCTGGCCGTGGATGCTCAGCCCGAACTACTTCTACAAGGTCGACCGGCCGATCTACGTCTGGAACTGGTCCAAGCCGGCCAAGGCGCTGAACACCGGCGCCGTGGTCGTCTCGCTGGTCGTCGCCGGGCAGACCGGAGCCCAGTGGCTGCCGTACGCAGTCGCGGTCGCGGCCTGCGTCGTGAAGGTCGTCTCCTCGTACCGGCTGGTCATGATCCTCGTCGGCCGGCAGGCCGCCGCTCCGGGCGAAGCCGCATGAGGCTCAGGTGTGACCCTGGTCGCTCCCCGAAGTGGTGCTAACCCCCGTGGCAACGGCCTTCATCGCGCATAGCCTCGAGGTCATGTGGGTTTGGCAACTGGTGCTCGCGGTGGGCTTCGGTATCGGGTCCGCCGTCGTACCGTTCCTGAACGCCGAGGCGTACGTGCTCGGCGTCGGTGTCACCCATGCCCTGAACCCGGTGGTCGCCGCGGTCGGCGTCGCGGTCGGGCAGACCATCGGCAAGGTCGCGATGTTCCTCGCCGTGCGGTACCGGCCGGGCTACGCGGCCCGCCAGACCAAGGAGCCCAAGGCGGTCGACCTGGACACCCGCTGGGGCCGCTTCGTCCAGCGCAACCGTGACCTCAGCAAGCGTCTCCTGGACGCGATGAGCGACAGCCGTTGGGGCATGCCGGTCACTCTGCTGAGCGCGTTCGTCGGCGTCCCGCCGCTGTACGGCGTGGCGCTGATCGGCGGCGCCTCGCGGATGCGGACCGCTGTCTTCACCCTCGCGGTCCTGCTCGGCCGCGGCGGCCGCTTCGTCCTGCTCGCGCTCGGCGTAGGCCTGTTCTAGCCGTCGAACTTCCGGCCGGTCAGCTGCTCGTAGGCCGCGATGTACGACGCGCGGGTCCGCTCGACGACCTCGTCGGTCAGCGGTGGCGGCGCCTCGCCGGACGTCCGGTCCCAGCCCGACTCGAACTGCAGCCAGTCGCGCACGATCTGCTTGTCGTACGACGGCTGCTGCTTGCCCGGGGACCACTGGTCGGCCGGCCAGAAGCGGCTCGAGTCCGGGGTCAGTACCTCGTCGGCCAGCACCAGCGTCCCGTCCGCGCGGGCGCCGAACTCGAACTTGGTGTCCGCCAGGATGATCCCGCGCTCCTCGGCCATCGCCCGCGCGGTCGTGTAGATCTCGAGCGTCGTGTCGCGCAGCACGGCCGCGGTGTCCGCGCCGACGGTCGCGACCACCGCGTCGTACGACACGTTCTCGTCGTGCTCGCCGAGCTCGGCCTTCGAGGCCGGCGTGAAGATCGGGGTTTCGAGGCGTGACCCCTCGACCAGACCGGCCGGCAGCGGGATCCCGCAGACCGCGCCGGTCGCGTTGTAGTCGAGCAGGCCGGTGCCGCTCAGGTATCCACGTGCCACGCACTCGACCGGGTAGATCGCGAGCTTCTCGCACACCACGGCCCGGCCCGCGACCTCGGCCGGGACATCGGTGGAGATGATGTGGTTCGGCACGTGGAGCTGCTCGAACCACCACAGGCTCATCGCGGTGAGCACCTTCCCCTTGTCGGGGATCACCGACTCCAGGATCCAGTCGAACGCGCTCATCCGGTCGCTCGCGACCATCAGCAGGTCACCGGACTCCAGCTCGTACAGGTCCCGGACCTTGCCGGAGTGGAGGTGCTTCGCACCGGGAATCTCGGGCGCCTGCGGAAGTGTGGTCACGGCGCCGATTCTTCCATCCGCCTACTTGCGGGCGCGCAGGGCCACCAGTTTGCCGCCGACCGCGAACAAGCCGTCGCGGATCGTGCACACGATCGGGTTCTCGGTCTGGGCGAGCCGGCCGAGGCCCCGCGATCGCTTCACCAGCTTGGTCGTCGCGGGCCGCCGTTCCGCGTCGTACGCCGCCAGCGCCGTCTGCAGGTTGGCGCTGGTGAGGTGGCGGCCCAGCGCGCCGGCGTCCTCGATCGCGGAGCACGCGCCGCGGCCCAGGTTGGGCGTCATCGCGTGCGCGGCGTCCCCGAGCAGCACCACCCGGCCCTGCACGAACGGCACCAGCGGCAACGTCAGGTCGTAGATGTCGTTCTGCAGGATCTTCTCGCTGCCCGCGATCAGCCGCGGGATCGGGTCGTGCCAGCTCTCGAACACACTCGGCTCGCTCGTCGTACCGGCCGGCTGGTTCGCGGTCCCGTACCAGTAGAACCGCCCGTCGATGAGCCGCGCGAACCCGAACAGTTGCCCACGGCCCCATGTTTCGCCACCGCCGTCGTCGAGGTCGACGTCCGCGATCCCGCGGTACGCCGTGAAACCCGCGTATCGCGGCCCCTTGTACTGCGGATACAGGGCACCTCGCACCGCGCTGCGGATCCCGTCCGCCGCGACCAGGAGATCGGCGCGCAGGTCGTCGTTGACCGTGACGCCGCCAGCGTCCTGGGTGATCGTGCGGACGTCGTACCCGGTCCGGACCGTCACCGCCGGGCCGAACTCAGCCGTGATCAGGTCGTGCAACTGAGCCCGGTGGATCATCACCGGGAGCTCCATTCCGAGGTCCGGCGCGCCGACGACCCAGCGGCCGTCGGGTCTCCGCATCCCGGCGGGCCGGGACTGCACCGAGGCCTTCTCGACGCCCTTCACCCCGAGCTCCTCGAGCACCGCGACCGCCGACGGCCACACCGAGATGCCGGCGCCCACCTCGCCGAGCTGCGCAGCGCGCTCCAGAACCGTGACCTGCCAGCCGCACCGCTGCAGCGCGACAGCCGCCGTGACCCCGCCGATCCCCGCTCCCACCACGATCGCCGTACTCATGGCCTCGACTCTACATCTGTAGAGTTTGGTTGGGAAGTGCGAGACTGTGCCGCGTGACGAAGGAGCGTTTGCGCGGCGCGGACCGGCAGGACGCCATCGCGGACGCCGCCATCCGGCTGGTCGCGACCCGCGGGTTGCGCGGGCTGACGCACCGCGCGGTTGACGCCGAGGCCGGCCTGCCTCCGGGCTCCACGTCGTACTACCTGCGCACCCGCAACGCCCTGCTCACCGCGTGCGTGAACCGGATGCTCACCCGCGACGTGACCGGGATGCCGCCGGCCGGGACGGATGCGATCGAACTGATGGTGGCCATGACGACCGGACTCGCCCGGGACCGGCCGGAGGACCTGGTCGCCCGGTACGAGCTGTCGCTGGAGGCGAGTCGTCAGCCGGAGCTGCGCGCCGCGATCAACGCGGGCGGGCAGCAGTTGCGGGCGATGCTCGCGCAACTGCTCGCCGGTCTCGGCGTCCCCGACCCGGACGCCGCGGCGTGGCCGGTCGCCGCGATGATGGACGGGTTGATGTACGACCGGGTCGCCGGGGCCGGGGGCACGCTCTCACCAGAAGCGTTCGAGGCCGCCGTACGACGCTCCGTCACGGCACTGATCGCCGGGCTCAGAGACGGTCCGTGACCGCGACGAAGGTGAAATAGCAGACGCCGAGCAACATGCCGACGTGGCCGAGCACCGACAGGCCGGCGCCGGAACCCCAGGAATCACTCTGCGCATCCTCGGAGTGCTTGCCGCCGCTCGGCAACCAGCGGGCGAGAAGCAACAAACCGACCGCGGTCAGCAACCACCAGCCGGCCAGGATCACCAGCGCGATCCCCTGCCGACCGGTGACCAGGGCAACAACCCAGCCGAGCAGCGTGATCACACCGACCAGCGTGTGCATCCGCAGGAGGGTCGCGGAGTACCCATGCCGGCCCGCGCCGTGACCGGTGCCGTCGACAACAGTCCCCCCGAGCCGGACACGCGTGATCAGCACGACGACCGCCCCGAGCGCGGTCAGGAACCAGGTGACGTTCGACCATTCCACGTCCCGATCATTACCCCACCCCACACCCCCGCGAACCCTCCCGCGTGTCATCCCATCCCTTGACGCTCGTCAAGCCAGCCGATTCCACGCCCACTTTGTGCACCCACCGACCGTTTTCGCGCGGCCGAAATGAGCGGTGGAGGCACAAGGACGCCCGGCGGGCCGAGTGTCCGCTCGAGGCCCGCCGGGCTGCTTGGTCAGCTGGTGCGCGTCTGGCCGGGGACCTGCTGCGTACCGGTGCCTTGGCCTTGCTGAGTTCCCTGGCCTTGCTGAGTTCCTTGGCCTTGTTGGGTGCCCTGGCCTTGCTGAGTTCCTTGGCCTTGCTGGGTGCCCTGGCCTTGACCTTGGCCCGGGACTGTGCCTTGGCCGAACCCGTTGCCCTGGCCCGTGCCCTGGCCGTTGCCTTGGGGGAAGCCGCCGCGGAAACCGCCGCCGGGGCCGCCGAACTGGCCCTGCTGGTTGCTCGTGCCGTCCCACGAGTGCCCGACCGCCATGCCACCGAGGAAGGCGAGCACCGCGAGGATCGAGCCGGCACCCGCCAGCATCAAGTTGCTCGGCCGTCCGCCCTTCGCCCCTTCGGGCTTTGCCGCTTCGGGCGGCGCCGGGGAATACTGCGCGGACGGCTGCTGCCCTGCAGGCTGCTGGGGCGACGTAGCTGGGTTGTTCTGGGCGGCCTGCGCCGCCTGGAACTGGGCTTCTGTGGACTGACTCATTTCTCAGGCTCCTGTTCCGGTGGAGAGGTCGTAGACGGTGGTGTTGCCGACGGTTTGGGACTGGAAGTTTTCGCTGACCCAGGTGGCGATCTCGCTGGAGGTGCCGTCACGGCCGCCCATCATTCCGCCGCCGCCACTGCCGATGAAGTAGTGGATTTTGCCCTGGGCAACCAGTTCCTTGAACTCCGCGAGCGACGGCGCCGGGTCGGTCCCGTTGAATCCGCCGATCGCCATGATCGGCTCGCCGGACGCGATCTGCAGCGGCGCGGCGCCGTTCGCGGTGACCGACGCGGCGGCCCAGGTGTAGCCCTTTGCTCCCTGCTGCAGCAGCGTCACCAGCTCGCTCGAGACACTGCTGATCCCGCCGCCACCAAGGAATCCGCCGACACCACCAGTCCCACCCTGCTGCTGCGTAGTACCAGTTCCAGTCCCAGGCTGCTGCGCAGTACCGCCAGGCGGCGTACCCATCCGCCCGCCGCCGAACCCACCACGCCCGCCGCCCATCATCCCGCCGGAACCCGACGGCCCAGCGGACGGCAGTGCGCCGGCATGCGCCGCACTGATGGTCTCGACCGAGTACGCCGTCGGCCCGGCCAGTGCGCTCACCGCGAGCAGCGTGGCGGCGAACAGCCCCGCCCGCCGAGCCGCCGTACGACGCAGCTTCAACTCCGGCAGCAGCATCAGCAACCCGGCCGCCACCACACCGGCGGCAAGAACCATCCAGCGCAGCCACGGCTGCCACGAAGGCGTCTGGTTCAGCAGCGCGAAGCTCCACCCGGCCGTCAGCACGATCCCGCCGGCTAACGTTGTCCGCGGCAACCATTCCGCCCGGCGCCGCCACAGCACCGCCATCGCCGCCCCGATCAACGCCCCGATCGCCGGCGCCAGCGCGATCATGTAGTAGCTGTGGATGATGCCCTGCATGTAGCTGAACACCAGCCCGGTGACGACCAGCCAACCACCCCACAGCAGCGCGAACGCGCGCTTCCGGTCGGTCCGCGGCGCCTTGCCCGCGGCAACGACGAGCACGACGGTCGCGATGAGTGCCGCCGGTAGCAGCCAGGCGATCTGCGAGGCGAACTCGCCGCCGAACAACCGCTGCACGCCGGCCGCGCCGCCCCAACCGGGGTTACCTGCACCGCCGCCGACAGAGCCGGTCTCGTTGCCGTTCAACCGGCCGAGTCCGTTGTAGCCGAGCGTCAGCTCGAGAATGCTGTTGGTCGACGACCCACCGATGTACGGCCGAGCCGAGGCCGGCAGCAACTCGACGATCGCGACCCACCAGCCGGCGCTGACGATCAGCGACACCGTCGCCAGCACGAGATGCACCAGACGCTTCCCGAGCGCCGGCTTGCCGGCCACCAGATAAGCAATCCCGAACGCCGGCAGGATCAAGAACGCCTGCAGCATCTTCGTCAGGAACCCGAACCCGACCAGCGCCCCGGCCAGCATCATCCACCGCGCCGCGTGCTTGGTCGAGTCGATCGCCCGTGTCACGGCCCACGCGCCGGCGCACAGCAGCAGGATCAGCAGCGCGTCCGGGTTGTTGAAGCGGAACATCAGCACGGCGACCGGTGTCATCGCCAGGATCGCCCCGGCCAGCAGACCGGCGTTCGCGGAGAACCAGCGCCGTACGGAGACGTACACGAAGCCGACGCTCGCGACACCCATCAGCGCTTCGGGGACGAGCATGCTCCAGGTGTTGAACCCGAAGATCCGCCCCGACAGTCCCATCACCCACAGCGAAGCGGGTGTCTTGTCGACGGTGATGAAGCTCGAGGAGTCGAAGGACCCGAAGAACCAGGCCTTCCAGCTCGTCGACCCGGCCTGTACGGCCGCGGCGTAGTACTCGTTGGCGTACCCGTTCTTGGACAGGCCCCACAGATAGGCGATCGCGGTCAGCGCAAGCAGACCGCCGTACAGCACCTTGTCGCGACTCAACGTGTACGGCGTACTGATCGCGCGAGGCTTGGTGGCCTCGACGGGATCGGACAAAGTGGTCATGTCAGTTGCTCCGGGTGTTCTCGAGAACCGGCGGTTCGAAGGTGGGCAAGGTAGGCGCGTCGTCGTCGAACACCCACGTCTGGAAGAGGCTGAACCGGACCACGGTGGCGGCCAGGTTCGCGATGGTGAGGACGGTGATCTCCACCGCCTGGTGCGGCGCGGAGACCGCGGTGTGCAACAGCCACAGCGACGCGGCGGTCAGGCTCCAGCCGATGCCGAAGGTGACCAGGCCGCGCAGCTGATGCCGCCAGCGGCCTTCCACCCCACGCACCCCGAACGTGATCCGCCGGTTGAGTGTGGTGTTGCCGACCGCGGTGATGAGCAGCGCCAGCAGGTTCGCGACCTGGGCCGGCATCCCCTGGCGCAGCACGAGATAGAGCAGCGCGTACGCCGCTGTGCTCAGCACCCCGACCGCGCAGAACCGCAGCACCCGCGCGGCCATCGCCGTCCGCGGATCGAGGATCCGGGGCCGCCCGTACTGCTGCCGGATCGGCTCCAGGTCGACGCGACTGCGCATCAGTCTGGCGATCCCCCGCAGATCCTCGCCGACCGTCTTCGCGATCGCGACCCGGGAGTCCAGGTCGTCCACCCAGTCCACCGGTACCTCGTGGATCCGCAGGCCGGCCTTCTCGGCCAGCACCAGCAGCTCGGTGTCGAAGAACCAGCTGGTGTCCTGCACGAGCGGCAGCAGTCCCTGTGCCACGTCGGCCCGGATCGCCTTGAAGCCGCACTGCGCGTCCGAGAAGTGTGCGCTCAACGTTGCCCGCAGCAACAGGTTGTACGAGCGTGAGATGAACTCCCGCTTCGGCCGCCGGACCACCCGGGAGCTCTTCGCGAGCCGGGTGCCGATGGCAACATCACTGTGCCCGGCGAGCAGCGGCGCGACCAGCGGCAGCAGGGCGTTCAGGTTCGTGGACAGGTCGACGTCCATGTAGGCGAGTACCTCGGCGGTGCTCGCGGACCAGACCTGTTTCAGCGCCCGGCCGCGCCCGGACTGCTCGAGCCGGACCACCCGGACCCCGGGCAGCTCGGCGGCGAGCAGCGCGCCGATCTCATAGGTCGCGTCGGTACTTCCGTTGTCCGCGATGCAGACCTCGGCCGGAAACGGGAAAGCGGTGTCGAGGAACTCCCGCAACCGTCTGATGTTCGGTCCGAGGTCGTTCTCCTCGTTCTTGACGGGTACGACGATCTCGACCCGAGGGTGACCTGGAATCTGCATGCCACCGATGCTGTCCGGCCAAGCTGAGCCAGCCCCTGTGTGTGGCTGGCAGTTTGCTGGGAGTTACTGGGTGTCCCCAGACACCCTCTCACCGGGTGCGACGGAGCCAGAGCAGGCCGAGTACGGGCAGGAGCAGCGGGACGAAGCCGTAGCCCTGACCGAAGTGCGACCACACGGTCGCGTCCGGGAAGTCGTCCGGTACGGCGTAGCTGAACGCGCCGATCGCGATCACCCCGATCAGCTCGATCGCGATCGCGGCCGTGGCGACCTTGCGGGACACCGGTGTCGCCTTCGCCAGCGCGAACGTCGCGGCGCAGTAGATGACCGCGGCAACGGCCGACAGCAGGTACGCGATCGGCGCCTCGTCGAACTTGGTCGCGATCTGTACGCCGGCGCGCGCGGTCGCGGCCAGCGCGAACACGCCGTACACCGCGATCAGGATCCTCCCCGGCCCGTGCTTCGTGGCCGCCGGATCCGTCACCTCAGACCGCCCACAGGTCGTGCAGCCGCAGCTCGAGGATCGGGATCACCAGACAGGCGATCGCCAGCGCACCCGCGCCCCACCGGCTGCTCTCGGCCAGCGCCCAGAACGCACCGATCGGCAGGATCAGCAGCGACCCGATCAGGTACCCGACGAAGAACGGCCCGGACACGTCCCGGTCCGTGCCGCTCAGCTGCACGATCCCGACGACCAGCTGCGCGACCAGCAGGACCTCGACCACGCCGAGCACGCCCAGCACGGTCCAGTCG
>Ga0247821_10001364_pt1 | contig 13594 bp, 30 predicted proteins | sample 13C_Glycerol_Day_FD_192481 | JGI IMG/M metagenome (GOLD analysis project Ga0247821, IMG submission 192481) | Soil microbial communities from agricultural site in Penn Yan, New York, United States - 13C_Glycerol_Day14 | ecosystem: Environmental > Terrestrial > Soil > Agricultural land | place... | reverse complement strand
GTATGACAGGTAAGCCCGAGCATCTCGTCACCAAGGATGAACGCAAGAAAGCCAAGGCCGTGAACTTCGGGTTCCTCTACGGTATGGGCTGGCTGAAGTTCATCTCGACCGCCTGGGAAAACTATGGTGTGGTCGTCACCGAGGATGAAGCGAAGGCGTTCCGTAAGGCATTCTTCGACGAGTTCCCTCTGCTCAACAAGTGGCACAACCATCAACGGTCGATGGCGCACAAGTACGGCCGCGTCGAGTCACCCATCGGGCGCATCCGCCATCTGCCAGATATCAACAGCTCCGACCGCAAGGTTGTGCAGGAAGCCGAACGTCAGGCAATCAACTCGCCTGTGCAGTCGTTCGCATCCGACATGGCAGTCATGGCACTCGTGCTGATCGACAAGGAACTGAAACGGCGCGGACTGCGTGCCCGCTCGGTTGGTACCGTGCATGACGCCATCAACTTCGAATGTCCTGAAGAGGAACTTGAGGAAGTAGTACCGCTGATCAAGCACTACATGGAAAACGTTCCTCTCGAGGAATGGTTCGGTGTACATCTTGATATTCCCATCATTGGTGACGTAAAGATTGGCCGTCGCTGGGGTGGCGCTGATGAGATTGAAAACCAGGTTGTGACTGACCCGGAGCTGTTCCGGGAATGGCTGAAGGAGCACGATTATGCCGCGGCGTAACACAGGACAGATCTACACCGTGAACGTTTATGAAAAGGGGAAGGATGAAATTGCACTTGTTTGGGAAGGGCAGGCGTCAAACATCACCGACGCATTTACCCAAGCCCGTGATGCGTATGATCCGCGACGGTTTGCTGGAACCCTCACAACGCTGCTCGTCGGGAGGCGTGACCATGGCGAAGCCGCATGAGCTCTACACGGTAAACCTCACGTTCGAGGGCGGAGCGAAGTTCACCCGTGACCTGCGCGACCTCAACGAGCTGGAGCGCTACATGATTTCTGGTGTGGCCTGGAACATCGTTGAGCGCTTCGAGGTGGTTCGAAACCCCATTCTCCACCCGGAGTCGTAACCCATCGCCGTGTCGTATGATTACTACCCGCATCCGAAAGGAAACACCTTGAAACGCGTCCGGAAATTAGGAGTTGGGCTTGCTGCCCTCATGCTCCTTACTGGCACGATGGTTGTCTCGGCCGAACCCGCTCAGGCAGCAACGTACTCGCAATGCCATTACGACTACTGGACCACAGGGGGCGTAACGTACAAGCGGTACGTCTGCTACTACGACTACTCCATCTGGGAGGAACTGTTCTACCCGTGGTATCGGGATGGCTGGGTCTTCGGATCGTGGAGGCGAGCATAGTGTGCCGTCAGTGTGCCAGCGGGCATCATGGTCATTGCTTGGGGCTGATCTACAGCCACGTGCTGCAAGAGTTCCGAGAGTGCGGGTGTAGTCATGCCTCTGTATGAGACTGATGAAGGCCGACCGATCACGACCCAGTCGATGATCAAGACTTTCCGCATGTGCCCGCGGGAAGCGATGTACAAATACCACGACCGGCTGCAGCCAAAGACTGTGTCGAAGCCACTGACTCGTGGCAAGTGGGTACACAGCCTGCTCGAGGAGCACTACAACGGGCGCGACTGGAAGATCCCTCACCTGAAGCTGACCGCACAGTTCTCCAAGCTGTTCGATGAAGAAAAGGAACACCTGGGCGACCTGCCCCGGGAGCTCGACCTGCTGATGGAATCCTACTTCTGGCACTACGGTGACCCGCAGTACAAGGACCACCGCTGGACCGTTCACGAGGTCGAGAAACTGATCGAAGCCGACATGCCATCAGGGCACCTGTTCCGTGGCAAGGTCGACATGATTGTGGAGGATCAATTTGGACTCTGGCTCGTCGACCACAAAACCCACGGAAGAATGCCTGACTGGCAGTACCGAATGCTGGATGAGCAGTCCACTCTGTACACTTGGGCAGCCCGAGAAAATGGCATCCCCGTTAGGGGCTTCATTTGGAATTACCTGTCTACTGCGGGGTTCCCGAAATACCAAGTCCTCAAAAACGGAAAACAGTTCTACGCCAAATCCCTGACTGCCGAGTCCACACCATATGCATTCAAGCACGCTATCGACAAGGCGCGGGAGGAATACCCGGAGACGTTTGCCAAGGAGCCCGATTACCTGGCGACACTCAAGGCCCGGATGATCGAGTTGAAGAAAGACCGCTGGCAGGGCCCTGACGTCTTGCCCAGTTCCCCGTTCTTCCGGCGTGACGTGCTCGAGAAGTCACCAAAGCTGATCGACCGCGTTCTCAAGTCCGTCGACCGCACCTCGGTGAACATGCATGCCTACGACTTTACCGACCGTGACAGTGTGGAGCGGGATATCAACGCGTGCAAGGGCTTCTTCTGCTCCTACAAATCTTTGTCCATGGCCGACTTGGTCACGGGCGATTCCAGCATGACAAGAAAGCGAGACTACATCGAACATGATCCCTTGGCTTACCACGACGGTAACGACGAGCTGAAAGGCTAACGATGGCCGGAGTTGATTACGCAAAGATTGCGGCAAGCAAGATCGTGAACGTCGGCGATATGACCGACCCCCCACGGTACTTGTTCTACGCCCGCAACAAGAAGGGCAAGACACGACTGGCACAGAGTGCGCCACGCGTGTTGATCCTGGACCCCGAGAAGGGTACCAAGGAGTTGCCTCCCGACCAGCCTGTGTGGCCCATCAAGCAGTGGGAAGACCTGAACGATGTGTTCAAGTACACCAAGACTGCGGACTGCAAGAAGAAGTACGACTGGATCGCAGTCGACGGGATGACCCGCATTACCAACATGGCCCTGCGCTTTGTGATGAAGCAGCACGAGGAGCGGGACATGGACCGCATCCCGGGCATGGTCGCCCAGAAGGATTACGGCAAGGCCGGCGAGCTGATCAAGGGCATGCTGTTCAACTTCCACAATCTTCCACAGGGCATCATCTACACCGCCCAGGAACGCGTGGAAACCCAGGGGGAGTTCGATTCCGAAGACGAGGATCTGGAAGAAGCCCAGACTCGGTTCGTACCCGACCTCCCGAAGGGAGTACGCTCGTCCTTGAATGCTATCGTAGATTGCATAGGACGTATTTACGTAGTGAAGGCAGAAGTGAAAGGGGTGGAGGTATTGCAACGCCGACTGTGGATTGCACCGACTGAAGCCTACGACACAGGCTACCGCTCCGACCACGAACTGCCGAACTATCTCAAAAACCCGACAGTGAACCGTCTCGGTCTGCTGATCAAAAATGGAAAGGTAACACGGAATGGGTAAGAAAGTCGCCGCACGTACACTTGACTTCTCGAACGTCAAGGACGCATCAGGCATCAATCCCAAGCACGTCGAGGATGGCGAATACCTCGCCAAGTGCATCGAGGTCCGGGATGACCCGGCCAAGGATGGCGAGGCAATGTGGCTCTTCATCTTCAAGCTCGCCGACAACGCCACCGCCACCTACCCGTACTACTGCAAGCTGGTTGACAGCCAGCTCTGGAAGCTGCGGAACCTGTTCCTCGCCGCCGGCCAGGCGCTCCCGAAGCGTGCGGTCAAGATCGACCCGAACAAGGTGCTCGGCAAGGAGGTCGGTCTGATCCTCGAAACCGAGGAGTACGAAGGCAAGGAGAAGTCGGTCATCGCCGGCATCATCCCCAAGGACGAACTCACCGACTACGCCCCGACGGAATCGGATGACGATGACGACGAGGACGACGAGGAAGAGGAAGTCCCCGTCAAGAAGTCCCGCCGCAAGGCTGCCCCCGTCGAGGACGATGACGAGGACGACGAAGAGGAGGATGACGAGCCCGAGGAGAAGCCCGTCTCCAAGCGCACCGCTGCTCGCCGTGCCAAGGCCAAGGCTGCTGCAGCCGAGGAAGAGGAAGACGACGATGACGAAGAGGAGGAGGAGCCCGCACCGCGCAAGCGCAAGAAGCCCGCGGCGAAGGCTGCTCCGGCCAAGAAGAAGCGTCGCAAGTCGGATGACGACGATGACGACCTCGACCTCGACCTCTAACAGCTGACATTGGGCGGGCATGGTAACTCACTGTGCCCGCCCTTGTCATAGATAGGAATTGACCATGGCAACCCCTGAAGAAATCCGTGAAGTTCGACAAAAACTCGAGACGGCATTGCAGGACTACGTCCGCCTGACTCGTGAGGATGTGGGCAACGTGTTTGTCCAGGACTACGTGATCGCCGTCGCATCAGAAAGCATGGACCCGGGCTACGAGAACGTCACCCTGTTCAACCACCTGAACCGCCCGAGCATGGCGCTGTACTCCGTAGTCGGTTTGCTCGAATCGGCGAAGGGCTATTACACTCGCCTCGGCATGTCAGGTCCGCTCGGTGGCTAGTTTCCAGCTGAGGCCCCTCAACGCCCGCGAGGCGGTGCACTACCCGGAAGGTACGGTGGAACTGATCCGCCGCCAAACGCCCACGACCAAGACCGCCATGGTGTGGGTTCTGACACCCGACGACATAGAAGCACTGAAGATCGCACTGGAGCTGCACAATGGCTAAGCAACCCGAATCAAAGGTATCCACCCGCATCATGAAGAAGTGGCGCGAGATGGGTGCCTTCTGCTACAAGGTCCACGGGGGTGAGTTTCAAATGGCTGGCATCCCTGACATCTCGGGAGTGTTCAACGGCCACTCGGTGTGGTGCGAAACCAAAATGCCCGGGAACAAGACCTCGCTGGTACAAGATGTGCGTATCAATCAATTGCGTAAGGCGGGCGCTCACGTCGTCGTCGCATACAGTGTTGCAGAGGCGGTACAGATGCTAGAACACGTCGCTACGTGCAATCATGCATGTATGACTAACGAATGTCTGTACACGACGCTGAAGGAGCTAGGAAATGCCTAAAGGCTTCAAGGGCACTGGGTACGTATCGAAGGTGCGTACGCCCAACCACCAGTTCTTCAAATGGAGCCAGTGGTGGAGTTCTGAGGAAGCATTCGAAGAGTACCGGCGTGACCAGAACCAGAAGCGCAAGATGAACCGTCATGGCTATGAGCTTCACCAGGTGGAGAAGTTCAGGGAGATGGAGACCGAGGCGCGTGACCTGATCGCCGAGCGAAAGAGGCACGACCACCGTGTACGCCTCGCCATGCAGCAGATACGCAAGAAGTACAACATGGACCCGCACACTCACCGCGGCCACTTCAAAGCTTTGTACCTCCGAACTGGTGACCCAGATGTGAAGCTCCTGCTGAACATGATTAGTACGGCTCCTCTAAACGATACCCAAAAACTTGAACGCATACGGCAGATGTTCCTTGACAAGAAGTCGCCAGCGGACATCCTGTACACCACGGCCCTCATGGTGGGCATCAACCTAAGGAAAACCCAATGAGTGCCATCGGCGTAGTTATGCCCGTCTTCTTCAATGGTAGTAATCGGATTGAGGAAGTTCACTGCACCCTGATCTACCTGGGCGAGTCGGGCGAGGTGGCCATCAGCAGGCCCATCCTGGACGCAGCCGTGGACAGGCTCCGGGCTCAGTGCAAGCAGCCACTGATGGTCAAAGTCAGGCAGCTGGCTGTCTATGGCCACGGCACGCACACGGTGCTCGAGCTCGAGGATATAACCCTCAAGAGCTACCGGACATTTCTGGAACGTGAGCTCAGGCGGGATGGCATTATCTCGGCCAGCCAGTACGCCTACAGCCCACACGTAACACTCAACAAGCACACGGCAAGCAAGACCCCTATCCTTCCCTGGCCTGACTTCCGGGCCCCGGAGTATGTGTGGATCGACCGCCCAACAATTTGGTGGAAGAGCGAGGACTCAAAATGACAGAATATGATCAACTTATGAAAACACTACAGCTCCACCGGGCGTACCCGATGAAGGGCCCGGAACTCGAAACAAAGCGCGACGACCGCGGCAAGACGTACAAGTTCAACGTCTCCGCTGTCGCCCTCATCGCCCGGGACACTGTTGTCGTTTACGGCCAGGACAAGTACGAGGTCTGGTGCAAGAAGCAGTTCAAGACCAAGACGATGCCGAAGTGGCTGAAGCGCGGCCTGCGTGATCTGCAACCCAAGTGAGCACACCTGGCGCAAAGGCGCGTACTGGTGCAAAGGCTGCGACCGCAAGGTCCGCTGGTTCTCGAACAGAGGCTGGCTACACTGGACTCCGAAAGGAATAAACCCTAATGGTCGAACGAGTGATTCCCCCTACGGAGGTTCCGCCCGAGGCGCGAGCAGCGAGGAGGAGCCTCGAGAAGTGGCTCGACGAAGGCCGCCGTTCACGTGGTGTCCCTGAGGCCGGGCTCCCTCCTGCGGTCATGTTTCACCAATGCGATGAGACTTGCACGCGTCACGACCGTCTAAAATGAGAGTTGCATAGTGCATCATCCAGAAGATACGATGGGTGTATCGCTTTTCAACGAAACCAGGAGGACACCGTGACCGCATGGATCATCACGAAAGACAAGATCGCCAGCGAAGAGGACCGCGCTGCAAACCCACTCGGAGGCTGTAACGCATTCGCCGCGGGATTGTGTGGGCCGGGTGTAGCGTCACCGAGTGACATTGAACGTCTCGAGAAGGGCGAAGGCATCAAGTTCCGCCTGCTCGACGACGACGGCGAGGTGTACTACTACGGGCGCCGGCTGGAGGAGTCCGACTGCACCACGTGGTACGAGAACCACATCGGCGAAAGCGAACTCGCCCCGCTCGACAACTTCGGCCGTCCCAACGCGGGGGCAGTCATCCAGGAAGAGAAGAACTCTGACGGCAAGTGGGAGGCGATCAACTAATGATGTTCCATGTTGTGGACACAATCACCAATGGGGTCAAGCTGACTGACGAGAACATTGGTCAACGGGTTGAATGGACGTCTGTCCTGACCAACCTGTTCACAGGCAAACACCACCGCACTGTCGACTGCTCGGGTATCTACATGGGTACCCAGTTCGCCAGCTCCAATGGTTACCTGTACGCCACCTTCAAAGATGGCTTCATCGGCGACCTTGCCCAAGAGATGTTGGGAAGCCCCATCGCCCGATTCCGAATGAAGGGGGAATAACGTGAAAATCACCAATGAGATGCGGTCAGCAGTCATCGAGGAACTGCTGACCCCTGGGTCCCTCGAGCAGGCGCGTAAGCGCATCGAGGATGAGCTCGTCGATTGGCGGGATTCTGGCCTGTCGATTCTCGGCCGCAACAACGGGCTGGCCATCAAGTACGCCGACGGGTCGCCCGGGCCTGTCCGCTTCGGCTTCGAGGACGGCATGAGGATCGTGCTCAACGACCGCCTGCAGGCCTTGCAGCGTATCACCAAGTGCGACAAGCCCAGCCTCTCCATCTACCCGCCAAAGGCTGACTAATGAGGCAGTTCCGATCCAACTACGACCTGGTCAACAAGCCAGTCGACATTGTGATTGAACCCGACGGCCAGGTGTGGGTGACAATCACCAAGCCAGCATTTGGTACCTGGAACGCATACGAGAAAATTGAGGACTTACGTGCAAAAGATTATGGTCGCCCTGGAAGTACCCGAGGGCGTGCCCGCCGAGGACATAGCGCTCGAGGTGGCCGCGATCCTTACCGATTCACTCGGAGCGGGTGTCACTTCGATGAGAGTCACGAGTACGAACCAAAGCGTGACCCTGTAGCAGACGAGCTGATCGAGCAGATCAAGCTTCAGGCCTCGCTGTACATGCGGACCTACGGCCGAGATTCTACGTTCCGTCCCGACGTATTGTAAGGAGTGGATCCAGTGACCCGAAAAGCACGGTGGTTCTTCCGCCGCAAGTCAGGCTACATGAGTCCGTACCTGCTTCGCACGGTCATTCGTGTCGTCGTCTTGTACCAACGTCAGCAGCGACCACTCGACCCGGTCTTTGTCCGGGTTGGGAAGCGCTACATCATGGTCTGGAAGGGGAACAAGTGAAGACAGGCTGAGGGTTGCATAATGCATCGTCCAGGGTGCATAATGAACTGTTCGCAAACAACGACACGAAGGGTAAGGCAATGACTTCAGGACTATCCGATTTCATCCGCAAGAATGGCCGAGACCGAGGGAACTACCAGTTCCGTCTGATCGCCGACGTAAAGGGGATCGAGCTCTCCTCTCCCGTTTACACCTATGAGCAGATGCACCAGGTGCTCAAGGCACATGGCATCGAGGCCAATGACCTCAAGAAAATCCTCGCCCGTCCCGCAGGCCGCAACGAATGGATGGTGTTCTGATGCCCCGCTCACTGTACGAGAAGATCGAACGGATGTTCGATGATGGCAAGCTCGACACCACGTACCCGCCCAGCGTCTATGAGGCCTATCTGAAGGCACAGGAACTTGACCTCGATGAGCTCAAGACTTACCCGACCAAGATCGCCCGTCAGATCGCCGACTACTACGTGGGCTACTTCGAGACCCTGCGCGACTTCGTGGACACCTATGTCACCGACAGGTGTGGGGTCCAGATTCCGTCGACCCTGACCATCGACTACAAGACCACGTGGGAAGCCGACCTGCGCCACACCCACGATTACGTCCCGGGGGACAATGAGCAAAACGGTGAGGGGTGGTACTTCGAACGGCACTAGACCGGACTGCATTTTGCATGATGTAATCAGCATATAACGCGACGACGAAAGGAAACGATGATGGATAGGGCTCGTAAACGCTTTGCCGACAACGTCCAGATGTTGGAGGCACATAACCCCAAGCTCGCCGTCATGGGCGACCGCGATTGGACAGGCGCCTGTACGAACCAGTACATTTGCCATATGGCCAAGAAGCTCTGGCTCCATGACCTGACGCCCACCGAAGTGCTGGCGTTGGAAAAAGCAGTCCTGGGTTACCTGTCCGTCCTCGAGCGTCGCGCTCAGGCCAAGCCTGTGACTCCCGGTGGCAAGATCATCAAGGGCCAAGTGTTCAGCGTCAAGCAGGCTTGCAAGCATGACGCCCCGCAGTGCGACGAGCACTGGTACATGAACGTCCGGGACGAGGTCGAGAAGAACGCGATCTACACACCCATCCCCATCGAGGTTCTCGAGAAGTGGGTTCCCACCGACCTCGTAGGCCACACCGTTTCCTTCTACGCATACGTGACCGCGAGCGGACGTGACGAAACTTTCGGCTTCGCACACCGGCCACGTCTCATGACCATTTCTGAGGAGAAAGCCAATGCCAGTTAGACGCGTCACCCTGGGACCGACGGGCGAAACCGTCCGCCGACAAATCCGTGAGCTCCGGTTAGACCGGGAGCTTACGCAAGCGCAGCTGGCTGAGCTCGCTGGTCTGCCCGGCCAGGCAATCACCGAAATTGAGAACGGGGCTCGACGTGTGAACGTGGACGACCTCGTAGCCATCGCTTCCGCACTGAAGGTTGCGCCGGCAAGGATCCTGGCAGAATGAAGTGCCAGAACTGCGGTCACGATATCCGCATCGAGAGTGAGACCATCATCTGGGTCCACGACAATGGGTTTGCTACTTGCAACGCCTGGGAAAAGATGGGCATGCGGGACGCCACGTTTGCGGAGCCGACCCCATGAGAAGCAAATGGGATATCGCTCTTTGGGCAGCCTTCTGGTTCTGCCTGGTGTTCGCCATCGTCGGGTACTCCATGTATCCTCTCTCGCTGATCCTGGGGTGGTAATGATGGGCAAGTTGGCTAAAGTCGAGAAGCTCCAGGAGGAGATAAGGTCGACGGTAGCGTGCATCGTATTCAACATGGCCCTGGGAATACCCTTCGACCCGGAGGATATCGTTGTGCTGCGGGGGTCAACTGAGGCCCTCATCGAACTAGCGGAGGAACAATGACAGACATCTGCGCCGCTTGCCCCGAATATCTTGAGCAGCGAGATTTGCAGCCGGGTGACTTCTGCCGTGTGCATTGGTCAACCATCGAGCGGGAGGTTGCAGAAGTGGGCTTTGTTTGCGACCACCACGAACATTAGGAAGCCATGCAAGGACAACTGACGCCGGAACAGCAATTGCAGGTTCTGAGCCGCATCTGGGGCAACACCCGCAAAGGGTCCGTGTTCCTCCCGTACATCAACGGCGATTGCAAGAACAAGGACGAGCGAAGGAAGAACTTCCATGAAGGCAGGGCTTATCAGTGGCCTAGGGAAAAGGCTGCCATCCTTTCGTTTCTACAGGCTCACGCCAACGATGACGTATACTTTCCGCCGAACCTCTTTGATGGTAAGCGTCGAATCGAACAGAATGTGGCGCCGGAGAAAGTCCTTTATGCAGACCTCGACCCGGTGGACCCTGACACCCTCGGGGAGCTACGTCCGACGATTGCGTGGGAATCATCGCCAGGTCATTTTCAGGGTGTTTGGGTTCTTGACAGTGAACGCACGGGTGCCTCCTGGCCCGGGAAAGAGAACCATCGACTCACGGTTGCATTAGAGGCTGACCCCAGCGGCTGGGATGCCACACAGCTGCTGCGTGTTCCGGGCCGGGCGAACTTCAAACCCGAGTACAAAGACAAGAACGGCGGGAAGCCCGTACGTGGCCGCGGGTTGCTCTGGGACAACGGGCCCCGGTATGTGTGGGATGACTTCAACGACCTGCCTGAAGTGGGCGCAGTCATCGGTGACGACCAGGGCATCGAACTCATCGACGAGCAGGCCATCGACGCGGTGGACCGTCACGAGGTCTGGGGGCGCGTCCGGCTGAAGGTGTCACACCGTTGCCGTGAGTACCTCGCGCTGAAGACCGACCCCGTGGGCGCAGACCGTGACCAGGTGTTGTGGCAGATCGAGCGTGACCTTGCCGACGCAGGTTGCTCGCTCATCGAGATTGTCGCGATTGTCCGCCCCTCGGTGTGGAACAAGTACCGCGGCCGCAACGATGAACTCAAGCGGTTGAAGATTGAAGCAGCGAAGGCGATCAACGCACGACCCGATGGAATCGAGGAAGCTGGTAGCGATGACACACCCAAGCCCAACATCACCTGGCTCAAGGATGTCGTTGCGCAACCCATCCCCCGTCCTAAGTGGCTGGTTCGTGACATATGGACACGTGGCGGTTGTGGCTTCATCGCAGGTGCACCTAAGAGTTACAAATCCTGGATGGCGCTCGACATGGCTCTCACTGTGGCGACAGGCACCTACTTCCTGAATCAACCTCAGTTCAAGGTATCGAAGCCAGAGACTGTCCTGTACCTGCAGGAAGAGGATGATTTGCGTCTGGTGATGGATCGTTTGGCCAATATACTCGAATCGAAGTCTCCAGAGCGTTTTTACGGCGGTCAAATGTGCATCGTGGGCGGTGACACACAGGTGGGCCTGAAAATCTCTGTACCACCCTCTGCAAGGTCTGGCGACGTCATATGGGCACCGCCGGTGGGCGACGTACCGCTCGCATTGCACGTCCAGACTGGCTTTATCGCGTCTGACCCAGGGTGGCAGGCCTGGTTGGACGACGTGCTCGACGAAGGTCAGTTCGCTATGGTGGTGATCGACACGCTTGGCACGACGGTGGGCGAGGTCGACACCGACAAGACGGGCGAGATGATGAACAAAGTCCTCAAGCCATTGAAGCAGCTGGCCAACAAGCACGACACCGCAATCTGCATTGTCCACCACAACAAGAAGTCAGCCACTGATGGCAAGGGTCCGCGTGCCGGCAACGACATGCTGGGTGCGGTCGGTCTGCACGCTTGGGTCGACTGCGCGCTGTACGCCAGGTCGAAGGACAGCAAGGGTGAGATTCAAGTTGAGCGTGAAGCAAAGATGGCTCAGGACATGTCGCTCAAGGTCCGCATCCCGCTGATGTACTGGCACAACGATGGGACGAGGCAGCTCTGGGACCCGGAACTGGTCACCGAAGGCTTGGAACAGATTCACGAGGTTCGTGAAGACAAGCCGCCGAGTCGTGAAGGTACAGGCGGCAAACAGCTGGCCATGAAGATACGGATGATGGGCGGCGGGCCGTTCACGCTCGAGGACTTGTCTGACCGACTCGACATGAAGCCCGCACCTTTGCTCAAACAACTTGAGGCTGGTGTCCACAATGGATTCATCCAGGATCACGGTGATGAGTGGGCCGTTCCGCGCTCAAAATGAGTTTTGCATAATGCATCCTGATGATAAAATTGTTGCATGTGCAAAATGCACGCGAACACGATTGCTGGAGGATCACAATGGACATTCAGGAAGCTAAGGCAAAACTCGAATCGGCGCTTACCGACTTCATCGTCGCGCAGTACGGGCCGGAGCATTGGCTGGGGGACTATGTCGTGAGCGCCGTTGTTCTCGATATGTCCAAGAACAGCGACATGCGCCACAACCTGTACCTGCACGATGGGCGCGGTGCGTTCCACTCGATGCGCGGTCTCACCGAGGAACAGGCTGACTGGCTGATCGAGCTGAAGGAAGAAGCCAATGCTGACGAAGACAAGGCCTGACCTTCTCCCCGTTGACACCGAGGTACAAATCCTCAAGCTGGGCACACAACGATCACCGTACGACGGCAAGACGGGTCGGGTGGTCGCACACCGTTCGGGCATGATGCAAGTCATCCTGGATGAAGATCCCATCCCCCGTTGGCGCAACCTCGGTGTGTGGTGCCACATGTCAGAAGTAAGGTCGATTGATGACTGCGACTAACGAGGAGCTTGAACTCACCTACGTGGGTGAAGCCAACCCAAAGTGCTCGACCCGTTGGTGGGACGCAAAGACAGGCAAGCTCGAATGGGAATGCGGTGCCGACGCGACTCATCTCGTGACCGCCCATGCCAACGTGGGTGACGACCATGCTACCAAGGTTGAGCCGATGTGCGAGATGTGTCTCAACACGGCCATGTTCATCCAGTGCCCGGTTCACAACTGTGAGGTGATCATCGCATGGCAGCCGCTGTAGATACCGAGATTGACCTCGACCTCGAAGTCGACATAGACAAGCCCCTTGTCTGTGAAGTCCAGTGGTATAACGAAAAAACAAAAACGTCCCATCCCTGCGACCGTGTTCCGCAGTGGATAGCAATGTGCCATGATGAGGTGACCAGCCATGATTATTTGCAGACCCTCCTGTGTGGGAAATGTTATTTGACGGCTGCTCTCAAAAATAAATGCCCGGACGACGGGAATAAATTGATTTTGAAAGCCAAGCGCCTGTGAGCCTCGCGTGCGCGTGGGCGCGTGGTACGTACTACCCTCAGTTGGCTGTTGAACATGTTGAATTTACCCTAAAGGTAAAATAAACAACAATGTATGTTACTCATATAACAAACCCCCACCCTGTATGCCGGGCCTATGCTGGCCGGCTACAGGCGTCACATGGGGTACCCGTCCCGAAACTCCAGCATTTGCGTAGTAGTATTGGGAGTGATATTGTGTTTTATATCGCTAACGATATTACTTCAGAAGGAGCCGAATAATGCAAGCCATTTGGAACTTGTCGGGAAAAGCTGCTGTATTTGCACGCGGCTTTATGGAACACTACCAGAATCGGGAAGATGACAAAAAGCCCATCACTCTTCGCGAATGCCAGGAGGCGGGCGCACAGGCTGTTGCCGATCTGGGTGATGAAATCTCTGTTGCCTACATCTCGAAGCTGGGCCGAGAAATCACAAAGTCGAAGATCGTTGGTAAGGTCAAGACTGGTCGCAATTACTACC
>Ga0247821_10001363_pt1 | contig 13594 bp, 14 predicted proteins | sample 13C_Glycerol_Day_FD_192481 | JGI IMG/M metagenome (GOLD analysis project Ga0247821, IMG submission 192481) | Soil microbial communities from agricultural site in Penn Yan, New York, United States - 13C_Glycerol_Day14 | ecosystem: Environmental > Terrestrial > Soil > Agricultural land | place... | reverse complement strand
AGCAACTGGACGTCGGCCTGCTCAAGCGCAAGAGCCTGTCGCTGCACTGGGAGTTCATGTACACCCGCTCGCTGTTTGAAACCGCCGACATGATCGAGCAGCACAAGCTGCTCAATCGGGTCGCCGAGCTGATCGACGCCGGGACCCTCAAGACCACCCTGGGCGAGCACTTCGGCACCATCAACGCGGCCAACCTGCGCCGCGCCCATGCCCTGCTGGAAAGCGGTGCGGCCAAGGGCAAAATCGTGCTTGAAGGCTTTTGAAACAAAACGCCCACCCCGTTTTCGGGGTGGGCGTGACCGTCAGTCCGACAAGTGACTCAGGCCATTTCCCTGTTGACAGGCAGCGCTACAATTCTTCAGCCAACGCCAACCGCAGGTATGCAGCGATGATTATTCAAGTCAGTGCATCAGGCCAAAAACCAGGCTGCCCGTGGCAGGTTCGACTGGACCAGCATGTGGTGAGCTTCCGTAGCGAGGCTGAAGCCCGCGCCTTCGTCAACACCCTGCAAACCCGCCTGCAGGCGCCGCACCCACTCAAACGGGCCGGCTGAGCTGCAAGCGACGCGTGCCCATGGCCACCGCCGTCGCTGCCAGGCCACAGAGGCTGATGACCAGTGCCATCGGCACCGCGCTGCCGTCGTGCAGCACGCCCACCAACGCCGCCGCTCCGGCGGCAATGCTGAACTGTATGCAACCGAGCAGCGCCGAGGCGCTCCCGGCTCGCGCGCCTTGACCACTCATGGCGCAGGCCGAGGCATTGGGAATGATGCAACCCAGGCTCGCCACACAGATGAACAGTGGAATCAGCAATGGCCACAGCATGGCCGGATGCAGCGCACTGACCGCCAGTAGCGTCAGCCCCGCCCCCAGGTAGACCCAGACCGTGCGCGCCAGCAGGAACGCCGGTCCGCGCTTGGCCAGCAGCCGCGCATTGACCTGCGCCACCAGGATGAACCCCGCCGCATTGCTGCCGAACAGCCAGCCGTAATGCTCGGCCGGCACGCCATACAGCTTGATGAAGACAAAGGGTGAACCGGCGATATAGGCAAACATCCCGGCAATGGCGATGCCTCCGGTCAAGGCATGCCCGAGGAACACCCGATCCTTGAGCAGGCGCCCGTACTGGCGCAGGGCACCGGACAGTGGCTGGCGTGGCTGGTTGGCCGGCAGGCTTTCCGGCAGGCCCAGGGCAACCGCCAGGGTGCACAGCGCACTGAATACGGTCAGGGCCAGGAAGATCGACTGCCAGCCGTACAGATTGACCATCACCCCGCCCAGCATCGGCGCCAGGATAGGGGCCAGCCCCATCACCAGCATCAACTGGGAAAATACTTTGGCCGAGGCCACCGCATCGCATTTGTCGCTGACGATCGCCCGCGACAGCACCATGCCGGCGCAGCCGCCAAGGGCCTGGACAAACCGTGCCACGATCAGCGCATCAAGGGTGGGGGCAAAGGCACAGGCCACCGACGCCAGGGTAAACAGGATCACCCCGACCAACAGCGGCACCCTGCGACCGAAACGGTCCGCCACCGGCCCATACGCCAACTGGCCGATCGACAGGCCCAGAAAGTAGGCCGCCAAGGTGGTCTGGATGTGTTTTTCGTCGGTGCCGAACGCCAGCGCCATGGCCGGGAAGCCGGGCAAGTAGAAGTCGATTGCCAGGGGCCCGAACGCACTGAGGGCGCCCAGAATCAGGATGGTTCGCAGGTTCATGGGAAATCCATAGCAGGCTAAGCAAGTCCGCTAGTCTAACCGCCCTGCCGGGGTTGCGCTGCGAAGAGTTGGCCCGCGCACGAAACTTCATTCCTGCCACGGGCCATCGGGGTCAGACCGCTTCGGCCTGATAGCCCCCTTCGCGAATCAGCTCAAGAATCTGCGGGGCTTGCAGCGAGCTCTGTACCTTCACCTGCTTCTGGGCCAGATCGACTTCGACAATGGCGTCTTGATCCTGCGCCTGTACCGCGCGGGTCACGGCCTTTACGCAATGGCCGCAGGTCATTCCTTGAACGTTGAACACTTGCATGGTGATTGCCTCCTGTGGGTTTGAGCACAGCTTCAAGCTTGCCATCGGGACAAGGTCAAGACTTTCCTCACGCTGCCGGGCTGGAAATCATTCACCGTGTCGGCCAAGCTGCGAGCCTGACGATTGACGATGCAGGAGTTTCATTTCATGCGCAGGGCAGCTTTCGGCCTTTTTGGCTTGTTGGGTATGGTCGGTCTGCTTCCCCAGGCCGGCGCCGCAGGGCCGAGCGACTACAGCATTCTGATCATCTCTCGCGAGCGCCTGGAAGTGGCGACGTCGTGCGAGATCGGCGTGTACATCAACGATCAGTTGGCGGGCCGGCTGTTCCAGGAGCAATCCACCTCCTTCAACCTGCCAGCGGGCGAGCTCGATATACGCCTGCGTTATTTGCCCGGGCAAGTGCCGGGCTGCCAGCCGGGGATCGAGAACCAGCGCAGCACCCGTTTGAAGCTTGCGGCCGGCCAGATCAACAAGTACCGCATTGCAGTCGATCAGAATGGCCTCACATTGATCAGAGCCGGCCTGGGCTATTGACCTTCCCTGCATGGCAAGGTTGATGCTGGTGGCCTGTCCAAGGAGGAGTGCCCATGTCTGCATCTACCACTTTCGATCTGCCGATTGCCGGGATGACCTGCGCCAGCTGTGCTGGCCGAGTCGAACGCGCCCTGCGCAAGGTCAGCGGCGCCGAGCAGGTCAGCGTCAACCTGGCCACCGAACAAGCCCGCATCCAGGCCCCGGCCGATAGTCTTCCCGCCTTGGTCGAGGCGGTCGAGCAAGCCGGCTACCACGTGCCCAGCCAATCTCTGGAACTGCAGATCGGCGACATGACCTGCGCATCGTGCGCAGGTCGGGTCGAGCGCGCCCTGGCCAAAGTGCCCGGCGTGCAATCGGTCAGCGTCAACCTGGCCAATGAGCGCGCCCATGTGCAACTGCTCGGCCAGGTCGACAGCAGCGTGCTGATCGACGCCGTCACCCGCGCCGGTTACAGCGCCAGCCTGCCACAAAGCACCCAGGTCAATCAGGACGATGCCGAACGCCGCCTGCACAAGGAGCGCTGGTCGGTGGCACTGGCGGTACTGCTGGCCTTGCCATTGGTACTGCCGATGGTGCTACAGCCCTTCGGTATTCACTGGATGCTCCCGGCCTGGGCCCAGTTCGTGCTCGCCACACCGGTGCAGTTCATCCTCGGTGCACGCTTTTATGTGGCGGCCTGGAAAGCCGTGCGCGCCGGTGCCGGCAACATGGACCTGCTGGTGGCCATCGGCACCAGCGCCGGCTACGGCCTGAGCCTCTATGAATGGGCCCAGGCGGGGCCCGGCGTTACACCGCACCTGTACTTTGAAGCGTCTGCCGTGGTGATCGCCCTGGTGCTGCTGGGCAAATACCTCGAAAGCCGCGCCAAGCGCCAGACCGCCAGCGCCATCCGCGCCCTCGAAGCCCTGCGCCCTGAACGTGCCCTGCTGCTGGTCGATGGCCAGGAGCGCGACGTCGCCATCAGCGAACTGCGCCTGCACGACCTGGTGGTGGTCAAGCCCGGTGAACGCTTCCCGGTCGACGGCGAAGTCATGGAAGGCCAGAGCCATGCCGACGAGGCCTTGATCAGCGGCGAAAGCCTGCCGGTGCCAAAGCAGCCGGGCGACAAGGTCACTGGCGGCGCCATCAACGGCGAAGGCCGCCTGCTGGTACGCACCCTGGCACTGGGGACTGAAACCGTGCTGGCACGCATCATCCGCCTGGTCGAAGACGCCCAGGCCGCCAAGGCGCCGATCCAGAAGCTGGTGGACCGGGTCAGCCAGGTGTTCGTCCCCGCGGTGCTGGTCATCGCGCTGATCACCCTGGTGGGCTGGTGGTGGGCCGGCGCCCCGATCGAAACCGCCCTGATCAACGCAGTCGCCGTACTGGTCATCGCCTGCCCTTGCGCACTCGGCCTGGCCACGCCGACGGCGATCATGGCCGGTACCGGCGTCGCCGCCCGGCACGGCATCCTGATCAAGGACGCCGAAGCCCTGGAACGTGCCCACGCCGTCAACCGCGTGGTGTTCGACAAAACCGGCACCCTGACCTCCGGCAGCCCGCGCATTGTCCACAGCAAGGCCGCGGTCGGCGAACAGGCGCAGCTGCTGCAGCAGGCCGGTGCCCTGCAGCGCGGCAGCGAGCACCCGCTGGCCAAGGCGGTGCTGGATGCCTGTGAAGAACAGGGCCTGCCTGTCGCCGATATCAGCAACAGCCAATCGCTTACCGGTCGCGGCATCGCCGGCACCCTGGACGGTCGCGACCTGGCCCTGGGCAACCGCCGCATGCTCGATGAGAGCGGCCTGCAACCGGGCGGGCTGGCAGCCGATGCCACTGCCTGGGAAGCCGAAGGCCGGACCTTGTCCTGGCTGATCGAGCGCAGCCCGCAACCGCGTGTGCTGGGTCTGTTCGCCTTCGGCGACAGCCTCAAGCCGGGCGCCGGCCAGGCCGTGCGCCAGCTGGCCGAGCGGGGCATCAGCAGTCACCTGCTGACCGGTGACAACCGCGGTAGCGCCAAGGTGGTGGCCCAGGCCCTGGGCATTGCCGACGTGCATGCCGAGGTGTTGCCCGGTGACAAATCGGCGAAAGTCGCCGAGCTCAAGCAATCGGGTGTGGTCGCGATGGTTGGCGACGGTATCAACGACGCCCCGGCCCTGGCCGCCGCCGACATCGGCATCGCCATGGGCGGAGGTACCGACGTGGCCATGCAGGCTGCCGGCATCACCCTGATGCGCGGTGATCCCCGCCTGGTGCCGGCCGCGCTCGAGATCAGCCGCAAGACGTATGCGAAGATCCGCCAGAACCTGTTCTGGGCGTTCATCTACAACCTGATCGGCATTCCTCTGGCCGCCTTCGGCCTGCTCAGCCCGGTACTGGCTGGGGCGGCGATGGCCCTGTCGAGTGTCAGCGTGGTCAGCAACGCCCTGCTGCTCAAGACCTGGAAACCCGAAACTCCGCCACAGGACGACGCCCCATGAACATCGGACAAGCCGCTCGCCGTTCCGGGTTGAGTGCCAAGATGATCCGCTACTACGAGTCCATCGGCCTGCTCAAGCCGGCCCTGCGCAGCGACAGCGGCTATCGCCTGTACTCCCAGGACGATCTGCACAGCCTGGCGTTCATCAAGCGCTCGCGTGATTTGGGCTTTTCTCTGGAAGAGGTCGCCAAGCTGCTGACCCTGTGGCAAGACCGCCAGCGCGCCAGTGCCGACGTCAAGGCCCTGGCCAGCCAGCACATTGACGACCTGAACCGGCGTATCGAAGAGTTGGTGAGCCTGCGCGACACCTTGAGCGAACTGGTCGCCCACTGCCAGGGCGACGACCGCCCGGACTGCCCGATCCTCAAGGACCTGGCAGCCGGCAGCAGTTGCTGTCACTGATGCATTACTGCAGCCAGGGCGGCGCGGGTTCTTCGTCCTTGCTCGGACCCCGTTCGGCGTCGTCCCTGGCGGCGCGCCGGCGGGCTTCGTCCAGACGGGCGGCATCAATCTCGCGCATGACCCCGTCGACATCGGCGGTGTGCTCATCGTCCTGGTACTGGCCGCTGAGCTCAGTTTCCGGCAGCAGATCACCCGCCTGGTACAGGGCCCACATTTCCCGGGCGTAGCGGGTCTGCTTGAGCTCCGGGGCAAAGCGTCCGAAATAGGCCGCCATGTTGCCGACATCGCGCTCAAGCATGCTGAAGGCGTGGTTGTTGCCCGCTGCATCCACCGCCTGTGGCAGGTCGATGATCACCGGGCCATCGGGCCCCAGCAGTACGTTGAATTCCGACAGGTCACCATGCACCAGGCCGGTGCAGAGCATCAGCACGATCTGGCGGATCACAAAGGCGTGGTACTCGCGCGCCTGCTCGGGCTCCAGGTGTACATCGTTGAGCCGTGGCGCGGCATCGCCATATTCGTCGGCCACCAGTTCCATCAGCAGCACGCCGTCGAGGAAGTCGTAGGGCCGCGGCACCCGTACGCCGGCATTGGCCAGGCGGAACAGGGCGGCCACCTCGGCGTTCTGCCAGGCGTCTTCGGCTTCTTTTTTCCCGTACTTGGAACCCTTGGCCATGGCCCGGGCCTGACGGCTGTTGCGCACCTTGCGCCCTTCCTGGTACTCGGCGGCCTGGCGGAAGCTGCGTTTGTTGGCCTCTTTGTAGACCTTGGCGCAACGCAGTTCCCGACCGCAGCGCACCACGTACACAGCGGCCTCCTTGCCACTCATCAGTGGTCGCAGTACTTCGTCGACCAGTCCATCTTCAACCAGTGGTTCAATGCGTTTTGGAGTCTTCATCGGCTTTTGTCGGGGGTCCTGTTCTGCCAGACACATGGATTTTTGTAGGTCACCGGTGCTGCACCGGATTGTCGCTGTATCAAGACCGCTCTGCGTTGTATCGACAAACCGTCAGACTTGCCATTGTTTTTGTATCTGTCGGTGCACAAACGTTCACAAAAATCATCAAAATTCGTTGCCAGTCACAGCCGCAGCCCCCCCGGGGTCATGCCGAACAGGCCCTTGAAGGCGGCGATATAGGCCGATGTCGAGTCATAGCCACAGCCCAGGGCGGCGTCGGTAACGCTTTGCCCCGCTTCCAGGGCAGTGAGCGACGACAACAGGCGCATGCGTTGGCGCCAGCCGCGAAAGCTCAGGCCGGTCTCACGCTGGAACAGGCGCATCAGCGTCTTTTCCGAGGTGTTCAGCCGTTGCGCCCATTGGCCGAGGCTTTGCCCCTCCTCCGGGTGCGCGAGCAATTCGTTGCACAACCCCAGCAGGCGCGGGTTTTGCGGCAGTGGCAAGGAAAAGCCCACTTGCGGCAACGCCTGCAGCTGATCGAGCAATACGCCGACCAGCCGCGCCTCGGCGCTGTCGCCTTCGGAATAGTCCACCGGCAACAGGCAAAACTGCTTGATCAGCTCGCGAGCCAGCGGGGTGACTTCCAATACCCGGCACTGCTCCGGCGCCCAGGGGCAGGCGTCGCGGTGAACATACAGGCTGCGCATCTCGGCCCGCATCGAGGTTTCCACCTCATGCTCGACCCCCGCCGGTATCCAAACCCCCCATTGTGGCGGGGCGAAATAGCTGCCTTCGGCGGTGCGCACCCCAAGCACCCCGCTGATCGCATAGGAAAACTGCACCCAGTCATGGTGGTGGCGGGTGGTCCAGGAACCGGCGCTCAAGCTTTCGGCGCGTGCGTACACAGGCCTGGGTAGCTGCGCCAGGGTGGGGATCGGACGAGGGCCCTGTTTTTGTCCGTTTGTCGGCATCGCTTGGCCCTATATCGCAAGACGGCATTGTTCCGGGCAGCGTAGCCTTTCGCCTCATTGATTACAAAATGATTCAAAGGCCCGTCCATGCAAGCACTCAAGCACCTCAAACGCGTCGTGACCGACTGGTTCCTCTGCGGCATGTTCCTCGCCACTTTCCTGGCCTGGCTGTTCCCGGGTTTCGGCAGCAGCGGCGGCGCAATGCATGCCGAGTACGTCATCAACGCGGGCGTATTCCTGGTGTTCTTCCTGCACGGTATCAACCTCTCCAGTGAACAGATTCGCCATGGCCTGAGGAACGGGCGCTTGCACCTGATGGTGCAGGGTTTCACCTTTGTGGTCTTTCCGTTGATCTGGTGGCTGGCCGACAGCGTGCTCGGCAGTCAGGTGCCGGCGCTGTTGATGCTGGGCTTTTTCTACCTGTGCGCCCTGCCCTCGACCATCTCGTCCTCGGTGGCCCTGACCGGCAGCGCAGGCGGCAATGTGCCGGCGGCCATTCTCAATGCCAGCCTGTCCAGCGTGCTCGGCATCTTCATCACCCCATGGCTGGTCAGCCTGGTGGTGGGCACCGGCAGCGGCGGCATCGACCTGGGCGCCACCCTGCTCGACCTCTGCGCCCTGCTGCTGTTGCCGCTACTGCTCGGGCAACTGCTGCGCCCATGGCTGGGCCGCTTCTTCGCCCGGCACAAGCGCTACACCAACATCATGGACAAGCTGGTGATCCTGCTGCTGGTCTATGCCGCGTTCTGCAACTCGATGGTGTCGGGTATGTGGCAACAACAAGGCAGCGCAGTTCTGCTCACGGCGCTGGTGGGCAGCGCCATGCTGCTGGCCTTGATTCTGTGGATGACCACCCGCACCGCACGGGCCCTGCGCCTGAGCCCGGCCGACGAAGTGGCGGCGGTGTTCTGCGCCAGCAAGAAATCCCTGGCAGCCGGGGCGCCGATGGCGGCGCTGATCTTCGGCGCCCACCCGGGACTGGGCCTGATCCTGCTGCCGATCATGATCTACCACCCACTGCAACTGATCGTCTGCTCGATCATGGCCGAGCACTATGCCAATCGCCCGGCCCTGGTCGAAACGCCAGCGCTGGTCAGCGCTCGATGATCGCGGTTACGCCCTGACCACCGGCGGCGCAGATCGAAATCAGGCCACGGCCCTTGCCTGCCGTGGCCAACAGCTTGGCCATGCTGGCCAGAATGCGCCCCCCGGTGGCGGCAAACGGATGCCCGGCTGCCAGTGAACTGCCCTTGACGTTGAGCTTGCTGCGGTCGATGGCCCCCAGCGGCTCACTCAGGCCCAGCTTGCGCTGGCAATAGTCGGGGTCTTCCCAGGCCTTCAAGGTGCACAGCACCTGGGCAGCGAAGGCTTCGTGAATTTCGTAGTAGTCAAAATCCTGCAGGCTCAGGCCATTGCGTGCCAGCAAGCGTGGCACGGCGTAGGCCGGCGCCATCAGCAGACCTTCCTGACCTTTTACAAAGTCCACCGCGGCGGTTTCGCCATCGACCAGGTAGGCCAGCACCTCAAGGTGGTGTTCACGGGCCCAGTCCTCGCTGCCAAGCAGCACCACCGAGGCGCCGTCCGTCAGCGGCGTGGAATTGCCCGCGGTCAGGGTGCCTTTTTCGCTGCGCTCGAAAGCAGGCTTGAGGCTGGCGAGCTTCTCCAGGGTCAGGTCAGCGCGCAGGTTGTTGTCACGGGTCAGGCCCAGGAACGGGGTGAGCAGGTCGTCATGCCAGCCCTCGGCATAGGCGGCCGCCATGTGCTGGTGACTGAGCAGGGCCAGCGCGTCCTGATCCTGGCGGGTAATCTGCCAGGTCTGCGCCATCAGCTCGCAATGCTGCCCCATGGAAAGCCCGGTGCGCGGCTCGCCGTTACGGGGCAGCTCGGGTTTAAGGTGACCCGGGCGCAGCTTGAGAAAGGCTTTGAGCTTGTCGGCCGTGGTCTTGCCGCGATTGGCCTGGAGCAGAATGCGGCGCAAGCCTTCGTTGACGGCGATGGGCGCATCGGATGTGGTGTCGACGCCACCGGCAATCCCGCTGTCGATCTGCCCAAGGGCGATCTTGTTGGCCACCTGTATCGCCGTTTCAAGCCCCGTGCCACAGGCCTGTTGCAGGTCGTAGGCCGGAGTCTGCGCCGACAGGCGCGAGCCGAGCACGCATTCGCGGGTCAGGTTCATGTCCCGTGAATGCTTGAGTACCGCCCCGGCGGCCACCTCCCCCAACTGCAGGCCATGCAGGCCGTAGCGCTCGATCAGCCCTTCGAGGGCGGCGGTGAGCATCGCCTGGTTACTGGCCGTGGCATAGGCTCCGTTGGAGCGGGCGAAGGGAATTCGGTTGCCGCCAATGATCGCGACCCGGCGCAGTGAGCGCATGCGTAATGTCCTCTTTAGTCAGCAAACAGTCCGCTACAGCGTAGGTGTTTTTTACGCAGGCGAACGACCAACGGCCAATCATGGTCCACACTTTGAAGCTTATTTCAGGGAGACGCGCACATGAGCGACCGCTATATCGACTTCGCCAACTCCGACCTTGGCCGGCGCCTGGTGGGGGCCGTCGGCCTGCCCAGTCCGGCTCGCCTGGAACGCTGGGAGGCAGGTCGCCTGCGGCCTGTGGACGGTGCCCTGCTGTTGGGCGGTGGGCCGTTGGCGAACAAGGTCGAGGCATTCGCGCAGCGCCTGACCGACGACGTCTACAGCTTCGCCAGCCCCGACCTGAGCGCTACCGAATGGGTCGCCGGGCTAGGCCCCAAACTCAAGGCCGTGGTCTTCGATGCCAGCGAACTGGACGACACTGACCAGCTCAAGCAACTGCGTGAATTCTTCCAGCCGATCCTGCGCAGCCTCGCCCCCAGTGCCCATGTGCTGATACTGGGCCGGGCGCCGGAACAGCTCGATGATCCACTGGCCCAGGTGACCCAACGCGCCCTTGAAGGCTTCAGCCGCTCCCTTGCCAAGGAGCTGCGTGCCGGCGGGACCTTGCAACTGCTGTATGTCAGCGACACGGGCGAAGACCAGCTCGAAGGCGCCCTGCGGTTTTTCCTCTCGCCCAAGAGCGCCTTTATTTCCGGGCAAGTGCTGCGCCTGGGCGCCTGCACCAGCGCCGTGCAGGACTGGACCCGGCCCCTGGCCGGACGCAAGGCCCTGGTCACGGGGGCGGCCCGCGGCATTGGCGCGGCCATCGCCGAAACCCTGACCCGCGACGGCGCCGAGGTGGTGCTGCTCGATGTGCCCCAGGCCAAGGCCGACCTCGAAGCCCTGGCCGCGCGCCTGGGCGGTAAAAGCCTGGCCCTGGACATCTGCGCCGCCGACGCCCCCGCGCAACTGATCGAAGGGCTGCCCGACGGCATCGACATCGTGGTGCACAACGCGGGCATCACCCGCGACAAGACCCTGGCCAACATGACCCCGGAATACTGGGACTCGGTATTGGCAGTCAACCTCAAGGCCCCGCTGCTCCTGACCCAGGCCCTGTTCGACAGCGGCACCCTGCACGACAATGCGCGCATCGTATTGCTGGCCTCGATCAGCGGCATCGCCGGCAACCGCGGGCAGTCCAACTATGCCGCCAGCAAGGCCGGGCTGATTGGCCTGGCCCAGGCCTGGGCGCCGAAGCTGGCCGAGCGCGGCGGCAGCATCAACGCCGTGGCCCCCGGCTTTATCGAAACGCGCATGACCGCCGCCATCCCCTTCGCCCTGCGCGAAGCCGGGCGGCGCATGAGTTCCCTGGGTCAGGGCGGTTTGCCCCAGGATGTCGCCGAAGCCGTGGCGTGGCTTGCCCAGCCCGGGAGCGGCGCGGTCAACGGCCAGGTGCTGCGGGTATGCGGCCAGGCCGTGATGGGGGCTTGAACATGACGCGACAGTGGCACGACCTGAGCAGCACCGCTGCGTTGTCCGGCCTGTACCTGCGCGCGGCGCGCAAACGCAAGATCACCGGCGATACGCTGCCCGAGACGGGCTTGCGCTGCTACCTGGAGGTCAATCCCAAGCAACTTGAGGACTACCGCAAACTCTGTCACTTCAGTGACGACGGGCGCCTGCCGCCGACCTTTCCCCATGTCATGGCGTTCGCCTTGCAACTGCAGTTGCTGACCGACAAGGACTTTCCCTTCCCGCTGCTGGGCCTGGTGCACCTGCACAACAGCATCCGCGTGGTGCGGCCGCTGGGCGGCATCAGCCACTTGCGCTTCAGCGTGCAGGTGCAGAACCTGCAGCCCCATGAAAAGGGCGGCACGTTCGATCTGCTCACCGAGGCGTCCGATGGCCTGGGGCTGATCTGGTCCGAGACCAGCCGCATGCTGTGCCGCGGGCTGAAACTGGCGGGCGAGCCCGATGCAGATGTCGAGCCTGCCACCCCACCCTTGAGCGAGCTGACCCGCTGGTATGCCGATACCGATATCGGCCGGCACTACGCCAAGGTCTGCGGCGACTACAACCCCATCCACCTGAGTGCCACCAGCGCAAAACTGTTCGGTTTCCCCACCGCCATCGCCCATGGCATGTGGAGCAAAGCCATGACCCTGGCCGCACTGCGCGGCCACTTGCCGGTCAGCGGCTACGAGATCGCCGTGGACTTCCTCAAGCCGGTGCGCCTGCCCAGTGAAGTCATCCTCAACGCAAGCCCGACCGCCGCCGAAGGCCAGTTGCAGCTGCAAGGCCATGGCGACTTGCAGCACATGCGCGGAACCTGGCGGCCGCTGGACTGAAAGGCCCTCTTGCGTTGCGACGGCGCCCGCCTGAAGCTATGCGGCTTGAGGAGAGCTTTGATGAACCTGCACGAACTGACCCAACGCATGCACCGCATCCGCGACAACAACGACTGGCGTGGCTATCACAGCCCCAAGAACCTGGCCATGGCCGCCAGCGTGGAAATGGCCGAGCTGGTGGAGATTTTCCAGTGGCTGAGCGAAGACCAATCGCGCCAACTGTCCCCCGAAAAACTGGAGCACGCCGGCCAGGAAGTCGGTGACGTGGTGCTGTACCTGGTGCTGCTCTGCAGTGAGCTGGGCCTGGACATGGAGCAGGTGGTGCGCAGCAAGCTGGCCGACAATGAACGGCGGTTTGCCCGATGAACGACCGTCACTTCGACGCCCTGGCCACCCGCTTCGCAGAAAAGATCTACGGCGGCGCCAAGGGTGCCATTCGCCTCGCGGTCCTGCAGGCGGACCTCGCCGAAGCCCTCCCCGATCGCCCCTTGCGGGTCCTGGATATCGGCGCCGGCCTGGGCCACATGGCCCTGTGGCTGGCCGAACGCGGGCATCAGGTGACGTTGGCCGAACCTGCCGAGCCCATGCTCGCCGGCGCCCGCGAACGCTTCGCCCAGGCCGGTCAGCAGGCCACCTTTATCCAGGCGCCCTGGCAGGAACTGCTCGGGCAACTGACCGAACCCTATGACCTGGTGTTGTGCCACGCCGTGCTGGAATGGCTGGCCGAACCGGAAACCATCCTGCCAGTGCTGCACCAATTGACCCGCAGCGACGGCCTGTTGTCACTGGCCTTCTACAACCGCGATGCACTGGTTTACCGCAACCTGCTCAAGGGCCATTTCCGCAAACTGCGGCGCAATGACATGGCCGGCGAAAAGCAGAGCCTTACCCCGCAAAAACCACTTGATCCGCGCACGCTCAGGGCGCAACTTGAAGATCTGTGGCAGGTCGAAACAGAGAGTGGCGTGCGCGTTTTCCACGACTACATGCCCAGTGAGTTCCAAGCCAAGGCCGAGTTGCTCGATCTGCTGGAAATGGAACTGGCCCACCGGCGTCATCCGGCCTTTGCCGGCCTTGGGCGCTACCTGCACTGGATCTGCCGACCCCGCTGACACCTGCCTGGAGGGTGACATGCCGTACCGTTTGACCCTGGGCCTGCTGTGCCTGAGCCTGGCAGCGTGCCAAAGCACAAACCCTTATGTCGCCAGCTCCCGCCCGCTGCCACCGGCGCCGCCCCAGGCGGCCACTACGTTCGACGCCAGCGCCTACCCGGCCCCGCCTCGCGACTATGGCCGCTACCGTAGCTGGGCCTGGCGCGACGGTCAGTTGCCGTCGGGTGTCGCCCTGACCGAACCTGCACAGCTGGCCGATGCGGTCAGCAATGCCCTGGACCAGCGCGGCCTGCGACCGGCGCGCAACGGCCAGGGCGATCTGTTGGTGAGTGCCAACCTGAGCCTGGAGCGCCGCTTGCGCCAGGTACGCGACGACTACTACCCCTACGGCGCTTACCCCTATGGCGGCTATCCCTACGGGGGCTATGGTGCCTACGGTGGCGTCGGCGGCTACCGCAACGGCTACGGCGCGTACGCCAGCGTGCCGTTGGTA
>Ga0247821_10001362_pt1 | contig 13598 bp, 10 predicted proteins | sample 13C_Glycerol_Day_FD_192481 | JGI IMG/M metagenome (GOLD analysis project Ga0247821, IMG submission 192481) | Soil microbial communities from agricultural site in Penn Yan, New York, United States - 13C_Glycerol_Day14 | ecosystem: Environmental > Terrestrial > Soil > Agricultural land | place... | reverse complement strand
GTCAGGGGCTGGAGGCAACCAACCGCGAACTGTCAAGTCGGGATCCCGTGGCAGTCGTTGCGGAAGAGTTAAAGGATGCTCAAGGTTGTGTGGCAACAGGTAGTTGAGTAGATACAGAGGGTGATCCGTGGAGCTACTGTCTTGCCGTTCGGTTCAGCGGATCGGAGGTGAAAGACGTGAGACTGCTCCACGGAGTCGCTTGCCTTGTCGACGACCTGCTCTGCCACTGCTGGTGCTGGTGGTGACCGAGGGCCGCGCGGTGACGACGCCGGGCTCCCGCTGACGCGCAAGCAGCGGGCATCCCGGAACTCATCCCCGAGCACCGCCTGGCCGACCGAGAGCGACGGCACGAGAGACAAGGAGAGAGAAACGGCCGGCCCCGACGATGTCGGGGCCGGCCGTCCTCTCGTTGGCTGGTGGCTGGTGTCCTCCTCGGCTCAGCTCTGGGCCAGTTGCATCATCTGCTTCGGCAGCACCGTCATCTGGGCCGGGATCGGGAGCTGCGGCCTGAGCAGCGACAGCAGGCTGGCGGCCGCGCCCGCGATCGGCAGCGGCAGGGCCAGGCCCAGCGACGCCAGCAGCGCGTTCACGAGTGCCAGCACCGCGCCCAGGATGTCCAGGCTCGGCACCGGAAGGCCGCTCCAGGCCTGGATCGGCGTGCCCGCGGCGCTCATCGTGCCGGTCGGCTGCGCCTGCTTGGCCTTCCCCTTGCCAAGCAGCGACGTCAGGGCGAGCCCACTGGCGGCGTTCACGAACGTGCCGGTGTCCTCGTCGTAGTTCCACTTCTGGCCGTCGCCGTCACGGCAAGGCAGGACCAGCAGTGGGGCCGACGCCGGAACCTTGGCCAGGTCCGCACCGCTGTCCAGGCAGGCTCCGGTCGCGGCAAGGGCGCCACCGACGCTCTTGCTCATCGCGACCTGCAGCTGGCCGGACTCGGTGTAGATCCACTCCTGGGTCTTGCCTTCCTTGCCCGGCGCACACGCCATCATGACCGCCATCGGGACCTTGTCGGCCGCGACGAACGTCAGGCAGTAGCGGGTGTCGGAGCGGGTGGCGATCTGTTGTGCCACGCCCACGGTGACGCCGGGTGCCGCCGAACCGCGGGGTGCCGGGTTCGCGGCCTGGGCCGGTACGGCGGTGGCGATCGCCACGCTGACCGCGAGCACCACCACGCCGGTGCGACTGAACAGCTTTCGGATGATCAAGACAACCTCCAGAGGTCGTGCCATCGCTTGGCGTCAGGTCGTCGGGACCCCGTGGCGCGAGCCGGAACGCCGGCAGTGACTCAGCGCGACGTTGACGCCACAACAAGTAAGGCACAGGAGCGACCGAGGAGGTGATGCCGATCTTGCGAAACTTGATGCCAATGGCAACTAACTGCCAGGCGGGAGTCGTTGCGCAAGGCATCTACATCGGGATGCGAGGCTGCTGTTCCGCCGTTGTGAACTGTTCGAGATCTTACGGCAATCCGCTGCGATTCCGGTAGTGCACTGCGTTGGAAGATGCCGTAGGCAACAGAGTTGTCAGTGGGGCTGTTTGGTGTCCCTGGGGTCCGGCGCGAGCTCCTGCTCGGTCGCCAGGCGCTCGTCGGCGGGCGCCTCCGGCGAACCCTCGAGGCGCGGCGGGACATCGGCAGCGGCGTCACTTTCCGTGATCTCTCCGCCGACGGTGTTACTCGGCGTGCTCGCCGCCTGGGCGCGCAGCTCGCGCATCTCCTTGCGGCGCCGCCAGCCGCGACCGAGTCCCTTCTTCGTCAGCCACAGGCCGGCGATCAGCGCGGCACCGGTCACCGCGCCGAGGAAGAAGATCGTCGGCACCGAGACACCGAAGTCGACGCCGAACACCTCCATCGTCGTCGAGGCGGTGGACGACACCGAGACACCCAGGCCGAACAGCACGGCCAGAACGATCAGAACAACTCCGAGGACGACCATGGCACGCTGCCTCTCCGTCCGGAGACCGCCGGACTCGTCAGGCCTCACTGCTCAGTAATGCGGAGAGCAACGCCACCGCGCCGCTCTTGTCGAGTGGGTTGTTCTGGTTCCCACACTTCGGCGACTGTACGCACGAAGGGCATCCGTCCGTACATTCACAGTGTGCAATCGCCTCGCGTGTCGCAGTCAACCACTCGCGCGCCGCGGCGTACCCGTGTTCGGCGAATCCGGCTCCGCCGGGGTGGCCGTCGTACACGAAGACCGTGAGCCGGCCGGTGTCGGCGTGCCGGGCGGTGGAGACGCCGCCGATGTCCCAGCGGTCGCAGGTGGCGAACAGCGGAAGGAGGCCGATCGACGCGTGCTCGGCCGCGTGGGCCGCACCCGGTATGTCGGCCAGCCCGAGCGCCTCGACGGCGGCGTCGGGCATCGTCCACCACACCGCCTTGGTCCGCAGGGTGCGCTCGGGCAGATCCAGCGGCTGCTCGTCGAGTACGTCGCCGGTCGCGATCAGCTTGCGCTGGTACGAGATGACCTGACTCGTCACCTGGACCCAGCCGCGCGACAACTCCGCCGTCCCCCAGGTGCACGTCTCCTCGGTCGCCAGGATGCTGATCTCGGTCACGTCCCGGGCGAAGGTCGTGTAGTCGGGCGAGGCGGGCTCGACGACCGCGGCGTGCTCCTCGAGGTCCAGCGACCGCACCAGGTACGACTCGCCCGCGTGCACGTAGACGGCGCCCTCGTGCACCGACGCATGCGCCGAGCCGCCGTCGACCGTGCCGAGCAGGCGACCGGTCCGGTCCTCCACGATCTGCACCGTCTTGCCGCCGGCGGACCGGATGTCGATGGCGTCGACGGCGCGCTCCCGGCGCGTCCAGAACCACCCGTGCGGCCGCTCGCGCAGCGCACCCTGCCGTACGAGTTGCGCGATCACCTGCGCTGTCGTCGCGCCGAAGATCTCGAAATCGTCGGGCGTCAGCGGTAGCTCCTGGGCGGCGGCGCACAGTTGGGGCCCGAGCACGTACGGGTTCTCCGGGTTGAACACGGTGGCTTCGACCGGGCGGCCGAAGATGGCGCCCGGGTGGCGCACCAGGTAGGTGTCCAGTGGGTCGTCCCGCGCGATCAGGAGCGCCACCGCGTCCCCGCCGGCGCGCCCGGCGCGACCGGCCTGCTGCCACAGTGAGGCGCGGGTGCCGGGCCATCCTGACAGCAGCACGGCATCCAGTCCGGCGATGTCGATGCCCAGCTCGAGAGCGTTCGTCGCCGCGACGCCGGTGAGCTCGCCGCTCTGCAACATGCCCTCGAGCCGCCGCCGCTCTTCCGGTAGATACCCGGCCCGGTACGCCGACACCTGGTCCGTCAGCGCCGGGTCGACCTCGGCCAGGTTCTCCCGGGCGGTCATCGCCACCGTCTCGGCTCCACGCCGCGAGCGGACGAACGCGACCGTGCGAACACCTGTGACCACCAGGTCGGTCAGCAGGTCGGCCACCTCGGCTGTGGCGGACCGTCGCACCGGTGCGCCGTTCTCCCCGTGCAGGGCCGTCAGTGGCGGCTCCCAGAGGCCGAAGGCGATGCCGCCGCGTGGAGAGCCGTCCTCGACCACCTCCACCATCGGCAGCCCGGTCAGGCGCTCACCTGACAGCGCCGGCTCGGCCACTGTCGCCGAGGCGCAGACAAAGATCGGATTGGCGCCGTACTGCGCGCAGACCCGACGCAGCCGCCGCAGTACGCCGGCGACGTGCGCACCGAAGACGCCGCGGTAGTGGTGACACTCGTCGACCACGACGTACTGCAGGCAGCCCAGGAACCGCGCCCAGCGTTGATGGTTCGGCAGGACCGACCGGTGCAGCATGTCCGGGTTGCTGAGCACGTAAGTCGCGTGGTCGCGCGCCCAGTCCCGCTCGGTCCGCTCCGAGTCGCCGTCCAGCGTCGTGGCCCGCAGACCCGGCACGGTGTACGCCGAGACCGCGCGCAACTGGTCGTGGGCGAGCGCCTTGGTCGGAGACAGGTAGAGCACCGACGCCGTACGACGGTGTGGCGACGCGGCCTGCGCGATGCTCAACGTGGCGAAGGCCGGCAGCAAGTACCCGAGCGACTTGCCGGATGCCGTCCCGGTCGCCACGACGACGTGCCTGCCCGAATACGCCGCCTCGGCGGTCGCGACCTGATGGGTCCAGGGGGCCGTGATGCCGGAGTCCCGCAACTGGTCGAGCACCTCGGACGGCACCCACCGCGGCCAATCACACGTTTGTCCCAGCCGCGGCGGCACCGCCTCGACATGCGTCAACCGGTCGTCACGACCGGCGGCCAGGCGCTTCAGGACGGCAGCCGCCTCACCACCTGCACGCATACGGTGAGCGTAGTGCCCTGCACGGACAAGGGCTTGCCGCTGAGAGTCCGCTGAGAATGCACGCGCGGATGCACGCGGCTTTTTCCGGAGGGGAATCGACTTCGGGTGGGTGAGATGAAAGAGTTTTCGGCAACGGGTCTTCTCACGGTCCGTACATGGTTGAATGCAGCAGTTCATGGGATCGGAGGCTGAAGTGGATCTGTCGCTGACCGCGCGCGCCGAGGGCGGGCGAACCGTCATCGAGGTTGCGGGGGAGATCGACGTCTACACCGCACCGAAGCTCAGGGAGAAGATCGCCACGCTCGTCGAAGAAGGCGTCTACGACATCGTCATCGACCTGGAACGCGTGGAGTTCCTGGACTCCACCGGTCTCGGCGTCCTCGTCGGCGGCCTGAAACGCGTGCGCACCCACGACGGATCCCTGTCCCTGGTCTGCACCCAGGAACGGCTGCTGAAGATCTTCCGGATCACCGGCCTGACCAAGGTCTTCGACATCCACCCGGACGTCGCCTCGGCGATCTGATGAAGCGAAACGGTGTCCGCCTCGCTACTTTCGGTGATTGTTCCGCCCAGGTTCCGGCAGGGGTCTTGCCGGGCCGACCCGGTATGGCGTAGACCACCCTGTCGTCAGGTCTGGTCGGGAACCCGTTAGAGTAACCCACCGCGCCAGCCCATTGGCGCTGTGTCGTATTTCCCCAACCCTTCGGTTGCGGCAGACGGGGGCCGTCAAGCCTGGATGGGTTGCCTACAAGGAGGACGGATGTCCGCGCTGCTTGCTCCACAAGCGGTGGATCTTTCGTCGAGCAACACCACACTGGTGATCGTTGTCGGGGTGATCGCGATTCTCGCGGTCGTCATCGCGATGGTCTTCCGGGGCCAGGTGCTTGCCGCGAACGATGGCACCGAGAACATGAAGACGATCGCCGCGGCGGTTCAGGAAGGCGCCTCGGCGTACCTGAACCGGCAGTTCCGGACATTGTCGATCTTCGCCGTGGTCGCGTTCCTGTTGCTGTTCCTGCTGCCGGCCCACACCGACGGCGGCAACGAGACCACGCTGAAGATCTTCCGCTCGGTGTTCTTCCTGGTCGGCGCGGGCTTCTCCGCCGCGATCGGCTACCTGGGCATGTGGCTCGCGACGCGCGCCAACGTCCGGGTCGCCGCGGCCGCCCGGGACGAGGGCCGCAACCCGGCGATGCGGGTCGCGTTCCGCACCGGCGGCACCGTCGGCATGGCGACCGTGGGCTTCGGCCTGTTCGGCGCCGCGCTCGTCGTGCTGCTGTTCAAGGGTGACGCCCCGACCGTGCTCGAGGGCTTCGGTTTCGGCGCCGCGATGCTCGCGATGTTCATGCGGGTCGGCGGCGGTATCTTCACCAAGGCCGCCGACGTCGGCGCCGACCTGGTCGGCAAGGTCGAGCAGAACATCCCTGAGGACGACCCGCGGAACGCGGCGACGATCGCCGACAACGTCGGTGACAACGTCGGCGACTGCGCCGGTATGGCGGCCGACCTGTTCGAGTCGTACGCCGTGATGCTGGTGGCCTCGCTGATCCTGGGCAAGGCCGCGTTCGGCGAGCAGGGCCTGATCTTCCCGCTGATCGTGCCGGCCATCGGCGCGCTCACCGCCGTCGTCGGCGTCTTCCTGACCCGTCCGCGGACCGGCGAGAACGGCCTGCGCACGATCAACCGGGCGTTCTACATCTCCGCGCTGATCTCCGGTGTGCTGTGTGCGGTGGCGGCGTTCGTCTACCTGCCGAGCAGCTTCAAGGACCTGACCGGCGCGAGCGAGTCGATCGCCGCGACCGACGGCGACCCGCGGCTGATCGCGACCATCTCGGTCATCATCGGTATCGTCCTGGCGGCCGTCATCCTGGCGCTGACCGGGTACTTCACCGGCACCGAGGACAAGCCGGTCAAGGACGTCGGCAAGTCGTCGCTGACCGGTGCCGCCACGGTGATCCTGTCCGGTATCTCGGTCGGCTTCGAGTCCGCCGTCTACACCGCCGTGGTGATCGCCGCGGCCGTGTACGGCGCCTTCCTGGTCGGCGGCTCCGGTGTGGTCGCGCTGTTCGCGATCGCGCTGGCCGGTTGCGGTCTGCTCACCACCGTCGGCGTCATCGTCGCGATGGACACCTTCGGCCCGGTCTCCGACAACGCGCAGGGCATCGCCGAGATGTCCGGCGACGTGGACGGCGAGGCGGCCCAGATCCTCACCGAGCTGGACGCCGTCGGCAACACCACCAAGGCGATCACCAAGGGCATCGCGATCGCCACGGCCGTGCTGGCGGCGACCGCGCTGTTCGGTTCCTACACCGACGCGATCCGCTCCTCGCTCGGCGACCAGTACGCCAAGTTCGAGGCCGACGCCCTGGTGTTCAACCCGGGCACGCTGGTCGGTCTGATCCTCGGCGCCGCGGTCGTGTTCATGTTCTCGGGTCTGGCCATCAACGCCGTCGGCCGCGCCGCCGGTGCGGTCGTCTACGAGGTCCGTCGCCAGTTCCGCGACATCCCCGGGATCATGGAGGGCACGGGCAAGCCGGAGTACGGCAAGGTCGTGGACATCTGCACCCGCGACTCGCTGCGGGAGCTGGCCACCCCGGGTCTGCTGGCGCTGACCGCGCCGATCGCCGTCGGCTTCGGCCTCGGCGCCTCGGCGCTGGCCGGCTACCTGGCCGGTGCGATCGGCGCCGGCACCCTGATGGCGGTCTTCCTGGCCAACTCCGGTGGTGCCTGGGACAACGCCAAGAAGCTGGTCGAGGACGGCAACCACGGCGGCAAGGGTTCGCCCGCGCACGAGGCCACCGTCATCGGTGACACCGTCGGTGACCCGTTCAAGGACACCGCCGGTCCGGCCATCAACCCGCTGATCAAGGTGATGAACCTGGTCTCGGTGCTGATCGCTCCGGCGGTCGTCGGGATGTCGGCGATCGGCGACGACACCAACACCGCGCTGCGGATCATCATCGCGGTCGTGGCCGTGGTGATCCTGGCCGCCGCCGTGTTCGTCTCCAAGCGCCGGGAGTCGGTCATCGCCGACACGCCGGCCGAGGTGAACGCCGCCGCCTGATTCGCGGTACCTTCCGAAGCGGCCCGCCGGCCTGTCCGGCGGGCCGTTTCGCATGTCTGGACCCGGGGCCGTCGACTCTTCTACTGTCGTCCTGTGAGGATCGCCCGGGTGCCCGCGCTGCTGCTCCTGGTTGCGGTGGGCGTGCTCGGCGCGCTGCAGCCGGCGAACGCCGCGACGCCGCAACCGGATGTCGCGTACCTCAACGCCGCGCACCAGATCAATCTCACGATCATCGAGTCCGCGCACGCCGCGACGACCAAGGGCAAGACCGCCTGCGTACGACGGGCCGCCGCGCAGCTCGAGCGCGACCACAGCAAGCTCTCGGCGCAGGAGCTCGACGTCGCCACCCGCCTCAACATCCTGCTGCCGACAGAGCCCTCTGCGACGCAGCGCCAGCAACTCAACGCTGTCGCGGCCAAAGCCGGGACAGCCGGGTACGACGCTGCCTGGCTGGCCCTGCAGCGCCAGGAGCATCAGCAGTACCTGGCGCTGGTCAACGGTGAGCTGCCGATCAGCGCGTCACCGGCCGTCGAGTCACTGGCGGAGGGCGCCAAGCCAGTGCTCCAGATGCATCAGCGTCTGGTGGCAGGCACCTGCAAGACCACGTCCGTCACCCCAGTAGTGCCGACCGGCGACGGCGGCCAGCACGCGGACGCGGAGAAGGCCCGTGCCCGGGCAGGGGTGATCCTGCTCGGCATCGGAGCGGTGCTGCTTTTCATCGGCAAGTCGATCTCCGTACGGCGACGCCTGGCCGGAGTCATCGCACTGGGAGCCGGTTTGGTCATGCTGTTCGGTGGCCAGCCCGCGAACACCGGCAAGGTCCCGGCGGCCGGCAAGACCGCCGCGGAGCGCGAGGCCGCCGTACCGCCTGTCCGGTTGAAGCTGCCCGGTGTCCTGGAGGCGTCGGTGCGGCCGGTCGGGACCGGAGCCGACGGCCAGCTACAGGTGCCCAAGTCGAGCGCAGACGTCGGCTGGTGGGCCGCGGGTGCGGCGCCGGGCGCTGACGGCGGCACCGTGCTGCTGGCTGGACATGTGGACACCACCCGCGGGCGTGGTGTGTTCGCGGCGCTGTCCGAGGTGCCGGTCGGGGCCACCGTCGGCGTGACGAGCGGCGACGGCGAGGAGCACTGGTACCGCATCGTGGCGCGCCGTACGTACAAGCAGGAGGCCCTGCCCGCCGACCTGTTCCAGGGCGCGGCGAAGCCCCGGCTGGCGCTCGTGACCTGCACCGGTTCGTACGACCGTGCGGCGCACCGCTACAGCCAGAACCTGGTGCTCTACGGCGTGCCGGTCGACTGATCTTTTGGTAGTCACTTCCAGCAACGGTCGACCGAAGTACGCCCGCCGTCGACTTTCGGCTGATGTGCTCCCCCGCGGGATGGGGGATCGTCGGGGTCGTGGTCAGGGAGTTAACCGATAGCAGCCGTTCGGGTGCCGACGGCAGAATCAACCCACGGGTGGACACACCGGATCCGCCCGGGGTCCGATGCTCAGCACCGTGTGGGCCTCGATACTGATCTCATCACGACACATCCCGCCCGACCGGGGACGATTTCACGCCATCTGACGAGGAGCACGGCGATGATCGAGGCAAAGGGCCTCACCAAGCGATACGGCACGACAGTTGCCGTTGACAACCTGTCTTTCGAGGTGAAACCCGGCAAGGTGACCGGCTTCCTCGGCCCGAACGGGGCCGGCAAGTCGACCACCATGCGGATGATCCTCGGGCTCGACACGCCGACGTCCGGCGAGGTCACGATCGACGGGCAGCGGTACCGGGACCTGCACCGGCCGCTGACCAAGGTCGGCGCGCTGCTGGACGCCAAGTGGGTGCACCCGAACCGCTCGGCGCGCGCCCACCTGACCTGGATGGCCGCGTCCAACAAGTTGCCGAAGTCATCGGTCGACAAGGTGCTCGAGATGGTCGGCCTGACCTCGGTCGCGAACAAGCGGGCCGGGGCCTTCTCGCTGGGCATGTCGCAGCGGCTCGGCATCGCCGGCGCGCTGCTCGGCGACCCGGAGGTGCTGCTGTTCGACGAGCCGGTGAACGGTCTCGACCCGGAGGGCATCGTCTGGATCCGGACCTTCATGCACCGGCTGGCCGACGAGGGCCGGACCGTGCTGGTCTCCAGCCACCTGCTGTCCGAGATGGCGCTCACCGCCGAGGAACTGGTCGTCATCGGCCGCGGCAAGCTGATCGCGCAGAGCAGCACCCAGGAGTTCGTCGACCGCGCCAGCGGTACGACGGTGAAGGTGCGGACGCCGCAGCTCGACCAGTTCGCCGCCGTCCTGAGCCAGCAGCAGCTGGCCACCCGCATCGAGGACGTCGAGGACCAGGGCAAGGTGCTGTTCGTCGAAGGCGACCTGACCACCGACCAGATCGGCGAGGCCGCCGCCGCGCACGGCATCGTGCTGCACGAGCTGACGCTGCAGCGCGGTTCGCTGGAGCAGGCATTCATGCAGATGACCGGTGACTCGGTCGAGTACCACGCGCACGAGGAGATCGCCGCTGTGACCTCGCTCGACGCCCCCGACGCCGCCGAGGTGGCCGCGGGTCCGAAGGAGGACAACTGACATGTCGGTGATCGCAGTCGAGCGCATCAAGCTCTTCTCCACCCGCTCACCGTGGTGGTGCATGGTCGTCGCCGCCGTGCTGACGCTCGGTCTGGCGGCGCTGGCCGCGGGCTTCTCCGAGGGCCCGGTGACCATCGGCCTGACCCAGGGCGGAGCGCAGCTCAGCCAGATGGTGATGATGGTGATGGCCGCGCTGGCGGTGACGACCGAGTACCGGTTCGGCACCATCCGGACCAGCTTCCAGGCCGTGCCGCAGCGCGCGGCGCTGCTGCTCGGCAAGACCGCCGTGGTCGCCGCGCTGTCCGCTCTCGTCGGGCTGATCGCGTCGTTCGGCGCCTGGGGGATCGGCAACATCTTCAAGGACGGCGCGGACCTGTCCATCAACACCGCCGGTGAATGGCGGCTGCTGGCCGGCCAGGGTCTGGTGTTCGCGCTGTCGGCGGTGATCGCGGTGGCGGTCGGCATCCTGATCCGGCAGAGCGCCGGTGCGATCGCGATCCTGATCCTGTGGCCGCTGCTGGTCGAGAACCTGTTCAACCTGATCCCGAAGGTCGGCGACGACATGTCGCGCTGGTCCCCGTTCCAGAACGCCGGTTCGTTCCTGAACCAGGGCCAGGACTTCGGCGTCAACGGTCCGCCGGCCGACGCGCAGTACGCGATGGGTCCGTGGTGGGCGCTGCTGTACTTCGCGGCCTGGGCCGCGGCGCTGATGGCGATCGCGTTGTTCTCGGCGAGCAAGCGCGACGCGTGACAAGTCCACCCCGGTCGGAGGTTGAGGGGCCCTTGACCGGGGCAGGGGCCCGGCCGGGCTGAGGGGTCCTGGCCGCGACGGCCCGTGGTGCATCCGGTCTCCGGATGGACCGCGGGCCGTTTCCCTTTCCGGTCCTGGGGTGGCCGGTGGCCCGGCAAACGTCTACCGTGCCGCGCATGACCGATTGGGCTCAGGTGCGCGACACCGATGACGCGGTTCCCGAAGGACGGCCGCTGGGCGAGTTGGTGGCCGAGCTGGCCGGGATGCTGCGGTCGCCGGATCCCGTCGTCAGGGACCGGCACGCGTACTCCGTCCTGGCGACCTGGATCGGGCGTGGCGTGCTGTCCGCGGACGAGTTGCGGGCGCTCGGCGACCTGATGGTGCCGCGGTTCGGCGACCCGGAGATCCAGGCGCGGACGTTCGCTCCGCTGATCCTGGACTCGATCGTGTCGGCCGGGGTCTTCGAGCCGAGCTGGGTGCCGCCCTTCGAGCGCTGGTACGTCGGCGAGGAGGACCTGCGCGGGTACGACGAGAAGCTCGGCTGGCTGCACGCGGTCGCACACGGTGCGGACCTGCTCGGGACGCTCGGGCTGCATGAGGCGGTCGAGCCGGTGCAGATGCTGCGGCTCGGGATCGGGCGGCTGCTGACGCCGACGTCGTACGTGCTGCGCGACATGGAGGACGACCGCCTCGGGTACGCGCTCGCGGCCACGCTAACCCGAGGCGACCTGAGCGGCAGCGACGCCACGGACTGGCTGGACCCGGCGATCCGGGCGCTGTCGAACCCGCCGGCCGAAGGCATCACACCCGAGGTGACGAACACCATCCGGACCCTGCGGGTGGTGTACGTCCTGGCCGATCACGGTCTGCGGGTGGGCGATGCGAAGAAACTCACACAGGTCCCGCAACGCGAGCAGGTCAAGACAAAGCTGGCCGACGTACTCCGGATCGTGACTCCGTACTACCTCTGAGCGTCCAGGCAACGATCTGCGGACGGATCGCGCATCCGACTTTCGTCGCTGGTTTCCCTGAAAACTCCCTGAGCGACGCCATGTCACAGTCCGGGGCGCAGTACAGGTGGGTTCCGGTGGCAACGGAGCCTCTGTGCATGACAATGTCTCTGCTGGCATGCCGTGGCCCCCTCCCATGGTGGTGCCAACGCCACTACCGGAGTAGTGCCAACACCATCAGATCTGGTCCCCCCGCGAGGTTAGCTTTTACCGACAAGAGCCTGGGGGCGCAGTTGAGAGAGGGCGCGTAGAAGTCATGGTTGCGACATACCTGAAGCGTTGGGTCGGCAGCCGGATCCTCAACAGGTCCACCCGCAAGGGTGGTCTCGACCTGTCGAAGATGCGGATGTTCCCCAGCGCGGTCTCGATGCCGCTGCGCCGGCACGGGGTGGACCCGGTGCCGGAGCTGGCCGCGGTCCGGGAGACCGAGCCGGTGCACAAGCTGGCGCACCTGTTCGGGCTGAACGTTTGGGTCGTCAGCGGGCACGCCGAGGCGAAGTACGTGCTGTCCAACGAAGAGGACTACAGCCACGACATCCGGCCGCTGGTCGGCTCGGACCCGAACAAGCCGTCGGAGGGGATCGGCGGCCTCGGCTTCACCGACCCGCCGGACCACACCCGGCTGCGGAAGCTGCTGACGCCGGAGTTCACCAAGCGCCGGCTGGCGCGGCTGGAACCGGCGATCGAGAAGATCGTCAACGACCAGCTGGACCTGATGGAGGCCAAGGGGCCGGTCGCCGACATCGTCTCCGACTTCGCCTTCAACGTGCCGTTCCTGCTGATCGCGGACCTGCTCGGGGTCGAGGAGCAGGACCACGACCGGTTCCGGGCGCTCGGTCCGGCCCGGTTCGACATGTCCGGCGGCGGAATCGGGCTGTTCGGGTCGGCTTCGGAGTCGCGGGAGTTCCTGTTCGAGATCGTCCGGAAGCAGCGGGTGAACCCCGGCGACGGCCTGATCGGGTCGATCATCCGCGCCCAGGGCGACGCGCTCGACGACGTGGAGCTCGGCGGACTGGCCGACGGTGTGTTCCTCGGCGGGTACGAGACGTCGGCCAGCATGCTCGCGCTCGGGACGCTGGTGCTGCTGCGTGATCCGGAGAACTTCGAGCGGATCCGCAACGAGCCGGGCGCCGTCGACGGGATCGTCGAGGAGCTGCTGCGGTACCTGACCGTGGTGCAGGTCGCGTTCCCGCGGTTCGCCCGGCACGACCACGAGCTGTTCGGGCACCCGGTGAAGAAGGGCGACCTGGTCGCGGTGTCGCTGTCCGGCGCGGACCGGGACAAGGTGGTCTTCGGGTCGGACGCCGAGGACTTCTACCCCCGTCGTACGGTGTCCGCCGCGCATCTCGCCTTCGGGCACGGCATGCACCGCTGCGTCGGCGCCGAACTCGCCCGGATGGAGCTCCGCGCCGCGTTCACCGCGCTCGCACACCGCTTCCCCGACCTGGCCCTGGCCGTCCCCGAGGAGCAGCTCCGCTTCCGCGACTTCTCCATCGTCTACGGCGTCGAGTCCCTCCCGGTCCAGCTACACCGCGCCACCACCGAACAAGCCGCCGGCTGACGGCGTCAGGGCCTTCGTGGACCTGCCGAAGAAGCGGATGGCGGCCGGGGTCCTGTTCCGGGCGGTGGACGGACGGGTCCTGCTGGTCGAGCCGTCGTACAAGCCGAACTGGGAGATCCCCGGCGGGATCGTCGAGGACGACGAGTCGCCGTGGGCCGGGGCGGCGCGCGAGCTGCGCGAGGAGCTCGGCAGCGAGCGCCCGGTGGGGAGGCTGCTGGTCGTCGATCACGTGCACGCGTACGACGGAAGACCCGACGGGATGATCTTCGTCTTCGACGGCGGTGTCGTGACGGACGCCGACGTCGCGGCCTTCAGCTTCGCCGACGGCGAGATCCTGTCGACCGGCCTGTATACGCC
>Ga0247821_10001361_pt1 | contig 13611 bp, 15 predicted proteins | sample 13C_Glycerol_Day_FD_192481 | JGI IMG/M metagenome (GOLD analysis project Ga0247821, IMG submission 192481) | Soil microbial communities from agricultural site in Penn Yan, New York, United States - 13C_Glycerol_Day14 | ecosystem: Environmental > Terrestrial > Soil > Agricultural land | place... | reverse complement strand
GGCTTTCTGTAAGCCGTGTTAGCCTGAAAACACACGTAACATGCGAGTTAACACATGCTTAACGAAACCCAACGCAAATTTGTGGAAGCAACCGTTCGCGGCTGCGGTCCGAAAGAGGCTGGGATCGCTGCGGGACTTAGTCCTGACACCGCGGGCTCCGCTGGCTCTCGCCTACGCAAACACCCCAAGGTGGTGGCGGCACTAGAGGCTCTTGGGTTCGCAACCCCGGGGAAACCTCTCGGGCCGAAAAAGGCCGCCGCTGTGGCTAGCCAATCGCCTGAAACAGCACCGGAAGAAGTGGTAGATATCGGCCTGCCGAAGACGGAAGACTCGATGGAGTTTCTGGAAGCCGTGGTCGCAAACCCGAATATCCCGCTCGGCCGGCGCCTGGAAGCAGCGAAAACCCTGCTGCCGTTCCAGCACGCCAAGATAGGCGAGAAGGGCAAGAAAGAAACCAAAGCGGACGGCGCCAAGCAGGCCGCGGCAGGCGGCGACGTGTACGCCACGCGCCGGCCGCCCCTGAAAGCGGTACCTAACTGATGGGCGTCCCCGAATACGTCACGAGTTGCCCGGACTGGGAACAGCGGATTGTTGAAGGCCGAAGCCTGGTCCCGTTCGATCCGCTGTTCCCTGAATCGGCGCAAGAGGCACGAGACTTTCGCCACCGGCTGAAAATCGTAGACGTGGCCGATGGGCAACAAACGATCGGCGATATCGGCGCCAGCTGGGCGGAGGATCTGTCGAACGCGATTTTCGGTGCCTACGACCCTGATACGGGAATCCAGCACATCCGCGAAGCGTTCCTGATGATCTCGAAGAAGAACGCCAAGTCGACCGAGGCCGCGAGCATCATGATCACGGTCCTCAAGATGAACTGGCGCCAGTCGGCCGAGTTCATGATCTTGGCCCCGACAAAAGAAGTGGCCGATAACGCCTTCGCGCCGGCCCGTGACATGGTGAAGGCGGATCCGCAGCTTGACGCGATGATGCAGGTGCAGGACCACATACGAACCATCAAGCACCTCGGCACCGGCGCCACGCTGAAAGTCGTAGCGGCCGACACCAACACGGTAGGCGGTAAAAAGGCCGCTGTTGTCCTGGTCGATGAGATCCACCTGTTCGGCAAGAACCCGAACGCGGCAAAAATGCTGGTCGAGGCGACTGGCGGCCTGGCGTCACGTCCGGAAGGCTTCGTGCTGTACCTGACCACTCAATCAGACGAACCGCCGGCCGGCGTGTTCGCCTCCAAGCTGATGTATGCGAGGAAGGTCCGCGATGGCGAGATCATCGACAAAAACTTCCTGCCGATCCTGTACGAGTTCCCGCAGCACTACGTCGAGAACAAGCTCTACCTAGACCCTGCGAACTTCCACATGACGAACCCCAACCTCGGCAAGTCGGCCAGTATTGACTTCATCGAGCGGGAGATTCGGCGCGCTCGCGAGGTCGGCCCGGCGGAAACCCTGATCGTTCTGTCGAAGTATCTGAACGTTGAAGTGGGTATGGCTCTGCGCACTGATCGATGGGCCGGCGCGGATTACTGGCTCGATACGACAGCCGAATACATCGCTTTCGAGTGGTTCCGCGATAACTGCGAGGTGATCACGGTGGGGATCGACGGCGGCGGCCTGGACGACTTGCTCGGGTTGAGTATCCTCGGCCGCAGAACTGGCACTGACGTTTGGGTATCGTGGTCCCGGGCGTGGGCCCACCCCTCGGCGCTGCAGCGAAACCTGGCCGAGAAGTCGAAGATGGAAGACTTCGCGCAGCAAGGCGATCTTGTTCTGGTGAAGCGCATCGGCGACGACGTGACCGAGCTTTGCGATTTGGTCGAGCAGGTTTACGACTGGGGCTTGCTCGATAAGATCGGGGTTGACCCGGTGGGTATTGGCGCGATCTTCGACGAGTTGATCAACCGCGGCATTCCTGAGGACAAGATCGTCGGTATCAGCCAAGGGTGGAAACTGGGCGGAGCGATCAAGACCGCGGAACGGCGCCTGGCTGGAGGCCAGTTGGTCCACGCGAAACAGGGTCTTATGGTTTGGGCAGTGTCTAACTGTCGAGTTGAGCCCCGAGCGAACTCCATCCTGGTAACTAAACAAGCATCCGGCGCGGCGAAGATTGACCCGGTAATGGCGCTATTTAACGCGGTCAGTCTTATGTCCCTGAACCCTGCCGCGGCACACAAAAAGTTCCAAATGCTGATTCTTTAGGTTACAGTGCGCCTAATTTACCGGAGCTGTGTATGAACAGAGCCTACAGTTTCTTGGAGACCAAAGCGGTTAGCGACGAGAGCCGCACGATTACCGGGTGGGCCACAACCCCGCAGCCGGATCGTGTGGGCGACGTTGTGGAACCCCTGGGCGTGAAGTTTAAGAACCCGCTCGTTTTGCTGTGGCAGCACGACCACGATAAGCCGATCGGTACCGTGGAATTCGGCGCGCCAACCTCTAAAGGCGTTCCGTTTACCGCCACCGTGGCTACGGTCGACGAGCCGGGCACTTTGAAGGACCGCGTGGACGAAGCGTGGCAGTCGGTGAAAGCGGGCCTGATCCGCGCTGTGTCGATCGGGTTCCGGTCGCTTGACTCGGAGCCGATCAAGGGCACTTACGGCATCCGCTACAAGTCCACAGAAGTCTATGAATTGAGTTTGGTATCGGTGCCCGCAAACGCTGGCGCCGTTTTTAATATCAAGTCGTTCGACGTTGGATTGCCTGCCGCGTCCGGCAAAAAGGAAATCCCCGTCGTGCGTCTCGGTAAACCTGCCGGCGCTTCGGCACCCGTTGTAAAACACATTCCAGTCGTTCCGAAGCCCGAGGAGGGCCAAGACATGAAATTCGGTGAACAAATCAAATCGTTCCAGGCTGCCCTGGAGCAAAAATCGGCTCGCCAAACCGAGCTGCTGGAGGCCGCAGAAGGGCGCACCCTGGACGCCGCCGAGTCGGAAGAGTTCGACACTCTGACTGACGAGATCAAGGCCACCGAGGTCCATATCAAGCGCCTCGAAGCCAAGCAGGCTGACGACGTTGCCAAGGCCAAGCCAGTGGAAGACGTTAGCGGTATGCGCGATCGCCACGCCGGCATCACCGTCAAGGCGACCAACAAAGTGGAAAAAGGCACTGCCTTCACCCGCTATGTGATCGCCCAGTGCCGTGCTAAGGGCAACCTGATGCAGGCCGCCGAGATCGCCAAGCAGTGGACCGACACCCCGGAAGTCGAGCAGGTTCTGAAGGCCGCTGTTGCCGCCGGTACCACCACCGACGCCACCTGGGCGGCGCCACTGGTGCCTTACCGTCAGATGTCGGATGAGCTGATTCAGCTGCTCCGGCCTGAGACGCTCGTAGGGCGAATGAATCTGAGAAACGTTCCGTTTAACGTTCGCATCCCCGGCCAAACGCAGGGTTCGACTGTAGCGTGGGTGGGCGAGTCGGCGCCGAAGCCGGTTTCGGCGCTGGGCTTCGAAGACATCACCCTGCGATTCAACAAACTCGCGGGCATTGTTGTCATCTCGGACGAACTGGCCCGGCTGTCCACCCCTTCGGCGGAAGCCATCATCCGTGGCGACCTGGTCGCTCAGATCGCGCAGTTCACCGATGACTCCTTCATCAACCCGGCATATGCCGCAGTTGCTGATGTTCGCCCAGCGAGCGTGACCAATGGGGCCCCAAGCATTCCCGCGTCTGGGACCGATGCCGACGCTCTCCGTGTTGACGTCCGCGCCTTGTATGCGCAGTTCATCCAAGCCAACCTGAGCACTGCGGGCGCGGTATGGGTCATGACCTCCACTCAGGCCATGGCTATTGGCATGATGCTCAACCCCTTGGGGCAACCCGAGTTCCCGGGTATTGGGGCAGAAGGTGGTACCCTGCTCGGCTTGCCGGTTCTGACTTCAGAAGTTGTACCCTCGGACTCGTCCGGTTCCATTATCGTTCTGCTGAAGCAGAGCGAAATTCTCCTGGCCGATGATGGCGGTGTAACTGTCGATGTCAGCCGCGAGGCTTCACTGCAGATGAACTCTACCCCGGATAATCCGGCGACAGCATCGACTGTGATGACATCGTTGTGGCAAAACAACCTGCTCGGCATTCGTGCAGAACGCATGATCACGTGGCGTAAGCGGCGCCCTCAAGCCGTGGCCTACATCTCGGGGGCCAACTACGGGGCTGTTTGATCTTGTCTGTATAAGACAAGTGCGATAAACTAAAAGCGCTTCACATCCGGGTAGCTCCCGAGTGCCGACTCCTGGCGGCCGATGTGAAGCGCTTTTTCTATTCCAGGAACCAAAGTCCAGGAGACTATATGCCGTACATCTACCATCTTTGCTGCCCCGATAGTGGGGAAGTGCGATACATCGGTAAGGCCAACGATCCCTCCGTCCGATACCGTAAACACCTAGATTCGGCTAAAAACCCGCAGAACTACGCCCAGAGATGGATTGCTAAGCTCGCCCGCCAAGGTAAGAAGCCGATTTTGGTTGTCGCGCGAGAAATCCTGGAGCACGAGAACTGGCAAGAGGTTGAGCGGGAAGCCATATCAGAGGGTTTCGCAAAAGGTCTTAGGCTGACCAATACGAGCGCAGGAGGTGAAGGTGTTTTGCTGCGGGACCCCGCGGATGAACAGCGTCGGATTGCTGCGGTTCGAGAGGCGTGGAAGTGCCCTCAGGTGCGTGCGGCGCAGTCTGCCAGGCAGAAGGTGGCACAAAACACTCCCGAAGCTAGAGCTGCCAACCGAGAGCGGATGAAAGAGCGCTGGAAGGACCCCGAGTACGCGGAGCTTAACGCTAGGCTTGTAAAGGCACACTATTCCACTCCGGAGGCCCGTAAAGCTCAGTCGGAGCGAACACTAGAGGCCAACAAGAATCCGACCGTGGTAGAAGCCCGGGCAAAAGGGATAAAAGCCGCGTGGGAAGACCCGCAGAGAAAACAGAAATGGGTTGCGGCGCTCACAGTGGCCCAGAACACTCCGGAGGCTAAGGCCCGTGCCGGAAGTCAGATGCGCCAACTCCACAAGGATCCCGCCTTTAAAGAGAAGATGAGAAAAGTTATGGCCGATCCGGATATGATAAGGAGGCGGAACGCAGCGATATCTGAGACTAAACAGAAGAAGCGCGCAGAACGCTTGGCGCTGCTTCCTCCGCCACCTACTGCGGAAGAAAAAGCGGCTCTACGTAAGGCACGGCAGCAGGCAGCATGGGACGAAAATCGCCGTAAAGCCTTATCGAAAACAGCGGGACGTCTGAAAGCCGGCCTAACTCCCGAAGTCATAGCCCGGCGTGCTGAGACTCTGCGGCAGACACACGCAAAGCGAAAAGCAGAAAGGGAAGAAGCGAAGGCTGCAGCGCAGGCGAAACAGTTAGAGGAATCTCTACGTATCGCACGAGAATGGCTAGACCAGTGCTGCACTACAGGGGGCTCCTTTAGGCATATCCGGCATGAGCTGTACGCCAGCTATTGCAGCCAAGACGGTACTCCTATGCGCGATAGTGAATTTTATGCATGGCTTGTTACGAAGGGCTTTCCCGCGAAGAAGTCAAGTAACCGTTTTCACTTAGGCTTGAAGCTACGCTAGCCGAAAGCAACATCTAGCCGCTATACTGCCGAAAATTCGAGGGCTTCCTTAATGTCTAAAGTCCAATTCACCTACGGTAAAAACGGCCGCACTGTGCTGATGGCGCGCCGGTATGCTGAGACACTGCGCAAGCTGGGCCACGGCACCTATCCTGACGAAGGCAGCCAGGTGGAGCCCGCTCAGCAAGACGAACTGTTGATTTCGGACAACGTCGCGGCCTTCGCCAAAGAGAACGGCATCGATGTGAAAACTGTCGTCGGCACCGGCAAAGACGGCCGGATCAACAAATCCGATGTCGAAGCCGCGATCAAAGCTCAGGAACTTGTGTAATGCGAATCTTCGGCCGTGAGCTGACTTTCAAGCGACTGCCCTCCGTGACTTCGCCTGTCAGCAGCCACGGTGGAGGCGGTTGGTGGCCCCTAATCCGTGAGCCCTACACCGGCGCTTGGCAAAAGAACGATGAATGGCGCGCGCCGTCCGTGCTCGCGCACTATGCCGTTTACGCCTGCGTTACCCTGATCGCCAACGATATCGGCAAGCTGCGCCAGCGCCTGATGTCGTTGGACGATAATGGGATCTGGAAAGAGACGACCAGCCCGGCATTCAGCCCAGTTCTGCGCAAGCCGAACGAGTACCAGAACCACATCCAGTTTAAGCAATGGTGGGAAACGTCCAAGCTGACTAACGGCAACGCTTACGGGCTGAAGCGCCGAGACGCCAGGGGGATCGTAACCGCTATCTACATCCTTGACCCTTGCCGCGTAACTCCGCTCGTCACTCCGTCCGGCGAAGTGTGGTACCAGTGCAACGGAGATGACCTGAACACGATCGGAAGCGAAGGGATCACTATTCCCGCATCCGAGATCATTCACGATCGGATGAACTGCCTGTTCCACCCCCTGGTTGGTATCCCTCCTCTCTATGCCTGCGCCCTGGCCGCGTGCCAATCACTGAAGATGCAGAACGATTCGAGCACCTTCTTTGAGAATGGCGCTCGTCCGGGAGGTATCCTGACGGCCCCCGGTGCGATCTCCGACGAGACCGCGGCACGCCTCAAGGCGCACTGGGATGCGAACTACTCGGGCGACAACTCTGGCAAAGTGGCCGTGGTCGGAGATGGCCTGAAGTTCGAGCAGATGCGCATGAGCGCGACCGATTCGCAGCTCATCGAACAATTCAAGTTGACTGCCGAGATGATCTGCACCGCGTTTCACGTCCCTGCGTCTAAAGTCGGCGTAACTGAGTCGACCACGGGCACCACCGCGGCGCAAGAGAACCAGAAGTACTACTCTGACTGCCTGCAAAGCCTGATCGAAGAGTACGAAGTCTGCATGGATGAAGGCTTGGCGCTGCCCGCCGGCTACGGCGTGGACGTGGACGAAACCGGCCTGCTTCGAATGGACGAGGCGACGACGGTCAGCACGCTTTCTGAAGGCGTGAAGGGATCGATCATGACCACCAACGAGGCGCGCAAACGCTTGAACCTGCCTCCGGTTGAGGGCGGCGATGTTGTCACCGCGCAGCAGCAGGACTACAGCCTGGCAGCTCTCGCCAAGCGGGACGCAGCGGACCCTTTCGGGCAGAACGCTACGCCGGCCGCACCGGCGCCCGCCGCGCAGCCAGAGCAACCAACCGACGAACAAATCCAAGACAGTGCGAAGATGCTCGCTCTGCTGATCGAAAAGAGGCTAGCTAATGAACCTGCGTGAACTCGAAGCGCAAGCCGAATTCCTGGCCCCGGTAATCGCTGCAGCCGTGGCGAAAGCTGTCGCACCGCTGAAAGATCAGATCGCGCAGCGAGACGAGCAGATTGCTGATCTGTCTAAGCGCTTGGACGAACTTCCGGCGCCGGTCGCTCCCGATCTTGAAGCGATTGCGGCGCTTGTCCAGCTTCCTGAAGTGAAGGACGGCAAGGACGCCGATCCAGTGGACCTCGACGCGTTAGCGAAAGCCGCGGCGGCACTCATCGAGCTGCCTGAAGTGAAGGACGGCAAGGATGCCGATCCGGTAGATCTTGAAGCCGTGGCCGCCCTGGTGAAGTTGCCAGAAGTCGAAAAAGTTGATGTAGAGGCCCTCGCCCGGGCTGCCGCGGAGCTTGTCCCAGTTCCGGTAATCCCGCAGCCGGTAGACGGACGCGATGCCATCGACCTGGAAATCTTGCCGGCGATTGACGAGAGCAAACAGTACCCCCGCGGCACCTACGCAGCGCACCGCGGCGGCCTGTGGAAGTCTTACGAGCGCACGCACGGCCTACGAGGCTGGGAGTGTATCGTGGACGGCGTTGATGGCATTAGCATCGCGCAGAACGGCGATCGTGAATTCTCCGTCACCCTGGCAAAATCCAGCGGTGCAGAAGTTGTGCAGAAGTTCGCCATGCCAATCCAGATTTACAAAGGGGTCCACCGCGAAGGCGAGGCATACGACCAGTACGACAACGTCACTTGGGCGGGCAGCCAGTGGACTTCGACTAAGGCGGGGAACACCGACAAGCCCGGTACAAGTGATGCTTGGACGCTATGTGTCAAGGCCGGGCGTAACGGTAAAGACCTTCGAGAGAACGCGAGCACCTTCGATGCTTCGAAGGGGGTCAAATTATGATGTACGTAACGCTGGCGCGCGCTAAGCAGCACCTCAATATGGACCACGACCAAGACGACGTGTTGATCGACGTGTATGTCCGCGCGGCTTCAGAAGCTGTGAAGAACTATCTGAAATCGGCCAGCGCTTACGACGTAGAGCGCGATAGCAACGATGATCCTGTGCTCGACAGCTCGGGCGATCCGATTTACGCCGTCGACAGCAACGGTGACAAGATCGTGCGCTATGCTGTCCAAGCGGCAACGCTGCTCATGGTCGGCTTCCTGTACAAAGACCGCGACGAGAACCCGGATGAGGCGTTTGCTCAGGGGTACTTGCCGAAGCCTGTGACCGCGCTTCTTTATGCCTTGAGGGACCCAGCATGCCAATAGTCACGGACTACATCCGGCGCATCTTCGGCGGCCCCAATCGCTTTGAGAAGTACATGGGCGACAACACCCACGCCACACGAGTACTCGCCGCACCTCCCTCGGAGATGGTCTCCGGCGATCGGCTGAAAGTAGAACTGGACGAACCTATCGCCGTTACTCTGCCGCACGACCCTTTGCCAGTTTTGATCACCGGGCAACCGATCTCGGTAAACTTGCCGGATAAGCTGATCACAGATGGAGGTATCGCCGGGAGCAATCCTCGTTTCCGCGTGGACGTAGGGCAAACCGGTTTCTTCGATAGACGCATGTGGGCCTTGAACTATGAGTTCGCCTCCGCCAACCCAATCGCTGCGACGCCTTTGGTGTTCCGTCTGATTATCCCGACAAATTTTATCATCCACGCCCACGCTTTAAGCGTCGATCAGGGTGGCATGACTCTGCGAACCTACGCAGCCGCACAGGGTACGCCTGGAGGCACTTTCAGCACTACATACGCACCAGTATCTGAAAACAGCATGACTGAAAGCGCGGCCTATACATTCCAGAGCACGATCGCTTCAGGAGGTACGTTTACGCCAACCGCCGGTCAGCTTCCTTTGACCCCTCTCCGGGTGAGAACTGCGAACGCCACGGCACAACAGTCCAGCGTGGGCGGCGAATCGGTGTCGGAAAAGGGCCGCCCGGCGGGAACCTACTACGCGGTTCTTTCTCGTATGACTGGAGTCAGCGGAGACTGCACCGGGGTTTACTCCTTGGTTATCGAGGAGCGCCCATGAGCCGCGCCGGCCAGTACCGTCACCGAGTGGACATCCAAGACTGGACGGAAGTCCGCGATCCCGATACCGGCGGATTCACCGAGGCTTGGGTAACGGTCTTCGAGAACGTCCCTGCACGCATCGCTCCGGCTAGTGGACGAGAGTTCAAAGAGTCCGCCGCAGTCCAATCGGAAATCGTCGCGCGCATCGTGATTCGTGCACGGCCCGGGCTCAAAGCGAAGCAACGCATCCTGCACAACGGCGATATCTACAACGTGTACGCGTGGTTGCCGGATCAGGAGACCGGTCGTGACTATGTTTCTGCGCCTTGCTCCCGGGGCGCCAATGAGGGCTAAAACCTTCGTATGCATCGCTTCCGGCCCAAGCCTGACAGCGCACGACTGCGAACTGGTGCGCGCATCAGGCTTGCCGACCATTGCAGTAAACAACTCCTGGCAGCTAGCCCCCTGGTGCGATCACCTTTACGCGGGTGATCTCGCGTGGTGGGACGCCAATTCGACGAACCTACCAGAAGGGCCGAAACGCTGGACGTGTACCCGGCAGGCGTCGGCTAAGTACGGATTGAACCTGCACCAAAAATATGGCGGTTACAACTCAGGTTTGCGTGCAATCGAGCTTGCGTTCGACTTGGGCGCGGAGCGCGTCTTGCTGCTCGGGTACGACTGCAACGTTGAGGCAGGTACCCACTGGCACGGCGATCACCAAGACACGAAGAACCCTGACGCCTCGCGCTGCCGAGAGTGGATGAAGCAGCACGCCCGATTGCCGCAGCGGTCACAGGTCGTGAACTGCAGCCGCGCCACGTCCCTGGAATGCTACGCGCTCGGGTTGCTGGAAAAAGAATTGCAAAAGGTTGTTGACACTTGTGATTCACGCGGCTAGAGTTCGTTTCAGCAGGTTCGGTAGCTCATCGGGAGAGCAGCCCCTACAACCATGGTGCGTTCGGGGAAGGTAGATGGTTCAATTCCATCCGGAACAGTGCATTGAACTTCGACGAGGCTGTGTACGCGAAGTTCTCGTAGAATCGGCAGTCTGCCCAAGTCAAGCGGCATAAAAAGTGACCCCGTAGTGTAAGGCTACGCCGGACCCGGTAACCGGCACAAATTCTCCGTCGGCCCTCACTTGTCCCGCCCCATGGCGGGATCTTTTTAGGTAAGTACATGATAATTAACGGAATGCTTGGGCTTGGAGATAATCTCTTTATGCGCCCTTTTATCAAGGCGCTCCCGAAACCGATTTACCTCTCAACCCCCTGGCCGTCACTCTTTTCTGATATCCCCGAAGTCCACTTCATCCGCCCGCAAACCACGCTACGCACCCAACAGAAGAACATCGCCCGCCACACGAACTGGGTTATGCCACCCGGCCGACAATCTACCCGCCAAATTCGATACGGCACCGAAGGCATTATCCCCGGCATGACTGCGTGCTTCGGCGTAGCGCCGGCTGAGTTTGACTTACCGCCGCTGCCTCCATCGCCGGTCGAAGGCCGCTACGTCGTGGTACGCCCGGTTACCGTGCGTCAAGAATGGAGGGCTGATACACGTAACCCCGAGCCTATTTACATCGCAGAAGCCGCTGTGCTAGCGAAGATGCGAGGCTATAAAGTGATCTCGGTCGCTGACCTGCAGGACGGCCAAGAGTGGATGGTAGGAGGCTTCATGCCCTACGCCGACGTGCGCTACCACAAAGGCGAACTGCCAGTCGAACAACTCTTGGCGCTCGTCAAAGGCGCCTCCGCGGTGATCGGCGGTATTGGTTGGCTGGTGCCGGCCGCGCTGTGCGCTAAAGTTCCTGCATGGATCGTGTGCGGCGGCCAGGGCGGTTACAATGCGCCGGAATTGATCACGCCGAAAGGCCAAACGAACATAACCTTCGCGGTGCCGGACAATTTCTGTAGGTGCCGCCTGAAGCAACATACGTGCAACAAGGAGATTAAGAATTATGACGCAAAGCTTGCCAGTTGGTTTGACGGACTGCCTTCTCTGGAGTCCTGAGAAGGGTTACGGCTGGCACTCTCGTCCGGCCATGCTCTACAGCGGCGATTACTTCGCCCATTACCAAAAGCTTGACAACACCAAGATGGGTGCTCTCCTGACCCGCGCCCGCTTAGACCTGGTCGGTAAATACTGCAAGCCGATCGATACCGTAGACATCGGGATCGGGGGCGGAAGGTACGTCCAAGAGTCCGGAGGATGGGGCTACGATGTCTGCGCCGACGCGGTTACCTGGCTTCGAGACAACGGGTACTACCGTAACCCTTACAGCGATGCTATGGGTGACGTAAAGGCTATTACCTGCTGGGACTCGCTGGAGCACATCCCGGACCCGCAAGCGTTGCTCGCCGAAGTCCGCGAATGGCTATTCGTGTCGCTGCCTGTCTTCGAAGACGCCGACGATGTGCTTTCGTCCAAGCACTACAAGCCAGGCGAACACCTCTGGTACTTCTCGTCCACGGGATTTATCAACTGGTGCGCCGAGCAAGGCTTCGAATGCGTGGAGATGAACCGCGTAGAGAGCGACCTCGGCCGCGAAGGCATCATGTCGTTTGCGTTTAAGCGGGTTGCGGGCTAAGCTGTAACGCGTGGATAGGACGGCCATCCGATAAGGCAGCTAGTCACTGCCTTCCACGCATCCTCTGACTATCTCCTGACCGAGAGCTTACCGCATGAAAACCTGTACCCTCTGCAAGACCGAAAAACCCTTCGAAGAATTCTCTAAGCGGAAAGATCAGAAAGACGGTTTGCATTTCTGGTGTCGCCCATGCCTAAAGATTAAGAAAGCCGAGAGCTACCAGAAGAATCGGGATAAGGCTTTAGCCGCGATGGCCGAGTATCGCAAGGCTAATCCGGAGAAGGTAGCGGCTGCTAAAAAGGCTGCTTACCAGAAAAAGCCCGAACACTATAAGGCAAAGCACAGGGAGAGGTACTTGGCGGATCCCGAACCTTTTATCGCCAGGTCAGGCGCTAGGTACGAATCCAAACGCGAACAGATCCTGGCTTACGGTAAAGAGTATCGCGAGCTCAATCGCGAGAAGATACGAGTACGCGCAGCTGCCTATCGGGAGAAAAACCGGGAGAAGCTAAATGCTCGCCAGATAGAACGACAGAGAGCTAACAGGGAATCTTTCAATGCCTACCAGCTACAGTACCGTCTTAACCGATACAAAACCGACCCGTTGTATGCGCTGCAGATGACGTGTAGGCGACGGATTCTGTGCGCCATGCAGAAAGGCGGATATAAGAAGAGTACAAAGACCGAAGCGCTCCTAGGGTGTTCTTTTGAGGAGTTCAAAGCATTCCTAGAGGCTAAATTTCTGCCGGGGATGACGTGGGAAAACCGAGGAAAATTCGGTTGGCACATAGACCACGTAGTACCACTGTCCTCGGCGAAGGATCGGGACGAGATGGAGAAGCTCTGCCACTATACGAACATGCAACCACTGTGGGCTAAGGACAACCACGCAAAAGGTGCTAAGATGCTGCATGAGCTTACGCCCGAGCAGGCTGAAAAATGGCGGACTGGATAACATACAAGCTGAAAGGCGCGGATGAACTTAGCCGGGTATTCAAGACCTTACCGCAGGAACTGCAGCGGCAAGTGGTTATTCCCGCGGCCAAGGACGCTATGGACATCGTGCTAAAGGCCGCAAAAGAAAATGCGGATAGAATAGATGATCCCGCCACGCCGAACTACATACCGCTTAATATAGCGCTGATCGAGGACAAAAAATTCTTCGAGGAGACAGGTTCTACGAAGATTTCGGTAGGCGTTCGAAAGACTAAACGTGGGCAGAGGGGCGGAAATAGCTGGTACTGGTGGTACCAAGAGTTAGGCACCAGTAGGTTTAGGGCGCAACCCTTCATGCGTAGCGCCCTGGCACAGAACCGTGAAGCGGTATTCGCGGAACTGATATCCTCCGGCAAATACCAGCTAATCAAGTTAGGGCTGAACTGATGGACGTACCTTTCTACATCGTGTGCAAAGCCGATCCCACTGTGCAAGCCCTGCTCGGCGGCCCTGAGCCCCGCATCTACCCTTTTGGCGAAGCGCCACAAGACGTAGCGAAGCCCTACGCTGTCTATCAGTGGATCGGCGGCGACCCGTTCAACATGCTGAACTGCCGCCCGGATGCCGATCGTTCCAGCCTACAGGTGGACGTATACGGCCTGACGACCAAATCCAGTACCGACGCGGCGAAAGCTATACGCTACGCTGTGGAGACCGATTGCTACATTACTGGCTATCGGGGTAACATGCGTGACGAAGAAACCAAGCTGTACCGAACCAGTTTCGAT
>Ga0247821_10001356_pt1 | contig 13622 bp, 8 predicted proteins | sample 13C_Glycerol_Day_FD_192481 | JGI IMG/M metagenome (GOLD analysis project Ga0247821, IMG submission 192481) | Soil microbial communities from agricultural site in Penn Yan, New York, United States - 13C_Glycerol_Day14 | ecosystem: Environmental > Terrestrial > Soil > Agricultural land | place... | reverse complement strand
GCACGTCGGAAGCCGCGTCGTGGCTGTCGTTGATCTTGATCTTGGTGACAATCACCTGGGCTTGCGGCTCGATCTTGAACGATTCGTCTTTGTTCAGCTTGAACGGGTAACCGGCTTCCAGCGAGGCAGTGATGCCTTTGCCCTTGGTCTTGAAGCGCGGCAGATCTTCCGGGTGCGCCTGGATATCGAAGTGGTTGAATTGCAGTACGCCATCCAGGTACCAGCCTGCAGGGCCGAAGTGAGTCCAGTAGCCGCCCAGGCCAACGGCGCGCACCTTGGCGTCACCGGCGGCGCTGCCATCGGTGTGTTCAACGTCGCCGGCGATTTTACCGGCAGACAACGAGATACCGGCTTGATCGGTACTGCCGTCGGTATCTTCACCGTGGTACAGGTCAATACCGACCTGAAACGCTTGCTGGCTGTAATTGTAGCCGCTGCCATTTCCCAGGTCCTGATCACCCTGGCCATAGATCAAGCGGCCCCAGCCCAGGGAAGGACCATAGTCGCTTTGCGCTTCACCGGGGAGCGGATCGACCGCGTTACGGACTTCTTCGCCCATCCGTTCGTGCAGGGTATCGACCAGCATGCGGCTGTAGCGCAGGGTCATGTCGGGAATAGCGCTGTACAACGAAGTTTCCGGACGGTAGTTGGGCACCTGGGGTGCAGGTTTTGGGGTGTTGTCAACGGGCTTCGGCGTTGGGTCGACAGGGGTCGGGTCAACCGGGGTTGGATCGACCGGAGTTGGGTCAACTGGAGTAGGGTCAACTGGAGTAGGGTCGACCGGAGTTGGATCAACAGGGGTTGGATCAACGGGAGTCGGGTCAACAGGAGTCGGGTCAACCGGGGTGGCATCCTTGGTCGAGCGCAGGTACCAGGCCTGGGCGTTGCTGTTGTCCAGGCTGGCACGGTGCAAGGTGTACTCATAAGGGCCGGCCTTGACCTGGCTGAGCAACCTGAAGGCCTGTGCCTGTGTGGTGCCACCATTGATCGCATCGACCACCTGGATGCCGTTGCCTTTGGTCAGGGCGCCGGGGCCGCCGGCATTCTTGATCTGCAGATTGCTGCTGCCGCTGGCCTGGCCACCATCGATTACCAGTTTGTCGGAGGGCGACTGGTCGTCGTACAGGTAAGTGTTCAGCGCGATAGTGCCGTTGTTGCCCTGATACTGGTTGACCGTGAGGGTCTTGAAGCTACCGCCGGACGGCGCGCTGAAGTCGATCAGGCTGTTGTCGTTGCTCAGGCTGCTGAGGTTCGAGTTGCCGGTGAGTTTCCACAGGCTGGTGTCACTCATGCTCAGGTTCGAGGTGCTACCCGCTGCGGTGGTGGCGGCACCATTGACCTGCGAGCTTGCCAGGTTGATGGTCGCCAGACCGGCCTCGCTGGCGTTGGCATCGACATGCAGCCATTGGCCGCTGCCTCCAGCGATCACATCCTCGAAGTCAACATTACCAATGCCGTCCACTGCAACGGTCGCGCCATGCAGGTTGTGCAGCACAGTGCTGCTCAGGTCGGCCTGGCTGACGCCAAGGCTGTTGCCTTGCAGGTACAGGGCTGCGGCATTGTCGCCAGCGGCACTGACCGTCGACTCTGCGGCGCTGAGCTGGCCACCGTCCTTGACCAGCATGCCATGGGCATCGGCGCCCTGGGTGATGACGCTGGCCTGTTTGAGGGTTGCCGTGCTTGGGATGCTGCTGACCAGTACACCATGGGCGCCAATGCCGTTGGTGCTGGCAACGCTGTTGTCGGCCAGCAACTCGCCGCCGCGTTCGGCGTGCAGGGCGGCGGAGTTATCGCCGTGGGTGCGGATGCTGGAATCTTTAAGGCTCAGAGTGGCGGTCTGGGCGTCTTTGAAGTTGCGGCTGACCCGTGCACCGGCGGCGTTGGCTCCGAGTGTTTCGACGGTCACGCTGTTGGCCTCAAGCACGACATTACCGGGTTTAGGGCCGCCTATGCCGGCGTACAGGCCAATCGAGCGGTCGCCTTCGGTTTTTACCGACACACCATTGAGCTGCATGCTGCCGCCATCATCCACGGCGGCACCATAGGCCTGCTGGCCTTTGGTCAGCAGGTGGGTGCCGTTGGCGATCAGCAGGGCGCCTTCGTTGCGCGAGGCCAGGGCATGCGGGAAGGTCAGGTTGGACTGCACAGGAGAGCCGTCGCCGCTGGTGGTCACGGTGCCGCCATTGAGGATGACCGTGGCATTCAGGTTGGCGACCACGCCCATGGCATTGTCGTTGCCGGAGGTATAGACGTTGACGTTATCGGCGGTAATCGTTGCGTTACCGGCACTGATCCCGGCCGAGTAGTTGCCTGCAGTGCTGACACTACCGTTGCTGATCTTGATGTCGGCACCGTCGCCAGCGCTGATGCCGTAACTGGTTTTCTGCGAGGTGCGAACGTGGCTGTCGCTAAGCACCAGGCTCGAGCCTGCGCCGTCGACCAGCACACCTGGGGACCATGGGCCGGTACCGTTGAGAGCGTCGACGGCGATCTTGCTGGTGCTCACCTGGGCCTGGGCGCCGCCGGTAATATTGAGGCCAATCGACCGGGGACCGAGCACCGAGATTTCGCTGCCGGACACCTGGGCCTGGCTGCCTGCGCCTTCTACCGAGATGCCGTGGCCGTAGGTGCCCTGGGCCGCCAGAATGCTCTTGTCGATGACCAGGCTGCCGCCGGCCATGGCCCTGGCGGCTGCGGCAGGGTTGCTGACAACACCGCTGCCGGCGACATTGATACGGCTGTCTGTGAGTGAAATGCCGCTCGCTTCGGCACGCGCACCGCCGACATAGTTGCCGCTGGCATTCACACTCAGGCCGCTGCCGCTGATCTGCGAACCGCCCAGGGCATGCAGCACTGCGGTGGTTGTGGTGGTGGTTGCGGCGTTGGTGGAGTTGAAGGTGCTGTCGGTCAGGGTGATTACACTAGCGCCTTCGGCACGGGCACCGCTGGCCGCCGCACCGCTGGTGTTGACGGTGATGTCACTGGCGCTGATGCGGCTGGCGCCTTCGGCTTTCAGGCCATGGCTGATGTTGCTGCCACTGACCGTGCCGCTGGTGGAGACCGTGGTGCCTTTGCTCAGGGCGATGCTGCCGCCGTCCTTGGCCAGGACGCCAACCGAGCCTTTGGCCAGGGTGCTGACGGCACCACCGCTGAAGTTGATGAGGCTGTCGGCGCCGCTTGCCAGCAGCCCGACATTGTTGCTGCCGGCGGGGCTACCCATGCTGACCTGGCTGTTGTCGAGGTTGACCACACCACCGTTCTGGGCGGTGACGCCGGTCATGTTGTTGGCGGTGATGTTCACCCCGGCGGCGGTTTGCGGGAGCATCTCGACGCGCACGCCACTGCCGCTGATTTTGCCGCCATCCTCGGCCAGTAGACCTTTTTGGCCATTGGCGGTGGCGGAAGTCACGGCGCCGTTGACCACCGAGCCTTGTTCGAAGCTGATCTGAGCCGCGGTACCGGTCGCCTTCACCCCGGTTGCATTGGCCGCACGCAGAATGACGCTGGAGCTGTCCAGCGCGCCGCTGCTGATACCCACGCCATTGATCACGGTGACGTAGATAGGGGCAGGTGCGCCGAGCATGCCCATCAGCGAGAAGGCACCGATGTTCAAGCTGGCGACAGACGGGCTGGGTTCTTCCTGGCGTTCGGCGACTACAACCGAGTCTTCTGCTTCGACGTCCTTGATGGTCAGGTAGCACAGGCTACCGAGTATCAGGCTGATCGCCAGGGCGAGACGGTTATGCGCCAGATGGTCCAGAGGTAGTGCGCTTTCGCTGATTGTTTTCATGACAACCTCCAAAAATGTATGCCTGGAAGTGTCTGCCTAGGCAGCGAAGTGTTCTGTAGGAGTCGCCTTAGCCGCGTGTAGGAGCTTCACTGAAGGCCACGCTGGTCTAGGCTTGTCTTTCCGGGCCATGAGGGCCTTGAGGGAGTTGTCTGATGAGCCGGGTAATGATCGTCGAGCCGTTACCACTGCTGCGTTTGGCCATGGCACAGGTGATCGGGCGGCTGGGGCACCAGGTTGTGGCGCAGGTGGACAATGGCCTGGACGCGCTGGAGCATGCCCGCAGCGACTCACCACAACTGGTGGTGCTCGAACTGACGATTGCCGGGCTCGGCGGCCTCGACCTGATTCGCCGCCTGAAGCTGCGTGACCCGGCGCTGCAGCTGTTGGTGTACACCGGGCAAGGCAGTGGCCATTTCGCCCGCCTGTGTGTGCAAGCCGGGGCCGATGGGTTTGTCAGCAAGCAGGACGAGTTGCTCGAGTTTGAACGGGCACTGAATGCCGTGGCGCACGGACGCCGTTATTTTCCCCGGGAAGCGGCGAAGACGCCGGTGCCAGTGGGCGGTAAAGAGCTGGACACGTTATCGGCACGGGAGCTGACGGTGCTGGAGCTGATCAGCGAAGGGCGTTCCAATCAGGCCATCGCCGAGCAGCTGTCGATCAGTTACAAGACCGTCAGCACTTACAAAACGCGTTTACAGGAAAAACTCCAGGTCGACTCACGTCTGGCCCTGGCCGCAATCGCGCAGCGCAATGGCATCGGCGTGTCGGCTGTCTCGCCCACGGCCGGGCCGGAGCAGCAGGCCGAGCCGCTCGACGATCCGACACAACGCGCGCTGTTGCGGGCCCTGCTGGACGCCTCGGCCAACCCGATGTTCGTGCGTGATCGAGAGGGGCGTTTGCTGTTGTGCAACCAGGCCTTTCTGGAACTGCACCACACCTCTAGCGAGCGGGTGCTGGGTGGGCGCTGGACGGATGCCTTCTGGCTCACCGTCGAGCAAGGCCGTATGTACCAGGCGCGTTATGAAGCGTCTATTGAAAAAGGTAAACCGATCAGCCTCCAGGAAAGCTTCGAGCTCCTGGGCGAGCCGCATTTGTTGCAGTTATGGGCTGAACCCTGGCGGGATGCCAACGGCACCGTGCTGGGTATGGTCGGCAGCTTCGAGGACCTCACCGATCGGCACATACTGCTTGGCCAGTTGCGTGATGCTCACGAACAAGCCCAGGCCCGGTACCGGGACATCACCCGCTTTGCCCGGGTGGTTCATGACGATCTGAAGGAACCGCTGCAACGCCTTCAGTCCAGCCTCGGCAACCTGAACTTGCCGGTCAGCGGCCAGGTTGCCCTGCACAGGTTGGCCCAGCGTCTGGAACAGCTTGAGCGGCTGCTCAGCCTGGATCAGTTACGCCCGCCGTTGGTAGCGCAGCAACTGGATATCGTGCAGTGGGTGGCTGAACGCGTTGCCGCGTTCACCGCGCAACGCCCCAAAGGCGGCGCAGCGCCAATGCTGGACGTGCACGGGGTGGTTGCCCGGCAGCTGTGGATCGACGGCGAGCGCCTGGGGGCGTTGTTCGACACCCTGTTGCAGTACCTGAGCGAGGAGGCGCCCAAAGCGCCCCTGGGTATCAAGCTTGCTACGTGCATGCAACTGAACGGCATCGCCACCCTGAACCTGGCCATCACCCTCTGCCAGCCCTTTGCCCAGCGCCAGGGCATTGCCTTGCAGCTGTGCCGAAACCTGACCCGGTCGATGGATGGCAGCTTTCGCCAGGTCCATGAGAACGGCGAAACGGCGTTTCTGATCGAACTTGAGTGCCCCGCAGCGGTTCCAGGCTGAATTGGCCGGGCCTGCAGGGCTCTTGAGACCTCAAGCGTCAAGCGCGCAACCGCGCCAGGGTCATCGCCGTATCTTCGATCATGTCTTCCTGGCCGCCGACCATCCCGCGCCGGCCCATCTCCACCAGGATCTCCCGCGCCGGTACGCCGTACTTCTGCTCGGCACGCTTGGCGAACAGCAGAAAAGAGCCGTAGACCCCGGCATAGCCCATGGTCAAGGCATCACGATCGCTGCGAATCGGGAAGTCCATGATGGGTACAACCAGGTCTTCTGCCACATCCTGGATACCGAATACGCTGACACCGGTTTCGATGCCCATGCGCTCACACACCGCCACCAGCACCTCCATCGGCGTGTTGCCAGCACCGGCTCCCAACCCGGCGCAGGCGGCGTCGATGCGCTGGGCACCGGCGGCAATGGCGGCGATGGAGTTGGCCACGCCCATGGACAGGTTGTGGTGGCCATGAAAGCCGATCTCGGTCTCCGGCTTGAGCGCCGCACGCATGGCCGCCACCCGTGCGCTGACGTCGTCGGGCAGCAGGTAGCCGGCCGAGTCGGTCAGGTAGATGCAGTTGGCGCCGTAGCTCTCCATCAGCAGGCCCTGTCTGACCAGACCTTCCGGGCTGTTCATGTGCGCCATCATCAGAAAGCCGACGGTGTCCATGCCCAGGCTGCGGGCGTGGGCGATGTGCTGTTCGCTGACATCGGCCTCGGTGCAGTGGGTGGCCACGCGAATGGTGTTGACCCCCAGCTCGTAGCCCATTTTCAAGTGATCGACGGTACCGATCCCCGGCAACAGCAGGGCCGAGACCTTGGCGTTCTGCATCAACGGAATCACCGCCGACAGGTATTCCTCATCGCTGTGCGCCGGAAATCCGTAGTTCACCGAGCTGCCACCCAGGCCATCGCCATGGGTGACCTCGATCAAGGGTACGCCGGCCTGGTCGAGACCGCAGGCGATGTCTTTCATTTGCTGCAGGCTGATGCGGTGACGCTTGGGGTGCATGCCGTCGCGCAGGCACATGTCGTGAACGGTGATTTTCTTGCCGCTAAGTTCCATGGGCGTTTCCTCAGGCAATGGCAGGTTCGGAGGTGGCGCGCAGCAGCAGTTCGCCCTTGAGGATGTCCTCGGCGAACATCTCGGCGGTGCGCGCGGCGGCGGCGGTCATGATGTCGAGGTTGCCGGCATACTTGGGCAGGTAGTCACCGAGGCCTTCGACTTCCATGAAGATCGACACCCGATTGCCGTCGAACACCGGGCCGTTGACCAGCTTGTAGCCAGGCACGTAGCGCTGCACCTGAAGGATCATGGCGTCGATGGCGGCGCGGATGGCGGGCTCGTCCGGGGTGTCGGCGGTCAGGCAGTGCACGGTGTCACGCATGATCAGCGGCGGCTCGGCGGGATTGACGATGATGATCGCCTTGCCCTGTTTCGCCCCGCCTACCTGTTCGACGGCGCGCGCAGTGGTGCCGGTGAATTCGTCGATGTTCTTGCGGGTGCCAGGCCCCACTGATTTCGACGCGGCCGTGGCAATGATTTCGGCATAGTCCACTGCCTGCACGCTGGACACCGCCGCCACCAGCGGGATGGTTGCCTGGCCACCGCAGGTGACCATGTTGACGTTCATCACGCCGGCGGCAAGATTGGCCTTGAGGTTGACCGGGGGCACGCAGTAAGGGCCTATGGCGCAGGGGGTGAGGTCGATCATCAGCACGCCCAGGGCATTGAGCTTGCGTGAGTTCTCGGCATGGACATAGGCAGAGGTGGCATCGAAGGCGATTTGCACCTGATCCTCCAGCACATGCGGCAACAACCCGTCCACGCCCTCGGCGGTGGTTTTCAGACCCAGTTCGCGGGCACGCTGCAAACCTTCGGAAGCGGCTTCGATGCCGACCATCCATACCGGCTCCAGCACGTCACTGCGCATCAGTTTGTAGAGCAGGTCGGTGCCGATGTTGCCCGGCCCGATCAGCGCACATTTGATCTTCTTGCTCATGGTTCTTCGCTCCAGGAAAGAGGAAAGGAGGGCCGCACTCAGGCGACAAAGCGCAGGCTGGCGTTGCCCAGGCCGCTCATCGACAGGTTGATGCGGTCGCCCGGCACCAGCGGTACCAGGGGCGCGAGGGCGCCGGAAAGAATGATTTCGCCCTGGCGAAAGGGAATACCCAGCTCGCCGAGGGTATTGGCCAGCCAGGCCACCGCCGCGCACGGGTGACCCTGGACCGCCGAGCCCAGGCCGCTGCCGGCCGGCTGGCCGTTCTTGAGCATGTGCATCTCGACCCGGGCCAGGTCCAGGTCACGCGGGTCGATGCGCTGTTCGCCGAGGGCGAACACCCCGCACGAGGCGTTATCGGCGACGGTGTCCTGAATGCGGATTTGCCAGTTGTCGATACGCGAATCAACGATCTCGAAACAAGGTGCCACCGCCTGGCTGGCAGCCAGCACGTCTTCGGCGCGGATGCCGGGGCCTTTGAGGTCTTCACCAAGAATAAAGGCAATTTCGCCTTCGGCCCGCGGCTGGATCAGCTGGTAGCGGGCAAAGCTGACTTCACTGCCGTCTTCCACCTGCATGGCATTGGTCAGGAAGCCGAAGTCCGGCTGATGCACATCCAGCATCTGTTGCACGGCGCGGCTGGTCACGCCGATCTTTTTGCCGATGACCCGTTCGCCCAAGGCCTCGCGGCGCTGCAGAAAACGCAGGGAAATCCGGTACGCCTGGTCGAGGCTGATGGCCGGGTGGCGCTGGGTCAGCGGGGCGAGGGTAGTGCGCCCACGCAAGGCATTGAACAGTTCATCGCCCAGGGCAGTGATCAGGGAGGCATCCATGGCGGTTCGCTCTGTGGAAGGGATAAAAAAGCCGGTCCCAAGGGTCCAGGGCACCGGCGAAAAGAGTGGCTTCAGGCCGGCCAGACGCTGCTGTCGGCACCGCCATCGACGTCGATGATCTTGCCGGTCACCCAACCTGACGCCGGGCTCGCCAGGTACAGGGCGGCAGCGGCGATGTCCTCGGGGCTGCCCAGGCATTTGAGTGGGGTGTTGGCTTCCATCGCCTGGCGCATGGCGGTGGGCATCACCTTGTTCAAGGCCTCGGTCAAGGTCGGGCCCGGGGCCACGGCGTTGACCCGTACCAGCGGGGCAAAGTCCTGGGCCAGCAGGCGAGTCAGATGGCTCAGCGCCGCTTTGGCAGTGCCATAGGCGCTGAAATGGCGCTGGGCATAGCGCGCCGCAACCGAGCTGACGTTGATGATGTTGCCGCCACCGGCTTCGCACATCAGCGGCACGCACAACTGGCACAGGGCGTAGGCGCTGGAGACGTTGAAGCGCAGGATCTCTTCGAATTGGTCCGGGCTCATGCTCAAGGCATCGTTGGGGCCGCCACCACCGGCGTTATTGACCAGATGGGTGAGGCGCCCGAACTGCTCCCGGCTGCGGCGCACCAGAGCCTGGCGTTGCTCGCTGTCGTTGACGTCGCAGGTAATGGCCAGGGCGCGGCGGCCGAGGCGGCGGACCTCCTCGGCCACAGCCTCGATATCCTCCGCGCTGCGGGCGCTGCAGATCACATCGGCGCCGGCTTCGGCATAGGCCAGGGCGATGGCACGGCCGATGCCGCGACCACTGCCGGTGACGATGGCGACACTGCCGGGGAGCTGGAAACGTTGCAGGATACTCATTGACTGTCCCTCCTTTAGTCGATGCGGCGAGTATTTCCCGCGCCCTGTGAGGCGGCATCGTCTCAATGGACTAAAGCCCGTAGGAGCGGATTTATCCGCGATGGACTGCAGCGCAGTCCCAATTTTTGGGGCCGCTACGCGCCCCATCGCGGATAAATCCGCTCCTACAAGCCCTAGTCCGCTTTGACGATGAACTCACCGCTGGGCAATCCGATGATCAATCACGGCTCGCGCATTGGCGCAACGAGATTGGGAGAACAAAAAGGATGCACAGCATGCGAGAAAAGACCGAGGAAGAAATCGAACTGCTGGCGCGCGCTCGGCGTTTGCTGCCGGCACTGCGCGAGCGCTCGGCGCAAGGTGACCGTGAGCTCAAGGTCGCGGATGAATCGATTGCCGAGCTGAAGTCGGCAGGCCTGTTACGCGCCCTGCAGCCACGGGCGTTCGGTGGCTATGAAGTGGACCCGCGGACCTTTTTCGAGATCCAGATGATTCTCGCCGAAGGCTGCATGTCCACGGCCTGGGTCTACGGTGTGATGGGCGTACACCCGTGGCAGCTGGCACGCTACCCGGTCGAGGCGCAGCGCGAGGTGTGGGGCGAGGATCACGATACCCTGGTGTCGTCGACCTATATGCCCACTGCCAAGGTCACCGTGGTCGAAGGCGGTTACCGGATCAGCGGCCGCTGGGGTTTTTCCAGTGGCAGCGAACACTGCCAGTGGGTGCTGCTGGGCGGCATCTTGCCGGCCGAGGGTGACGTGGCCGCCGAGCATGGCACCTTCCTGTTGCCACGCGCCGACTACCAGATCCAGCGCAACTGGGAAGTGCTCGGCCTGCGCGGCACCGGCAGTCACGACATTGTCGTCGAAGACGCCTTCGTGCCGGCGCACCGGGTCCAGCGCACCAACAACTGCACCCTGGAGGCCACGCCGGGCCGCCTGGTTAACACCAATCCGATCTATGCCATTCCCTTTGCCCAGGTGTTTTCCCGGGCCGTATCGACTTCCGCCATCGGCGCGCTGCAAGGCGCCATCGACCTGTTTCGGGCCAATGCCGCGCAACACATCGGCAAGCACGGCGCCCGCACCGCGGATGACCCGGCGGCGCAAACCGCGGTGGCGGAGGCCACGCTCACCGTCGATAGCCTCAAGCTGGTACTGGAGCGCAACTACGAGCACCTGATGCAACTGGCCCGCGCCGGCGAGTACCCCGATGTCGAAACCCGTCTGCTGTACCGCTACCAGTCGGCCTATGTCACCAACCTGTGCGCCGAAAAGGTCAACGAGCTGCTGCGCTGCATGGCGGCGTCGGGGTTGTACACCAGCAACCCGGTAGCGCGCCTGTTCCGCGACCTGCACCAGGCTCGCGGGCACATCGCCAACAACTACCAGGCCTATGGCCGCACCCTCGGCGCGGTGCAGTTGGGCCTGCCCAACCCGGACCCGTACGTCTGACGCCATCGCCTGTCGACCTGCCCGCCAGTCGGGCAGGGGACTTTGAGAACTGAGCCATGAATGACTTTCTTACCTTGCGCGTGGCGCGGGTGGTCGAGGAAACGGCCGATGCCCGTTCACTGATCTTCGAGGTGCCCGAGCACCTCGTCGAACGTTTCCGTTATCAGCCGGGGCAGTTTCTGACCCTGCGTATTCCCTATGGCGATGACTGGCTGCCGCGCTGCTATTCGCTGTCGAGCACGCCCTTGCTCGACGAGCCGCTGCGGGTGACGGTCAAGCGCGTGCGCGACGGGCGTGCCTCGAACTGGTTGTGCAGCGAGTTGCAGGAAGGCCAGACCCTGCAAGTGCAGGCACCGGCCGGTGTGTTTGTGCCGCGCAGCCTGAACGGCGATCTGCTGTTGTTCGGCGGTGGCAGCGGAGTGACGCCGGTGTTGTCGATCCTGCGTTCGGCGTTGCTGGCCGGACAGGGACGCATTCTGCTGATCTACGCCAACCGTGACGAAAGTTCGGTGATCTTTCGCGATGAACTGCGCTTTCTGGCCAATGCCCACCCCGAGCGTTTGCAAATCGTGCATTGGCTGGATTCGGTCCAGGGCATCCCCGCTGCGGCGCAATTGGCGGCCCTGGCGCAGCCGTTTATCGATGCCCAGGCGTTTATCTGCGGCCCCGGGCCGTTTATGGACACCGCCGTCAGCGCCTTGAAAGGCCTGGGGTTACCGAACGATCGGGTCCACGTCGAACGTTTTGTCTCCCTGCCCGGTGAAAGCGAAGTGGCACAGGTGGTCGCCAGCGAGGCAGCGGTCGCCGCGCAACTGGCGGTACGCCTGGATGGCGAGGAACACCAGCTCGCCTGCGACAGCGGCGAAACCCTGCTGGCCGCCATGGAGCGTGCCGGCCTCAAACCACCCAGCGCCTGCCGGGTAGGGGGCTGTGCTTCGTGCATGTGCACCCTGGAAAGTGGCGACATCGAACTGCTGCTCAACGATGCCCTGGATGCCGACGAACTGGCCGAAGGCTGGATTCTCGCCTGTCAGGCCGTCCCCACCAGTGCGCACCTGCGCATCCGTTTTCCCGAGTGATGCCCATGAACGAACCTGTCACGACGATTCCCCGCCTGCTGTTCGACAGCGCCGAACGCTTTGCCGGGCGTACGGCCATTGAGGATGCAGGCCAGTGTACCGATTACGCCGAACTGCCCGAGCTGGCCCTGACCGTCACCCGTGGCCTGATGGCGCTGGGCATCCAGCCCGGCGAGCGGGTGGCCGTGTGGGCGCCGAATGGCCGCGCGTGGATTGTCGCCGCCCTGGGCATTCAGTGCGCCGGTGCCGTGCTGGTGCCGATCAACACGCGCATGAAGGGTGCCGAGGCGGCCGATATCCTGGCGCGCAGCGGTTGCCGGGTGTTGTTCGTGCAGCAGCGTTTTCTCGAGGTCGACTACCCGTTGATGCTCCAGGACCATCGACCTGCAAGCCTTGAGCACCTGGTGGTGTTTGACAGTGATTCAGCGCGCCAGCCCTGTGATCTGAGCTTTGAGCAGTTCGTGGCCGGGGCGGCGACGGTCGAAACCCTCAAGGCCCGGCGCCGCGCCCTGGCGGTGCAGCCGGAAGCGGTGTGCGATCTGTTGTTCACCTCAGGCACCACCGGCAAGCCCAAGGGCGTGATGAGTGGCCATGGCCAGTGCCTGCGGGCCTTCGGTGAATACGTGCGGGTAATCGGCCTGGTGCCGGAGGATCGCTACCTGATCGTCAACCCGTTCTTCCATGCCTTCGGCTACAAGGCGGGTTGGCTGACGTGCCTGATTGCCGGCGCGACCATCCTGCCGCATGCGGTGTTCGATGCCGAAGCGGTGTTCCAGCGTATTGCCCGCGAACGCATCAGCGTACTGCCCGGAGCGCCAACCCTGTACCTGTCGCTACTGGCCCATCCGCGCCTGCGAGAAACCGACCTGTCGAGCCTGCGCATTGCCGTCACCGGTTCGGCGAGCATTCCCCCAAGCCTGATCGAACGCATGCGCAACGAACTGGGTTTCAGCTGTGTCACCACCGCCTATGGCCTGACCGAGTGTGGGGGACTGGCCACTTTGTGCGACCCGCAGGATTCGGCCGACGTCATCGCCGGCACCAGTGGCCGACCCTTGGCCGGTACCGAAGTGAGCATTCGCGACCCGAACAACCAGACCGTCGCCAGCGGCGAAACGGGAGAGATCTGTTTGCGTGGCTTCCATGTGATGCAGGGGTACTTTCAGAACCCCGAGGCCACGGCCGAAGCCATCGACCCGGACGGCTGGCTGCACACCGGTGATGTCGGCCGCCTGGATGCGGCGGGCAACCTGATCATCACCGATCGGCTCAAGGACCTGTTCATTGTCGGTGGTTTCAACTGCTATCCGGCGGAGATCGAAGCAACACTCATCGCCCACCCGGCCATCGCCCAGGTGGCGGTGGTCGGTGTTGCCGACGAGCGCATGGGCGAGGTGGGTTGCGCCTGTGTGGTGCTGCGGGAGGGGCAGCAGCTGCAGGCGCAGGAGTTGATCGCCTGGAGCCGTGAGCGCATGGCCAACTACAAGGTGCCGCGTTGGGTGCGGTTCATGCCGGCGCTGCCATTGAACCCCTCGGCGAAGGTGGCCAAGAACGAGTTGCGGGCGTTGGTGAGCAGCGGCATTTGATGGGCGAGCGCTATGCGCTCGATCGCCGGCTTCGCCAGCTCCCACAGAAACTGCATGCATTTCCCCCTGTGGGAGCTGGCGAAGCCGGCGATAAGGGCCAATTGGCCTAGGCCAAATGGATGATGCTCGCGTTACCACAGCGTTTCACTCTGCGCAGGTCACCCACAACAACAAGAAAAAGGATCGCTGCATGTCTAGGTTCAACA
>Ga0247821_10001355_pt1 | contig 13622 bp, 9 predicted proteins | sample 13C_Glycerol_Day_FD_192481 | JGI IMG/M metagenome (GOLD analysis project Ga0247821, IMG submission 192481) | Soil microbial communities from agricultural site in Penn Yan, New York, United States - 13C_Glycerol_Day14 | ecosystem: Environmental > Terrestrial > Soil > Agricultural land | place... | reverse complement strand
TGCGCGTCGAGGCGGCGGTCCCAGTGGACGTGGGAGCCGAGGCCAGGTGGCAGCCCGTAGGCAAGCACCTCCACCACGCCGCCGAGCGTGTCGCCGTCCTTCTTCGCCGCCTCGACCTCGGCGACCATCGCCGCCGAGCCGGCCGCGTCGAGCGTGCGCACGGGGTCGGCATCGATCTGCTCCACCTGGTCCGGAGTCGGCAGCGCAGCGTCATCGGAGACGCCGGCCGTGCCGATGGCCACCGTGTGCGAGACGAGCTCGATGCCGTAGGCCTGCCGCAGGAACTGGGCCGCGACCTCGCCAAGCGCCACGCGCGCCGCCGTCTCGCGGGCGGAGGCGCGCTCGAGCACGGGGCGGGCGTCGTCGAAGCCGTACTTCTGCATGCCGACGAGGTCGGCGTGGCCCGGGCGCGGCCGGGTGAGCGGCCGGTTGCGGGCGATCTCCTTCTCGGCGTTCACGTCGTCGGCCGCCGCGAGCTCGTTCTCGCTCACGGGGTCGGCCGACATGACGGTCCGCCACTTGGGCCACTCGGTGTTGCCGATGCGGATCGCGATGGGCGAGCCCATCGTCAGGCCGTGGCGGACACCGCCGAGGAACTCGACCTCGTCCTGCTCGAACTTCATGCGCGCGCCGCGGCCGAAGCCGAGCCGGCGGCGGGCCAGTGCGGCGGCGACATCGCCCGTCGTCACGTGCACCCCCGCCGGCAGGCCCTCGAGGGTCGCCAGCAGGGCAGGGCCGTGGGACTCACCGGCAGTCAGCCATCGCAGCATGGCCAGAATCCTGCCACGCGTGCCTCAGACCCCCGGAGGCGCTCCCGTCATGTGGTCGCGCCCGTCGTCGGGTCGTCCCCTCACTCGGCTGCGGCGCGGCCTGCCTCGAGCCGGGCCACCGGCACCCGGAAGGGCGAGCACGAGACGTAGTCCAGCCCGGCCTCCTCGAAGAAGTGGATGGACTCGGGGTCGCCACCGTGCTCCCCGCACACGCCCAGATGCAGGTCGGGACGCACCAGGCGGCCCTTCGCCACGGCATACCGGAGCAACGCCCCGACGCCGTCGCGGTCGAGGGTCTCGAACGGCGAGACCGGGAAGATCCCCTTCTCGAGGTAGGCGGAGAAGAACGAGGACTCCACGTCGTCGCGGGAGAAGCCCCACGTCATCTGGGTCAGGTCATTGGTGCCGAACGAGAAGAACTGGGCCGTCCTGGCGATGCGGTCGGCGGTGAGCACGGCCCGCGGGAGCTCGATCATCGTCCCCACGGAGTAGGGGATCTCGCGGCCGGCGGCCTGGGTCACCTCGGCGGCGACCTTCTCGATCTCCGCGCGCACGAGCTCGAACTCCTCCGCCGTGGCGACCAGCGGGACCATGATCTCGGGCCGCGGATCGCCCCCGGCCTCGAGACGCGCCGCGGCGGCTTCGAGGATGGCCCGCGCCTGCATGGTGAACAGGCCGGGCATCGCGATGCCGAGACGGACACCCCGCATCCCGAGCATGGGGTTCTGCTCGTGCAGCCGCTTCACGGCCTCGAGCAGCTTGTGGTGCCGGCTGTCAGGGTTGCCCGCGTCGTCCTCGTGGGCCACGAGCACGGAGAGATCGGTCAGGTCGGGCAGGAACTCGTGCAGCGGCGGGTCGATGAGGCGCACCGTCACGGGGAGACCATCCATGGCCTCGAAGATCCCGATGAAGTCCTCGCGCTGCTGCGGGAGCAGGGCTGCCAGGGCCGCGTCGTGCTCCTCCTCGGTCTCGGCGACGATGAAGTGCTCGACGAGCTCGCGGCGGTCGCCGAGGAACATGTGCTCGGTGCGGCACAGGCCGATGCCCTGGGCGCCGAAGCGGCGGGCCCGGGCGGCGTCGTCCGGGGTGTCCGCGTTGGCCCGGACGCCGAGGCGCCGGCGCTTGTCGGCGTGGTCCATGAGGCGGGCCACCGCGCGGACCGTGGCGTCGTCGGTGCTGGTGTCGCCCTCGAAGTGGCGCACCACGTGCGAGTCCATCACGGGCACCTCGCCGTCGAAGACCTCCCCGGTGGTGCCGTTGATGGAGATGACATCACCCTCGTTGACGACGCTGCCGTCGGCACAGGTGAACCGGCGGGCACGGACGTCGACGTCGAGCGACTCGGCGCCGCAGACACAGGTGCGGCCCATGCCACGGGCCACGACCGCAGCGTGCGAGGTCTTCCCGCCGCGGCTCGTGAGGATCCCCTGGGCCGCGACCATGCCCTTGAGGTCGTCCGGGTTGGTCTCGCGGCGCACGAGGATCACGGCCTCGCCGCGCTCGGCCCAGTCCGCCGCGGTCTGGGAGTCGAAGACGACCTTGCCGACCGCTGCCCCGGGTGAGGCGTTCATGCCGACACCGAGGAGGTGCCTCTCGTGCTCGCTGTTGAACTGCGGGAACATCAGGGTCGCCAGCTGGGCACCGTTCACGCGCTGGAGCGCCTCGTCCAGGTCGATGAGTCCCTCGTCGACGAGCTCGACGGCGATCCTGAACGCGGCCTGGGCGGTGCGCTTGCCCACGCGGGTCTGGAGCATCCAGAGCTTGCCGTGCTCGATGGTGAACTCGATGTCGCACAGGTCGCGGTAGTGCCGCTCGAGCGTCTCCATGTGCCCCATGAGCTGGTCGAAGCACGCCTTGTCGATCTTCTCGAGGTCGGCGAGCGGCACCGTGTTGCGGATGCCCGCGACGACGTCCTCGCCCTGGGCGTTCTGCAGGTAGTCGCCGTAGACCCCCTGGGCGCCGGTCGCCGGGTCGCGGGTGAAGGCAACCCCGGTGCCGGAGTCCATGCCGCCGTTGCCGAAGACCATGGTGCCGACGTTGACGGCGGTGCCGAGGTCGGTGGGGATGCGCTCGCGGCGCCGGTAGATCGTCGCCCGCTCGGTGTTCCACGAGTCGAAGACGGCACGCACCGCCATGCCCAGCTGCTCGCGCGGGTCCTGCGGGAAGTCACGGCCGGAGTGGTCGCGGATCGCCGCCTCGTAGGCCCGGGACAGCTCGTTCAGGTCCGCCGCGGTGAGGTCGAGGTCGGTCGCCGCGCTGCGCTGCGCCTTGAGCCGGTCGATCTCGTCCTCGAAGACGTCCTTGTCCAGGCCCAGCACCGTCTGGCCGAACATGGAGAGGAGGCGGCGGTAGGAGTCCCACGCGAACCGCTCGTTGCCGCTCTGGCGGGCCAGGCCCTCGACCGACCGGTCGTTCAGGCCGATGTTGAGGACGGTGTCCATCATCCCGGGCATCGAGAACTTGGCGCCGGACCGCACCGACACCAGCAAGGGGTCGTCCGGGTCACCGAGCCGCCGGCCCATGGTCTCCTCGAGCCGCGCGAGGTGCCGGTCGATCTCCTCGGCCAGCTCGTCCGGCTCGTGCCCGTCCCTGAGGTAGACCTTGCAGGCGTCGGTGGTGATCGTGAAACCCGGCGGCACCGGCAGGCCGAGCCGCGTCATCTCGGCGAGGTTCGCCCCCTTGCCCCCCAGCAGGTCCTTCTGGTCCTTGTTGCCCTCTGCGAAGTCGTAGACGTAGCGCCCCATGAGGCGATCATGACCGACCCGCAGGCCGAGCGGAACAGGCCTTTGGGCCCCCGCACTAGCCCCTCCGGCCTAGTCCTCAGGCTGGCAGCAGCTGGTACTCCAGGCCCAGCGCGACCACCGCGCCCGCGATCATGGCCGGCCCGAAGGCGATGTGCGAGCGCAGTCCCGCGCGCTGGGCGAGCAGCATGCCGAGCGCGATCACCCCACCGGCGACGAAGCCGGCGAGGAGGCCGAACAGCGCCGTCCCGAGGCTCAGCCACCCCAGCGCCAGGCCGATCAGCCCGGACAGCTTGACGTCGCCGAACCCCAGCGAGGAGGGGGAGATCATCGCCATGACGAAGTACAGCGCGTAGAGCGCGGCCATGGCGATGAGCGCATCGAGCATGCGGCCCCAGTCCCCCGCGCCGAGCGAGGCACAGGCCAGCAGCACGATGAGCGCCGGGTAGGCCGGCAGGACGAGGCCGTCGGGCAGGCGGTGGACGTCGAAGTCGATCCACACGAGCGCGACCGCGAGCCAGGCGAAGAAGAGGTATGCCGGCAGCGCCGCCCACCCGGCCAGGTCGCCCATACGCCACGCGAGGAAGGCCCAGAGGAGCCCCAGGACCGGCGCCGGCCACCAGACCACGCGAGGCACCGCGGTCGCGGGCTCGTCGGAGTCGATGCGGTAGCCCCCGGTGGCCAGCGCCCGCCCGGTGACCAGACCCAGGACCATGCCGAGGAGCCCGAGGGCGAGGACGACCCACAACGGTGTGCCGGCCCCGGGGACGGGACTGATCACCCGGCCACCGCCTCCCGCGCAGCGGCGAACATCGCCTCGATCGGTGCCTCGTGACCGGTCATCAGCCGCACCTGCTCCCCTGCCTGGTGCACGAGCATGTCGAGGCCCGACACCACGTGCAGGCCTGCCTCGCTCGCAGCCTGCGCCAGCGGCGTGGGCCAGTCGGCGTAGACCACGTCCATCAGCGTCCCGGAGAGCCGGCGGCCGGCGAGGGCCCGGGCCGCGGCTGAGCCGGCTCCCGTGGGCAGGGTGCTGACCACCAGCACCACCTCGCCGCCCTCGCCGGGCCCGTCCGCGGCGTCGGCCCAGCCCGCCAGGGGTACGACCTCCACGGCGACCCCGAGGTCGGCGGCCAGGCGCAGTGTCGCCGGCCTCGGCGCGGACCGTACCGCGAGTCGCACCCGCCGCACGCCGAGCTGGGCGAGGGCCGCCACCACCGACCGGGCGGTGGCCCCCGAGCCGAGGACCGTGGCCGACTGTGCGTGGGGCACGGCCGCGAGGGCGGCAACGACCCCCTGCACATCGGTGTTGTGGGCGTCCCACTCGCCGGTCTCGCGCCGGACCAGGGTGTTGACTGCCCCGGTGGCCAGCGCGGTCGGCGACACCTCGGCCGCGACGTCGAAGGCGACCTCCTTCAGGGGCATGGTCAGGCTGAGCCCGCGCCAGGTCTCGTCCAAGCCCGCCACGAACGGCAGGAAGGTCTCCTCGGTGACCTCGTGCGCGGCATACCGCCACTCACCCAGGCCGAGGGCCCGGTAGGCGGCGCGGTGCAGCAGGGGTGAGAGCGAGTGCGCGATCGGCGAGCCGAGGACGGCGGCGTTCAGCAAGCGTTCGGTCAACACTTGCCCGGGTTGTCCCGACACCACTTGTTGAAGAGGTTGACGTTGGCCTGGTGCTCGCCGGGGGTGGTGGCGAACCGGGTCTCCCCGGTCGCCGGGTTGACGGTGACGAAGAACAGCCACGGGCCGTTCTCCGGGCTGGCGGCCGCCGCGATCGACTCTGCGCCGGGGCTGTTGATCGGGCCCGGGGGCAGTCCCTGGTGCCGGTAGGTGTTGTAGGGGCTCGCGCTGGCCCGGTCGGCGTCGGTCGTGCCCGCCTTGCCGCGCTTCTTGACGGCGTAGTGGACGGTGGAGTCCATCTGCAGGAACCCCTTGGTCGGGCCCGACTTCTGGGCCAGCCGGTTCTCGATCACGCGGGCGACCTTGGCGCGGTCGGCGTCGCCGTTGACCTCACCCTCGACCACGGAGGCGACGATCATGGTGCGCTCCATGTCCTCCTCGGCCACCCCGGCCTTGGTGAGCTCGGCCACGGTCTTCTGCACCATGGTCTTCAGCTGCTCTCCGGCGGTGGACTTCGCCGGGAACTCGTAGGTGGCGGGGAAGAGGTAGCCCTCGAGGTTGCCCTTCGCCGACGCCGGCAGGCCCAGGGCTGCGGTGTCCTTCGCCGCGGCCTGGTACTCCGCGACCGGGATGCCGGTGCTCTTGGAGAGGGTGGCCAGGATCTCGGAGAGCCACAGCCCCTCGGGCACGGTGACGCGGGGCACCGTGCGGTTCTTCGGGTTGACGAGCACGGCGAGGGCGTCCCTGGCCGCCATCTGCTTCTTCAGCGTGTAGGTGCCCGGCTGGATGGACGCCGAGCGCGGGTCCTCGGCGGCGGCGTCGAGGAAGGCCTTCGACGACTTCACCACGTCGGCCTTCTCGAGCGAGACACCGATGGACCGGCCGGAGTCGCCGTCGTTGACGGTGACCTGGACCTGCCCGGCCCCGGGCCCGGTGTAGTCGTTGCTGGCGGTGAGCTCGGTGACGAGCGGGCGCAGCACGCTGTAGGCGGCGAAGACGGCACCCCCGACGATGGCCACGGCGAGCAGCAGGACCAGCAGGCGGCGGCCACGCTTGGGCTTCGGGCGCCGCGGACGGTGCCGTCGCGAGTGGTGCGGATCGGGTTCCTCGGCACCGAAGATCGAGTGCTCGAGTTGCGGCTCGGTCATCGACGCCTGTCCTTTGTCCGGGGCTTGCGCCCGTCTGCCCTGACCAGCTCCCCGGGCGGTCGCCCGGAGCTCCGCTCTGCGTCGAGCGCCGCCTGCAGGATGAGCACGGCCGCGGCCTGGTCGACCACCGCACGCTGCCTGCGGCCGTCGACCCCGCTCTCGCGGAGCGAGCGGTGGGCGTCAACCGTGGTGAGCCGCTCGTCCACGAGCCGGACCGCCACGGGGGCGACGCGCACCGCCAGCCGCCGAGCATACTGGCGAGCCTGCTCAGCGGCGGGACCCTCGTCCCCCGCGAGTGTCCGGGGCAGCCCCACGACGACCTCGACCGCGGCGGTGTCCGCCACGATCGCGGCCACCTCGTCGATGTCGGGGGCCTGCTCGTCAGACATGTCACGCGGCACGGTCCGCACAGGCGTTGCCAGGATCCCGGAGGGGTCACTGGCTGCGACGCCGACGCGGACCGATCCGACGTCGACCCCGACCCGCACCCCGGACCGCGTCACCGACACCTCACCCAGCGGCTGCGGCGATCTCGGCGTCGACGCGGCCGAGGGCCTCACCGGTGCGAGTCGCGTCGGTGCCGCCGCCCTGGGCGAGGTCGTCCTTGCCGCCCCCACCGCCGCCGAGCGTCTGCGCCGCGACCCGCACCAGCGCGCCTGCCTTGATGCCCCGCTCGCGGGCCGCGGCATTGGTCGCCACGACCACCGCGGGCCGCCCCTTGGCCACGCCGGTGAGGGCGATGACGGAGGGCGCTCCCTCGCCGAGACGGTTGCGCAGGTCGAGCGCCATGGTGCGCAGGTCGTCGGCGCCGGCACCATCACCCGCGTCGTGCGTCAGCACGCGGATGCCGCGCACGTCGCGGGCGTAGTCGAGCAGCTTGCCCGTCTGCGCCATGACCTGCTCCTGGCGCATCTTCTCGATCTCGCGCTCGGCGTCCTTCACGCGGGCGAGCAGGGAGGCGATGCGCTCTCGGAGCTCGCCCGGCTGGACCTTGACCATGTCGGTCAGCTCGGCGACCAGGGCCCGCTCCTTGGCGAGGAAGCGCAGCGCCTCCATGCCGACGAAGGCCTCGAGCCGGCGCACGCCGGAGCCCACCGACGACTCGCCGGTGACGGTGAGGGCCCCGATCTGCGAGGAGTGCTGCACGTGCGTGCCACCACAGAGCTCGCGCGACCACGGCCCGCCGATCTCGACGACGCGTACCTGCTCGTCGTAGGTCTCGCCGAAGAGCGCCAGCGCGCCCCACTCCCGGGCCGCCGGCAGCGTCATGTACTGCGCCGAGACCGGCAGGTCCTTGCGGACGGCGAGGTTGGCGACCTCCTCGATCTCGCTGCGGGTCTCCGGCGACAGGGCCTGGTTCCAGGCGAAGTCGAGCCGCAGGTAGCCGGGCTTGTTGTAGGAGCCGGACTGCAGGGCCGACGGGCCGAGCACCTGGCGCAGCGCCGCGTGCACGACGTGGGTGCCGGAGTGCGCCTGGCAGGCCGAGATGCGCCACTCCGGGTCCACCTCGGCGATGACCTCGGCGCCGGTGCGCACCGAGCCTTCGAGCACCTCCACCGTGTGGGCGACCAGTCCCTTGACCGGGCGCTGCACGTCCACGACCCGCAGGCGCGCGCCGTCGGCGGTGATGATCCCCTCGTCGGCGATCTGCCCCCCGGACTCGGCGTAGAACGGCGTGCGGTCGAGGACCACCTGGCCGCGCTGGCCCGGCTCGAGCTCCTCGACCCGGTCGCCGTCGCGCACGAGGCCGACGACGTTGGCCTCGCTGGTGAGCTCGACATAGGCACGGAAGTCGGTGGCGCCGCTCTCGCGGAACTGCTTCCACACCTCGGTGTTGGCGTGGCCGGCCTTCTTGGCCTTGGCGTCGGCCTTGGCGCGGTCACGCTGCTCCTGCATGAGCGAGCGGAACCCGTCGCGGTCGACCTCGAGACCCTGCTCGGCCGCCATCTCGAGCGTCAGGTCGATGGGGAAGCCGTAGGTGTCGTGGAGGGAGAACGCCTCGGTCCCGGCGAGCCGGGAGCCGCCCGCGGCCTTGGTCCTGGCCACCGCCGTGTCGAGGATGGTCGTTCCCGCGGCGAGGGTGCGGCGGAAAGCCTCCTCCTCGGCATACGCGATCTGGGAGATCCGGCCGAAGCCGTCGCCGAGCTCGGGGTAGGAGTTCTGCATTCGCTCCACCGACACCGGCAGCAGGTGGGGCAGGCTCGGCTCGTCGAAGCCGAGCAGGCGCATGGAACGGACCGCGCGGCGCAGCATCCGGCGCAGGACGTAGCCGCGGCCCTCGTTGCCGGGGGTGACGCCGTCGCCGATGAGCATGAGCGAGGAGCGGATGTGGTCGGCGACCACGCGCAGCCGCACGTCGTCGGGGTGGCTGTGGGCCGCGTCGTGGCCGGAGTGCGCGCCGTAGCGCTTGCCGGTCATCTCCGCGGCCCTCTCCAGGACCGGGTAGACCTCGTCGATCTCGTACATGTTGTCGACGCCCTGGAGGATGGAGGCGATGCGCTCGAGCCCCATCCCGGTGTCGATGTTCTTCTTGGGCAGGTCGCCGGCGATGTCGAAGTCGACCTTGCTGCGGACACTGCTGAGCGAGGACTCCATGAAGACGAGGTTCCAGACCTCCATGAAGCGGTCCTCGTCGACCGCAGGGCCGCCGTCGAGGCCGTACTCGGGTCCGCGGTCGACGAAGATCTCGCTGCACGGGCCGCCCGGGCCCGGGACGCCCATGTGCCAGTAGTTGTCGGCCAGCCCGCGGCGCACGATGCGCTCCTTGGGGATGCCGGTCAGCTGCACCCACAGGTCGGCGGCCTCGTCGTCGTCCTCGTAGACGGTCGCCCAGAGCTTGTCGGGCTCGATGCCGTAGCCACCCTGCCCCTGGGGCAGCGTGAGCAGCTCCCAGGCCATCTCGATGGCGCCGGCCTTGAAGTAGTCGCCGAAGGAGAAGTTGCCGTTCATCTGGAAGAACGTGCCGTGCCGGCTGGTCTTGCCGACCTCCTCGATGTCACCGGTGCGCACGCACTTCTGGACGGAGGTGGCCCGCTCCCAGGGCGGGCTCTGCTGGCCCAGGAAGTACGGCTTGAACGGCACCATGCCTGCGTTGACGAAAAGCAGGTTGGGGTCGTCGTAGATGAGGGGGGCGGAGGGGACGACGGAGTGTCCCTTGCTCTCGAAGAAGGAGAGCCAGCGGCGCCTGATCTCGGCGGTTTCCATCAGGTGTCAGATCCTTGCGTTGCATGCTCACGCGGGCATGACGATGGTACGTGCAGGGGATGTGGGTGGCGGCGGGGCGCAGCCGGGGCCCGTCAGCGGGGACGGCTGGCCCCTAGCGAGCTCGTGGGTCGAAGCGGCCGGTCGGGTCCTCGATCAGGCGGCGGGCGGACTCGGCGTCGAGCCGCCCCTCGCCCTCAGCGGTGCCGGTGTCGATGCCCAGCGCCAGGCGCAGCTCGTCCTCACGCTCGGACATGCCCTCGCGGACGGCGTCGGCGAGCTCGCGCAGGCCGTCGGCGAAGTCCGACAGCCCGTGCGCGACACCGGTCGGGGTGTAGGCCTCCGCGGCCTTGGTCACCCGGCGGACGGCGTAGACGCCGGCGGCGGCGCCCAGGGCGACCCAGAACAGTCGTGCCATGGCGATCAGCCCCTGCGCCGACGGCCGCGGGAGCCCCGGCTCGACCGGGCCGAGCCGTTCAGTGCCGAGCGCACGCCATAGGTGAAGGCGGCGACCTTGACCACCGGGGAGCCGAGGGTGGCGGCGAACAGCGACGTCAGCGCGCTGGCATTGGTGGTGATCGCCGAGACGTTGGTGGTGATCCCGTCGACGCGGCCCAGCTGCTCGTTGGTCAGGGTGACCGTGTCAGTGAGCTTGATCAGGGTGGGCTGCACGTTCTCGGTGGTGCTGCGCACGCTGATGCGCGTCTCGTCGAGGATCTTGCCGGCCTTGCCGATCACGCTCCCGAGCCGGAAGACGAGGAACGCGAACGCCAGCGCCGCGATCATTCCGGCGATATCGCCCAAACTCACATCCATGCCGGCAACCCTACCCGCTGGCCGCCACCATGATTCGCCGAGATGGGCCTCCTCGCGCCCGGCTCCGGCGAGTCGCCTGAGGGAGCCCCGGTTCGGCGAGGCGGAGAACGGTTCAGGAACCGCGGCCGAGGCGGCCCTTGAGCCACTGCCACCGCGGGCCCAGCCGCTCCTCGAAACCCCGCGACGTGGGCCGGTAGTAGTCGGTGGCACCCTGCAGGTCGTCGGGCAGGTACTGCTGGTCGGCGACGCCGTCCGGCGCGTCGTGGGCGTAGCGGTAGCCGTCGCCGTGACCGAGCCTGGACGCCCCGGCATACCCGCTGCCACGCAGGTGAGGCGGCACCGGGCCTCCCCGCCCGGCACGGATGTCGGCGATGGCCTCGTTGATCGCGAGGTAGGAGGCGTTCGACTTCGGCGCCAGGGCGTTGTGCACGACGGCCTGGGCCAGGATGAGCCGCGCCTCGGGCATGCCGATCTGGGCCACGGCGTGCATGGCGGCCACCGCGGTCTGCAGCGCGGTCGGGTCGGCCATGCCGACCTCCTCGCTGGCCGCGATGACGATCCGCCGCGCGATGAACCGGGGGTCCTCGCCCGCCTCGAGCATCCGCGCGAGGTAGTGCAGGGCCGCGTCGACGTCGGAGCCGCGCATCGACTTGATGAGCGCCGAGGCGACGTCGTAGTGCTGGTCGCCGGTCTTGTCGTAGCGCACGGAGGCGTGGGCCACCGCCTGCTCGACGTGCGCGAGCGTGATCGACACGGGCTCGTCGGTCTGCGCGCCGGGCGGCACGTCGTCCAGGGCCACGCCCGCCGCCGCCTCCAACGAGGTCAGGGCCCGGCGGGCGTCGCCGCCCGCGATCCGCACCAGGTGCGCGGTGGCCTCGTCGGCCAGCGTGTATGCCGCGTCGAGACCGCGCGGGTCGCTCACCGCGGAGGCGAGCACGTCGGCGACCTCCTCGTCGGACAGCGGCCCGAGCGTGATGAGCATGGAGCGGGACAGGAGGGGGGCGATCACGGAGAACGAGGGGTTCTCGGTTGTCGCGGCCACGAGGATGACCTGCCGGTTCTCGACGCCGGGCAGCAGCGCGTCCTGCTGCGCCTTGGTGAACCGGTGGATCTCGTCGAGGAAGAGCACCGTCTGGCGGTCGTACATGTCACGGTCGCGGGCGGCCTGCTCCATGACGGCGCGTACGTCCTTGACGCCCGCCGTGACCGCGCTGAGCTCGACGAAGCGGCGCTCGGCCGCCGTGGCCACGAGGTGGGCCAGCGTGGTCTTGCCGGTGCCGGGCGGCCCCCAGATGATCGCCGAGAGGGGGCCGGCCGCGCCGCCCGAGCCCTCGATGAGGCGCCGCAGCGGACTGCCCGGGCGGAGCACGTCGGCCTGCCCACGGACCTCGTCCAGGGAACGCGGCCGCATGCGGACGGCAAGGGGCGGAAGGGTGGCGTCGGATCCGCCCCCGTCACGGCCCCGCTCGGCCGTCGACGCGGCGAAGAGGTCGTCGTCTGCGCTCAGTCCCACGGGTGGCAGGCTATCCCCCGTGACCGACCTGCACCCCGACCGCCGGAGCTCGGCGCTCTCGCACCTCGGTGCCACGGTGGCCCGCCACCCCCGCACCGTCGCCGTGGTGTGGCTCCTCGCCGTGGTCGCTGCGTTCGGCAGCGCCCTCGGCGTCTTCACCGACGAGTCGCTGTTCGACCGGCTCGAGTCGGGCGAGCCGACGGTCAGCGGCGAGAACCTCACGGGCCGGGACCTGCTCACCGCAGCCGGCGAGGCCGCCACGACGCAGTACATGCTGCAGGTCACCGGGGTGGACGCCGACTCCCCCGCCGTCGCGCAGACCGCGGTCGCCGCGGCCAGGAAGGTCTCCTCGATCGACGGGGTCGAGAGCGTGGCCATGCCGTACGTCGTGCCCGAGGGGCCGCAGAGCCCCCAGGCCCGCGTGTTCTTCAAGGACGAGGACCCGTCCTCGGACGGGTTCCTCACCGTCGTCTCGCTCGAGCCCGGCCTCAGTGCCGCCGACGGGGAGCGGACCCGCGAAGAGGTGGACCGCGAGCTCGACGCGATGCTGACGGCCATGCCGGGCGCGCAGGGCGAGGCCGGTGGCCTCACCGAGCTGATCGACGACATCACGGGACAGGTGGAGCAGGACCTGCGCACCGGCGAGGGCGTCGCGCTGCCCGTCAGCTTCCTGCTCATGGTGCTGGTGTTCGGCGGCTTCGTCGCCGCGGGCATGCCCATCGTGGGGGCGATCGCCTCGATCGCCGGCGCGCTGGCCTCCCTGCTGGCGTTCTCCTACGTCATCGACCTCGACGCAACCGTCGTCAACGTCGTCACGGTGCTCGGCCTCGGTCTCTGCATCGACTACGGGCTGCTGACGGTGAGCCGGTTCCGCGAGGAGCTGCGCTCCCGGGCCCGGGGCATGCCGGCCCGGGACATCCCTCGCGAGATGGTCGTCGAGGCCACCGCCCGCACCCTGGACTCCGCCGGCCGCACCGTGATCTTCTCCGGGCTCACGGTCGCCATCTCCCTGGGCGGCCTGCTGGTGTTCGAGGCGCCGATCATGAAGGCCATCGGCTCGGCAGCCCTGTCGGTGGTGCTCGTCGCGATCCTCGTGGCCATCACCCTGATCCCGGCACTGGCCGCCATGGGCGCCCGCCGCCTGCTGAAGAAGGGCACCGAGCAGGCCCCCGAGCACGGCGTCTTCTCACGCCTCGCCGAGTGGGTCCACGACCGCCCCATCCCCATCATCGTCGGCGTGCTGGCCCTGCTCGTCTTCCTGGCGTTGCCCGCGCTCGACATGCGCCTCACCTCCTCGGGGGAGGAGATGCTCCCCCGCGGCGCGCCGCAACGGGTCTTCTTCGAGGACCTGGCCACCCACTACCCGACCGTCAACGGCCCGGACCTGCGCGTCGTGGCGCAGACCACCCCCGAGAAGGCGGCGGAGTACGCCGCGAACCTGCCGCACCTCGACGACCTCAAGGTCACGGGGACGCCCCAGCGCATCAACGACGAGCTGAGCACCATCGGTGTCGATGTTCCCGGCGGCCCGCTCGACGACAACGCGCGCGAGATGGTCCGGCTGCTTCAGGACGACCGGCCGGACTTCCCCACCTACGTCGTCGGACAGGCCTCTGGGCTGCAGGACTTCACCGACTCGATGTTCGAGCGGGCCATCCTGGCCTTCGCGCTGGTCGCGCTCGCGACCCTGGTCCTGCTCTTCCTCATGACCGGGTCGGTGGTCATCCCGGTCAAGGCCCTGGTGATCAACGTGGTCTCGCTCGGGGCCAGCCTCGGGGTGCTGGTGTGGGTGTTCCAGAAGGGGCACCTCGAG
>Ga0247821_10001353_pt1 | contig 13633 bp, 9 predicted proteins | sample 13C_Glycerol_Day_FD_192481 | JGI IMG/M metagenome (GOLD analysis project Ga0247821, IMG submission 192481) | Soil microbial communities from agricultural site in Penn Yan, New York, United States - 13C_Glycerol_Day14 | ecosystem: Environmental > Terrestrial > Soil > Agricultural land | place... | reverse complement strand
GATGATCACGCCGCCGTCGATCATGCGGCGAGCGGCCTCGCGGGCGCCGTTTCGGACGCCGCGGGTGTTGACTGCGAACACGTGGTCCCATTGCTCGTCGCTCATGTCGAGCACAGACGCGCTCGGGAAGACGCCGGCGTTGTTCACCCAGATGTCGATGCCGCCGAACGCGTCGACGACCTGGCCCGCGGCCGCCTCCACCGACGCGGAGTCCGCGACATCCATCGCCACGCCGATCGCTTCAGCGTCACGCGCCTCGGCGATGGCGGCCGCGGCGGATGCCGCGCGGCCGGCGTCGAGGTCGGCGATCGCGACCTGCGCCCCGGCCTCTGCGAGGCGCCCGGCGATCGCCCGTCCGAGGCCCTGCGCCCCGCCGGTCACAAGGGCCCGGCGTCCGTGCAGTGAGAGGAGCTCGGCGACGCCGACCGCGGAGACGTCGGCGAAGGCCCCGGTCACGCGGCGGCCTCGGTCGTCTCGAGACCGTTGCGCTGGGCTACCTGACCGAGCCAGGCGAGGCTCGGCTTCGGGGTGCGCACGAATGTCTCACGGTCGACGGCGATGAGGCCGAAGGTGGGTTCCCAGTGGCCCCACTCGAAGTTGTCGAGGAGCGACCAGTGCAGGTAGCCGCGCACGTCGATGCCGTCGGCGATCGTCTCGATCAGGCCCTGCAGGGTTTCGTCGGTGTACCGGATGCGCTGCGCGTCGTCGGCGGTCGCGATGCCGTTCTCGGTGATCATGATCGGCGTGTGCTCGCTGACGGCCCAGGCGTGCCGCACGGCCATGGCGAGCGAGTCGGGCCGGTACGATGTGCCGACGAGGGTGTTGTCGGGGTGCGGCGGATGCGGAACCAGGCCTTTCGCGTCGACCTGCTGGCTGGAGTAGGCCTGCACGCCGACGAAGTCGTCGCCGCGGCTGCCCTCCCAGTACACGTCCTCCTTGCCGTAGCGGATCTGGAGGAGCTTCTCCTCGCCGCCCGGGGCGGCGGTGAGGGCGCCGGCAGCGATGGTCCAGCCGACCTTCGCACCGGTGCGTGCGCGGACGATATCGCGCGCGGCGTGGTGGATGCGGGTGAACATGCGGCCGATCTCGGGGTCCGCGTAGGTGAGGAACTCGCTGTGCGTCTGCTTCTTCTCCTCATCGCCGTCGGCCTCGACCGTCGGGCTGGTCCAGTCGCCGCCGGATGCCGCGAGGTGCCGCATCGCGGTCATGATCGCCGCCTGCATGTTCGGTTCGTTCATCGTCGCGACCCACTCGACGCCGTCGAGGATCGTGCAGGCCTGCTCGACGTAGGCGCAGAACAGCTCCTCGGCTTCGGGCGAGTCCCAGCCGCCGAGCGCGGCGAACCACTGCGGGGTGGTGAAGTGCTGCAGCGTCACGACCGGCGTCACCCCCAGCGACAGGCAGAAGTCGATCATGCGCCGGTAGTGCGCGAGCTCGGCCTTCGAGAAGCGCCCGCGCACCGGCTCGATGCGCGACCACTCGAGGCTGAACCGGTACGCGGTGAGGCCGGCGCCCGCGAGCAGGCGGATGTCCTCCTCGTAGCGGTGGTAGCTGTCGCACGCGTCGCCGGAGAGCTCCATGCCGGGCATCATCTGCTCGCGCGCCCACCAGTCGCTGTTCACGTTGTTGCCCTCGATCTGGTGGCCGGCGGTCGCAGCGCCCCACAGGAATCCGTCGGGGAAGGCGGTCATGGTCGTGTTCCTCTCGTTCGTTGAGCGGGATGCTTCGGGGTGTTGTGGTTCAGATGGCGACCGGCATGACGTCGGCCGCGGGCAGCAGAGCGGATGTCTCGAAGATCCCCGCCCTGATCCGGTGCTCGCTGCCGTCGGGGAGGACGACCCGAGCCGTCGTGCCGCTCGGGATCTCAGCGCGGAGGTGCATCCGATCGCCCTCGATGCGCCAGTCGACGGCGATCGTGCCCTGCGGGCTCTCGTGCGTGCCGCGCGCCCACGTGAGGTCGCCGCCGGGAACGGGTGCGATGATGACCCGCTCCCAGCCGACCGACCCGGGCTCCTGCCGGAGGCCGAGCGTGTGCGTATGCAGGAATCGGACGACGGCACCCTTGCTGTAGTGGTTCAGGGAGTCGTAGGCGTCACCGTGCTCGTCGATGCCCTCCCAGTCCTCCCAGATCGTAGTGGCGCCGCGGTCGAGCATCGCCAGCCACGATGGGGCGGTGCGCTGCATGAGCAGCTCGTACGCGACATCCGCTCGCCCCGCATCGGCGAGCACGGGCAGCAGATCGCCGGTCGCGAGGAAACCGGTCCCGACATGGGTGCCGGCCGCCCGGATGAGGTCCACGAGCCGGTCGACGGATGCCGCCCGCAGGTCGTCGGGGATGAGCCCGAACGCGAGCGCCCGCACGTAGGCGGCCTGCGTGTCGGTCACGGTCGTGCCGTCCGTTCGCAGGTACGCCTGTCGCCACGCGTCGAGGACCCGTTCCGAGGTCGCGGCGTACGTGCGGGCGTCCTCGTCCCGGCCGAGGATCGACGCGATGCTCGCGAGCGTCGCCGTCGAGCGGTGCAGGTATGCGGTGCCGACCTCGCCCTTGTCGGCCATGAACCACGCAATCGGGTTCTGCTTGATCGGGTCGATAGCGTTGCCGTCGGCGTCGCGCCGCTTGGGCTCGGTCCACTCCCCCCAGTGGAACGTGCCGTCCCAGAGGTAGCGCTCGAACAGCTCGGGTTCGGGCGCGGCCTGCACTCGAGCGTGATGGCGCGTGGTGCGTGCCTGCTCGAGCGCCCAGTCGACCCAGCGCGCCATGGCGCCCCAGTTCTCGGCGAGCACCTGCTCGTCGCCGTACGACAGGTACAACTCCCAGGGCACGGCGACGATCGCGTCGCCCCACCCGGCCGAGCCGGTCATCATCGCGAACTGGTCGTCGAGGTGGTGCTTGATGCGGCGCCCATCGGGCGAGAAGTTCGCGATGCGGCCGTCGTTGAGCTGGTCGTCGCGCACCGAGCGCAGCCACTTGCGGCTGAACCCGAGCACGTCGTAGAGCCTGGTCGCCGTCGAGGCGAACACCTGGTAGTCGCCCGTCCACGCCAGCCGCTCCCTGGTGGGGCAGTCGGTCGGCACGTCGACCGCGTTGCCGCGGAAGCTCCAGTCGGCGATCTCGTGCAGGCGATCGAGGTCGTCGTCGCTGCACGCGAACGTGCCCGTGCGCCGGAGGTCGGTCTGGACGATCTGCATCTCGACGGACGCGGCATCGAGCGCGTCGGGATCCGTGCCGCTGCCGATACGGGTGATCCGGGCGTACCGGAAGCCGTGCACGGTGTGGCGGGGCTCGAACACACCGCCCCGCTCCCCTGCGATGACCTCGTCGCGTTGCACGAAGGGGATCGGCGCCTGGCCGGGTCGTTCGGCATCGAGGTGTCCCGTGGTGAGGTCACCATCGCGGTCGAGTGCCTCGCCGTACTCGATGACCGTGCGGGTGCCGGGCTCGCCGAGGTCGGTGAGCCGGGCCCATCCGGACGCGTTCTGGCCGAAGTCCGCGATCCAGGCGCCGCTCGCGAGCCGCCTGAGTTCCTGTGGGGTCCGGGATTCGACGACGCGGACCGGCGGCGCCGGCGACCAGTCGATCGCCGGCGCGTCGACCACGTCGACGAGCACCGGCACCGCGTCCGCCGCATCCGCGTTCGGTGCCGAGAGGTCGAGGGTCTGCCCATCCATCAGGTCGGCGCGCGTGATCCGCGACGGTGCGCTCGTCCAGGTGCGGTCGGTGCGGACGACCTGACGCGTGCCGTCGGCGAGCTCGAGGTGCAGTTCTGCGCGGGCGGCGAGCGTGGTGCCCCAACCGGCGGGTAGGCGGAACGCGCCGACCTGCCCGCGGTACCAGCCATCGGAGAGCTCGATCGCGATGCGGTTCCGCCCCGGTCGGAGCGCCGCACCGACATCCGCGGCCTGCGCGTAGAGCGTGCGGTCGTACGAGGTCGAGCCCGGCGCGAGTTCGACCGTCCCGGAACGCAAGCCGTTCACGGCTGCCGTGTACACCCCGAGCGCGGTCGAGTAGAGCCGCGCGGAGGCGACGGGTGCAGTGAGGTCGAACTCACCGCACAACACGTGGGCCGGGCGCCTGCCGTATCCGGCGTCGCCACCTGAGCCCATCGCGGCCTCGACGGGCGAGATCCACGACGCCGTCCAGTCTGCATCCAGGAGGCCGGACTCGAAGTGCGACCATTCCGACCAGCCGGCCCAGGCCGCGGCGGCGCGTACGCGCCACCGCACCCGCTGGCCGCTGGCGAGCGCACCGAACGGCCACGCGACCAGGCGGCGTCCCGTCACCTCGGAGACGACCCTCGCCGCGCCCTCGACCTCGGCTTCCACGACGTAGCGGGAGCGGACGTCCCGATCGTCCGAGTCCTTCCATGAGAGGCGCGGAGTGGCGCCGCTAACGGTGAACCCGTCGCCGCCGCTGTCGACGAGGAGGTCCCAGGGTGAAGTGCGCATGGTGGATCGATTCCGTTCGATGATTCGAGTCGGTCGTGTGGCGGAATGCGGGATCAGCTAGCGGACGGATTTCACCTTGAGCAGGATCACGAAGCCGCCGACGAGCGCGAACACCGCACCGCAGAGGTAGAGGAGTGTGTAGTTCTTCTCACCGCCGACCGCGCCGATAGTGATCACCAGGCCGGCGATCAGGGGTGCGACGGCACTCGGGATCTTCTGGGCGAACTGGATGACTGCCATGTAGCGACCCGCCTCGCTGCGCTCCGGAATGATGGCGAAGATGATCGCTTGGTCCACCGTCGCGAAGACCGCGATGGCGAGCTGCATGAGCACGGCGCCGACGACGATCTGCGGCAGCGACCAGGCCGTGGCCTCGACGACCGCGCCGCCCACGAACAACAGCGCGGCGATCATCACGAAGAGCCGACGCCGCTGGAGCCGGTCCGAGAGGAACCCGCCGGCGATCGCCCCGATCCCGGCAGCGAGCACACCGACAAGTCCGACCGTCGCCACGATGCCGGCGACCTCGCGGACCGGCAGGTCGAGGCGCTGTGCATAGAAGAAGGTGCCGAACGTCGTGTTGAAGTACAGGCCGATGAAGAAGACGAAGCGGCCGAGCCAGTTCCACGCGAAGTCGGGGTACTTGCGGACGTTGAAGCCGTAGCTGGTGACGACGGACTTCAGCGTGACATCGGTCGAGGGTGCCAGGTCCTTCGAGCTGCCCTCGGGCTTGACGAGCGGGAACAGCACGAGCAGCACGGCGCCGATCAGGCCGGGCACGACGAATACCAGGAGCGTGTTCGACGAGACCGCATATGCCACGCCGATGCCGAGGACCGGTGCGATCTGCGTCATCAGGCTGGTCAACGCCGAGACCTTGCCGCGCTGCTGCTCGGGGAGCTTGTCGGCCTGGAGCGTCTGGAGCGCGGCGCCGGCGATCGACCAGCCCGACATGCCGAGCACCCAGCCGGCGCCGACCACGACCATGTTGGGAGCGAGGCCGATGACGACGAGTCCGAGGAAGCCGATCGCCGAGCCGAGGAAGATGAATGGTCCGCGCCGGCCGAACCGTGAGCGCGTCCGGTCGCTCCAGATGCCGACGATGGGGCTGATGAGCAGGTAGACCCCCTGCGCGATGCCGGTGATGTACCCGAGCACCTCTTCGTGGCCAGGTGCGAGCTCGGTGATGCGCACGGCGATGCCATAGGCCAGGGGCACCATCATCGCCATCGACGCGCCGAAGCTGGCAAGCATCAGCCAGACGATGTAGCTCTTGCTCACCGGCCGCGTCGGCCCGGCGACATCCGTTCCGTCCGCGAGCGTCGGCGGGAGCTCCGCATCCGCCGGGGCAACGCCCACGGGTGCACCTGCGGAGAGGCCCGCGGCAGTGAGCTGCTCCGCGTCCGGCTCGTTCTTCGTCACCATTGACTCCTTCATCGGGTATGGCCGACCACGCGATCGTACGTGCAGTCGTGCTGGGCACTCGCCAAAAGTAACCACTGTGGTTACGTTGCGCCTAAGAGTAACCATCTTGGTTACTATTGACAAGTCCGGATTCCAGTACGTGCCAGACTCGGTGCGCGGAGGAAATGGGGGATGCAATGAAGGACTCGGCCACTGTGGCCCCGACGACCCGGGCGAAAAGGGAGTCCGCCGCGCCCGGACCCGCGGCGGAACCGGGCGCCGACTCGGGCCGCCGCCTCCGGGGTCGATACTCGACGACGCCCGCGCGCCAAGCCGAGATCGTCCGCGCCGCACTCGCGAGTTTCGCTGAGCACGGCTACGAGCGAGCCTCACTCCGCGACATCGCAGCGCGCGCGAACGTGACACACGCCGCGCTTCTCCGCCACTTCGCGAGCAAGGACGATCTTCTCCTCGCCGCGCTCGCGCAGCGTGACGCCGACGATGAGCAACTCGCCCACCGCATCATGGAGTCCAAGGTGCCCGCGGAACGCGTGCTGTCGAGCGTGCTGGCCGACGAGTTCGCGCACCCCGAGCGGCAGCGGAACTGGCTTGCGATCACGGTCGCCGCGACGAAGCCGGACCACCCCGCGCACGACTTCTTCATCGCCCGACGCGAACGCATGCGGTCGCACCTCTCGAGCGGCCACCTGGGGACCGCGCGGGACGGTGAGGAGATCACGGCCGACGCGAAGGTGACGATGATGCTCGCGATGATGGACGGGCTGCGCATCCAGGCCCTGCTGGACCCCTCCAGACCAACCCTTCCGCTGCTGGAGACGTTCATGCGCCTCATCGCCACGCCGGACGAGGACACCGCGCCCGCGTCACAGTAGCCATTGCGAATCCGTGCGGCCACGTGTCTGCTATCAGAGCACACGGGCGGCCGACCGGTCAGAGCGCGAATCTCTCGTGAACGGTGGTGGTGTAGTCGGGTCGCGGCCGGGGCTCGGGCTCGAGCATGTGCTGGGCGAAGAAGGTGGTCAGCTCGGTTCGAGAGCTGAGCGGGAGGACGCCTGCGACGTACATGTCGGGACGCACGATGACGATTGCGCCGTCCCTGCTGATTCCGCGATCCCGGTGGATATCGCGACCGTGCCCTGACGCGAAGATCTGGTTGATGTCCACGAGTCCGTATGGAACCTTCACGGGCTTGAAGGCCGCAGGGACCTCGGACGGGTCGAATGTCGTGTAGTCCTGCTGATAGATGACCTTCGTGTCGAACACCGCGTCATCGTCTCCGTCGTGGGGCGTGAAGCGTAGACGCGGCGAGGCGGGGTCATTCGCCCACCAGTCGGCGAATTCGGCGGTCACCGTGCCGTGCTTTGTCGGAGCAGCCGAGTCGGCGAAGACGTAGACGCGCCAGCGGCCATCGGCCTCATGAAGGTGGCCCAGGTGGCGCCATCTGTTGTCGGCGCGGCGGATGACCTCCGCGGACTTGAACCGCTTGCCCACTGGAAAGCCAGGGGCGAGATCCTGGTACTCGGTGCTCAGCGTGATCGGCGACTCGGTGTACTGCGTCATGAACCCCGCGGAGAACTCCATCGTGGCGACGTAGTGTCGCTCGAGTTCGCTCGGGTCATCCCATGAGTCGATCGGACGGGCCATCATCTCGGCCCACTCCTTGTCGAAGTCGATGAGGTTCTGGGCGATCAGCTTCCGCTCGCCGGCGTAGGTTGCGAGGAGCGACTCCGGGGCTCGCTTCTCGAGCACGGCGGCGAGTTTCCAGCCGAGGTTGAAGCCGTCCTGGATCGAAACGTTCATCCCCTGCCCGGCCTTCGCGGAGTGAGTGTGGCAGGCGTCACCCATGATGAACGCGTGGGGCGTCCTGATGTCCGCGAGTTCGGGCGGAACGTCGTCGAAGCCGTCGGTGATCCGGTGCGCGACCTCGTAGACCGACCACCACGTGACCGCCCTGACATCGAGGGTGTATGGGGCGAGGATTCTGTTCGCCCGTTCGATCATCGCCTCGATCGGGGTGGCACGCACGGCGCCGGCGTCGGCTTCGTCGACCTCTCCGAGATCGACGTACATGCGCGAGAGGTAACCGCCTTCGCGCGGAATGAGGAGGATGTTGCCGGCGTCATGCGACTGGATCGAGCACTTGACCTGGAAGTCCGGAAAGTCCGTGTTCGCCATGACATCCATGACTCCCCACGCGTGCAGAGACGCCTCGCCGTGCAGGCGATGACCGAGCGCCGCCCGCACCGTGCTCCGGGCACCGTCGCCGCCCACCAGGTACTTGGTTCGGACCGTCCGTTCCTCGTCGACTCGGGGGCCTGCGGTGTAACGGACCCGGGCCGAAACCGCGTACTCCGCCTCGGGATCGATCGTGCAATCGAGGAACTCGATGCCGTAGTCAGGCACAACCCGCCCGGGCGCCCGCACCGCGTCGCGGAGGAAGTAGTCGAGCACGCGGGACTGGTTGACGTAGATGTGCGGGAACTCGCTCAACCCCGTCGCGTCGTCGGGCGCACGGGAAGCGCGAATGATCTTCCCGGGGTCTTCTGGCGACGGCTTCCACCAGCACATCTCCACATTGCGATATGCCTCATCGATCAGCTCGTTCGCGAAGCCGAAGGCTTGGAACGTTTCGACCGAACGCGCTTGGATACCGTCGGCCTGCCCCACGTCGAGCCGTCCGGAGCGACGCTCGATCGCGCGAACGTTGATCGACGGGAACCGCGAAAGTTGCGCGGTGACCACGGTCGCCGCCGGCCCTGTTCCGACAATGAGCACGTCCATCTCGTCGGGCAGTTCGACAGGCCGGTCGACCCCGCGGCCGGAAGCGGGACGGATCCGTGGGTCGCTCGACTCGTAGCCGCGGACGTGAATCTGCATCGTTGAAGCTTCCCCTCGCCATGGACGCCGAAATTCGGGAAAGGCGTCTCTATAGTTGCAACTGAGACTCAGATACAGGTAACGTTAGCTGGAGGCGGAAGATGTCGCAAGCGGCGGAGGGATGTGTGTCATGACGCGTAGTGGCGTGGAGTCCGGCTCGCAGACGCTTGCGCGTGGCCTCTCCGCGCTGGCGATGATCGGCGAATCGGAGCCGGCGCTCACGGTTGCCGGGCTGGCCGAGCGGCTCGGCATCCACCGCTCGATGGCGTACCGCCTGGTCAAGACCCTGGAGCACCACGGCTTTGCCGAACGCCTCCCCTCCGGTGAGCTGGCGATCGGCGCGCGACTGGTTGCGCTCACCCGTGGCGCGTCCCGCGACCTGCAGTCGGCCGCAGCCCGCGAGCTCGGCGTGCTCGCCGACGACCTCGGGATGACGGCCTTCCTCGTCGTGTACGACGGCGAGGCTGCCGTCACCTTGACGAGCATGGAGCCCCGGCAGGCCGATGCGATCGTCGCACAACGACCCGGGAGCCGACATGGCGTCGACCGGGGTGCGCCGGGACGGGTCATCCGCTCGCAATTGGATCCGACCCGCTTCCCCCCTGCTCGATTCGAATTCAGCCACGACGAGGTCGTCCCCGGGCTCTCGTCCATCGCGGTCCCCCTGAGTCTGCCGGGACATCGGCCCGCGGCGATCGCCGTGGTCCACCTCTCGCGCGAACTCGATCAGGAGGCAGTGGCCACCCGGCTCATCGCATCAGCACATCGGATCTCGACAGCGGTGCACTGACCAGAGCGGGCGGCTGCCCGAACGCCCGCTGCATCCCGCAGGGACGCGCAGTCTGCAGGACCCTCGACAGAATCCGTGCCCGGCTCTCCGATGTGCCCGAGCCCGTCAGCTCTTGATGCCACCCGCGAATCCCTGGATGAACCTCCGCTGGGCGAACATGTAGAACAGGAGAATCGGGATCATCGAGATGATGATCCCCGCGAAGATGACATTCCACGCCGAGACGTTCGCGCCGACGAACCCGTAGATGACGACCGGAATGGTGGCATTCCTCGAGCCCGAGAGGAAGATCAGCGAGGCGAAGAAGTCGTTCCAGATGACCAGCCCCGCGAGGATCGCCACCGTGCCCGTCGCGGGCGCGAGGAGCGGGAAGATGATCCGCACGAAGGTCTGGAGCCTCGACGAACCGTCCATCTGAGCCGCTTCCTCGTACTCGCGCGGCAGCGATCGGGTGAAACCCGTGTAGAGGAAGACCGCCAGCGGCATCAAGAGCCCGCTGTACAGGATGATCATCCCCAGCTGTGTGCCGACGAGACCCACCGACCGCAGCACCACGTAGACGGGCACCATTCCGAGCTGGAAAGGCAGGATGATGCCGATAAGGAACAGGATGTAGAGGCCGTTGCTCAGTTTGCCCGGAAACCGCGTAATCGTATATGCGGCGATGGATCCGAACGCGATGAGGACGATCAGGCTGCCGCCCGTGATGATCACGCTGCTGAGCAAACCCTGCGGGATGCTTCCGGTCGCGGAGCCTGTCCATGCGTCGAGGAACGCAGAACCCGTCGGAGGGTTCGGCGGAGCGATCGCCGGCGACAGGAACGCATCCGTGTCGCCCTTGAGGGCGACATTGATGAGGAGGAAGAACGGGATCAGGAAGGCGATCGTGATGAGGATTATCGCGATCTCGAAGACGAAGGTGCGGCGGCGGTACCGGTGCATGTCAGTCCTCCCGCTGGCGCAGAAGCGTGACCTGCAAGATCGCGGCCACGGTGATGAGGAGCGTCAGGATGAGGGACAGCGCTGACCCGTACCCGAACTCGCTGTTCACGAATGTCTCCTTGTACACGAGCGTCGCCAGGGTCTGCGTCGCGTTGAACGGGCCACCGCCCGTGAGCGCGAGAACGTGGTCGAAGATCCGCAGCCCCTGGATAAGCGTGAGGGCCGACGCGATGACGACCGTCGGGCGCAGAAGGGGAAGGACGACGCGGAAGAACCGGGCCCACGCGGATGCCCCGTCCACCGCCGCAGCCTCTTCCAGTTCCGGCGGAACGTTCGCCAGACCGGCGAGATAGATCACCATCGTGAGGCCGATGTTCTGCCACACGACGACGACCACGATGGTCCAGATGGCGGTCGAGGGATCCCCGAGCCACGCCACGGCCCACGAGTCGAGTCCCAGCGATCGCAGCAGGCCGTTGAGCGGACCATTCGGCTGGAAGATGAACTTCCAGATGTACGCCACCGCGAGAGGACTGAGTACCACGGGCATGAAGATGAGCACCCGCATGAGGTAGCGGGTCTTGAGGACCCGGTTCAAGGAGACGGCAAGCGCCAGACCCAGCACGTTCGTGAGCACGACAAAGCAGAGGGCGAGGAAGAGCGTGTTCCAGAGCGCCTGCACGGTCGCCGGCGACTGGAACGCCGCGACGAAGTTGTCGACGCCGACGAAGCGGAAAGCCCCTGCGCCCTTCCAGTCGGTGAAGGCGAACACGGAGCCGGCGGCGACGCCGAAGTACTGGATGCCGACGGTGAGGACGACCGCGGGAACCACCCACCACCAGGAGGCGACGCGACGGTCGACGCGGCCGGGTCGGCGACGTGCACGGTGCGGGCCGAAGCGGTCGCCTCCGGCCCGGCCGGATTCGGCCGGGCCGGAGGCGCCGCTCGTGCGCGCCTCAGTGGCGATCGAGTTCACGAGGAGCCCTTTCGATCACGATGAGATCGGCGAGCGCTAGCCCTGCCATGTCGCATCCATCGATTCGAGCACCTGATCGACGGTCGCCTGGCCGGTCAGCAGGCCCTGCACCCCGACGCCGAGCGCGTCGTACACCTCCGTGTTCGGCCAGACGAGGTTGGGAAGCGGAGCGTTGCGATCCGGATCGGTCAGGTAGGTTTCGAGGTTCGCGAAGCGCTCGGACACAGGCGTTCCGTTGAGTACCGTGGCGAGGGACACGTTCCCGCTGATCTCGGCGAACGCGTCGAGGTTCTCCGGCTCCATCCAGAACTCGAGCAGCGTCTTCGCCGCGTCTACGTGCGCACTCGCGGCATTGATCGCGAGCGCGTTCGACGGCGAGGCGAAGAGGAAGGTGTCGTCGGCGGATTCGCCGGGGAAGGCCGCAACCGAGATCTCGGCGTCGGGGGCCAGCTCGGCGAGGTTGGCGGCGATTCCTGCGGGCGCGAAGATCGAGAGGATCTTCCCCACCGTGAACTCAGGGGTGACCGTCTCGGGTGAACCGCCCTCCACTCCTGGCTGGAAGCAGCCGGCTTCGTTGAGGTCGAGCACGGATTCGAGAGTCGCCCGCCATCCATCCGAGTCGGCGAACGTCACGTCGCCCGCGGCGCGCTGCTCGTTCCAGTCCGGATCCGCGGCATAGACCTTCGACGCCGCGAGCTCGAGTGCCAGGAGTCCGGTGTTGCTCGTCTGCGCGCCGGCCACCCCGAAGAGCGACGTGAGGCCCTGACTGCGCACATCTGCGCACTGTTCGAGCACCTCGTCGTACGTAGTAGCCGGCGAGATACCGGCGCCACCGTAGCCGGTGACGTTGATCACCTGCGAGATCGGCGCCACATCGACTGGGACCGCTGAGAGAACGCCGTCGTCGTAGTACAGCTCGTCCGAGCTGGCCGGAATCGATGCGGACGCCCATTCCTCGTCGGAGAGATCCGCGAGTTGACCCGCATCCGCGAAGGTTCCGAGTGCGTTGTTCGAGCCGCTGCCCGGCGATCCCCAGATGATATCCGGCGCGTTGCCGGCTTGGAATTGCGTTCGGATGGTTTGGGAGTAGCTCTCAGTCGGAATCTCCTGAAGCTCGACGGTGATGCCCTGATCGTTGGACTCGTTGAACGCCGTGATGATCTCCTCGTAGGCGCTCGTCTCGCCGAATCGGGTCTCGGTCGCGAGCGTGATCGTCACGGGCCCGTCGTTGCTGGAAGCGTCGCTGCCGGCGCTGCAGCCGGCGAGAGCGAATGCCGCTGCGAGGGAGAGGACGGCCAGCTGAGCCGTGCGTGGCTTCCGGCTTGGGGGGTGCTGCTGCATCATGGGATTTCGCCTTTCGGACGTCGTTGTCGTGGATTGATGCTGCCTCGACGGCAGGTGTGGACACGTCTTGTCTCACGGGTGCTCACGGTGACCGGCTCGCGGCCAGGCGCGGAGTCTTCGACGCGGGACCGCTTCCTCGTCAGAGCTCGATCGTCGACTGATCGTTCATCCGTGCTCCCTTCTGTGATCACCGATCCGCTGCCAGCGGAGTCACGCGCGCGGCCCAGTGTTGATCCCGTCGCGTGAGGCGCTCCAGTTGAACGACATGGCGAGGGTGCAGATCCGCGAGGCTGTGCGCGCCGAGGAGCTTCATCGTGCGCGTGATCTCGTCGCGCAGGATGTCGATGGCACGTTCGACGCCGCGGCGGCCACCCGCCATGAGCCCGTACAGGTAGGCGCGGCCGATGAGGGTGAATCGCGCACCGAGGGCGATCGCCGCCACGATATCGGCGCCGGACATGATGCCCGTGTCGATGCCGACCTCGACGTCTCGGCCCACCTCGCCGACGACCTCGGGCAGGAGGTGGAACGGGACCGGTGCGCGATCGAGCTGACGCCCTCCGTGATTGGAGAGCACGATGCCATCGACCCCGAAGTCCGCGAGTCGCCTCGCGTCTGTGAGACTCTGCACGCCCTTGACGACGATCTTGCCCGGCCACATGCCGCGGACCAGTTCGAGATCTGTGTACGAGATCGACGGGTCCATCGCGGCATCGACGAGTTGGCTCACGCCGGCGTCCACGGACGTGAGCGATGCGAACTCGAGCTTGGGTGTGGTGAGCAGATCGAACCACCACCACGGCCTAGGGATCGCGTCGAGGACCGTCCCCGCC
>Ga0247821_10001352_pt1 | contig 13641 bp, 9 predicted proteins | sample 13C_Glycerol_Day_FD_192481 | JGI IMG/M metagenome (GOLD analysis project Ga0247821, IMG submission 192481) | Soil microbial communities from agricultural site in Penn Yan, New York, United States - 13C_Glycerol_Day14 | ecosystem: Environmental > Terrestrial > Soil > Agricultural land | place... | reverse complement strand
TGTCGCCGAGGACACCGTGCTGGTGCTGCAAAACGCCGGGCCGCGCGGGTACCCGGGGATGCCCGAGGTCGGCAACATGACGATCCCGCGCAAGCTCGCCGAGATCGGCGTCGACGACATGGTGCGGATCTCGGACGCGCGGATGAGCGGTACGGCGTACGGGACCGTCGTCCTGCACGTCACGCCCGAGGCCGCCGTGGGCGGGCCGTTGGCGCTCGTGCGGACCGGGGACTGGATCGAGCTCGACGTACCGGCGCGGCGGCTGCACCTCGACGTACCGGACGAGGAGCTGGAGAAGCGCCGGGCGGACTGGCAGCCGCCGGCGCCGCCGTCGGACCGCGGCTGGGCCCGCCTCTACGTCGACCACGTGACCCAGGCCAACCAGGGCTGCGACCTCGACTTCCTCATCGGCCGCACCGGCTCCGCCGTAGCCCGCCAGAGCCACTGATGTCCTGGGGACCTTTTGAAGCGGTACGAGGGCTGCGGCCCGCGGGTACCCTCCCGCAGGTGACGCCGATCCGGCGGATCCTCACGGATCTGCCGGTGTCGGCCGACCCGTACGCGGACGCGCGCGCGGCGCTCGAACCGCTCCGGGAGCGGGTCCTGCCCGGCGCCCGGATCGCGGTGACGGCGGGCAGCCGGGGGATCCACGACCTGGTGCCGGTGGTGAAGGCGGCCGTGGACTGGCTGCGGGACGCCGGCGCCGCGCCGTTCGTCATCCCGGCGATGGGTTCGCACGGCGGCGCGACCGCCGACGGGCAGCGCGAGATGCTCGCCGGTCTCGGGATCACTCCCGAGACCGTGGGCTGCACCGTCGAAGCGACGATGGAGACGGTCGTCATCGGCACCTTGGCCGACGGCACCGAGGTGCACCACGACGCGATCGCCGCCAAGGCCGACGGCGTCCTGCTGGTGAACCGGATCAAGCCGCACACGGACTTCCGCGGACCGATCGAGAGCGGGATCGCGAAGATCCTCGCGATCGGGCTCGGCAACCACCTCGGCGCGGCTTCCCTGCACGCCGGCGGCATCCCGTCGCTCGGCGCCAACATCGAGGCCGCGGCCCGGATGGTGATTGCGCAGGGCAAGATCCTCGGCGGGCTGGCGATCCTGGAGAACGCCCACGAGCAGACCGCCGCGGTCGAGCTGCTGGCCGCCGACGGGATCGCCGAAGCGGCCGAGAACGCCCTGCTGCAAAGGGCCTCGAGCCTGCTCGGCAGGCTGCCGTTCGACGAGCTCGACGTCCTCGTGGTCGACGAGCTCGGCAAGGACAAGTCCGGCGCGGGGATGGACACGAACGTGATCGGCCGCTGCTGGGTGCACGGCATCCCCGAGTTCGAGTCGCCGTCGATCGCCGCGATCAGCGTGCACTCGCTGTCGCCGGCCTCGCACGGCAACGCGTCCGGCCTCGGCCTGGCCGACGTGATCCCGGCACGGCTGCTGGAGCAGATCGACCTGCGGGCCAGCTACGTGAACGCGCTGACGTCGGGCGCCGGCGGTGCGCGCCGCTCGCGGCTGCCGATGGTGATGGAGGACGACGAGGCCGCCGTACTCGCGGCCGTGACGATGTGCGGACGGCGGCACTGGTCCGAGCTCCGGCTGGCCCGGATCAAGGACACCCTGTCGCCGAACGAGCTGATGGTGACACCGGCCCTGCTCACCGAGGCGGCCGAACGATTCGACCTGGAGATCACCGGTACGGCGCGGAACCTGGCGCCGGCCGGACGACTCGGACCTTGGAGCGAGACATGAACCTTCGCGAAGCACGTGCCCTGCTCGCCGACCGCGGCTTCCGGCCCGGGGAGGCGTCCACGAAGACCTTCCCCGACGGGTCGCCGTACAAGGTGGAGATCCCGTCCTGCGAGGGACCGCGGGTGCTGACGGCGGTCCTGGAGGAGGCCAAGGAGCGCGGCGTCACGATCGACCGGGTGTCGCAGGGCAGCGGCGTGATGATGCTGACCGACGGCGAGATCGAGGAGATGCTGTCGCTCGGCGCGTCGTCGGGTGTCGAGGTGTGCCTGTTCCTCGGGCCGCGCGGCGCGTGGGACATCGGCGGTCAGGCGAAGGTGTCGGCCGCGGTCGGCGGTGTTGCGCGAGGCAACGACCAGGTGGCGGCGTCGTTGTGTGACGCGTACCGCGCGGTCGAGCTCGGCGTCCGCAGCCTGCTGGTCGGCGACATCGGCGTCCTGGAGATCCTCGGTCAGCTGAAGATCGAGGGCGAGCTGCCGTCGGACCTGGTGCTGAAGACGTCCGTGCTGATGCCGTTGCCGAACGCCCCGACCGCGCGGTTGTACGAGCGGCTGGGCGCGACCAGCCTGAACGTGTCGACCGACCTGCCGGTGCCGGTGCTCGCGGAGATCCGCTCGGTGACGACGGTGCCGATCGACATGTACATCGAGGTTCCCGACGACCAGGGCGGCCACGTCCGCTTCTACGACGTACCGGATGTCGTCCGGGCCGCGGCGCCGGTGTACCTGAAGATGGGGCTGCGGAACGCGCCGAACATCTACCCGGTCGGCGCGCACCTCGCCGGTACGGCGGAGGCGCTCGGGCGGGAGCGCGTGCGGCGCGCGGAACTGATCCTGCGGTTGCTCGCGGAGCAAGATGAGGGATGAGTTCGTCGGCCGGCTCCGGTCGGTCCTCGAGGACGTCGTCGACGATCCGGACGTCCTGGACAGTCATCGCAACGATCACGCGACCTTCTGTACGGCGGGGGCGCCGCGGGCGCTCGTCCGGCCTGGCAGCACCGCCGAGGTGCAGGAGGTGCTGCGGGTCGCGTCCGAGTTCCGGGTGCCGGTGGTCACCCAGGGCGCGCGGACCGGGTTGTCCGGCGCCGCGAACGCGATCGACGGCTGCCTGCTGCTGTCGACGTCCCGGATGGCGCGCATCCTCGAGGTGTCCGTCGAGGACCAGGTGGCCGTCGTCCAGCCGGGCGTGGTGAACGCCTCGCTGTCCCGCGCGGTTCTGGACAAGGGCTTGTTCTACCCGCCGGACCCGTCGTCGTGGGAGATGTCGACGATCGGCGGGAACATCGCGACGAACGCCGGTGGGTTGTGCTGTGTGAAGTACGGCGTGACGTCGGACTTCGTGCGCGGCCTGGAAGTCGTCCTGGCGTCGGGCGAGGTCGTGCGCACCGGCCGCCGCGCGGCGAAGGGCGTCGCCGGCTACGACCTGACCCGGCTGATCGTCGGCTCCGAAGGCACGCTGGGGGTGGTGACCGAGGCGACGCTCGCGCTGCAGCCTGCCCCCGAGGCCGCACTGACCGCTGCCGCCACCTTCCTGACGATCGAGGACGGCATCGCCGCCGCAGCCGCTGTCATGGCCTCCGGCCTGCGCCCGTCCTTGCTCGAGTTCCTCGATCAGCCGACGCTGCGCGCGATCCAGGCTTACCGGGACATGGGGCTGCCGGAGAACGTCGGCTCGATGCTCCTCGCGCAGTCCGACCGGGGGACCCGGGCCCCCGAAGACGTTGCGCGGATCGCCGCCATCTGCGCCGAGCACGGTGCCGTCGACGTCGCCGAGGCCTCGGACGCCGAGGAGTCCCGGATGCTGCTCGAAGCGCGCCGCCTGGTCAACTCGGCGCTGGAACCGCTCGGCGTCACCTTGATCGACGACGTCTCCGTGCCGCGGTCGCAGCTGGTCACCTTGTTGCGCGGGATCGCCGAGATCAGCGCGAAGTACGACGTACTCATCTGTTGCCCAGGGCATGTAGGTGACGGGAACATGCACCCGACCGTGGTCTTCGACCGTGACGACGCGGCCGCCGAGGCGCGGGCGCTGGAGGCGTTCGGGGCGGTGATGGAGCTGGGCCTGCGGCTCGGCGGCACGATCACCGGCGAGCACGGGATCGGCACGCTGAAGGCCCGCTGGCTGGAGACCGAGCTCGGGCCGGTCGGGCTCGAGCTGCATCGGCGGATCAAGGCCGCCTTCGACCCCCTGAACCTGCTCAACCCCGGGAAGGTGCTGCTGTGATCGATCCGTCCGCCGTCCGTCCCTCGGCGCGGCAGCTGGCCTGGCAGCGGCAGGAGCTGACCGCGTTCGTGCACTTCGGGCCGAACACGTTCACCGATCTCGAATGGGGGACCGGTCTGGACGACCCGGCCGCGTTCGAACCGACGGCGCTGGACTGCTCGCAGTGGGTTTCCACGCTGGTCGCCGCCGGGTTCAAGAGCGTGATCCTGACGGCCAAGCACCACGACGGGTTCTGCCTGTGGCCGAGCAAGTATCTGCCGCACACCGTCGCGGCGTCGTACGGTCGGGACGTCGTCGGTGAGCTGTCCATCGCTTGTGAGGCCGCCGGGCTCGGGTTCGGGATCTACCTGTCGCCGGCGGACCTCTATCAGGAGAAGTCGCCCGGCGGGTACTACGGCAACGGGAGCCCGGCCGTCGCCTCGCAGGTCGGGGAGTTCTCGTATGTGGTCGACGACTACAACCGGTTCTACCTGCGGCAGTTGCACGAGCTCCTGACGTCGTACGGGCCGATCGCCGAAGTCTGGCTGGACGGCGCGAACCCGACGAGCAGCGCCCAGACCTATGCGTACGACGCGTGGTTCGACCTGATCCGCCGGCTCGCCCCGGACGCGACGATCGCGATCGGCGGGCCCGATGTGCGGTGGGTCGGCAACGAGGACGGGTTCGCGCGGGAGACCGAGTGGAGCGTCGTACCGTTCCGGAACGGGTCGATGGTGGCCGAGCAGACGGCGCCCTCCGTCGCCGGGCCGGATGAGTTGGCCCGGGCCGACGAGCTGCGCTGGTATCCGGCCGAGGTCGACGTGTCGATCCGGCCCGGGTGGTTCTACCACGCGTCCGAGGACGCTGCGGTGAAGTCGGTGCCGGAGCTTCTGGACATCTATCGCAAGTCGGTCGGGCGGAACGCCGTACTGCTGCTGAACATCCCGCCCGACCGTCGCGGCGTGTTCGCCGATCCGGACGTCGCCGCGCTGACGGCCTTCGGTGCGGCGGTGCGCGAGTACTACGGCACACCGGTGCCGCTGCCCGGCCGGGTGAACGTGCTCGATCTGCGGGAAGACATCTCACGGGGGCAGCAGGTCGAATCCTTCGCAGTCGACGCGTTGGTCGACGGCTCATGGCAGGAGATCGCCGACGGCACCACCATCGGCCACCGCCGCCTGCTGACGCTGCCCACGCCGATCACGCCTGCCGACGTACGCGTCCGGGTCCTGTCCAGCCGGGCCGAAGCGGAGGTCTCGCTGACCGTCCACTTCGACCCGTTGCTGGATCGGTCAGGCCAGGCGAACGAGTGAACCGCCCGCGGTGACACCGATCGACGTGCGGACGCCGGCCACGCTCAGGTCGACGACGTACGTCGTACCGGACCAGCGGGTCGCGTACGTGACGCCACCGGAGGCCCTGACGGGCGCGATGAACGACAGGATCGATGCCGTCGTGCCGGACCGCGCGAACATCAGGGTCGGCGCCGCGAGACGAGTGTTGATGTTCGGGTAGGTCCAGCCCTGGATCGGGTTCGTCTGCGCCTGCTTGAGCAGGATCGCGCCCGGCGGCAGAACCTGCCGGTACGGCACCTGGAAGAGGATCGTCCGGGTGTCCTCACCGGGCTTCGCCGCCAGGGCGGTGGTCCGCGAGTACACGGTCGCCTTCTGGTCCGCGGGCAGGTGCCACAGCGTCTGGAATTGCTGCGCGGTCTTGGACGACGCACGGTCGAGCGTCACGACCAGGTCCGGATTGCTGAGCACGAGGACGCCGCGGACGCGGCTGATGCCGGCCCCCGGTACGTCGGAGAACTCGAAGAAGTCGGCGTTCGGCCTGACCTGCGACCGGGTCAGCTTGGTCACCGGCCGCGTGTCCGCCGACAGCGGCGTCGTCATTGCGCTGCCGGCGAAGGGGCTCTTCGCCCAGGTCCGCCAGACGTCGTTCTGGTAGCCGGCATGGCCGCCGTCGATCAGGATGTCCCGCCCGCGAGCGGTGTACGTGAGCGACGTGTGGTCGCTGTGACCGTGCAGCTGTCGCGTCGGACCGTACCTGATGCTGTACGACGACTGGTCCGCGAACTTGCCCCATCCGGATCGGCCGAAGACATAGCCCGCGGAGAACATGCCGACACGTTCGGTCGGCGCGGTGCCGGTCGCGCCGAGGCTTCCGGCGTACTCGAGCGGCGTTCCGGCGACAGCCGCGGTACGGACGACCTCGGAGTCGCCGATCTGGTGGAGGTTGCCGAGGGAGTTCGTTGCCAGGGTGAGCCAGTCGGCCAGCAGTGCGCGGCGCGCGGCGATCGTCGTACCGGGGTCGGCGCCGCAGGCTCGCAGCACGTCGACGGCACGGCCCCAGAGGGAGTAGTTGAACTGCGCGTACGCGGTCGACTGTTCGTTGGTCGAACCCTCGGCGTCGATCGAGGTCGTGATGCCGGCGTCGAGGCGCTGCTGCGCGAGCGTCATGTAGTCGGTGCGATCGAGCGTGCAGCCGACGCCGAACAGCGCGATGCTCTCGTCGGTGCCGTGGTTCCAGGCGCCGCTCCAGTTGCTGACCAGGAACTGGGCGTGGTCGAGCAGGGCCGCGTCGAGCCAGCTGTACTGTGCCGGTAGCGTGGTGGCGTCCAGGGCGGCGAGAACTGCTTGCCGAGTGCAAATGATCACGTTGGTGCGGTGCATCGTCGACTCCCAGGCGCCGACGTCGCCCTTCCAGGAGTACGGATTGTCGCGGACCCAGTCGCGGACGATCGTCGTGACGCGGTCGAGCGCGGCGGTGTCGCCCTGGGCGGCCGCGGTGATTCCTTGGCCCAGCCAACGAAGCGAGTGGAGCCACATGTACCAGCTGGGATTGTTGTACGGATTCAGTCGCCAGTTGACGTTTCCGTTGCCGTCACCAACCTTGTACGGCTTGAATCCGCCCCAGATGTAGGTGTCCTGGAGTATCGACGACACCGGCGTGGCGTCGTCGACCGTGCTGAAACCGGGGCAGGTGTAGGTGCCACCTGCCCCGGTGGTGATCGCTCGGGCGCTCTTCGCAGCCACAGCGGTCGCCGGGACGACGTTCGTTGCCCCCGGCATGAACTGCGCACCCTCCGGCTCCGGCAGATCCGCGGCGATCGCGATCCCCGGACCGGTCCCGGCCGCGGCGATCGCGCCGGTACCCGCCAGCCCGCCGGCCACCAGGCCGAGCGCCAGCAACCATCTGATCATGCATTTCCCCACCCACTCGTCCGCGGCCCCCCAGCCCGGCGGTGACAACCTGTACAACCGCCACGATGGTCAACCGGCGGAGAAAGTTGCGGTGGGTTTTCTTGGCCCGGGCGGCGTGATCGAGTGACTACTCTTCGACAGAGACCACGCGGATCCAGTCGGAGCATTCGGCCTCACACCACACGTGATCCCCACGGTGGGCGATCCGATCGCGCTGCACATGCCCGCAGGCAAGCAGCACACGTCGCATCGAGTGCCCTTGCTGCACCGGAGCACCGGTCCTGCCGCCAGGCACTCGCTTCCTGTTCCTGAGGTCGGCCACGGCCGGTCCTCCTCTCTAGTTGTTGTTTTACGTGCAGAAGGCAGGATTCGAACCTGCTAGGCCTCAAAGGCAACGGGTTTACAGCCCGCCCCGCCCCTCCCACGACGGTGCTCCTGCTCAGGCGACGCCTTGTGTTGGTCAGGCTTGTGTTCGAGTGACTTCCTCGATGAAAGCGTCGGGTCGCTCGATGTGCGGGACATGCCCGGTCTCGTCGATCACTCGTAACGGCCAGCCGATTCTGCTGGCTGCTTCTTCTGCGAGTGACAGCGGTACGAATCGGTCCTTCGCACCCCAGAGCAGGGTCGTGGGGACATCGATCCGGTCATGGACCTGTTTGGTGCAGGTGGCGACCAGATGGCGCATGGTCCGCCCGACGTGCGGTACTCGTGCGCGGCTTCGCGTATACGTGCTGAAAGCGTGCATCCAGTCCGGGTCGCGGCGTCGTACGGAATCGAGATCGGCGAACGCGCGGCGTTCGAACCGCTCCATGTTCGCCTCGGAGGGCCGCACCGCGAATCGGACCGCGGTCACGCGCAGTCCGATCGGCAACCGGTAGGGGCCGATCCCCGGCACGCCGTACAGCACCAGCCGGTGGAGTTGTCTTTGGTGACGCGCGGCGAACCGCGCGGCCAATGTCCCGACGAGCGAATGCGCGATCAAGGTCGGCGGCTGGTCGCATGTTTGCTCGAGCAGTGCTTGCATCCAGCCGTTGAACGCCTGTTGGTCCAACCGAGCAACCGCGGCGGACTCGCCGAGCCCCGGCACATCAGGCACCACGAGTTGGTGGCGGTCCGCGAGTTGCGCGATCACTGGCGCCCAATAGGCCCCACCGCACTCGATCCCGCCGTGCAGAAGGACGAGCGGAGACCCGTTGCCACCCTCCAGAACGACCGTGGACACGCCGCCGACGTCCAACCGCCGTTCGTCGACAGGCAGCCCTTCCAGCAGCCGCTCCCGCTCGTTCACGACGCCAACGTAGGACGCGGCGACGCACGTCCGCTTCGGAAGAACTACCCATCCTGCCGGCAGCTCCTCTGCGAACAACTACCCAACCAGCGTGGCAGGGTGGCCGGTCGATCCCGGCCACCCAGCGGTGAGAGTGAGATTCGAACTCACGGGCCGGCATGCCAGCCGACCGACGGTTTAGCAAACCGCTGCCCCTACCGACAGGCGGATCTCACCAACTGCCGTCCGCCGTCTCCCCTGTTGAGGGCGGGCGGGCATTCCGGAGCCACGCGACGTGCGCTGGCATAGGATTCCGGCATCGTTGTCCAAGGGGGGAACCTTGTCCTTCGTCCGTGATCAGCCATCGGACTCAGCTGCCGACAGTTCGGGAGCAAGCTCCGCACTGAGCATTCCGCTCGGTTCTGTCATCACCATCCAGCGCGGTTACGCAGTCAGGTCACGTGCACCGGAAGACTCCTGTTCTCCGGACGAACCAGGAGCGGTCCGGCTGCTGTGGCTCAAGCACCTCGGTCGCGACGGATCGATCGCAGAGGCGGATGAGGGCGCCGACGTTTGGCGCACGGATGTGCCCAGCCGCTACCACCTGCAGGCAGGCGATCTGTTGCTCTCCGAGATCGTCACCGGTCGTCCGAAGGCGGCTCGGGTCGAGCAGTCCGATCTACCTGCGGCAGCCGTCGGCAGCATCCTGGTATTGCGGCCGACCGTCACAGTGTCGGCCGAGCATGCGCGATTGATCCTCGCGCTCTTGCGCTCCGAAGCCGTCGCCGGATTGGCTCGAGAACGCTTCGGCCGGGCGCGAATCGCTTCCAAGGACCTGATGGACCTGATGCTGCCGGCGCCCGATGAAGCCCTCTCGACGGCCCTCGAGGACCTCGACGCGGCGAGTCAGCAGATGTCGAGGTGGAGTGCCGATGCATCGGCCGTCGCCAACCTGATCTTCGACACCGACGTGAGCCTGGACAGCGCTCGGAGATCCGTGATTCAGGTCGGACAGCTCAGCCGTCTCCGGGCCGAAGCGGCGGCGCAACTGGATGATCCCAGCTACATCATCCGCACTCGAATGCCGTATCCGGTTGCGTTGCGTTGGCGCGAGCTCGAGGCCCGGTTGAGCACAAGTGACCCAGGGCCGGCTTATGACGCCGTACTCGAAGCAGCGGAGGTATTGCTTGGGTACAGCGCGTTGATCGCGGCTGCCCTCGCCCACCACGCCGGCGTCGAACTGGCCTCTGTGGCAGCTCTCCGGCGCCGATTGTCGGGTGGCCCGGGCGGCCCGGGACTGGGCGAATGGGTGGCAATACTGCAGGAGATCAGCGGGGCGAAGAAACGACGTGGCCTGTCCTCCGACCATCCGCTCCACGACTTCGGAGCACTGCTCAGCAGGCAGGAGGCAGAGGCAGCCCGGCGACGTCTGTCCGCTCGACGTAACGACAAGGCACACGGACGGACACTCGATGCAGTCACTTTGCCTTCAGCCCTTGAGGAGGCACATCAGGATCTGTCGATCCTGATGGCTGGCTCACTCTTCCTCGCCGACCTGCATCTCATCCACGTGAGTTCAGTGACGTGGGACGCCTTCCGGGAGAACGCAGCCGTCACCTTCCGGCGACTCGTGGGAGACCACCCCGTGGTACCTACGACCACGATGGAATACCCGAGCAACAAGATCGAGACCGGGAGCCTCTACCTGGCCGATCGCGACCGGCGACTGCATTTGTTGAGGCCCTTCCTCACCTGCGAAATCTGCGAGACGTGTCGCGCCTGGTCGACCTTCCACGTGGACAAGGTCGGTGGTGAGCTGACGCAGAAGAGTCTCGAACACGGCCACAGCTACCCCTACAAGGCGGACGCGACAATTCTCCAGGCTGCCGGTCTGCTCTAGCGTCGGGAGGTTCCGGACACCTGCGTGTCCGGAACCTCCCGCGGACAAATCAGCCCTTGACGCAGATGACCTGCTTCAGGTGGGCGACGACTTCGACCAGGTCGGACTGGGCGGCGATGACCGAGTCGATGTCCTTGTAGGCGGCGGGGATCTCGTCGACGACGCCGGCGTCCTTGCGGGACTCGACGCCGGCGGTCTGGGCGACCAGGTCGTCGACGGTGTACCGGCGCTTCGCCTCGTTGCGGCTCATCCGCCGGCCTGCCCCGTGCGAGGCCGAGTAGAACGAACGCTCCGAGCCGAGCCCGCGGACGACGTACGAGCTGGTGCCCATCGACCCCGGGATCAGCCCGAGGTCACCGCGCCCCGCCCGGATCGCGCCCTTGCGGGTGACCAGCAGGTCGAGCCCGTCGAAGTGCTCCTCGGCCACGTAGTTGTGGTGGCACGAGATCGGCTGCTCGAACCGTACGTCGACCTCGAACGACTCCCGCACTGCCTGCATCACCAGCGCGAGCATGACGGCCCGGTTCCGCGCGGCGTACTCCTGCGCCCACGTGAGGTCCCGGCGGTACGCGTCCATCTCCGGCGTACCGGACAGGAACACCGCCAGGTCGCGGTCCGGGAGATCCGCGTTGTGCGGCAGTTCGCGCGCGATCCGCATGTGCCGCTCCGCGAGTTCCTTGCCGATGTTCCGGCTGCCGGAGTGCAGCATCAGCCACACGCGGTCCTCGTCGTCGAGGCACACCTCGATGAAGTGGTTGCCGCCGCCCAGCGAACCCATCTGCTGCTTGGCCTTCCGCTCCCGGTCCTGCACCCCGTCGTGCAGACTCGTGAACCCGCCCCACAGCCGGTCCCACGGACGCGGGTCGAGCCCGAGCCGCCGTACGCCGACCGGGTCCTCGTGCGCCCGGAAGCCGACCGGTACGGCGGCCTCGATCCGCGACCGGATCGCCGACAGGTCATCCGGCAGGTCCGCGGCCGTCAGCGAGGTCAGGACGCCTTCCATCCCGCACCCGATGTCGACCCCGACCGCCGCCGGCGACACGGCCTGGTACATCGCGATCACCGACCCGACGGTCGCGCCCTTGCCGAGGTGCACGTCCGGCATCACCCGGACGCCGTGCACCCACGGCAGCGCCGCGATGTTGCGCAGCTGCTGCAGCGCCTTCGCGTCGACGTCGTACTCCTGAGCCCACATCAGCGTGGAGCTCTTCGCCCCACTCAGCTCGACCGGAAGCTCCACGTTCCCCTCCTCGTTCGTGTACATGCGGTGGAAGTGGGACTCGAACCCACACATCCGGTGAAGGATCGACCGTTTTCGAGACGGCTGCCGGTAGGCCAACGCTCGGCTTATTCCACCCTTTGTTCCACTCGGACAAGCTGCCAGGGCAGGGCTCGAACCTGCGGGGCCTCGGGTCAGAACCGAGGGTGGGTCACCGTCGCCCACCTGGCATCGCGCTCGTCGGCGGCACCGGTGGGTGTCGCGTCAGAGCGCCAGCTCGGCACGGGAAGGGATCCACGGCTGCCACAACAGCGGCATGCCGGCCTCTTCCGGTGTTCGCGAGCCCTTCTTCTCGTTGCACGTCGAGTGCGCGGCGACGGCATTCAGCCACTCGCCGCGTCCACCCCGTGATCGTGGCACCACGTGGTCCATCGTGGTGGCGCCGAGCCGGCCGCAGTACGCGCACGTGTACTTGTCGCGCTTCAGGACGCCGCCCCGCGTGTACTGCAGGCGGCCCGAGGCGTAGCGCCACTTCATCACGACGTACCGGACGAGCCGCAGCACGCGCGGGAGGGGGAACGGTCCGATGCTGGCGCCGTCGTGCGCTTCCTCGACGACCGCGACCTCGCGGACGAGCATCTTGATGGCGTGCGGGATCGACACAACGTGCAGCTGCTCGTACGAGGCGTTCAGGACGATCACACCGCTCATGTGGTTCCTCCTCCCCTCCAGTGTGCCCGACCCGCGGTCAGCAGGTCGGGGAAAACGGTGTCGGTCAGTGTGCGGCCCCAGGGATTCGAACCCTGAACCTCCTGGTTCTAAGCCAGGCGCCTCTCCCAGTTGGGCCAGAGCCGCGGGGGTACTGCGTTGTGTTGCGTACGGCGACCGTCGTGCGTGGCAGCCGTGTCACTCAGGGTGTCCGGCGGGGCTCGAACCCGCTTCCTCCGGGTCCACATCCCGGCGCATCGCCCGCTTCTGCCTCGGACACAGCACGCCCGGCAGGATTTGAACCTGCACCCTCCTGCTTCGTAGGCAGGCGCTCTGTCCGGTTGAGCCACGGGCGTTCGTGGCGCCCTGCGCCGGATGTACTGCGGATTTCCGGCGCAGGGCACGCTTGTGGCGCCCGCTCGGCCGGTAGCAAGCATCCTGCGGGCGCCTGGTCCAGCTGGGAGGACTCGAACCTCCGATCTCCTCAACCCAAATGAGGTGGCCTGGCCGCTGGCCTACAGCTGGTCCTCCCCGGGGCGTCGCGGTCCCCGGGGAAATTGCGATGAATGTCCAGTTGTCAATTGTTCGTGCCGATATCCGTGAATACCGGAAAAGCATCGGTGGAAGGAGTCGAACCCTCGTGACGCGGGTTTGGAATCCGGTCCGCAACCATTGCGCACCGACGTGGCCCGTTACCGGGCAAAAGAAAAGAGCCGCCTGCTGCCGGAACCCGGCTCAGACGGCTCGCTTGGAGATCTCCCCAGCGGAAGATCACCCAGGCGGACCGCCCAGACGCGGGCTGAGCTGGTGGTAGAAGGCCTCATCGCCCACAGATCGCAGGCACGCCGACAAAGCCATGCGGCCGGGCCGCCAGGCTTCGTTCGCGATTCGCGTTCCGTACACGATCTGTCTCCTCAGGTTCTGTCGCTTGCGGGAAATAGTCTCACCCAACACTCATGGTGAAGTCAACGCATTTCCCAAAACAATTGTTCCCGGTCATTCCCGCACCCCTCCGACGCGCACTCCCACCACCCAGTTCCACCGGCCGGGTCCGAAATCAGCAGGTGCTCTCGCCGCACAGGACGTCGGCGGCGCCCGGCAGCGCCGACGGGATCAGCACGCACTGCCCGCCGTACGCCGCGAGATGCCCCGCCTCGCGAGCAAACCCACGCTGCCGGGGTGCGCGCTTCCGCCGTACGCCAAGAGACGCCGCTCGCTGCCGTGTGGGACGGCGTGCCCCGCCGTACGCCGAGGGCCGGCTCGCCGTACGGCGGCTGCGGCAGGCCGTGCTGTCCGTCTGTGGAGTGACCCCGACCACACAGTCGCGGCGCGGCGTACCTTCCCGAGGATCCGATTCGGAATCCACGCCCTCCTCCCGCTACACTCTTGC
>Ga0247821_10001351_pt1 | contig 13641 bp, 11 predicted proteins | sample 13C_Glycerol_Day_FD_192481 | JGI IMG/M metagenome (GOLD analysis project Ga0247821, IMG submission 192481) | Soil microbial communities from agricultural site in Penn Yan, New York, United States - 13C_Glycerol_Day14 | ecosystem: Environmental > Terrestrial > Soil > Agricultural land | place... | reverse complement strand
GAAGATGCGCCACTTCGACGTGCAGCTGGTGGGCGGCATGGCGCTGCACAACGGCAAGATCGCCGAGATGCGCACCGGCGAGGGCAAGACCCTCACCGCCACCTTGCCCGTGTACCTGAACGCGCTCACCGGCAACGGCGTCCACGTCGTCACGGTCAACGACTACCTGGCCAATCGCGATGCCCAGTGGATGGGCAAGCTCTACAACTTCCTGGGCCTGTCGGTCGGCGTCAACCTGCCGCAGATGCCGCGCGACCTGAAGCAGGCCGCCTACCGCTCCGACATCACCTACGGCACGAACAACGAGTTCGGCTTCGACTACCTGCGCGACAACATGGTGTACGAGACGGCCGACCGCGTGCAGCGGCGCCTGCAGTACGCCATCGTCGACGAGGTGGACTCGATCCTGATCGACGAGGCCCGCACGCCGCTGATCATCAGCGGCCAGGCCGAGGACCACACCGACCTGTACGTCGCCATGAACCAGGTGGCGCCGATGCTCACCAAGCAGGAAGGCGAGGCCGACCCGCGCACCGGCGAAGGCATCATCAAGCCGGGCGACTTCACGGTGGACGAGAAGACCCACCAGGTCTATCTGACCGAGCAGGGCCACGAGAACGCCGAGCGCATCCTGTTCGGGCTGGGGCTGATCCCCGAGGGCGCATCGCTCTACGACCCGGCCAACATCACGCTGATGCACCACCTGTACGCGGCGCTGCGCGCCAAGTACCTGTACCACCGCGACCAGCACTACGTGGTGCAGGCCGGCGAGGACGGCCGTCCCGAAGTGGTCATCGTCGACGAGTTCACCGGCCGCCTGATGTCAGGCCGCCGCTGGAGCGACGGCCTGCACCAGGCCGTGGAAGCCAAGGAAGGCGTGCCGATCCAGCCGGAGAACCAGACGCTGGCCTCCATCACCTTCCAGAACTACTTCCGCCTGTACGCCAAGCTGTCCGGCATGACGGGCACGGCCGACACGGAAGCCTACGAATTCCAGGAGATCTACGGCCTGGAGACGGTGGTGATCCCGCCCAACCGGCCGAGCCGCCGCGACGACCAGCTCGATCGCGTCTACAAGACCACGCGCGAGAAGTACGAGGCGGCCATCCAGGACATCAAGGAGTGCCACGGGCGCGGCCAGCCGGTGCTGGTGGGCACCACCTCGATCGAGAACTCCGAGATCATCGATCAGCTGCTCACCAAGGTCGGCCTGCCGCACCAGGTGCTCAACGCCAAGCAGCACGCGCGCGAAGCCGACATCGTGGCGCAGGCCGGCCGGCCGAAGATGATCACCATCGCCACCAACATGGCGGGCCGCGGCACCGACATCGTGCTGGGCGGCAACGTCGAGAAGGCGATCGAGGCGCTCGAAGCCGACGAGTCCGTCGACCCCGCCTCGAAGGAACAGCGCATCGCCGAGATGCGCGCCGCGTGGCAGAAGGAGCACGAGTTCGTGGTGCAGCAGGGCGGCCTGCGCATCATCGCCACCGAGCGTCACGAGTCCCGCCGCATCGACAACCAGCTGCGCGGCCGCTCGGGCCGCCAGGGCGACCCCGGCTCCTCGCGCTTCTACCTGAGCCTGGACGATCCGCTGATGCGCATCTTCGCGGGCGACCGCGTCAAGGCGATCATGGACCGCCTGAAGATGCCCGATGGCGAGGCCATCGAGGCGGGCATCGTCACGCGCAGCATCGAGAGCGCGCAGCGCAAGGTGGAAGCGCGCAACTTCGACATCCGCAAGCAGCTGCTGGAGTACGACGACGTCGCCAACGACCAGCGCAAGGTGATCTACCAGCAGCGCAACGACATCATGGACGCGGGCGACCTGTCCGCCCAGATCGCGGCGCTGCGCGAAGGCTGCTTCATCGACCTGGTCCGCCAGTACGTGCCGGCGGAATCGGTCGAGGAGCAGTGGGACCTGCCCGCCCTCGAGAAGACGCTCGCGGACGACTGGGGCATCCAGCTCGGACTGCAGCAGCAGGTGCAGGCGTCCAGCGCCATCACCGACGACGACCTCCTCGAGATGGTGATCAAGGCGGCCAACGAAGCCTTCGACCGCAAGGTCGAGGAGATCGGCCAGGAGAACTTCACCCAGTTCGAGCGCGTGGTGCTGCTGCAAAGCATCGACACCCACTGGCGCGAGCATCTCTCGGCGCTGGACTACCTGCGCCAGGGCATCCACCTGCGCGGCTACGCGCAGAAGCAGCCCAAGCAGGAATACAAGCGCGAGGCGTTCGAGCTCTTCGGCCAGCTGCTCGACTCGGTGAAGAACGAGGTCACCAAGGTGCTCATGACGGTGCGCGTGCAGTCCAGCGAGCAGCTGGACCAGGCGGCCGAGGACATGGAAGAGCGCGCCGAGCGGATTTCGAACGTCACCTACACCGCGCCCAACGAAACGGGCGAGGCCGAGAGCCGGCTCGACGAGAGCACGACGATGCGCGCCGTGGCTGCAGCCGCAGGCGCGGCGGCCGGCGCCGCCACGATGCCGCGCGTGGGCCGCAACGATGCCTGCCCCTGCGGCAGCGGCAAGAAGTACAAGCAGTGCCACGGCAAGCTGGCCTGAGGCCGGCGGCTGCCTAGGGTCTGGGGTCGGTGAGGCCCTGTCAGGAATGACAGGGGGTCATTGCCCCGGACGGCCCCGCATGCCCTTCAATAGGGCTTTGATGCAAGGTCCAGGGGTTTCAGGAGTCGATGCGCCGCTGCGGCTGGCGCGCCAGCCAGCGGCTGTAGCCCGCGTCGGCCAGTCCTTCCGGGGCTTCCAGCGGGAACCAGGCGGCGAACACCGAGCGGGCCGCGTCCAGGGGAACCGCATCCGCCACCTGCGGCGGGCGCCGCAGCGACTGCGTCACTTCCAGGTCCACCAGCTTGCGGCCTTCGCGCACGTCGGCGACCACATCCGCACCCAGGCCTTCGAGTTGCGCCATTTCCGCCAGGGCCGGCAGGCCGGTGTCGGTTTCCAGCTGAAGCCAGCTGGGCGAACCCGCCGCATCCAGCCCGATCACGCCGAACGGATCACCGATCACCACATGCTCCACCCAATGCCTGGCGGCCAGCGCCGACAGCGCACGCGCCACGTCCGGCTCGCGCAGCAGCGCGGCCTGCTCTGGCCGCAGCGTGGCGCGCCAGGTCTGGGCGTGGTTAGGATGAGGCGTGCCCTGCAGGCGTTCCACCACTTCCATCAGGTGGCCGGTGATGTCAGCGGTCTGCTTGGGGATGAATTGCTGGATCAGACCGGCGTTGAAGGCGTCGATCGCCACCTGGTCGTCGGCCTGGCCGGTGAGCAGCACGCGCGAACCCGGCCAGTCGCCCAGTTCCGCCAGCACGCGCAGGCCGTCCATGTCGGGCATGGAGTAGTCGACCACGAACACGCGGGTGAGCGAGAAGCGCTCGGTCTGGCGCGCCCAGTACTCCAGGATCTGCGGAACCAGCGGGCGGCCGGAGCGCCACTGGTCGACCAGCTGCTGCTGGTTCCAGGCGTCGGCTTCCCAGAAGGGGCGTTCCTGCTGCAGCTGGCGGATGCATTCGCGCGGGCGCACGAACAGGCGGGCGCGCCACTTGCGCGGCAACGCCAACGCCAACATCTCCAGGTAGTCGGCGTCGTCGTCCAGGAAGACCAGGGCTCCGGGGCGGTTGAACAGCGGGAAATTCATGCGCCGCTTGCTCTCCGTCCGGCGCGCGCCGTCACGGCCGGGGCGGATTCGTTCATGGGAGGGGCGGCAACCTCAGCTTGGTGCACACGATGCTGCTATTGTCTCAGCCCCGTGCGAGAACACGACCGTGCCGATGGCAAGCCCTGGTAATTTTGACAGCTCGGATCTCGATACGGTCCTCGCGGAGTGGGTCGGCGCGCTGCGTGAGTCGTCGGTCGAGGCGATCGCGGTGCTGGGTCCCGATCCGTTCGGCACCAGCGACGACCGCCAGGTGGTCGCCGTGCATCCGCCCGGCATGGACGGCGCCGCCCAGGCGTTGGCGCAGAGTCACGATTTCGGTGCACGCTGGCGCGACTCCGATGCGCCCCTGGTGGCCTGGCAGTACATCGCCAAGGCCGACCAGCAGACCGCGGCCCGCTGGCGCCTGCTCTGGCTGGCGCACGGCTTCCAGACCGTGGTGCGGGTCGAGTTCCCGCTGCCCGCCGGCCGCGCCTTCGAATGCTTCATGTTCAGCCCGCGCGAGCTCAATGACCGCGCCGAGGCCGCTTCGCTCGTCTGGTCGGCGCTGAACGTCTGGCCGGTGGTGCGCAAGTGCATCGCCGCCGAGCGGTCCACGCTGAGCCCGCGCGAGCGCGAATGCCTGCTGCTCGCCTTCCAGGGCCTGACCGCGCGCGAGAGCGCCCAGCGCCTGCACTGCTCCGAACGCACGGTGAACTACCACCTGGCCAACGCCATGGGCAAGCTGAGGGTGGACAGCAAGCTGGCGGCCATCCAGCGCGCCTGCTGGCTCGGCGTGATCTGAGCGGGGAGGCGTTATATTGGCGGCCATCCACGCCGCCGCCCCCCGAGCCATGGACTCTTCCAACGACGACCGTACGGCTTCCCTGATGACGCCGGCCAAGCTGGCGCAGGTGTCGGCCGCCGCCCGCAAGCCGATCTCGCCGACGGCCTTCCTGGACCAGATGGCGGCGGATGCCGGCCACCAGCACATCACCCGACTCTCGGAGCTGCAGGCCGACCTGCAGGAGCAGGCCGGCGCCTCGCGCGGTCCGGACATCCAGCCGGTGCTCGAGCGGCTCGCCCAGGCCCTGCCTTCGCTGGACTTCTCGCTGCTGCAATCCCAGGGCGGCCTGTGGGCCAGCCTCACCGGCAAGAACAAGAACGCCGGCGCCGGCTTCGCGGCCCAGGTCGAGGAGATCGATGCGCTGGTGAAGGCGCTGCCCGCCGAGCTCGCCTCGGTCGGCCGCAAGCAGCAGCCGCACGCGGCGGCGTCCGACCGCTCGCTGGTGGAGCTCGAGGTCGAGTACCGCGCGCTCGACAAGATCATCGACCAGGGCGCGCGCTGGCTGCAGGACATGCGCAACCAGATCAAGACGCGTGAAGCGCAGGCCGGCGCCGACGCCGAAGGCCAGGCGCAGATCCGCGCCGACTCGGCCCGCTGCGAGACGCTGGTGGCGCGCCTGAAGCTGCTGCGTGCCTGCGTGGCCGCCGCGCAGCAGGTGCACCAGCAGGTCAGCGCCGTGGCCGACCGCCGCACCACGTTGCAGGCCGGCCTGCAGAAGTCCATGGGCGGCGAAGCCAGGGAATGGCGCTCGCGCCTGGGCACGCTGGCCGGCGCCGCGGCCGAAGGCAAGGTGTCGGGCCTCAACCTCGACGGCCCCAAGGAAGCCCACAAGGCCCTGCGCCGGCGCCTGGACAAGCTGCTGGCCGAATGCGAGCAGCTGCGCACGCAGGAAGAAGCGCTGGCGCACAGCCTCACCTCCCTCGGCGAGCAGCTCTCGGCTGCCACCTGAAGGCGTGTCGCTCCTTCTCATCGACATCGGCAACACGCGCCTGAAGTGGGCGCTGCACGACGAGGCGCGTCACGGTTCCACCGTGCTCGCGCAGGGCGCCGAGTTCCTCGAGCAGATCGAACGCCTGGCCGAAGGCCCGTGGGCCTCTCTGCCCTCGCCGCGCCGCATGCTCGGCTGCGCGGTCGCCGGCGACGCCGTGCGCCGCCGCGCCGAGGAGCAGCTGGAGGAAGCCTGGGACCTGCCGGCCCAATGGGTCCATTCCAGCGCGGGCGAGGCCGGCGTCACCAACGGCTACGACCATCCGGCCCGGCTCGGCTCCGACCGCTGGGTGGCGATGATCGGCGCGCGCCAGCGCCTGCTGGCCGCCGGCCCCGAGCGTCCGATGGTGGTGGTGATGGTCGGTACGGCCGTCACCGTCGAGGCCGTCGATGCGCAGGGCCGCTTCCTCGGCGGCTTCATCCTGCCGGGCCACGGCATCATGCTGCGCGCGCTGGAGTCCGGCACCGCCGGCCTGCACGTGCCCACCGGCGAAGTGCGCGAGTTCCCCACCAACACCAGCGACGCGCTCACCAGCGGCGGCACCTACGCCATTGCCGGTGCCATCGAGCGCATGGTGCAGCACGTGCGACGCCACTGCGGCCAGGAGCCGGTGTGCTTCATGACGGGCGGCGCGGGCTGGAAGATGGCGCCGCACATGTCGGTCGAGTTCGAGCTGGTCGAGAGCCTCATCTTCGACGGCCTGCTCGAGATCGCCTCGCGGCGCTTCGCCGACGACCGCTAACGCACCCAGCCGTAGAATCACGACACGCCGCTGTGCCCCGCAGCGGCGTTTTCATTTCCTCGGGGCCATGTAGAGGAACACCATGTACAAAAACCTCGCTGCCGCATTCGCGGCCGCCTTGTTTTCATTCCCCGCTCTCGCCCAGACGCCCGCGCCGCTGAAGGTCGCGTTCATCCACGTCGCCCCGCTCACCGAAGCCGGCTGGGTTCGCCAGCACGAGGAAGGCCGCAAGGCCGTGCAGGCCGCGCTGGGCCCGCGGGTGGAGACCCGCTCGATCGAGAACGTGCCCGAAGGCCCCGATGCCGAGCGCGTGCTGCGCGACCTCGCTCGTCAGGGCAACCGCCTCATCTTCACGCCCAGCTTCGGCTACATGGAGCCCACGCTCAAGGTGGCGCGCGAGTTCCCCGACGTGAAGTTCGAATCCATCACCGGCTACAAGACCGCGCCCAACGTGGCCACGGCCAACGCGCGCTACTACGAGGGCCGCTATCTCGCGGGCGTGGCGGCCGGCCGCATGAGCCGCACGCACGTGGCCGGCTACGTGGCGGGCTTCGCGATCCCCGAGGTGCTGCAGGGCATCAACGCGTTCACGCTGGGCATGCGCTCGGTGGATCCGCAGGCGCAGGTGAAGGTGGTCTGGCTCAACGCCTGGTTCGACCCGGCGCGCGAGCGCGAGGCGGCGCTCACGCTCTTCAACCAGGATGCCGACGTGATCTCCTTCCACACCGCTTCCACCGCGGTGATGACCGCGGCGCAGGAGCGCGGCAAGCTGGCCATCGCCTACCACTCCGACATGCGCTTCGCCGCGCCCGACGCCCAGCTGCTGGCCGTCACCCACCACTGGGGCGACTACTACACGCGCCGCACGCGCGAGCTGCTCGACGGCGCCTGGAAGAGCGGCAATGTCTGGGGCGGGGTGCGCGAGGGCATGGTGAAGGTCGAGCACTTCGGCCCCAGGGCGCCGCAGGCGGTGCGCGACGAGGTGCTGGCCCGCCAGCGCGATATCGCCGACGGCAGGCTCAAGCCCTTCCGTGGGCCGATCGCCGACAACGAGGGGCGGCAGGTCGTGGCGGCTGGCGCGGCGATGACGGACGAGCAGATACTGTCCATGAACTTTCTCGTATCCGGGGTCCAGGGCAAGCTTCCAAAATGACCGCATGAAAGCCTACCGAGCCGCGCTGCTTCGCTTCGCCGACGACGGGTCCGCCCTCTACGACGAGGACGGCTTCCTGCTCGTAGGCCCGGGTCAAGACGGCTTGCAGCGGGTCCGCGCGGCGGGCGCCTGGTCCGCGCTGTCGCCCAACTATCCCGGCGTCGCGGTCGAGCACCTGCCGGGCAAGCTGCTCGCGCCCGGCTTCATCGACCTGCACATCCACTTCCCGCAGACCGACGTCATCGGTTCGCCCGCCGAGGGCCTCCTGCCCTGGCTGGAGAACTACACCTTTCCGCACGAGTCGCGCTTCGCCGACCACGCCTACGCGCGCGGCGTGGCGGGCGTCTTCCTCGACGAGCTGCAGCGCAACGGCGTCACCACGGCATTGACGTTCTGCACCTCGCATCCGCATTCGGTGGACGCGCTGATGGAGGAGTCCAAAGTCCGCGGCCTGCGCATGATCGCCGGCAAGGTGCTGCAGGACCGCCACTCGCCCGACGGCGTGCGCGACGAGACCGAACAGTCCCTCATCGACACCGAGACGCTGATCCGCCGCTGGCACGGCCACGGCCGCCTCGGCTACGCCATCACGCCGCGCTTCGCGCCCAGCAGCACCGACGCGCAGCTGCGCGGCGCGGGCGAGCTCGCGGCCAAGTACCCCGACGTCTGGATCCAGTCGCACGTCGCCGAGAACCGCGACGAAGTGCGCTGGGCGCGCGAGCTGTTCCCGCAGGCGCGCAGCTATCTCGCGGTGTACGAGGGCTTCGGCCTGATCCGCGAACGAGCCATCTACGCCCACTGCATCCACTTCGACGACGACGACCGGGCGCTGATGCGCGACACCGGCGCGGCCGCCGCGGTCAGCCCCACCAGCAACCTGTTCCTGGGCAGCGGCTTCTTCGACTACGAGGGCGCGCGCCGCGTCGGCATGCGCTACGGGCTGGCCAGCGACGTCGGCGGCGGCACCAGCTTCAGTCCCTTCCACACCATGCTGGCCGCCTACTACGTGGGCCGCGAAGGCCAGACCAAGCCCGGCGTGAGCCTGAGCCCGCAGCACCTCTGGTGGCAGCACACGGCCGGTGCCGCTCAGGCGCTCGGGCTGGACGGCAGCATCGGCAACCTGCAGCCCGGCTGCGAGGCCGACTTCGTCGTGCTGGACCCGCAGGCCACTCCGCTGCTGGCACGCAAGGCGGCGACGGCGCGCAGCCTGGACGAACTGCTGTTCTCGCTGATCGTGCTGGGCGACGACCGCGTGGTGGAGCGCGTGTTCGTGAACGGCGTGCCGCGCTGAGCCGTCGAGCCACGGCACCTAAAATAGCGCCAGGAGAGCGTCTGATGACCATCAAGAGCGACAAGTGGATCCGGCGCATGGCCGAACAGCACGGCCTGATCGAGCCGTTCGAGCCGGGGCAGATCCGGTCTGTGGACGGCCGGCGCGTCATCAGCTACGGCACCTCGAGCTACGGCTACGACATCCGCTGCGCGCCCGAATTCAAGGTGTTCACCAACATCCACAGCACCGTGGTGGACCCGAAGAACTTCGACGAGAAGAGCTTCGTGGACTTCCACGACGACGTCTGCATCATCCCGCCCAACAGCTTCGCGCTGGCCCGCACGCTCGAGTACTTCCGCATCCCGCGCAACGTGCTGACGATCTGCCTGGGCAAGAGCACCTACGCGCGCTGCGGGATCATCGTCAACGTCACGCCGTTCGAGCCCGAGTGGGAAGGCTACGTCACGCTGGAGTTCTCGAACACCACGCCGCTGCCCGCCAAGATCTACGCCGGCGAGGGCTGCGCCCAGGTGCTGTTCTTCGAGAGCGACGAGGTCTGCGAGACCAGCTACAAGGACCGCGGCGGCAAGTACCAGGGCCAGAGCGGCGTCACGCTGCCGAAGGCCTGAAGCGATCCGCAACGGCGGCACGCGCCGCCGCCAGGTCCCATCCCGCCCAGCCGCAGCTCTTGAAGAGCACCGGACCCGTTCCGGCTTTCGCGCGGCCCAGCACCACGTCCTGAAGCGTCGGAAGCGCGGCGACGTCCAGCCCGGCCTGGATCAGGTCGCCCGCCTCGTGCACGGCATCGGCGGTGTCCACCACCACACGACCGCGCCGCGCGAGATCGCGGCAGAGCTCCGGTGCGAGCTCCACCATGCGTGGCGTGAAAGCGCCGACGGCCGCGATGAACGCATCGTCACGAGGCCGTGCACGCAGCACCACGCCGCTGGCGGGCGTGCACGTGACGACGAGCGGGCAGTGGGCCAGCGCGGCATCCGCATCGGTGACGACCGTCGCCTTCACACCCAAGGCCTGCGCCCGCTCGACCAGCGCCTGCGCGCTTGCCGGCGTCCTTGAAGCGATCCGCACTTCGCTGACCGGCAGCCCCTGCACGAAAGCCTCCAGATGCGCCGCGCCCTGCGCGCCGGCGCCCACGATCAGCAGCGGCCCCTCGGGCCGAGGCGCGAGCTATTGCGCCGCGAGCAAGGACACCGCGGCCGTGCGCCGCGCCGTCACGGTGGGACCGTCGAGCACCAGCACGCGCTCTCCCGTCGCCGTATCGAACACGACCACGTCGCCCTGGATCGCCGGCCGGGCAGTGCCGGCGTTGGCCGGCGTGAAGGTGATGAGCTTGGTGATCGCGATGCGCCCGTCCAGCGCCGGCATGACGAAGAGGCTGCCACCGCCGGGCAGCGGCTGCACGAGCCTCGCCGGCACCTGGACCGAAGGATCGCGCAGCAGGGCTTCGATGGCTTGCGACAGGGCGACGGGATCGAGGCTGCGGGCCGTGGCGTCGGCGTCGAGGAGCGGGTTCATGGGTGAGCCGATTTTGTCCTACAGCCGTTCGCGTGGGGCGCGGCCAGCACGACGAAGACAGCCTTCCTAGGATGGATTCCAGAACGCATCGGAGTACAGAAAATGCTGTCACGCCTCCTCGATCCCCGCGACGGAATGCCCCGGCAACCCGTGTTCTGGCTGGTGCTGGCCGCGATCGTGTCGACCCAGCTGATGGCGTTCTACCTGCTGTGCACGCACCAGGTCCGCAAGGCGGACAACCGCCGGGCCGAGGTCGAGGTGCAACGCATGGCGCAGTCGGACTGCCTGCAGTACCTGGCGCAGTCCACGATCGGCAGCTGTTCAGCTCCCTTCATCCCGGGCACCAGCCGGTCGGTGGACGCTTCCGCGCCTATCGCCGTCGTCTCTCGCTGAACCCAACCGTCCGCAGGCCGGACAGCGCCTTCGCGGTGCGAGATTTGGCCTGCGCCGGGTGTCAGCATTCCCCGTCCGTGTTGAGCTTGCGTCCGACAGCTCCAAGGCACAGTAGCCGACTGGTCCCGCTCGCCGCGCTGCCTATCGTTTCAGCAGCCACTTTCGTTTCAGCAGCCATTTTCCTTCGGGAGCGAGACATGAATTCCGCCCTTGCCGTCGATCCGGTGCTCGATGAAGCCCGCGAAGAACAGGCCACGTCGCTGGATGCCTCGGACGACTTCGAGCTGCCGGCGCACTCGTCCCACTACTGTCCGACCGAGCTCCTGGGCAGCTTCACCCTCCTGATGGCCGGCCACGGGCGCTGCGTGAGCTCATCGATGATGCTGGGCGACCGCGAGTACGCGATGTGGCAGCTGGCGCGGGCCCAGACCATGGCCGACGAGGAACTGCGCCGCGTGGCCACCCGGCTGTTCGCGTACTTCGACGACGCGCATGGCTGGGGCCAGCGCTACTAGGACTCCATCCCCTCGATCAGGAAGCGCACCCGGCGCGCCCCCTGCCATTCATCCGCTTCCAGCCGGTAGGCGATGCGGGCCTTCGCCGGCAGCGGCTCGGTGCGGCCGAACCAGATGCCGTCCACCGGCTGCCCCTGGTGGCGCAATTTGACCGACAGGTGCTTCTCGCCCACGAGGCGCTGCGACAGCACCTCCATCTCCTCGCTGAACACCGGCGGCGCGAAGCCCTGGCCCCACACCTGTTCGTGCAGCGTGTCCACCAGCTCGGGCCGGCGGTACTCGGGCGCGAGCGGGCCGTCGGTGTGCAGGCGGCGCAGCAGCGTGGCGGCATCGAGCCATTCCTGCGCGACCTGCGCGAGCGCCTGCTCGAACACGTCGAGGTGCTCTTCCGCGATGGTGCAGCCGGCCGCCATCGCATGGCCGCCGAAGCGCAGCAGCACGCCGGGATGGCGCTTGGCCACCAGGTCGAGCGCGTCGCGCAGGTGGAAGCCCGGGATCGATCGGCCCGAGCCCTTGAGCTCGTGCTCGCGCCCTTCGGCCTGGCTGGCCGCGAACACGAAGGTGGGACGATGGAAGCGATCCTTCAGGCGCGAAGCCACGATGCCGACCACGCCTTCGTGGAAGTCCGGATCGAACACGCACAGTGCCGCGGGCGGCTCCTCGCCTTCCTCGAACAGCATCTCGGCGATCTCCAGCGCCTGCTCTCGCATCTCGCCTTCGACGACCTTGCGCTCGCGGTTGATGGCGTCCAGCGAAGCGGCCAGCTCGGCGCCGCGCGCGGCATCGTCGGTGAGCAGGCATTCGATGCCCAGGCGCATGTCGGCCAGCCGGCCGGCCGCGTTGATGCGCGGGCCGAGCGCGAAGCCGAAGTCGAAGGTGGTGGCGGCCGGATGCTTGCGGCCGGATGCGGTGAAGAGCGCCGCCAGTCCGCAGGGCAGGGCGCCGGCGCGGATCCGCTTGAGGCCTTGCGCGACCAGGCGGCGGTTGTTCGCATCGAGCTTGACCACGTCGGCGACCGTGCCGAGCGCCACCAGCGGCAGCAGCGCATCCAGCTTGGGCTGCGACGCGGCATCGAACGCCCCGCGCGAGCGCAGCTCCGCGCGCAGCGCGAGCAGCACGTAGAACATCACGCCCACGCCCGCGATCGACTTGCTTTCGAAATCGCAGCCGGGCTGGTTCGGATTCACGAGGGCGGCGGCCGCCGGCAGCTCCGGGCCGGGCAGGTGGTGGTCGGTCACCAGCACCTGCAGGCCGAGCGCGTTGGCGGCGGCCACGCCATCGACGCTGGCGATGCCGTTGTCCACGGTGATCAAAACGTCGGCGCCGCTTTCCTTCACGCGCTTGGCGATGACCGGCGTAAGGCCGTAGCCGTCGGCGACGCGGTCGGGCACCAGGTAGTCGACGTGGCGCGCGCCCAGCAGGCGCAGGCCGCGCACGCCCACCGCGCAAGCGGTCGCGCCGTCGCAGTCGTAGTCGGCCACGATGCACAGGCGCTTGTCGGCGGCGATGGCGTCGGCCAGCAGCACCGCGGCTTCCTGCGCGCCCTTCAAGCCCGAGGGCGGCAGCAGCTTGACCAGGCCGTCGTCCAGCTCCTCGCGCGCCACCACGCCGCGGGCGGCGTAGAGGCGGGCGAGCAGGGGGTGGATGCCCGCCTGTTCCAGCGCCCAGGCGGCGCGCGGCGGGATGTCGCGGGGAATGATCTTCATAGGTCGGCCAGCAGGTCGATCGCCCGCCGGCGTGAGAAAACGGAGGCGAGCCGCCGGCGCCACGCCCCGGCGCCGCTGCGCCAGGTGCGCGCGCGGCGCTCGCCGCACAGGGTGATGGACACCGGCCGGCCTTGTTCCAGCGCCTGCTCCAGGCGCGCGCCTTCGCGCGCATCGAGCTGCTGCCAGGCCGAGGCCCAGGCGCGCCAGTCGCCCAGCAGGGCGGCGTCGCGCAGCGAATTCGCCAGGCGCAGGCCGGCGGGCGCCTGCGCGGGCGTTCCAGGCGGCAGGGCGCCGTTGCCGCTCACCCAGAACGAGTTGACCGGCAGCAGGCCGCCGCGGGTGCGCTCCTCGTTCACGGGGTGCGTGTACAGCAGCATCTGCATCTCCTGCTGCAGGCGGCGCAGCGGCTTGCCGGCATCGCCGCGCGGCATCCACGGATCGATGACGCGGCCCACCACGCGGTCCAGCGAGGCGCAGGGCAGTCGTCCGAACAGCTCGCCCTCGGCCAGCCAGCGCGTGGGCGCCTCGTACGACAGGCGCATGCCGTCCTGTTCGAAATAGGGCTGCATCGCGGCCAGCAGCGCCTGCGAGTCTTCGGCATCCAGCTGCAGCTGCTGCGGATGCAGCATGAAGATGTGGTCGGTGCCCACGCGCCAGTGGCAGGGCGTCACCCAGGCGAAGGCGGCGCCGTCGGGGTCGCGGCCGGCGCCGCGGAGTTCCCAGGCGGCGAAGGGCAGCAGGCCGTCCGGCGCGGGCACGCCGCATTCGCGCGCCAGCACCCGCTCGTGCGGCATGGAGAAGTCGTGCTCGTCGCCGGCGACCTCCTGCGGCGCCAGCCGCG
>Ga0247821_10001350_pt1 | contig 13647 bp, 12 predicted proteins | sample 13C_Glycerol_Day_FD_192481 | JGI IMG/M metagenome (GOLD analysis project Ga0247821, IMG submission 192481) | Soil microbial communities from agricultural site in Penn Yan, New York, United States - 13C_Glycerol_Day14 | ecosystem: Environmental > Terrestrial > Soil > Agricultural land | place... | reverse complement strand
CTCGAACGCCACCTTCCTGGTCCTGGCCACGGCGGCTTGCATCGCAGCCGTCGTGTTCGTCTTCAGGCCGCTCAACCGTCTTTCGGCGGAGGTTGCACAACGCTCCCCTGGTGAGTTGCAAGCGCTCGATGACACAGATCTGCCGGGTGACGTCCGGCCGCTGGTCGCCGCGATCAACCAGCACATGGAGCGCACGCACGCGCTCGGAGCGCAGCAGCGCATGTTCCTGGACGATGCCTCGCATCAACTGCGCACCCATCTCACGACACTGAGAATGCAGGTGGACTTCGCCCTGCGCGAGAAGGACCCGAGCGAGGTCCAGGGCGCGTTGGCGGCGCTGGCGGGTGAGCTGCAGCGTGCGTCGCGCAGCACCAACCAGCTCCTGAGCCTCGCGCGCAGCGAGTCGGCCGACTTGCAACCCACGTGCTTCGAGGCGAGCGAGCTGCTGCAGGACGTTGCACGCCAGTTCCTGCCGGCCGCGCGCGCGAAAGGACTGGATCTCGGCGTCGAAGCCGACACGCTGCAGGCGTGGGGTGATGCCGCACTGTTGCGGGAAGCGCTCGTCAACCTCGTCGCGAACGCGATTGCATACGTACCCGGCGGCAGCGTCACATTACGCGCCGCCTGCGACCGCCTGGGCTGTAGCCTTTCCGTCGAGGACTCGGGCCCCGGCCTGCCGCGTGAGTTGCAGGCGCGCGCCGGCACGCGCTTCGCACGCGGCGATGGGGGACGCGGCACAGGCTCGGGGCTCGGCCTGGCGATCGCCGCAGCCATTGCGGCCCGGCACGGGGGTCGATTGCGCCTCGAGGCCGGTCCCAACGGGCACGGCTTGCACGCGGCCCTGTGGTGGCCTCGTGCCTCGTTTCTCCTGGAGAACTGAAATGCGGCTGATTGCCTGCCTTCTCGCCCTTGCCGTCATGCATGCGGGCCCTGCGGCATCTGCCTCGCGCGCGGAATGCATTGCTCCCGCGAAAGCCGGAGGGGGCTTCGATCTCACCTGCCAGTTGCTGCGCGACATGCTTCGCCTGCCAACCTCCGGAACCTACTCGGACGTGGACATCCGCTACCTTCCCGGCGGTATCGGCGCCGTCGTGTACGACCGCGCCGTCAAGCAGCGCTGGAGCGATCCTCGACAGGTTGTCGCGTTCTCGACCGGCTCCCTCGTCAACCTTGCGCAGGGCAAGTTCGGCGGACACTCGCCGGACGAAGTGCGCTGGCTCGCCACCCTGGGCACCGAGTACGGCGTGGTGGCAGTTCGCAGGAACTCGCAGATCGACTCCCTGGCGACCCTTCGCATGCGCCTGCGCGCCGATCCGTCCGGGCTGCTGTTCGGTGCGGGCGGCGCCGTTGGGAGCCAGGACTGGATCAAGGCGGCGCTGCTGGTGAAGGCGGCGGGCAAGGACCATCGTTCGATGCGCTTCGTGTCCTTCGAGGGTGGCGGGCAGGCGATCGCTGCATTGCGGGGCGGGCACGTCGATGTGTTCTGCGGCGATGCCGCCGAAGCCACCGAGGCGTTCCTGGCGGGGGATCTGAAGCTTGTTGCCGTGCTCGCGCCGCATCGGCTCGCCGGCCCGCTTGCCCAGATCCCCACCGCGCGCGAGCAGGGCGTGGAACTCGTCTGGCCGACCATTCGCGGCCTGTACATGGGGCCGGATGTTCCCATCCGCGACTATGAGGATTGGTCGCGGACACTGCGCCGCATCATGGCCTCGCCTGAATTCGCCCGTGCCGCACGCGCCCGAGGCCTCGAACCGCTGGCGATGACCGGCCCCGAGGTGCACCAGTACGTCCGCGCGGAGGTGGAGCGCATGCGGGAGCTTGCCCGGTCGCTCCACCTGCAGGTGCGCTGAGGCGCACACCGCTGACCTGGGTTCAGTCGCCGGCACACTCGAGCTGGCCGGCTCGGGGGTTCTCGCCCTGCTTGCCAGGGCCTGGGCCCGCGGCGGGAAGGCCGTACAGCGCCTTCGCCTCGTTATTCGCGACGCCATGCACCCCGCTGGCATTGAAGGTCCACGCATCCCAGTAGTTCACCGGCGGAATCTGCGGCACGTTGACCGACTTCAGGAAATCGCGCAGCAGCGGTTGCTCGTTCGTGTCGTAGGGGAAGTGCAGCCCGTATTCCAGCTTGAACTCCGACACCGAGTTCGCCCTCACGCCCAGATGGTGCGGCATGAACGCCTTGACGTTGAATGCGGGCACGACGAGGCGCGCCTGCGTGACGACGCGAGACTCCGGACCGCCCTGCCACAGGTCCAACGAGGTGGCACCTGCAGCCGCCATCGCTGCCTTCAGGTTGTCCATGGGCGAGCCGTAGGTCACTCCGTCCGCGACGCGGGGCGTGGTCAGGTCCTTGCCGCCGGCGCCGCTGTCGGACACGTAGAGCTGCAGGGGCGCCTGCCGCCCGGCGGTCTGTGCCGTGATCAGGAACCCGAATGTTTCGGGCCCGTTGGTCCCGTTACCGAAGGCGGTGCAGCCCGAGACGCTGTGCACCCAGCGCACCGCGCGCACCGTGACGAAGTCGCTGACCCGGATCGTCTCCCCGCCTTTGAGCGTGGTGCACTTGGCGGCGGGAACCCCGTATTTCGCCACCGCGGCGCAAACCGCAGCGGGCGCATAGACCTGCTTGCCGGTCTGCCTGGCCCATTCGGGAACCTGCACGGCGTGGTCGCCATGCTCATGACCGACGAGAATCACGTCGATGTCTCCCGTGGTGCTCAGGGCCTTCAGCGCCTTCGTGACGGAGGGTACGTTCGGCGTTGGCGTCGCAGAGAAATCGGAGATGGTCTCGCCATCGAGCAGGATGCCTGCGTCGCCGATCTGATAGTGCCAGTTCGTGATGCCGAACCACGTCATGCGCACTTCCTGGGGCGCGGCGACATCCCTGTCCCCTCCTCCACAAGCAGCGATCACTGCCGCGAGGGTGGCGCCGGCGAGCGCGACCACGATCGATTTCCTGAGTCTCACTGTGTCTCCTTGTTCCGGCGAGATTGCCGGGGCTCGGAGCAAGACTAAGAACCGCCTCCTTTCAACTCGCTTGCAGCAGCGCTACCCACCGCACTGGTACGGAAAAGAAAGCTCGTTGAAAGCCGGGCGCGGCAATCATCCCTGTGCGGGCGAGCTGTTTGCCTCGAGACCAGACCAGGAGAATTCGATGACTGCCAGATTGCTCGTCGCCTTTGCGGCATGTGTACTTGCCGGGGCTGCTGCTGGCCATGGAGTTCCCAAGTCGAAGCACGGGGGATGGGTGGACACCGGCGCGGAGACTTCGTTCGAGCTCGTGCGCTCCGGGCGCGAGGTGACCGTGTACATCGAAGATCCTCCTCGGCAGCGAAAGGGGCAAGCCGCTGGCCCGGCTCACGCCCGCCGGTGCCAACACTTTGCAGGGCCCGGCGATCGCCGCCAGGCGCGGTGACCGCCTGTTCGTGCGCGTGACCTTCGGCAACGGAAGCACCGAGGTGGGCGAGATCGCCGTGCCTTGAGGCCGGGCGCGTGGACCGGCCGCCGGCCCGGAGGCGGAGTGAAGTGGCGGAAGCGGCGCTGCGCTTCGATGACGCCGCGCAACGACACGAATTTCCTGAACCGTTCCAAGTCGGGCGGCAACTCATGTCCGGGGCGGGCCCTGCAACCCGCGACTCATCTGCCACCTCAACCTGTGAACACGACCATGAACTTCAAATCCCACTCCACCCGCCTCGCTTCGCCAGCGTTTGCGGCTTTCGCCCTGGCGCTACTGTCGTTTGCCGGGCCCGCGGCGGCTGCGCTCAAATGCACCCATTACACGATCACATCCTGCACGCCCAACAAGAACGGTGGACAAACCTGTGTCGTGACCGGCGGGTATGACGTTTGTGTCGCAGTGCCGGATTCCGGGCCAGTGAAGGCGCCCAGTGCAGCAGGCGCGGTATCGGGCACCTTGCCGGGCACGACTCAAACGTTCCAGTTCAAGAGCCTCCTGAGCACGCGCTGAGTTGCGCCGGGCTCCCCAGGAGGCGGGCCCGGACGCGATGAATACGTTTGCATGCTAAAAGCATTTTCAAAGCATGCAAGCTCGGGTTTCCCCGGGCGTCCGGGGTAGTGCGCCGGCGCGGGAGCGGGACTACATTGCATGCTGCTTTCACAGGAGCACGCCATGAAAATTCGACAGCTTGCCACCGGTCTCGCCTGCATGGGCGCCACGCTGACGTTGCTGCCCGCGTTCGCGGCAGACCCCATCCTCATCGGCGCCAGCATCACGCAATCGCCACCCGGATCGGTCGTGCAGGGCACGCAGGTCAAGGACGGGATGGAGATCCTCAAGGACATGGTCAATGCCAAGGGCGGCGTTCTCGGCCGCGAGATCAAGGTCGTGTACGAGGACAACCAGGGCATCCCGGAGAAGGGCCGCGCGGCCACCGAGAAATTGATTTCGAAAGACAAGGTCGTCGCCCTCGCAGGCGGTCACCAGAGCTCGGTGTGCCTGGCGGAGATCGAAGTCGCGCACCGCTACAAGGTGCCCTACGTCAACACGAACTGCTGGTCCGACGACGTGCGCAAGCGCGGGTACCCGGAGGTTTTCAACACCTCGCCGTACAACACGCTCGTGTCCTCGTCGATGGCGACCACACTCGCGACGATGGGCGTGAAGCGCGTGGTCGCCTTCGCGGAGAACACGGACTACGGCATCGGCCAGGCCAAGCTCACCGGCGAGCTCCTGAAGCAGAAGGCGCCGAACATCGAGTACAAGTACGAGACCCTCGACCGCGCCAGCAAGGACTTCACCGCCGCGATCCTCCCCCTGCGCGCGAACCCGCCGGATGTGATCGTCATGTCGATGCTGCCGCCGGCGGCCTACATCGTCATGAACCAGGTGTATGAACAGGGGCTCGCCCCGAGTGCGAAAACCATCCTGTACGACGGCGGCGGGCTCGCCGATTACCCCGACTTCTGGCAGAACGTGAAGGAAGGCGGCAAGTACCTGCTCTCCTTCGCGCTCTACCACCCCGCCATGCCGCAGACCCAGCTCGCGAAGGACGTGGCCGCCGAATACAAGAAGCGCACCGGCAACGACGTCAACCGCCTCGTGCTGCAGGCCGCCGACTCGCTTCACCTGGTGGTCGAAGGCATCCGGCAGGCCAAGAGCGCCGAACCCGAGAAGGTCGCCACCGCGATGCGCACGATGAAGTTCGACAGCCTGCGCGGCGTTTCGAACTTCTCCACGCAGGCGGGCTACGGCTACCAGCAGTGGCTTGACATTCCGTTCGTCAACTACGAACTGACGGCCGAGAAGCAGCCGGTCGGGCAAACCGTGCTGATCCAGGCGCCGGGACAGAAGTTCGACCCCGCGAAGATCGTCCGTCCGAAGTGATCGCCCCGAGGTGCTGCGTCTCTCCCTCGACCTGCTCGCCAATGGGCTGATCTACGGCTGCTTCTACGCGCTGATGGCCGTGGGTCTCGCGATGATCTTCGGCGTGCTGAAGATCGTGAACTTCGCCCATGGCGAGTTCTTCATGATCGGCGCGTACACCTATGTTCTGGTCGCCCTGAACCTCTCCGTGTCCCCGTGGCTCGCGCTGCCTTGCGCGGCCCTTGCAGGCGCGGCGCTCGGCTGGATCGTGGAGCGGCTGCTCATGCGGCCCCTGTACGCCGGCTATGCGAGCTGGGGGTTCATGAAAGACGAGTACGCGGTGGTCGTCACGTTCGGCCTGTCGCTGCTGCTGGTGAACCTGGTGGACAAGGCGGTGGGCCCCTACTCGTACAAGGGCCCGTCGCTGATCGAGGCCAGCCGTTTCGCGCTCGGCCCCGTCATGCTCACCGGGCAGAAGGCCATCGCGACCGTCGTGGCGGTGCTCATCATGATCGCGCTTGCCTTGTTCCTGAAGAAATCGGTGTGGGGCAAGCAGATCCAGGCGGTCGCGCAGAACCGGCTGGGTGCGTCCCTCGCCGGCATCGATGCCACGCGCACAACGAGCCTCATCTTCGCGGTCTCCGGCATGCTGGCTGCGCTCTCGGGCGCCTTGCTCGCGCCACTCATCAATCCGTCGCCGGACGTCGGTTCCTTCCCCGCCATCAAGTCCTACGTGATCGTCGTGCTCGGCGGCATGGGCTCGGTCTGGGGCGCCATGATCGCCGCCCTGATCGTCGGCGTGAGCGAGGCGTTCTTCTCCGTCTACGGTTCCTACGACTACCGCGACGCGTTCGGCCTGGCCATCCTGGTGCTCGTGCTGCTGCTGCGCCCGCAGGGCCTGCTCGGACAGAAGGGCCGGGACGTATGAAGGCTGTCCCCGCCCTGTGGCGTGATCGCCTGGCTTTCGACGCCCGCGCGGCCGCCCTGCTCTGCGCGGGATTGGCCGCGCTTCCGCTCGTGGTCACCGGGCCGTACGCGCAAGGCATCGTCCTCGTGAGCATGTATTTCGCGATCCTTTCCCTGGCCTGGAACGCGCTCGCCGGCTACACCGGCCAGTTCTCGCTCGCTCCGGCTGCGTTCGCCATGCTGGGCGGCTACACCACCGCACTGCTCGACTTCTACTGGCACGTGCCGCTCGCGTTATCGATTCCCGCCGCGATCGTGAGCACGGCGCTCCTCGGGCTGGTGCTGGGCAAGCTCGTGCTGAACCTGAGTGGCCCCTACCTGTCGCTCACCACCCTCGCCTTCGCCGAGATCGCGCGGGTGGTGGTCGGCAACTCGCACGAATTCACCCGTGGCGACCAGGGCATGCATGTGGCCACGCTCACCGAGAACCGGCTGGCCTACTACTACATCTTCCTGGCGGCACTGGTGCTGGTCCTCGGCGTGCTGTACGTCATGTTGCGAGGCCGGCTGGGCCGCTTCATGACCGCCGTGCGCGACGACGCCATCGGCGCGGAGAGCCGGGGCATCGACGTGGTTCGCGTGAAGATGATCGTCTTCTGCACGTCGTGCGGCATCTGCGGCCTGGCCGGCTCGCTGTACGGCACGTTTAGCCAGCTGGTGAGCCCCGAACTTGGGCTGCTCCAGCAGACGGGCCTCGTGCTGGCCATGGTGGTGATCGGCGGAATGGGTTCGCTGACCGGGTCGGTGGTGGGCGCGTTGCTGGTCTACCTGGGCTCGGAGTGGCTGCGCGGGCTGGGCAACGTGCAGGTGATCGTGTTCGCACTGCTGGTCATCCTGTTCGCGCGCTGGGTGCCGGGCGGCCTCTGGGGCGCGCTCGTGGCACGGATGGGACGTACCCGCCCATGAATTTGCTGCTCGTCGAGGAGTTGTCCAAACGTTTCGGCGGCGTGGCCGCCGTCCATCGCGTGAGCTTCGAGGTGCGTGAGGGCGAGATCCTCGGGCTGATCGGCCCGAACGGGTCCGGCAAGACCACCGTCCTCAACATGCTGTCCGGCTTCCTGCCGCCGGACTCCGGCCGCGTCGAGACCGGCGGGCGCGACGTGACACGCATGCCGCCCGCGGAACTCGCGCGGGCGGGCATCCTGCGGATGTTCCAGATGACGCGCGTCTTCGCGCGCACAAGCGCCTTCGACAACCTGCTCACGGCGGGCATGGCCCGCGGGCTGAGCGAAGCAGAATCGACGCGCCGCGCCCGCTCGCTCGTCGAAGAGCTCACGCTGGGCCCCGTGCAGCACCTGGATGCCGGACAGCTGTCGGGCGGCCAACGCAAGCTCCTCGAGTTCGGCATGTGCTTCATCGAGGCGCCGCGCGTCGCGATGCTCGACGAGCCGTTCGCGGCCGTCCACCCCGTCATGCGCGACGTCATGGCGAAATTCATCCGCGCCCGGCATGCGCAGGGGGCGACGTTCCTGCTGGTCAGCCACGACATGCCCATCGTGGTGGACCTGTGCCAACGCGCCGTCTGCATGAATGCGGGCCGCGTGATCGCGACCGGCGGCGTGCACGACGTGCTGCGCAACCACGAGGTCATCGAGGCTTACCTCGGCGAGTCGCATGAGGGCGACGAACCGCCGTCGCTGGAGGTGCCCGCATGAGCGCCGGCGCGCCGTTGCTCGAAATGCGCTCCGTCACGGCGGGCTATGCGCAGGACATCGACGTGCTTCGCGACGTGTCGCTGCGCGTGCACGCCGGGCAGATCACCGGGTTGGTCGGGTTGAACGGCGCGGGCAAGTCCACGCTCGTCAAGACCCTTTGCGGATTCCTCGCGCCGAAGGCAGGAAGCGTCACGTTCGAGTCCGCCGACATCTCGGGCATCGCGCCGCACAAGCTGATCGACCTCGGCATCTGCTGCATTCCGCAGGAATCGAGCCTGTTCCCGCACCTGTCCGTCGAAGACAACCTGACGCTGCCGCTTCTTGGACGCCGGTCGCGTTTCGCCGGCGTGCTTCGCGAACGCATGAAGGAAGTGTTCGAGCAGTTTCCCGCCCTGCACGAGAAACGTTCGGACGCCGCGGGCAGCCTCTCCGGCGGCCAGCAGAAGCAGCTCGAATTCGGCAAGGCCTGGCTGCAGCAGCCCAAACTCTGCCTGATCGACGAGCCGAGCATCGGGTTGTCACCGCGCGTGTCGGAAGAGATCTTCACGTGGATCGCCAGGTTCGCGGCGGCCGGCATGGGCATCCTGCTCATCGACCACAACGTCCGGCGCGTGGTGCGGATGTCCGACAGGGTCTGCGTGCTGAGCCTCGGGCGGATCACCGCGGAAGGCGCGGCGGCCGACTTCCAGGGGGACTTGCACCAGCAGGTGCAGCAGTGGCTGGGGTTGCACTTCTGACGCGCGTCAGCGACGCTTGGGGCTCAAGGGGGAGCGAATGGATCTGATGACAGGATTCCCGCCGGAACCGGACCAGCGGGTCACGCTATCGAACTGGCGCAAGCCCCCGTTCAACCGATGGGCCTTCAACCACGTCAGCGAACTCGTTCCATCCGCGTTCGTTCGATCGGCGGCGCACGCAAACCCTCTACAAGCGGATCACCGCGGCCTGAGCGGCTTCCGGCTGTCCCATGCGGGTCGCAGCTTCGGGCTGCACGAGTGGCTGGAAGGCACTTTCACGGATTCCATGGTCGTCATGAAGGATGGGAAAGTCGCCTTCGAAACATATGCTGCGGGCCAAAGCCCCGTCGTCCCGCACATCTGGATGTCGGTGTCGAAGTCGATCCTGGGATTGGTCGCGGGTGTCGTGGCGGCGCGTGGCCAGCTGGACGTCGAGGCGCCCCTCACGGAAGTGATTTCCGAACTCGAGGGAACCGCGTTCGATGGGGCCACCGTGCAGGACGCGCTGGACATGCGCGTCGGCATCCGGTTCGACGAAGACTACCTGGCCACCGCCGGCGCGATCATCGAGTACAGGAAATCCCATCTGTGGGATCCGGTCCCCGTCGGCGAGTCGCCCACGGACATGCGGAGCTTCTTGCTGACCCTGGCCGAGCGCGATGGGGAACACGGGGGCCGCTTCCACTACGTCTCGCCGAACACGGACCTCCTGGGCTGGGTCCTGGAGAGGGCGACCGGAACCCGGTATGCAGACCTGGTGGGCGAGACGCTCTGGCAGCCCGTGCAGGCGGAGCGCGATGCCTACATCACAGTCGATCGTCTCGGTGCGCCGCGCTGCGCGGGAGGCTTCTGCGCCACGCCTCGCGACATCGCCCGCATCGGCCGCCTGTTCGTCACCGGGGGCCGCCATGGCGGCGTCCAGGTCGTCCCCGAAGGCTGGATCCGCGACATCGTCGACTTCGACGGCGCCGATGCCTGGAACAAGGGCGACTTCTTCGATTTCTTCGGCAGCGCAAAGATGCACTACCGAAGCCAGTGGTATGTCCTGCACGGTGAGCAGCCCATAATCCAGGGATTCGGGGTCTTCGGCCAACACCTGTTCATCGATCCGACCGCCGACCTCGTGATTGCGAAATGCTCGTCGCAGCCGCTCCCGATGGACCCCTCGTTCATGTCGCTGACGCTGGCCGGCGTCGAGAAGCTTCGGGCGATGTTCAGGTGAAGCAGGGGTGGTGCAGGGGCGGCGTAGGTGCGCCGTATGAATGCAGACCAGATGAAGGTCGTTGAGCCACGATCGCTCACTTGATCAACCCCTTGAGCACCTCGCCCAGACCGCCTTTGCCCAGCGCGCCCTTGTCCAGGCCGCTCTTGCCCAGCGCCTTCTCCGCCTGCTGCCCGAGTTGCTTTTGCACCTGTTGCTTCGCCAGTTCCGCGGCCAGGGCGCCGAACTCGAGGCGATAGGTCGGGTCGTCGATCGGCCCAGTGAGGCGCACGGGTACCGTCAGCCCGTTCAGTTCGGCCAGCTCTTTGCCCCCTTCTCCCTTGGCGCTGGCGACGACGGTCACCTTGGCCAGGTAGTCGAGCTGTTCGCGCGCCAGGTCGACGGTGCCGGCGCCGGTCATCCGCAGGAAGGGCGACTTCAGGGCCAGGTCGTCGTTGCGCGCCACGCCGTTGGTGATCTTGAACGACGCGGCCAACTCGGAAAAATCCGTCTTCTCGGCCTTGTTGGCGGCGACCGTCGCGTCCTGCTTGCCGCCCGGGATCATCGATTTGTACTGCCGCAGGGTCTTGGCGAGATTGATGCCCTTCAGCGCGCCGTCACGCACGTTCAGGCTGGCCGATCCGCCGAGCGACTGGCGCACCGCCGCGGCCGAGTGGCCCGCGGCGCTCACGTCCAGCACGATATGGCCCCGGCCTTCGAGGACGTCCTTGTGCGCATAGTCCTTGATCAGCGGACCGATGGCGACATTGGCGAGGTTTTGCTTCAGCGCGATGCGATTGCCGTCGGCCTGCGCCATCAGCGATCCGGCAAGACGGCCGCCGTAAAGGTCTGCCGTGAGCGGGTTCAGGTCGAGACGGCCGTTCGCCGCTTGCAGGTTTGCCGTCACGTTATTGAACTTGAGATTGCGCGCCTGCAGGAAGCCGACCCGCATCGCGGCCTTGAGGTTGATGCCGCGCAGGAAGGAGAAATCGATCGCCGCGGGTTCGCCAGCGGGCTTCGCCGATGCGGGCCCGGTTGACGCGGCCTTCGCCGGTGCGGGCGCTGCATTGGCCGCGGCCGTTTGCGGCAGATAGCGGTCTGCATCGAGCCGATCGATCGCGACGTCCAAAGACGCCGCCAACGGAGCAAACTTGTCGACCTGGAACTTGCCCTGCACCGCGCTGTCGTCGACGCGCGTCGCCCATTGGCCTGCTGCCTGCGACCTGCCCCAGTCGAGCCGCACGGCTGCATCGAGCGGCAGCTTGAGCTGCTTCATGGGCAACTGCGGATGCGCAAGCTGCAGCTCCCCGATGAGCTTGGGCAGAACGAGCAGGCGGGCTTTGAGGTCGGCATCCAGCGCGCCGCTGATCGCTGCGTTGGCGGCGAGCGGGCCTTGCTTGAGCGTCCACTGTGCATCGAGCTTGCCGACCTTCCACCGCTCGGCACCTCCTTCCAGCGCCGCGAGCTTGAGCTTGGCGTGCAGCTGGCGTTGCGTGCCGCCGAGGCTCATGCTCGCGGTGGCGTCCTGGCCCAGCGCGCGATCGTCCGCCTGCGCCAGAGCCGGCACGTCGATCTGCGCCTCGAACGCCTCTTGCCCGAGCTGCCCCTTGATCTTCAACGCGAGACCAGTGACCTGGATGTTGCCGCTGCCCGCGCCACCGCCACCGCTGGCGCTATCCACACCACCCCCTCCCGCCTGCTTCGCGTGAATGGTGCCGTCCAGTTGCGTGACGCCGAACGCCTCACCCTTGACCCCGATGTCGATGTCTTCCACCGCGAACTGCTTGCTTGCCAGCGCGTAGCGATATGTGCCCCGCGCGGTTCCGGCAAGCGTGAGCTTGGGCTGCTCGCCCTGGGCTACGAACGCGAGCTTGAATGGGCCGCTCGCTGAATGCGACAGCCGTCCCGTTTCGATCGAAAGATCGCTCACCCGATATTCGTGGCCGGCCTTCGCGTCCTGGTAAAGAATGGACGAGCGCGTGATGGCGACGCCGGCCACGTCGAAGGTGAGGGGCGTTCCCTGTGCCGCTGGTGCCGACGCGGGCTCCGTCCGGGTGGTCAGCAGGTCGTCGAAGTTGAACGTGCCGTTCTTGTCGCGAACCACACGCGCGCTCAGACCGTCCAGTTCGATGCGGTCCACCACCAACTGCCGCGAGAGCAGCGGCATCACGCGCACGGAGACGTGGGCCTTGCCCACCTTGGCGAACTGCTGCGTCGAATCGCGCTCGCTCAAGGTCACCTGTCCCAGCCGAAGGCCCAGGGACGGGAAGAACGACAGGGACGGAACGCCCTCGATCGCCAGTGCCCGGTGGCTGCGCTCGTAGACCTGCTGCGACAGCTTTTGCTTGGCCCATTCCGGATCGAAGCGCCATGCCAGCACGGCGAGCGCCGCACCCGCCAGCACCACCAGCGCAAGCAGTGCGAGGCCGATGAACCTGAATGCTTTCATCATCTCTCCACGAGCGGGGTCGATGCGCTGATTCTCGGCTGAAAGCATGTTCGAAGCTGTCTCGAAATGCGCGGCGCTCGAGGCCGGTGGTGCACTCGCTTTCGCATTCGCATTCGCATCGAAGATGCTGCCGCTCAGCTACGGCAAGGGCCGCGAAGACGAGCTTCGTCGCAGTGCGCCGCCGATGTCATGCCGGGCCTGACCCGGCCTCGTTGGCGGTTGAGATCCCGCCGTGCGCATCACCGCCAACGACCCCGGGTCAAGCCCGGGGTGACAGCCGGAATGCGAAGCGAGATGGATCAGGATGGCCTAAGCCTGCTGCCCGAGTTCCTGGGCAAGCCCGATGAGAATTCCTTCGGGTCCCCGGATGTAGCAGAGCCGGTACGCGTCCTTGTACTGGACCACTTCGCCGACGAGCTCCGCGCCGCGCGGGCGGAGCCGGGCCAGGGTGTCGTCGATGTCCTCCACGGTGAACATGACACGCAGGTAACCCAGGGCGTTCACCGGGGCGCTGCGGTGATCGGCGGCCACCGCGGGCGCGAGGAACCGCGACAGCTCGAGCCTGCCGTGACCGTCCGGCGTACGCATCATGGCGATCTCGACGCGCATGTTGCGCAATCCAGTGACACCATCTGCCCAGTCTCCTTCGATCGGGGCGCGCCCCTCGAGGGCCAGACCCAGGTCGGTGAAGAACGCGATCGCAGCGTCGAGGTCTTCGACCACGATGCCAATGTTGTCCATGCGTTTGACCGTCATGAGGTCTCCTTGAGGTTGAACTTCGCGGCACGGCTGCTCCTCGAGCCCAAAGCAGCCGCCATCATCATCATCACGGCAATCTGAAGGCAGTGACTACCGACAGGACAGTCAGGCCCGGCAGGCATGCCCGAAAAGAAGTATGATGACCATCATGCGAACGCAAAAGCACAGCCCCCGAACGGCTGCCAAGGAAGCCTCCCATGAACGCATCGTGTCCGTCGCCGCGCGGGCAATCCGCCGCAGCGGCTACGACGGCACCGGGGTCGCCGACATCATGAAGCAGGCCGGCCTGACCCACGGCGCTTTCTATGCGCACTTCCCCTCACGCGAGGCCATGCTCGCGGAAGCGGCGAACCGCGCGTGTGCCGAGTCTGCCGCGACGGTTGCGAAGGTTGTGGCCACCGTCCCGCCCGAGCAGGCGCTGGCATCCTTGCTTGGCGCCTACCTGTCGCGGGAGCACCTCGAGAATGTCGAATCGGGGTGTCCATTGGCCGCGCTGGGCTCCGAAACCTCGCGCCAGGCACCGGAAGTACGTCGAGCGACCACTCAGCACCTCAAGG
>Ga0247821_10001349_pt1 | contig 13655 bp, 11 predicted proteins | sample 13C_Glycerol_Day_FD_192481 | JGI IMG/M metagenome (GOLD analysis project Ga0247821, IMG submission 192481) | Soil microbial communities from agricultural site in Penn Yan, New York, United States - 13C_Glycerol_Day14 | ecosystem: Environmental > Terrestrial > Soil > Agricultural land | place... | reverse complement strand
GGACCGGACCCCGCTCAGAGGCCCGACGGTGGGCCGGACCCCGGTCGGGGTCCGGCCAGGCGCCGCGCCCGAGGGGCGGCCCGGAGGGCGGCCTCATCGGGTGAGCAGGCGTTCGATCCACTCCTTCGCCTCGGTGAGCCGAGTGCGGAGGTCCGCGGCGATGTCGCACCTCTTCAGGGTCAGCCCGACCTTCTTGCTCACCCTCCACCGCCATGGCCACAGCGGGCGGGCGTGCTCCTCGGAGAGGGCGGCGACGTACTTCTCGATCAGGCCGTCGATCTCGCCCAGCGGGCTGTCGGGCCAGCGCCTGGCGTCGTCCCGGAGCTGACCGCGCAGCGTGGTGAGGGTGGCGAAGTCGGCCTTGCGCACGGTGTCCTTCGCCTCGAGGGTCTCCATCTCGGCCTCGACCGCGCCGAGCCGGTCGTGGAAGGGCTGGAGCTGGGCGGCCGTCTTGTCGAAGGCCCGCTTGCGCCATCCCACGAAGGCGATCACCAGGGACACCGCGACGGCGACGGCCGCCACGACGGCGGCCCAGGTCCACCCGCCGAACAGCGCGCCGTCACCGCCCGCGGTGTGGCCGGCCCGCGCCGCCTCCATGCAGGTCTCGATCACCTTCCGGGCCGTCGGAGAAACAGAACAAGACATGGGATGTCGTCCTCATGGAGATGGGCCGTGCCGGCGGAGTGCCACGCTGAAGGGCCGGTGTCGCAATGCAGCCTCCACCGAAGGGAAAAGCGTCGGCAAATGAACGCGTTGAGCCATTCCCGAAGCCTCGTTGAACCCGGGAAAGAGCGGATACCGTCGTCCACCAGCAACGTCAACCCCGATAGCGCGTCCTCTCGTTGACACCACGTCATTTCTCTTTGAGATCCTTTGACGGGCGAGTGACGGCACTCCTACGCTACGGCGGGAATGAGGAGGTACCAGGGGTGCCCGCTTATCTGCACTGGGGCAAGGTGCTCGGAATCTACGACGACGAGGCGCCCGCGACCCTGCCGAGTCAACTCGATCTTCTGCGCGCCCTGCAGGATCTCGACACACCTGATGTCGCTCTCGTGTACCGGCTCAGGACTTCACCGGAAGGCGGTCCGAACGCGGAACCGAGCGCCCTTTTCGATCTGCGCTGCCTTTCCCGCGACAGGGAAACGATCTCCGCGGCCGAGGCGCGCACTCTCGATGATCTCAGCGCGGTGGCGCTGCTTCCCGCGTACAACATTCTCGGGGCCAGCGAACTGCGGGTCGGCTACAAGTACCGGACGCGTATCGTCCCGTCCGCCCGGCGCGGGGACGAGCTGCCCATCAAACGGGACTGGGCGGAACTCGTGGACCTCTTCCGCCGCCGTGAGGACGACGTGGCCCTTGACATCACCTGCACGCTGACCGACGTGCGGATGGGAAAACACCGGGCGTCCCTGAGGTCGGGTCACATCACGAGCATCGACCGGGCCACGGCGTTCTTCGAGGCGGCCGCGGCGGAGTGCCGGTACCACCAGGAGGGTCAGCGTCAGCTGATGGTGACGGTGACGCTCCAGTCCACGGCGCCCATCGACCAGGTCTTCGCGAGGACGACCGGCCGCATGCTGTTCGGCACGCCGGTACGGCTGCGGCCGGTCCAGCGGTACCGGCCGATCACCAGCAGCCCCGCACTGGGCGTGGTCGGCTGCCCGGAACAGCTGATCCGGGTGTGGCACGCGCCGTACGGGAACATGCAGGGCCGGGGCCTCGGTTCGTGGCGGGACACGCGTATCGCGATGCGCCGCAAACCGCCCAAGGTCGAGGCGGGCGTCACGCTGGGCCGGGCGCGATGGCACGGAGCGCGCTTCACCAAGGACGAGGTGGTGGAGATCAGCGACGCGGACCGCACCAAGCACACGTACGTCGTCGGGAAGACCGGCTCGGGAAAGACCAACGTGCTGAAGTCGCTGGTCCGGCAGGACATCCGCAACGGGAACGGCTGCGCCGTCATCGACCCGCACGGCGACCTCGTCGACTACGCCCTGGAGCACGCCGGGGACCGCGTCGAGGACGTCGTCCACCTGGACTTCGGCGACCCCGCGTACCTGCCGGTGGTGAACCCGTTCCTCATCGACGTCGAGGCGGAGAGCGACTACCAGATGGCGGTCGAGGAGATCCTCGAGATCATCATCCGCCGTTCGTACAGCCAGTTCACCGGGCCGGTCTTCGACGACACGACCCGGCTGATGCTGAAGACGATCTGGCACCGGGAGATCCGGGGCGACCTGCTGCCCAGCATCCCGCTCGCCCTGGAGGTCCTGCGCACCCCCGGCATGCGCAAGTGGGCCGCCGGTGTACTGGGCGACGTGGATCCGGAACTGGCGGACCAGTGGCGGGCGTTCGAGGGCATGCTGGCCAGTTCGGTGGCGGAGACGGTCCGCTGGGCGGCGGCGAAGTTCGCGGACTTCACCAGCGGCAACCCGCTCCAGCTGCTCACCGCCGGCTCCTCCCCGCTGTCCTTCCAGGACATCTACGACGAGCGGAAGATCCTGCTGGTCAAGCTGCCCGAGACCATGATGGGCCCGATGTCGGGGCAGTTCCTGGGCTCCCTGATGTTCAACCGGATCTACCGCGCCGCGCGGGCGGGCGGCTCCGCCAAGGCGGCGCCGTTCTTCATCCACGTCGACGAGTTCCAGCGGTTCGTCAGCCATGAGGTCGAGGAACTCGTCGCCGAGGCACGCAAGTTCAACGTGGGGCTGACCTTCGCGCACCAGAACCTGCGGCAGCTGGAGGCCTTCTCCCGGTACGAGGGGTCGGCCAACGCGCGGCTCGCCGAGGCGATCTTCTCCAACGTGGGCACCATGATCGTCATGAAGACCTCGGGCCGGGACGTGAAGGCCTTCGCGGACGAGTTCTCGGTGAACGAGGCGCAGGTGCGCAACATCGCGCAGTACGAGGCGCTGGCGCGCACCGTGATCGGGAACGTGGAGCAGCCCGCGTTCAGCCTCGTGGTAGGCCACGAGGTCTCGGGCCGGGGGGACGCCTCCGTGGCCGGCCGGGTGCGGGAGCGGATGATCGCACAGGGGATCATGCGACCGCGGGACGAACTGCGCACGCTGCAGAAGGACCTGGAGTCCTTCCGGGCGCACGGCAAGCCCGGCCGGCCGCGGGCACCGGAGCGCCGCCCCTCCCGCGACTCGTCGCCGCCGTCGGACGACGCGCCGTTCGAGCTCCTCCCCGAAAGCTCCGAGGACGCGCCCTCCCCCTCGTCGTCCAGTCCGCTCGACGACTGGCTGGCCCGGCGGAAGTCACGGAAAGGGCGGGTTGCCCGCGCGGACCCGGAACCCGCCGACACCTCATCCGATTCCCTACCTCTGCGGAGTTGACCATGAGCACCCCGGATTTCGAAGGCCGTGCCGAACGGATCGATCCCGTACTGCAGACCGCCTGGGAGCACCTGGACACCGATATCGACGTACGGATCGACGCGATCGCGGAGGAGCTGAACATCGAGCGCGACAAGGTCATCGCGCTGAGCGTGCTGTTCTTCTCCAGCCAGCTGCAGCTGCGGCGGGAGGACAAGATGGTCATCGTGTGCGGCCGGCCGGCCAAGGCGTACCCCGACCCGCTGGCCGCGCTGTTCGACCAGGACGACTCGGGCAAGTACAACGCGATCTACCAGCAGCTGGTCGGAACGTGGAACGCCTCATGAGCGAGGCCGACCGCGATGTGGACGACTTCAACGAGAGCGCCGAACGCGCCGGGGAATCGGGGGGCGTTCCTCCCGCGCCACCACGGGACCGGCTGGAACCCGGCTCGGGGTTCCGCAACTACAAGGTGTCGAGGTCCGGGCAGCTGACCCTGCCCGGCTCGGCGCGCAACGAGTGGGAGCTGAAGGAGGGGGGATCGGTCCATGTCGCGCACATCGGGGACTTCGTGGTGATCGTGCGGGCCGGCGAATGGTCCAAACGGCTTCAGCTCTGGCGGCTGGAGGCCGATCTGGCCGCACAGCTCCAGGAAGAGATCGACCGTGAGGTGTGATGGCAACACAAGTACTCATCGACCGCTGGGGGTTCACCCTCCTCCTGAAAGGTCTCCGCCCGACGGCCCAGACGGGTGAACGGTTCGACGAATACCTGATCGGGGAGCGCGAGTACCTCCGCTTCCTGACCATCACCCAGCGGGCCGAGCCGCGCACCGGCGTCCTGCTGCTCCTCGAGTCGATACAGCGGGTCCAGGGGAAGTCCCCGTCGGTCACCAGCGCGCTGTCCGCGCTGCTCAGCCCGGAGCAGGTGCAGGAGCTGTACGGGATACCCGTCTCCCTTTCCCGGCTGCCCGAGCCCACCCTCGGGCTGCTGCCCGCCACCTGTGACCGGTTCGCCCTGCGGGAGAGCGAGGCGGAGAGCGTCCTCCTCGCCCTCCAGGAGGAGGTCGCCTTCCTCACCTGTTACCGGTCGCTGTCCGTGCGGCGCTGGATGTGGAAGGCCCTCTCCAAGCACCGGATCACCAAGCTCGATCTCGACCACTGCTGCCCCCAGGTGAAGAAGAACGGCCCACTGCCGCCCGGCAGTGGGCCGTTGTGACGTCCCCGCACGGGTGCGTCCGGGGCGTCAGGCCGCTCGCCGTGCGCGGTCGCGGTGTCCGCGGATGATGTCCGCGTACCGGTGACCGCTGCCCTTGATGGTGCGGGCCTGGGTGGCGTAGTCGACGTGGACGAGGCCGAAGCGCTTGTCGTAGCCGTACGCCCATTCGAAGTTGTCCAGCAGGGACCAGGCGAAGTAGCCGGCCAGCGGGGCGCCCTTGCGGGCGGCGGCCGCGCAGGCGGCCAGGTGCCGGATCAGGTAGTCCTGGCGCTCCGGGTCGTCGACGGTGCCGTCGGGGCGTACGACGTCCGGGAAGGCGGAGCCGTTCTCGGTGACGTAGAGCCTGCGGGCGCCGTACTCGTCCGTCAGGCGCAGCAGCAGCGTCTCGATGCCGCTCGCGTCGATCTCCCAGTCCATGCCGGTGCGCGGCACGCCGTCCCGGCGCACGAACGCGGCGTGCGGCGCGGGCCCGTCCGGGTCGGCGGCCACCACCTGCGGGAAGTAGTAGTTCAGGCCCAGCCAGTCGAGCGGGGCGGCGATGGTCTCCAGGTCGCCCTGCCGCTCCGGGAGTGCGACGCCGTACACCTCGCGCATGTCCTCGGGGAAGCCGCGGCCGTGGACGGGGTCGAGCCACCAGCGGTTGGTGTGGCCGTCCATGCGGACCGCCGCCGCCCGGTCCTCGGGGCTGTCGCTCGCGGCGTGGATGGTGGAGAGGTTGTTGACGATGCCGACCTGGGCGTCCGGGGCCGCGGCGCGGAGGGCGCGGGCGGCCAGGCCGTGGCCGAGCAGGAGGTGGTAGGAGGCGCGGACGGCGGCCGTGAGGTCCGTCCGGCCCGGGGCCATCTTGCCCTCGAGGTGTCCGATCCAGGCGGAGCACAGGGGCTCGTTGAGGGTCGCCCAGTGACGCACGCGGTCGCCGAGGCGTTCGGCGACGGCGGAGGCGTACGCGGCGAAGTGCTCGGCGGTGTCGCGCTCGGGCCAGCCGCCGCGGTCCTGGAGGGTCTGCGGCAGGTCCCAGTGGTAGAGGGTGACGGACGGGGTGATGCCGGCTTCCAGGAGTCCGTCGACCAGCCGGTCGTAGAAGGCCAGGCCCTTCGCGTTCACCGGGCCGTCGCCGCCCGGCACGACGCGCGGCCAGGCGACGGACAGCCGGTAGGCGTTGGTGCCCAGGCGGCGCATCAGGCCGATGTCCTCGCGCCAGCGGTGGTAGTGGTCGCAGGCGGTGTCGCCGTGGTCGCCGCCCGCGATCGTGCCGGGGGTGTGCGAGAAGGTGTCCCAGATCGACGGGGAACGGCCGTCCTCCGCCACGGCCCCCTCGATCTGGTACGCCGAGGTGGCCGTGCCCCACAGGAAGTCGTCGGGGAGGGCGGCGTAGTCGATGGTCACGGAAGTCCCTTCGGGTGGAGAGGAGCCGGTCACTTGACGGCTCCCGCCGTCAGTCCGGCGACGAGGTAGCGCTGCAGGAGCAGGAATCCGGCGACCACGGGGACGCTCACCACGAGGGAGGCGGCCATGATCTGGTTCCAGTACACGTCGTTGAGGGTGGAGTAGCCCTGGAGGCCGACGGCGAGGGTGCGGGTGGTGTCGTTCGTCATCACGGACGCGAACAGCACTTCGCCCCACGCGGTCATGAAGGCGTAGACGGCGACCGCGACGATGCCGGGGACCGCCGCCGGCACGACGACGCGGAACAGGGCGCCGAGGGGGCCGCAGCCGTCCACCGTCGCCGCCTCGTCCAGGTCGCGCGGGACCGAGTCGAAGTAGCCGATCAGCATCCAGATGGAGAACGGGAGCGAGAAGGTCAGGTACGTCAGGATCAGTCCGCCGCGGGAGCCGAAGAGGGCGATGCCGGTGGCGTTGCCGATGTTGACGTAGATGAGGAACAGCGGGAGGAGGAACAGGATGCCCGGGAACATCTGCGTCGACAGGACGGTCACCGTGAAGACGCGCCTGCCGCGGAAGCGGTAGCGGCTGACGGCGTAGGCGGAGAAGACGGCGATCACCACCGAGCAGACCGTCGCCGCGCCCGCCACGATCAGCGAGTTCACGAAGTAGCGGCCCAGCGGGACCGTGGACCAGATGTCGATGTACGGGCGGATGGTCAGCTCGGTGGGCAGCCAGCGGAACGTGCCGGTGACGTCGGCGAGCGGCTTCAGCGAGCTGGAGACCATGACGTAGACCGGGACCAGCACGAACCCGGTGAGCAGGGTCAGGAAGACCCGCCGGGCCCACAGGAACGAGCGGGGCGGGGCCATCGGGGACCGGGGTGTGCTCATGGGGCGGTCCTCCGTCCGCGCGAGGTGAGTACGAGATAGACGCCGGTGACGACGAGCAGGAACAGCAGGAGCAGGACGGACATCGCGGAGCCGGTTCCGAAGTTCCAGGTGACGAAGGACGCCTGGTAGATGTGGACGGAGATGAGGTCCGCGGCCTCGGGCGCGGACCTGCCGAAGAGGACGTACGGGGTGTTGAAGTCGTTGAACGTCCACAGGAACAGGACGAGGACCAGCACCTGGTTGACGGGGCGGAGCGACGGCAGGGTGATGCGGCGGATCTGCTGGAGCATCCCGGCGCCGTCGAGGGCGGCGGCCTCGTACAGCTCGCGCGGGATGTTCTGCAGGCCGGCCATCACGATGAGGAAGGCGAACGGCCAGCCCTTCCACACCGAGACGGTCAGCAGGGCGAGGAAGCTGTTGTCGCCGATGAGCCAGAAGGACGGCTTGTCGGTGAGGCCGAGCTGGTCGTGCAGGACGTGGTTCACCAGGCCGTTGTCGTGCTGGAACATGAACACCCAGGTGATGACGGCCGCGTAGACCGGCAGGGCGTACGGGACCAGGAACAGGGCGCGCAGCAGGCCGCGTCCGCGGAAGGTGTCCTGCATGAAGACCGCGGCGGCCGTGCCGACCAGCCAGCACAGCCCGACCGACAGCAGCGTGAAGGCGATGGTGACGAGGAAGGAGTGGAGCAGGGCCTTGCCGACGGGGGCGTCGAAGTCCACCGACACCGCGTAGTTGTCGAGGCCGGCCCAGGGGGCGGTGCCCCAGTCGCGGATGTAGAACTGGGTGAGTTCCTTGAAGCTCATCACGGCGCCGATGACCATCGGCACCAGGTGGACGAGGAGTTCGAGGAGCAGGGCGGGCAGGAGGAGCAGATAGGGCAGTCCGGCGCGGCGGATCCGCCCGGGACGGCGGCGGGGGCCGCGCGCCGCACCGGGGGAGCCCTTGCGCACGGCGGCCTCCGCCGTGGGAGCAGTGGCAGTCATGGCGGTGTCGGGGCTCACTTCGCGGGCATCTGCTGCTGCGCCTTGGCGAGCGCGGCCTTCACCGAGCCGGTGGTCACCGCGCGTCCGGCGGCGGCGTCGGCGAACAGGTTCTTCACGGCGGTGCCGACGGCGGTCTCGAACTGCGACTCGTCCGGCACCTGCGGCAGGGCGGCGGCGCTCTTGGCGAGGGTGTCCTTCAGGACGGCGTTGGCCGGGGAGTTGAAGGCGGCGTCCTGCTGGGCTGCCTCGACCGGCGGGATCGAGCTGTACGCCGTGTTGAGGATCTTCTGTTCGGCGTCGCTGGTCATGAACTTCACGAACTTCGTCGCGCCGTCGAGGTTGTCGCTGTTCTTGAAGACGGCGAGGTTGATGCCGGCGACCATCGAGTTGACCTGCTCGCCGGTGCCGGGCGTGCCGGACCGCACGGGCACCGGGGCGATGCCGTAGGCGTCCTCGCTCATGCCCTGGGACTTGAGGTTGGCGGAGGCGGACTGCCACAGCAGCATCGCCGTCCTGCCCTTGGCGAAGTCGCTGACCGACTGGTTCTGGGCGTACTCGGCGTTGCCCGGGGCGATGATCTTGTCCTTGGCCATCAGGTCGACGTACTGCTTGACGGCCGCGACGGCGCCGTCGTTGGTGAAGTCGGCCTTGCCGTCGGCGGTGAAGAAGTCGGCGCCGTGCTGCTTGGCGAAGACGAAGACGTGATGGATGTTCTCGGAGGGGTTGGAACCCTCCACGCCGATCCCCCACTTGCCGTCCTTGGACAGCTTCTCGCCGGCGGCGGTCAGCTCGTCCCAGGTGGCCGGCGGACCGTCGATGCCGGCGTCGGCGAACATCTGCTTGTTGTAGTAGAGGGCGTACGCCATCGAGTACAGCGGGACGGCCGCCGGGTCCTGGCCCTCGACGCCGGTGGAGCCGAGCGCGGAGTCGACGAAGCGGTCCCTTCCGCCGATCCTGTCGAAGTTCTCGGCGTCCCAGGGCAGCAGGGCGCCGGTCGCCTGGAGCGACGCGGACCAGGTGTTGCCGATGTTCAGCACGTCCGGGCCCTGTCCCGAGGTGGTCGCGGTGAGGATCCGGTTGAGCAGGTCGGACCAGGGCACGACCTCCAGCTTGACCTTGATCCCGGTCTCCTTCTCGAACTTGTCGAGTTCGGGCTGGAGGACCTTCTTGTCCACCTCGATGCTGGCGCCCTGGTTGGAAGCCCAGTAAGTCAGTTCCTCCGGCGAGTCGTTGGACCCGCCGCCGGTGCTCGATCCGCCTCCGCAGGCCGATGCGGCGAGGGCGAGAGACAGGATGACGGCGCCGGTGGCCGCGGCTCGGATACTGCGCATGGCTCCTGATGTCCCTTTCCGGGGTGCGCGAGGCGGCGCCTCGATGCCGAGGAATCGCCTCACGGCTTAATTTAGGACGTGAGTTAAACCCTCCCGGCGCGGCACGTCAAGGGTTCGGACGGACTCACCCCACTCTCGCCGTACCCCTTGACTCCTCCGTTCCACGGATGAACCATTCAGCGTCGAGAGAGCGCTCCCAGCACCCCACGCCGTTCACTTCCTGAACCAGGAGAGCCGCCCCATGACGTCCGACTCCCCGTCGTCCTCCCGGCCGCAGCCCCTCGGCCGCCGCGCCGTCCTCGGTGCCGCGGCCGCCGCCCCGGTCCTGGCCGGACTCCCCTCCGCGGCCTCCGCCGCGCCGTCGGCGCCTCGCGGAAAACCGCGCCGGCTGAAGGGCGGTGGCGATCTCGGCCCCGACGTGATCGTCTTCGACCCGTCCACTCCGGGCATCCAGGCCAGGCTGGACGAGGTGTTCGCCCGGCAGGAGTCGGCGCAGTTCGGCACCGGCCGCTGCCAGCTGCTGTTCAAGCCGGGCACGTACCACGGGCTCAACGCGCAGATCGGCTTCTACACCTCCATCTCCGGCCTCGGCCTCTCCCCCGACGACACCACCATCAACGGTGACGTGACCGTCGACGCCGGCTGGTTCGACGGCAACGCCACGCAGAACTTCTGGCGTTCGGCGGAGAACCTGGCGATCGTCCCGGTCAACGGCACCAACCGGTGGGCGGTCGCGCAGGCCGCCCCGTTCCGCCGGATGCATGTGCGCGGCGGGCTCAACCTCGCCCCGTCCGGCTACGGCTGGGCGAGCGGCGGCTACATCGCCGACAGCCGCGTCGACGGCACGGTCGGGCCGTACTCGCAGCAGCAGTGGTACACCCGGGACAGCTCGGTCGGCGGCTGGACCAACGCCGTCTGGAACATGGTGTTCTCCGGTGTCGAGGGCGCCCCCGCGCAGAGCTTCCCCGACCCGCCGTACACCACGCTCGGGACCACGCCCCTCTCCCGCGAGAAGCCCTTCCTGTACCTCGACGGCGACCGTTACCGCGTCTTCCTGCCGGCGCTGCGCAGGGACGCGCGCGGGGTCACCTGGGGCAACGGCACCCCGCGCGGCACCTCCCTGCCGCTGGACCGCTTCTACGTCGCCAGGCCCGGCGACTCGGCGGCCACCCTCAACCAGGCGCTCGACCAGGGCCTCCACCTGCTGCTCACGCCGGGCATCTACCACGTCGACCAGCCGGTACGGGTGAACCGCGCCGGCACGGTCGTCCTGGGCCTCGGGTACGCCACCCTGATCCCCGGCAACGGCGCCACCGCCCTCAAGGTCGCCGACGTGGACGGCGTGCGGCTGGCCGGCTTCCTGATCGACGCCGGACCGGTCAACTCCCGCACGCTGCTGGAGATCGGCCCGAGCGGGGCGTCCCGGGACCACTCGGCGAACCCCATCACCGTGCAGGACGTGTTCATCCGGATCGGCGGAGCCGGCCCCGGCAGGGCCACCACCAGCATGGTGGTCAACGCCCGGAACACCATCATCGACCACACCTGGGTCTGGCGCGCCGACCACGGCGAGGGCGTCGGCTGGGAGACCAACCGCTGCGACTACGGCGTCGTCGTCAACGGCCACGACGTCCTCGCCACCGGCCTGTTCGTCGAGCACTTCAACAAGTACGACGTGCAGTGGAACGGCGAACGCGGCCGCACGGTCTTCTTCCAGAACGAGAAGGCGTACGACGCCCCCGACCAGGCCGCCGTCCAGAACGGCACGGTCAAGGGCTACGCGGCGTACAAGGTCGGCGACCACGTCACCACCCACGAGGGCTGGGGCATGGGCAGCTACTGCTACTACAACGTCAACCCGGACATCGTGCAGCACCACGGCTTCGCCGCCCCGGTACGGCCGGGGGTGCGCTTCCACCATCTGCTGGTCGTCTCGCTGAGCGGCCACGGACAGTACGAGTGCGTCATCAACGACACCGGGGCCCCGACGTCCGGCAGCGACACCGTGCCGTCCAAGGTGGTGTCCTACCCCTGACCCCGGCGCCGGGAGCACGCCCGCGACCGACGCCGGCGGTCCGGGTGTGCTCGTACGGCGGCGGTGGCGGCCCCTCCCGGCGCATTCGCGGGAGGGGCCGCCGTTCCCGTGTCACCGCGTGGGCGCGGGCGCCGGTGCCGGCGCGTAGCCGGTGGGCCGGCTGGTGAAGGTGCCGCGGCCCTGGGTGCGGCTGCGCAACCGGGTCGCGTAGCCGAACAGTTCGGCCAGCGGCACGGTCGCCGTCACGACCGTCGAGCCCGCCCGGACGACCGAGCCGGTGACCCGGCCGCGGCGCGCGGCCAGATCACCGAGCACCCCGCCCACCGCGTCCTCGGGCACGGTGACCGTGACCTCGACGACCGGCTCCAGCAGGACCATCGCGCAGGCCCGCAGGGCGTCCCGCAGTCCGAACCGGCCCGCGGTGCGGAACGCGGTGTCCGACGAGTCCTTCACATGGGTCGCCCCGTCGGTGAGCGTGACGCGCAGACCCGTCACCGGGTGCCCGCCCAGCGGCCCTTCGGCCAGCGCGTCCCGGCAGCCGGCGCCGACGGCACGCACGTACTCCTGCGGCACGCGCCCGCCGACGACCGCCGAGCGGAACTCGAAGCCGGCGCCGGGCGTGTCCAGCGGCTCGACGTCGAGCACGACATGGGCGAACTGGCCCGCCCCGCCGTCCTGTTTGACGTGCCGGTACACGAACCCGGACACCCCACGGCCGACGGTCTCCCGGTAACTGACCCGGGGCCTGCCGACGTTGACGCCCATCCCGTGGTCCCGGCGGATCTTCTCCACCGCGACCTCGAGATGCAGTTCCCCCATGCCGGACAGCACCGTCTGACCGGTCTCCGGGTCGGTGCGCACCGCCAGCGAGGGGTCCTCCTCGGCGAGCCGCGCCAGCGCGGACGCCAGACGGCCGGTGTCCGTGCCCCGGAGCGCCTCGACCGCGACGGAGACGACCGGTTCGGCGACCCCCGGAGGTTCCAGCACCAGCGGGGCGTCGGGCGCGCACAGCGTGGAGCCGGCGCGGGCGGACTTCAGTCCGACCACGGCGACGATGTCACCGGCGACGGCCCGGTCCAGCGGGGCGTGCCGGTCGGCCTGTACGCGCAGGATGCGCCCGATGCGCTCGGGCCGTCGCGCGGTGGCGTCCCACACCGTGTCCCCCTTCCCGATCGTTCCCGAGTAGACCCGCAGATGGGTCAGCCGCCCGGTGGCGGTGGCGCTCACCTTGAACGCGAGGGCGGCCAGCGGCGCCGCCGGGTCGGCGGGCCGCCACCGCTCGGTGCCGTCGTCGCCCGTGCCCCGTACCGGCGGCACGTCGAGCGGCGACGGCAGATAGGCGAGCACGGCGTCCAGCAGCGGTTCGACGCCGCGGTTGCGGTAGGCCGAGCCGCACAGCACGACGACGGCGTCACCGCTGCGGGTCAGGTCCCGCAGGGCGCCGGTGAGCGTCCCGGTGCCTAGCGCGCCCGTGTCGCAGAACTCCTCCAGGGCTCCGGGGTGCAGTTCGGCGACGGCCTCCTCCAGCAGCCTGCGCCGCCGCGCCGCCTCCGCCCGGAGGTCGTCCGGCACCGGTGCCGCGGGGTTGGCCTCGCCCTCGTCGGTCCAGGTCAGGGCCCGCATGCGCAGCAGGTCGACGACGCCGGTGAAGGTGTCCTCCGCGCCGATGGGCAGCTGTACCGCCAGCGGGGCGGGGTGCAGCCGCTCCCGGACGGAGGCGACGGCGTCGTCCAGCACCGCGCCGGCCCGGTCCATCTTGTTGACGAACGCGAGGCGCGGCACACCGTGCCGGTCGGCCTGCCGCCACACCGACTCGCTCTGCGGCTCCACACCGGCGACCGCGTCGAACACGGCGACCGCGCCGTCGAGGACGCGCAGGGAGCGCTCCACCTCGTCGGCGAAGTCGACGTGGCCCGGGGTGTCGATGAGGTTGATCCGGTGACCGTCCCAGGCGCAGCTGACGGCGGCCGCGAAGATGGTGATGCCCCGGTCGCGTTCCTGCGGGTCGAAGTCGGTGACGGTGGTGCCGTCGTGGACCTCGCCGCGCTTGTGCGTGGTGCCGGTGGCGAACAGGATCCGCTCGGTGACGGTGGTCTTGCCGGCGTCCACGTGGGCGAGGATGCCGAGGTTGCGGACGGCGGCGAGTGGGTTGGTGCGCATGGCCCGTGGCCTTTCGGATGAACCGGGAGAAGGGCGGCGCGATTCCCCCTGACGCACGGCGTCGGGCGCCCCCGCTGTGCGGGGCGCCGGCGGTCAGACGTGCGTCACGGGCATCCGGTGCCGGCCGCGCAGCGGGCACCGGGCGGCCCGGGACACCAGGATCACCTCGGACCGGACGGACCGGGTCCGGGGGACGGCGACGGCGGCGTGGTCACGCACGGCCCGACCCCCCTCACCGGTCTCGACGGCGCGCCCCCGAGCGGGGCGGCGCCTGTGGTGCGTCGAGTGTAGGGAGGGGCGAAGGGACGGTGCCACGCAATTTGCGGGCG
>Ga0247821_10001346_pt1 | contig 13667 bp, 14 predicted proteins | sample 13C_Glycerol_Day_FD_192481 | JGI IMG/M metagenome (GOLD analysis project Ga0247821, IMG submission 192481) | Soil microbial communities from agricultural site in Penn Yan, New York, United States - 13C_Glycerol_Day14 | ecosystem: Environmental > Terrestrial > Soil > Agricultural land | place... | reverse complement strand
TAGGCGTGCGCATCTTCATCGGCGGCGAGAGCAAGGTGGTGCCCTTCCAGGAGCTGTCCATCGTGAGCGCGCCTTATGAAGTGGACGGGCAGGTGGTCGGCACCCTGGGCGTGATCGGCCCCACCCGCATGCCCTACGAACGCATGATCCAGATCGTCGACATCACCTCGAAGCTGGTGAGCAATGCGTTGAGCCACCACAAGTGAAGGGCGGTGTGCTGCCGGGCTGTTACTACAATGCGCTGGCGGGCCATTAGTTCAGTTGGTTAGAGCCGGGGGGCTCAAAGTCAAGTGGTCTGTAGTGTCAATGACACGCTTTTCATTGGAGAGTTTTGCGCCAACCATGAGGTCGGCTGATGATTTGCTACGAGGTTGCTACCCAAGCGCTTGTCGAGTTGGCAGTGATACGATGGTTCTTGTGGGCCGTTAGCTCAGTTGGTTAGAGCAGAGGACTCATCGAAATGGTGACCCTGGGCGGAAACGCTCAGTGGAAAAACCGGGTGAATTCAGGGAAACCTTCTCGCGAGAGCGATGGCGATCCTGAGCCAAGCCAACCGACGGCGACAGTAGGTTGGAAGGTGCAGAGACTAGGATGTGCGGAGCCGACCAATAAGCATCCACAAGCGCCCGGCGCCCAAACAGTTCGGCTGTGGGCGATGAGATAGTCCAGGGAGCAGGGAAACCTGCACAAACCTGAATCCTTTGGTCGTTGGTTCAAGTCCAACACGGCCTACCACATGCGTATCAACGCCGACGAGCCGAAGCGGAGCAAGCCCGCGGTCTGCGCCACAACCGAGATCCATATCGGGCAGCTGCCCCGTGGTGGCATCAGACTGCCTATCCCGTAGTAGCTCCTCCTGAAGTCGCCCCGCGAGTTGGACGCCCACAACAGGGTCCAGAGCCCACGCCGCAGGTCGCCATCGACGCGCACCAGGCCAAGTTCTTCTGCCGGGTTGTGTGCCTCAGCCTACGCAGCCGCACGGATGCTGCGGCGCAGCGAATTCATTCAACATGTCGGTATGACAATCACTTCTGAACGCGTCTACTTCACTGTGCTGGACGCGGCCGGAAACGCGATGCCTGCAGTCGAGTACTGGGCTGCCGTGATGGAAGAAGATGCGCCTGTGTACGAGGTGCTTCCGCTACGCCGTTTCGTGAAAGTGCTTGGGTCCAGCGAGCCGCTGAAGCAGACGGGGCAGGGTACCTTCGAAGGCGCCTACTCCGGCCAAATGTATACAGCGCTCACAGTGCCCTGAGCCACTGGCGCTGCGGCCTTCGCGTCACATCGCGTTTCCCAATCCGGACACCAGGCTGCACACCCCATTGTGCGTCGTCTACTTCCGCCCAAGAGCAGCCACCGGGGCTGATGATGGTTAGGTGTGTGAACGCTGACCAGTACGAACGCGGGGCGCTCAATCGCTCGCGAACCCCGCGGCGAACTGCTCCTTCAGGAAATGCACGAACGCAGCGACCGCGCGCGGAACGTGGGCCGCGTAAGGACGCACCGCGTAGAGGTGGTCGCCGAAGGACTCAACCGTCGTCCAGTCCGGCAGCACGGTAACGAGTTTTCCCGATTGAACGCCGGCTTGGGCACTGAAGTCCGGCACCAAGGCGATTCCCAACCCCGCGGCGGCCGCATCACGCAATGCTTCGCTGTTGTTCGCGGCGAAGGGGCCGCTGACGCGCACCACGACAGGCTTCCCCGGGGTACGGCTTCGCACAGGGCTGCGCCGGCGCAGAGTCCAGGTGGGCGTCGGCTCTCCCCGGGGATAGAACAAGCAGTCATGCTGCTCCAGGTCGGCCGGCTTGCGAGGCACGCCGTTGCGCCTCAGGTACGACCGGCTCGCGACCAGCACCGCATGGGTCGGCGCCAGCATCCATGCGACGTGCGTCTCTGGCGGGGTCGAGGTGTGACGCAACGCCAGGTCGAAGCCGTCCCGGCCCAGGGACCGGAGTTGGTCCGACATCTCCAGTTCGATCCGCACCGCCGGGAACGCCTTGATGAACTCGGGAATGCGGTGCACGAGCTGTTGCCTCGCGAATGCCACGGGGGCCGTGATGCGCAGTTTTCCGCTCGGCGTTGCAGCAAGGTTGCGAACACCGGAAAAGCTGTCGGCGATCTGTTCGAACGCACCCTGCGTGCTCTCCACCAGCCGCTCTCCCGCTTCCGTGAGATGCACGCTGCGGGTGGTTCTTCGCACCAGTGCCACGCCCGCGGCGCGCTCCAGTTCCGCGATGCGCTGGCTCATGGCTGCCTTGCTCACGCCGAGCCTGTGCGCCGCGGCGGTGTAGCTGCCGTGCGTGCCGAGCACGGTAAGCCAGTGGATGGGCGTCCAGAGCGATTCGATTTTGTCGCGGTCCATGCATTAGATTGTTCACCATGCTGAACAATCAAATCACGGCCGTGGTCTGTCCAGGCGCGTCGTGCCTGCCTAGACTGCGCTGCTCCAACCACGAAACACCAGAGGGAATTTGATGATGCAAGCTGCCTACACCGGCACCGCCGAGGCGACGCACTTCATTGGCGGCAGGGCGACCCGGGGCGACGGACGCCGCGTGCAAGCCGTGTTCAATCCCGCAACGGGCGCAGCCGCGCGCAACGTTCGTCTTGCGGACCGTTGCGAGGTCGAAGCTGCCGTGGCGAGTGCCGCCGCCGCCTTTCCGAAGTGGGCCGACACCCCGCCGATCCGGCGCGGGCGGGTGATGCTCAGATTCCTTGAGCTCATGGCTGCGCACAAGGACGAACTGGCCGCGATCATCACAGCCGAACACGGCAAGGTCTTCTCGGATGCGCAGGGCGAGGTGAGCCGCGGCATCGACGTCATCGAGTTCGCGTGCGGCATTCCGCAGCTGCTCAAGGGCGACTTCACCGACCAGGTGTCGACGGGCATCGACAACTGGACGCTGCGCCAGCCTTTGGGCGTCGTCGCGGGCATCACGCCCTTCAACTTCCCGTGCATGGTGCCGTGCTGGATGTTCCCGGTGGCGATAGCCGCCGGAAACTGCTTCGTGCTCAAGCCCAGCGAGCGCGCACCCTCCGCATCGCTGCTGATGGCCAGGCTGCTCAAGGAGGCGGGCCTTCCCGACGGCGTGTTCAACGTGGTGCAGGGTGACAAGCTCGCCGTGGATGCGCTGCTGGAGCATCCCGATGTCAGGGCGGTGAGCTTCGTGGGCTCCACGCCAGTCGCGCGCCACATCTACGAGACCTGCGCCCGGCATGGCAAGCGGGTGCAGGCCCTGGGCGGTGCCAAGAATCACATGGTCGTCATGCCCGACGCCGACGTCGATCAGGCCGTGGACGCGCTCATCGGCGCGGCCTATGGCTCGGCGGGGGAGCGATGCATGGCGATCTCGGTGGCGGTCCTGGTCGGCGATGTCGCCGACCGCATCGTGCCCCTGCTGGCACAGCGGGCGCGTTCGCTGGTCGTCAAGGACGGCATGGCGCCCGATGCGGAGATGGGGCCCATCGTGACCCGTGAAGCCCGCGACCGCATCGAAGGCCTTGTCGCGCTGGGGGTAGAGGAGGGCGCGAAGCTCTTGGTGGACGGCCGGGGTTTCAAGGTGGAAGGCCACGAGGACGGCTTCTTCACGGGCGGCACGCTGTTCGACCACGTCAGCCCCGGCATGCGCATCTACCGCGAGGAGATCTTCGGGCCGGTGCTGGCGTGCGTCCGCGTGCAGGATTTCGCGCAAGCCCTCGCGCTGGTGAACGCGCACGAGTTCGGCAACGGTGTGGCGTGCTTCACGCGCGACGGCAACGTGGCCCGTGAGTTCGCGCGCCGCATCGAGGTGGGCATGGTGGGCATCAACGTGCCGATCCCGGTGCCCATGGCGTGGCACGGTTTCGGCGGATGGAAGAAGAGCCTCTTCGGCGACATGCACGCGTACGGCGAGGAGGGGGTGCGCTTCTATACGCGCCAGAAGTCCGTGATGCAGCGCTGGCCGGAAAGCATCGGCAAGGGCGCCGAGTTCGCGATGCCTACGGCGAAGTGAATTCGCTGGCCGTCGGTGGGCGAAGGGCGCGGCCGGCGGCACGCTTTTCTCTGGGCTGGCGAACTCCCTCATCGAGACTTCGCCATGACATCCCTGCTGATCAGCCAGGCCGCCCTTGCGGCTCTTTCTCCTTCCCTTCAGCCGCTGCTCGGTGCGCACCCCGCGGGCGAGGGCCGGCACCTATTCCGATGTCTTCGCTCAGGAGCCACTGCTCACCGAGTCGCCGATGTGGCACGCCCCGAGGCTGCTGATGTCGTCCCCCAGTGCCGGCGCTGCCCGCGGCGTGCAGGCGCGCGTGCCCGCGCTCTTCCTGGGCAATCTCCAGGCCTGGTTGACGGGTGCGCCGCTGGTCAACGTCGTACCGTCTGCCTGAAACGCGCGTGGTGCATCGCGCACCGAACCGATTCGTCCGCCGTGGTCCGCTCGACCCAATATGGACCGCATGGTCCACCAAAAAATCCAAGTCGTTGATCCGTAAAGGAAAAGGCGGCTGGCATGGCCCTTGCGAAAGAAGCCTGTCTTCAACTTCACCAGGCGCATTCCATGAACGTCGGCGTGTTCATCCCGATCGGCAACAACGGCTGGCTCATCTCCAGCAACGCTCCCCAGTACAAGCCCACCTTCGATCTCAACAAGGAGATCGTGCTGCGCGCCGAGCGCCACGGGCTCGACTTCGCGCTCTCGATGATCAAGCTGCGCGGTTTCGGCGGAAAGACGGAGTTCTGGGACCACAACCTGGAGTCCTTCACGCTGATGGCGGGACTGGCCGCGGTCACCTCGCGCATCAAGCTGTTCGCCACGGCCGCCACGCTGACGATGCCGCCAGCCATCGTGGCGCGCATGGCGTCCACGATCGACTCCATCTCGGGTGGGCGCTTCGGCGTGAACCTGGTGACCGGCTGGCAGCGCCCCGAGTACTCGCAGATGGGCCTGTGGCCCGGCGACTCGTTCTTCGGCACCCGCTACGAGTACCTCGCCGAATACGTGCAGGTCCTGCGCGACCTCTGGACCACGGGGCGCTCCGATCTGAAAGGGCAGTACTTCAAGATGGACGATTGCCGGGTGAGTCCGCGCCCGAGCGCCGACATGAAGGTCATCTGCGCTGGCCAGAGTGACGCCGGCATGGCGTTCTCCGCGAAGTACGCCGACTACAACTTCTGCTTCGGGAAGGGCGTCAACACGCCGACAGCGTTCGCGCCGGCCGCACACAAGCTTATCGAGGCCGCCGCCGTCACCGGGCGCAAGGTCAGCACCTATGCGCTATTCATGGTCATCGCCGATGCGACCGACGAGGCCGCCCGCGCCAAGTGGGAGCACTACAAGGCTGGCGCCGACACGGAGGCGCTCGCGTGGCTGACCCAGCAGAGCGCGGCCGACACGCGATCCGGCGCCGACACCAACGTGCGACAGATGGCGGACCCGACCTCCGCCGTGAACATCAACATGGGCACGCTCGTCGGCTCCTACGCGAACGTCGCGCGCATGCTCGACGACGTGGCGACCGTGCCCGGAACGGAAGGCGTGCTGCTCACGTTCGATGACTTCGTGGCGGGCGTGGAGAACTTCGGCACGCGCATCCAGCCCTTGATGAAGAGCCGCGCGCACATCGCGCCGATGCGGGAGGCCGCATGAGCACCATCCTCATTCCCGGCGCCGCCGCCGGCCCGGCGCGCGAGATCGCGGCACGCCCCGAGCGGCTGGCCTTCGATCCCAAGGCTTCGGCCCTGATCGTAGTGGACATGCAGAACGCCTATGCGTCCCCGGGCGGCTACCTCGACCGCGCAGGCTTCGACATCTCCGGCGCACGGGATGCGATCGGCCAGGTCCTGCGGGCTGTGCGCGCGGCGCGCGGCAGCGGGATGCAGGTGATCTTCCTGCAGAACGGCTGGGACCCCGACTATGTCGAGGCGGGCGGGCCGGGTTCGCCCAACTGGCACAAGTCCAACGCGCTCAAGACCATGAAGCGCGAGCCCGAACTGGCGGGCAAGCTGCTCGCCAGGGGCGGCTGGGACTACGCGCTGATCGACGCCCTGCAGCCGCAGGCGGCCGACATCGTCGTACCGAAGACACGCTACAGCGGCTTCTACAACTGCGGGCTGGACAGCACCCTGCGTGCGCGCGGCATCCGCAGCCTTTTCTTCTGCGGCATCGCCACCAACGTGTGCGTCGAGTCGACGCTTCGGGACGGCTTCTTCCTGGAGTACTTCGGCACGGTGCTCGCCGACGCGACGCACCAGGCCGGGCCCGCATTCGTGCAGCAGGCCGCGCTCTTCAACATCGAGACGTTCTTCGGCTGGGTCAGCACCACGGCCGACTTCTGCGCTTCATTGTCCTGATCGAAGGAGGTATTCCCATGCCCAAGCAAGCCATCATCCCGCCGGGAACCGGCACGCCGCTGGCGCCCTATGTGCCGGCCACGCTCGCAGACGGTGTGCTCTACGTCAGCGGAACCCTTCCGCTGGACGGCAACAACCACGTGGTCCACGTGGGCGATGCCGCGGCGCAGACGCGGTACGTGCTCGCAACGATCCAGCGCGTGGTCGAGGCCGCGGGCGGCACGATGGCCGACGTCACGTTCAACACCGTGATGCTGCGCGACTGGTCCGACTACGCCGGCATCAATGCGGTGTATGCGGACTTCTTTCCCGGCGTGAAGCCGGCGCGCTACTGCATCCAGTGCGGGCTGGTCAAGCCGGATGCGCTGGTGGAAATCGCGAGCATCGCCCACCTGCCGCGACCGGAGGGCACGTGAGCACGACGCTGCGCTTCGACGTGCAGGGCCAGCAGGGACCGCAAGTCGAGACCATCCTGCTGTCCTCCGGGCTGGGCGGCGCCGCCGCGTTCTGGCTGCCGCAACTGCCGCGCCTGGCGGCACGCTACCGTGTGATCACCTACGACCATCGCGGCACCGGGCGTAACGCGCAGCCGCTGGACGAAGGTCACCGCATCGACGACATGGCAGACGACGTGGTCGCCATCCTGGATCAGGCGGGCGTGGAGCGTTGCCACCTGGTCGGTCATGCCCTTGGCGGACTGATCGGCCTTTCGCTGGCACTGCGCCATCAGCATCGGCTGCAAAGCCTCGCCGTCGTCAATGGTTGGGCGAGCGGCAACGCCCACACACGACGCTGCTTCGACGCACGCCTGCACCTGCTCGCGTCGGCGGGAGCGCAGGCCTACTGCGAGGCGCAGCCGCTGTTCCTGTACCCGCCGGCATGGTCGCTCACGCACCAAGCGCGGATCCGGGCGGAAGTGGCGCACGCGCTGGAAAACTTCCCGGGAGAGGCCAACGTCCGCGCGCGCATCGCGGCGCTGCTGGCCTTCGAAGTCGCCGACCGGCTCGGGCACATTGAACTGCCGGTGCTTCTCAGCGCCTCGCGCGACGATTTCCTGGTGCCGTGGACCTGCTCGCAGGCGCTTGCCGAAGCTCTGCCTTGCGCCACGCTGGACATCGTCGAAGGCGGCGGGCACGCCATGTGCGCCACGCAGCCGGACGCGTTCAACGGGACGTTGCTGCACTTCCTGGCCCGCCACGCGTGCACGGAGATCGTGTCATGAAGGAAGCGCTTCACCCTTCGGCACTGGCGCAGCTCTTCACCGAGGCGCGTACGCACAACGCATGGCGCAGCGAGCCGGTGGGCGACGCGACCCTGCGCGAGCTGTACGAGCTCGCTTGCCTGGGCCCGACCTCGGCCAATTGCTCGCCGGCGCGCTTCGTGTTCGTCCGCAGCGCCGAGGGCAAGGCCCGGCTCGCCGCGGCTGTCTCCAAGGGCAACCGGGAGAAGACACTGGCTGCACCGGTGACCGCGATCGTCGCCTGGGACACCGAATTCCACGGCCACCTGCCCGAGCTGTTCCCGCACACCGATGCGCGCAGCTGGTTCACGTCCAGTCCCGATCTGGCTCACGAGACCGCCTTTCGCAACAGCACCCTGCAGGCCGCCTACCTGCTGCTGGCGGCGAGGGCGCTGGGCCTGGACGCCGGTCCCATGTCGGGCTTCGATGCGGCCCAGGTCGACGCCGCCTTCTTCGCGGACACCCGCTGGAAATCCAACTTCCTGATCAACCTGGGTCACGGCGATGCCGCGAAGGTGTACCGCCGCCTGCCTCGCCTGTCCTTCGAGACCAGCTGCCGGCTGGCCTGAGCACCATGAACACGCTTGCCAAACAGGATTACCGCGACGCCATGGCCCGCCTGGGCGCCGCCGTTAACATCGTGACGACCGACGGCCCCGGCGGACGGGCCGGGTTCGCCGCCTCGGCGGTCTGCAGCGTCACGGACGAGCCCCCGACGCTGCTGGTGTGCATCAACCGTGGTTCCTCGGCCTACGCGGCGGTGCAGGCGAACGGCGTGTTGTGCGTCAATACGGTGGGCGCCGGCCAGCAGACGCTCTGTGCGCTGTTCGGTGGCCGCACGCCGCAGCCCGAGCGCTTCGCCGCGGCGCGCTGGCGCACGATGGGGACCGGCTCGCCCGTGCTGGAGGGCGCCCTGGCGTCCTTCGACTGCTGCGTGGTGGGTCGCGCCTCGATCGGCAGCCATGACATCCTCTACTGCCAGGCCCAGGCACTGGAACGCCTGCCACCCGGCGAAGGCGGGGGCCTGATCTACTTCGACCGCGGCTATCACGCCGTGGCGTGCACGCCATGAGCGGCGACGCCGTTCAGCACCAGGGCCTGCACCGAGGCGAGGGCTTGGGCGAAGAAGGCCGGGTCATCCAGCGTCTTGCCGGTGACCGACTCCACCTGCACCGCGAAGTCCGCGTAGTGCTGCGTCAGCGCCCAAAGCGCGAAGATCAGGTGGTGCGGATCGACCGCAGCGAGCTTGCCGGCGGCGATCCATGCCCGGATCACGCCGGACTTCTCGCGCACGATCTCGCGCAGGCTGCGTTCCAGCTCTTGTCGCAGCAGCGGGGCGCCCTGGATCATCTCCAGGCAGAACAATCGCGAGGCATCCGGCCGGTCGCGCGAGAGCTCCAGCTTCAGGCGGATGTACTCCCGGATGGCGGCAGCCGGCTCCTGATCGGCCGAGAAGGCGCGCAGCGGGGCGAGCCACTCGTCCATCAGCTCGCTGAGCACCGCGACGTACAAGTCTTCCTTCGACTTGAAGTAATAAAGCAGGTTGCTCTTGGAGACGTCGCCGCGCGCGGCCACCTGCTCCAGGCTGGTGCCGTGCAGGCCCGCGCGGGAGAAACATTCGAGGGCCGCGGCCAGGATGAATCCGCGCTTCATCTCGACCTGGCGCAGCCGCCGCTCCTGCGCCGCGGGGCTGCGCACCCACTTGGTGGCTGCACCGGTACGGCGGCTCGCCGCGGCGCGCGTGTCGGCTCGCGCATCCACTCGCGCATCGACTCGCTTTGGTGCGTCCCCTCGTTGCTTGTTGTTCATGTCGCGGCTTCACTCTGGTGCATGGCGAAGGCCAGGCGCAGGAATCATGCCCGATCGAACGCCGCCGCGCATGCGGCGTCGGCCGCGTCACGGCTAATTGAACCGTCTGGACGGTATTCGTCCACGCGGTCCACCGTGGCACGGACGTTGCTGTCCTCCTTCCATCCCCATACACGAAGCCATGGCTGAATCCCTGAACTCCATCCCCCTCGTCGATCTCGGCGGAATCCTCGATGCTGCATCGCCCCGCGCCGCCGCCAGCGCAGAAGCGCTGCACCGCGCGCTCAGCACCGTGGGCTTCGCCTACATCGGCGGACACAACGTTGCGCCGGAAACGCTCGAGGCCGCGTTCGCCGCGTCCCGCGAGTTCCACGCGAGCACACTGGAGCAGAAGCAGTCGATCGCCATCAACGCGGCGCACCGCGGCTACATGGGAATGGCCACGTCCACGATCGTGACCTCCTCCGTCGCCACGGTGACGCGCCCGAACATGAGCGAGTCGCTGATGCTGATGCACGAACTGCCGCCGGACGATCCAGGCCGGCTGGCGGGGCTGCCCCTGCAGGGGCCCAACCAGTGGCCCGACTGGGTGCCCTCGTTCAAGCCGCGGGTGCAGGCCTACCTTGCCGAGGTCGATGCCCTGGCTCGCCACGTGATCCGCCTCATCGCGATTAGCCTGGGCATGCAGGCGCATGCACTCGACGGATTCTTCGCGAAGCCCACGACTTTCCTGCGCCTGCTGCACTATCCGCCCCAGCCCCCGCTGGAGGACGAGCAGTTCGGCTCGGCCCCACACACCGACTACGGGATCATCACGCTGCTCGCGCAGGACAACTCCGGCGGGCTGCAGGTGCGTCCAAAGGGCGGAGACTGGATCGAGGCGCCGCCGATCCCCGGCACTTACGTGCTGAACGTCGGAGACATGCTCGCCCGCTGGACCAACGAGCGGTTCGTCTCTACGCCGCACCGCGTGATCAACCGGTCCGGCGGAGATCGCTATTCGCTGCCGTACTTCCTCGATCCCGGGATGGACTGCCTCATCGAATGCCTCCCGACGTGCACCGATGCGGGCAACCCGCCGCGCCATGCGCCGGTGCGCTACGGCGAGTACCTCATGGACCGCCTGAACAAAAACTACAACTACCGCCAGCAGGTGGCCGTGCCCGATCGCGTGACCACCTGAATCTCCCGCCGCTCCCGTTTCACCTTCACTTCGTCCGAAAGCCCCGCATGACCGCTTCCAGCACCCGCCGCACCCACCTGCGCCAACTCGCCGCCGGCGCCGCCCTGGCCACTGCCTGGCCGTTCGCCTCGGCCCAGCAGCAGAAACTGGTCGTCAATACTTATGGAGGGCGTTGGGAGAAGTTCTGGCGGACGGAACTTCTGCCGATGTTCGCCAAGTCGGCCGGTTCGGAGCCCACGCTGGACGTCGGCCTGGGCAAGAACTTCATCGCCAACCTGCGGGCGGCGGGGATCGCCAAGCCGCCCTACAGCGTGCTGATGGTCAACGAGAACATCGCCAGCGTGGTCCGCGCCGAAGGCTACTTCGAGCCGATCCCACTGGCCAAGGTGCCCAACCTCGCCAACGTGCATGCGAACCTGCGCAATCCGGGCGACAACGGCGTGCGCGGCATCGTCTCCACGATCGGCATTGCGTACCGCAAGGATCTCGTCAAGACGCCGCCCAAGTCGTGGTCGGACCTGTGGACCAACCCCGAGTTCAAGGGCAAGATCGGCCTCTACCAGATCGGCAACACGGCCGCGATGCTGTTCCTGCTGATGACGGCCAAGCTGCATGGCGGCTCTCAGGACGCGATCGACCGGGCCTTCGTCGAGATCAGGAAGCTGTTGCCGTTCGCGCAGGCGGACTGGAGCGGCACCTTGTCCACCATGTTGACCCGCGGCGATGTCACCGTCGCCGTGATCGACTTCCCCGAGGTGGTCGCGTTGCAGAAGAAGGGCGTGCCGGTGGAAATGGTGGTGCCCAGCGAAGGCGTGGTGGCCTTCGAGCAGTCCTTCAACGTCCTGAAGAACGCCCCCGACAAGGAAGGTGCGTACAAGTACCTGGACTTCATCCTGCGCGCGGACGTGCAGGAGATGATGGCCAAGGAGTTCTTCACCTCGCCCAGCAACATCAAGTCGCAGCTGCCGGCGGCGCTCGCGCACGACATCCCGGTGAGCGGTGCGGCCATGTCCTCGATCGTCCAGTTCGACTGGAACCGGGTGAACCCGCAGCTGGCGGCCATCACCGACCGCTGGAATCGGGAGATCAAATGAGCGCCGTTCCGCTCGCAACCGACGCCCGTCGCCCGACGCGGCTGCACCTGCAAGGTCTGCGCAAGAGCTTCGGCGACACACCTGCGCTGCACGGTCTCGACCTGGAGACGCGCGAGGGCGAGTTCATCTCCCTCCTGGGCCCCAGCGGCTGCGGCAAGACCACGACTCTGCGCTGCATCGCCGGCTTCGAGTCGCCCGATGCCGGCCGCGTGCTGCTGGATGGCCAGGAGATCACCACGCTGCCGCCCGAGCGTCGCGACATCGGGATGGTGTTCCAGAACTACGCGCTGTTCCCGCACCTGACGGTGACGGGCAACCTCTCGTTCGGTCTGGAGATGCGCGGTGTTCCCAAGGCGCAAGCGGCCCGCCGGATCGCCTCCGTGCTGGAAATGGTCCAGCTTCTGAAGATGGCGCAGCGCTATCCCCGCCAGCTGTCCGGAGGGCAACAGCAGCGCGTCGCGCTCGCGCGGGCCCTCGTGATCGAGCCTCGCCTGCTGCTGCTGGACGAGCCCCTGGCCAACCTGGACGCAGTCCTGCGCGACGACATGCGCGTGTTCATCCGCGAGCTGCAGCAGCGGGTGGGCATCACGGCCCTCTACGTCACCCACGACCAGTCTGAGGCGATGGTCATGTCGGACCGGGTCGCGGTCATGCTGGGCGGCCGCCTGCAGCAGTTCGACACCCCCGAGAACCTGTACCAGCGGCCCCGCACGCCGGAGGTGGCGCGCTTCATCGGCCGTGCCAACCTGATCCCCGGGCGTGTCGGCCCGCGCCATGCGGTGCGCGGAGAGCACTTGCGCTACCGCGTGGCTGCGCCGAGCGGCGACCTGGATGCCGCGTGCGACTCGCATCTGGAAGAGGGGCGACCCGTGCAGGTGGCGGTGCGCCCCGAAGCCCTGCGTTTCGCGCAGGACGGCCCGCTGCGCGGCGAGGTGACGGCCACCTGGTTCTTGGGCAGCCTCGTCGAGCACGCGGTGGCCTGCGAGGGCGGCCTGCAGATGCGCGTGCACACCGCCCCTGCGGAGCGCCTGGCTGCGGGCAGCCGCACGGGCATCGCCTTCGATCCGGCGCAGGCATGGATCATGGCGGAAGGGACGGCATGAGCGCGATGCTGCCCCTCGACTCCACCCTGGCCGCAAGGTCGCCGGTGGACGCGGCGTGGCGCGGCGAGCACGGGCGGCACCGGCGACCTGCCTGGCTCCTGGTGCCCGCGCTGCTGCTGATCGGCGTGTTCCTCGTCCTGCCGTACCTGAACATCGTGCTGATGAGCCTCAGGCCGCCGGCGGTGGGTGCGCCCTATGGCGAAGGGCTGACCCTGGCCAACTATGCCAAGGCGCTGACGGACAGCTACCTGCTCGGGACACTCGCGGACACGTTCCTGCTCGCCGCCATCATCACGCCGGTGTGCCTGGTGCTCGGCTACCCGGTGGCCTTGCACCTGGCGCGCACCACGTCGCGATGGGGGAGCGTTCTGTACCTGCTGGTCCTGTCGCCGCTCCTTGTCGGCGTGGTGGTGCGCAGCTTCGGCTGGCTGATCCTGCTGTCGGGCAACGGTGTCGTGAACCGGCTGCTGATGGACCTGCACCTGCTCGATGCGCCGCTGCAACTGATGAACAACCGGTTCGGGGTGTGCATCGCGCTCGTGCACGTGTTCCTGCCCTTCATGATCCTGCCGCTCGTGGGCGTGATCCAGGGCATTGATCCGACGCTCGCGCAGGCCGCCCGCTCGCTCGGCGCCTCGCCGCTGCGCGTGTTCCTGCGGGTGACCCTGCCCCTCAGCTGGCCGGGCATCCAGGCCGGCACCATCCTCGTCTTCGTCCTGTCGCTGAGTGCGTACGTGACGCCCGTGATGCTGGGCGGCGCACAGGTCAAGACCATGCCGGTCCTCGTGGTGCAGAACCTCATCGACAACTTCCAGTGGCCCTCTGGCGCGGCCCAGGCCCTTCTGCTGTCCGCCTGCGGCGTGCTGGCGGTGTGGGTCTATTCGCGGCTGACGGCCCGTTTCAGCAGGGG
>Ga0247821_10001345_pt1 | contig 13668 bp, 14 predicted proteins | sample 13C_Glycerol_Day_FD_192481 | JGI IMG/M metagenome (GOLD analysis project Ga0247821, IMG submission 192481) | Soil microbial communities from agricultural site in Penn Yan, New York, United States - 13C_Glycerol_Day14 | ecosystem: Environmental > Terrestrial > Soil > Agricultural land | place... | reverse complement strand
GATCAACCCATGCTTTCTCGTTCCCGTTCTCCTCGTCGCTGCCTTGTGGGCTGCAGGCGCAGGCCACAGCCACCAGCACAGGCCGGCGACCAGCAGCAGGATCAGCAGGCCGACAAGCCAGCGACGAGGAGAACGGGAACGAGAAAGCATGGGTTGATCGACCATTGTGCGAATAGGAATTCTTTTGAGGAGGCTGAACGATAAGCACTGAACGAGGATAAGCAAAGCGCCTTTACCGGCAATTTACCTTGGGCTTACGTTGCTAAGACGATGAACTATAAATAAAAACGGCCTGGACTAGGGCCAGGCCGTTACAACTGCTAGCAAATTAGCAGCATCGCGGGGCAAGCCCGCTCCTACACCGGTTACTGATTACTTCAGAACGGCCAGGGCAGCGTCGTAGTTCGGCTCGTCGGCGATTTCGCCAACCAGCTCGCTGTGCAGGACCTTGTCGTTTTCATCCAGGACCACCACGGCGCGGGCGGTCAGGCCGGCCAGCGGGCCGTCGGCGATGGCAACGCCGTAGTTCTCGATGAACTCGCGGCCACGCAGGGTGGACAGGTTCTTGACGTTTTCCAGGCCTTCGGCACCGCAGAAACGCGCCTGGGCGAACGGCAGGTCGGCGGAGATGCACAGCACCACGGTGTTGGCGACGTCATTGGCCTGGGCATTGAACTTGCGCACGGAAGTGGCGCAGGTCGGGGTATCGACGCTCGGGAAGATGTTCAGCACTTTGCGCTTGCCGGCGAAGTCTTTCAGGGTCACGTCAGCCAGGCCGGCACCGACCAGGGAGAATGCTGGCGCCTGGGCGCCGACTTTCGGCAGTTCACCATTGACCTGAACCGGGTTGCCTTTGAGAGTCACTTGAGCCATGAGCTGAGTCCTTATGCGGGGGTGAGTTAAGGACCAGAGTTAATCATGAAAGTGCCCGGGCACCTATGGGCGCGACGATAAATTGTTGTATTGCCAGACAACTTTTGTGGACAAAGCGAGTGCCCGGAAGCTGACAATCCAGCTTCCGGAGCGCTTCAGATCATCAACCCAGCAGCGAATACACCAGGGCCGAGATGGCCACCAGGCCCACGGCAACCACGAAGACGTTGGACATCTGCCCGCTGTACTTGCGCATGGCCGGCACCTTGCGGATGGCGTACATCGGCATCAGGAACAGGATCGCGGCGATCACCGGACCACCGAGGGTCTCGATCATGCCCAGGATGCTCGGGTTGAGGGTGGCGACGATCCAGCAGATCACCAGCATGAAGGCCGCGGTCATGCGGTCCAGGGCCTTGGCGCCCGGACGCTTGCCGCTCTTGACGATCAGGCCCTTGAGGCCTTCGCTGGCACCGATGTAGTGGCCCAGGAACGACTTGGCGATGGCCACGAAAGCAATCAACGGCGCGGCAAAGGCGATGGTCGGGTTGCTGAAGTGGTTGGCCAGGTACGACAGGATCGACAGGTTCTGCGCCTTGGCTTCGGCCAGTTGCGCCGGGTTCAGGGTCAGCACGCAGCTGAACACGAAGAACATCACCATGGCCACCATCAGCAGGTGGGCACGGCCCAGGATCTGCCCACTGCGCTCGTCGGCGTGGGCACCGTAGCGGCGTTTCTGGTCAACGGCGAAGGCCGAGATGATCGGCGAATGGTTGAAGGAGAAGACCATCACCGGAATCGCCAGCCACAGGGTGTGCAGGAAGGCCGAACCCGATGGCAGCTCGTTGGCGGTGGTGAGGATGCCGCCGCTCCAGTGCGGGATCAGGAACACCGCCAGGAACGCCAGGGCGACAATGAACGGGTAGACCAGCAGGCTCATGACCTTGACCGTGGCCTGCTCGCCGCAACGCACGATGGCCAGCAGGCCGAGGATCAGCACGAAGGACAGCACGGCGCGCGGTGGCGGCTCGATGTGCAGTTGGTGCTCCATGAAGCTGCCGACAGTGTTGGTCAGGGCCACGCTGTAGATCAGCAGGATCGGGAAGATGGCGAAGAAGTACAGCAGGGTGATCAGGGCGCCGGCCTTGATGCCGAAATGCTCTTCGACCACTTCGGTGATATCGGCGCCGTCACGACCGGAGAGCACGAAGCGGGTCAGGCCGCGGTGTGCGTAGTAGGTCATGGGGAAGGCCAGCAGTGCCAGGATCAGCAAAGGCCAGAAACCACCGAGCCCGGCGTTGATCGGCAGGAACAGGGTTCCGGCGCCGATGGCCGTGCCAAACAGGCCCAGCATCCAGGTGGTGTCGTGACGGGACCAGCTGCCGAGGGCGGCTGGGGTCGATTCAAAGCGTTGTTCAACGCTCGGGGCCTGCTCATTCATCCGGGTGCAACTCCACTCGCAAGACTGCAACAGCGCTGAGAGTGGCGAAACAGACGCTTCACGCACCCCAGCCATAAAAGAGGGGCGCGATTGTGCGCTCAAAGGTTGCACTTGAGAAGCCCCTTTCCGAGGAGTGGTTGCACCTTTACCAAAAGCAGCGCGGGGCAAGCCCGCCCCCACAGACACGCTCTGTGGGAGCGGGCTTGCCCCGCGATAAGGACTGAACCCGATTACTGAACAGCGGCAATCGCCTCGGCCACCTGTTGCAGGTTGTCCGGACGCAGGCCGGACATGCACACCCGGCCGCTGTCGATCAGGTACACGCCGAACTCGTCACGCAGGCGGCGTACCTGGGCAACGCTCAGGCCCGTGTAGCTGAACATGCCGCGCTGTTCCAGGAAGAACTGGAAGTCCTGGCCCGGCAGCAGCACCGCCAGGGCGTCGACCAGGCCCTGGCGCATTTCCAGGATCCGCAGGCGCATCTGCTCGACTTCCGCCGCCCACTGGGCATTGAGTTCGGCATCGCCGAGTACCGCGGCGACCAGCTGGGCGCCGAAGCTGGGCGGGCTGGAGTAGTTGCGGCGCACGGTGGCCTTGAGCTGGCCGAGCACGCTTTGCGCGGTGTCGGCATCGTCACAGACCACCGACAGGCCCCCTACCCGCTCGCCATACAGCGAGAAGATCTTCGAGAACGAGTTGCTGACCAGGCACGGCACGCCGGCGCGGGCTACTTCGCGGATGGCATAGGCGTCTTCGACCAGGCCTTCGCCGAAGCCCTGGTAGGCGATGTCGAGGAACGGAATCAGCTCGCGCACCTTGACCACTTCGATCACCTGTTGCCACTGGTTCTGGCTCAGGTCGACACCGGTGGGGTTGTGGCAGCACGGGTGCAGCAGCACGATGCTGTTGGCCGGCAGGGTCTTGAGGGTGGCGAGCATGCCGTCGAAGTCCAGGCCACGGGTGCCCTGGTCGAAGTACGGGTAGGTGTTGACCTTGAACCCTGCGCCTTCGAAGATCGCCCGGTGGTTGTCCCAGGTCGGATTGCTGACCCACACCTGCGAATCGGGAAAGTAGCGCTTGAGGAAGTCGGCACCGACCTTCAGCGCGCCGGAACCGCCGACGGTCTGCACGGTGGCCACGCGACCGCCCTGCACGGCCGGGTGATCCGTGCCGAACAGCAGCGCCTGGATTGCCTGGCGGTAGCTGTGCAGGCCTTCCATCGGCAGGTACAGCGAGGCTTCGTGAGGCTGCCCGGCCATGCGCCACTCGGCTTCGCCGACAGCGGCCAGCTGTGGCACCACGCCTGCGGCATCGTAGTACAGGCCGATACTCAGGTTGACCTTGTTGGCCCGTGGGTCGGCCTTGAAGGTCTCCATCAGGGAGAGGATCGGGTCGCCGGCATAGGCATCGACATGTTTGAACACAGCGTGCAGCTCCTTGGTTCTGGGCAATTCATGAAGGACTATGGCGAGAATACCTGTAGCGGCGTCGAAGGAACATGTCCCCGGGTGCAACTAATCAATGCATTCATGCACGCCAGCCCCTTCCACCGGCCAGGGCAGCCAGCCTTCACGGTAGGCGAGGTACAACAGCGCGCAGACATTGGCCGTCGCCGTCTTGTCCAGCATGTTGCGTCGATGGGTGCGGGCGGTCTGGTCGCTGATCCCCAGAGCACGGGCCACCTGCTTGTCGCTCAGGCCCCGGGACAGGCAGCCAAGCACCTGCTGTTCGCGTGTCGACAACGGTGTCGCCGACCGTTGCCGGGCTGGATCGCGCCCAGGCACAGATAGATCGCCACCAGCGCGCTGGCGCGGCCGACCTTGAGCTTGTCGAGCAGGTTCTCGCGGTGCTTGCGTGCAGTGGAAAAGGCAATGGACAGCTGATGGGCCACTTCCCGGTCAGTCAATCCACGTGCAATCAACGAAAGCACCACGGTTTCCCGCTCACTCAATCGCATGTTCGCTCCCTGAACCGTTCGCAACTGCGCCGAGGCTTGCCCGCACCTGAACTGCAAGCCTAGGACCTGCCCTACCCCTGTCAAGTCGGGCCAGAAGCGCCTTTTTCATACCGCATTTGCCGAATGTTCCCAGCCCCCCATACAGATGGACGATTCAGTTGCCGACGTAATTCAACCCGGCAGTCGGCGGCAGGGAATGTCGCTGCGAGTCGCTGTTCGGCCCACTCGAACACTCAACGGAAAAGGAATGCGCATCATGAACTGGAACCGCTCATTTACTGATCTGATCCGCAATGGCCGTGCCGCCTACTGGGGCAACTGGACCCTCGACCAGAAACTCAAGGTCGGCAGTGTCGGCTTCGTCTCCCCTGACAACGGCGATTTCACCCTGGTGCAGGAGCAGGCACCGGGACTGACCGTCAGCACCCGCAACGCCCCCAACCAGTGGAAGCTGTCGTCGAGCAACGTCAAGCGCAGCCAGAGCAACGTCAGCCTCGATGGTTCGGCCACCGATCCGGAAACCGGCACCAAGATCACCGCCGGCACCGAGGTGAAGTGGGACTTCGCCTCCACCGGCTCGATCGCCTCGGAGTTCGGTATTGCCTCGGAGTCCTACCTGGCCGACCTCACGGTGCTGAGCCAGCCACAGACCCTGCAATGGCTCAAGGAGCAGGCGACCCGGGTCAGCATGGCGTCGAGCAACGGCATTGCCCAGGGCTTTGGCGTGGTCACCAGCGTGATCTATGCCACCAGCGGACTGAACGTCGGTTCCCAGGACAACAGCTCGTCGTTTTCCGTCACCGGTTCCGTGAAGGGGGTCCAGGACCTGCTGGCCAGCGCCGAGGCCAAGGGCTCGTATGTCTCGACCAACCAGACCAAGAGCGTCGACCAGCACCTGTGGCCGGACAAGGCCGGCACCCTGCCCGCCCTGCCGATCCCGATCGCCTACACCTTCGCCTCGTTCGACGGCGAGTTGCTGATCCCCAACTGGATCACCCGCCTGGGTGGGCTCGAGATCCTGTTCAACAACAAGCCGGGGTGCACCTACATCACCAACATCACCCTTGAATACGACACCCCCACCGGCAAACAGCACCAGGCGTTCAGCCTCAGTGGCGGGCTGTCGAAAACCGTCGGCAACATCCCGCTCAACGCCACCAACCTCCGTGCCAGTGTGTCGTTCAAGGGCGTGATGAACAATGACAACTACAGCTTCAGCTGGCCGAGTCCGCTGGGGCAATGGCTGACCGGCAGACGCGAGATCCAGATGACCGGGGTATGGCCAGGCAAGACCTCGGCCAAAGATCTCGAACATTGACCAGCGCCAGCTCAATCAACCTGCACAAGGCAGCCCGCAAGGGCTGCCGCGAGGACACCATCATGTGTAATTGCACATCCGACTTTCTGGTCAAGCACGTGCGCATTCTTGGCCAGCGCCAACCTGACGATCTGTACAACCAACTGATTCAACGCGATCTCGAGGTGCCTGTAAAGGCAATGCTCATCCTTAACCAGAAGATCGACAACACCCGTGAAGCGGTGACACACCGGGCGGGTATCACCCTCCAGGCGAGGGTCGAAGAGTTCGCTCACCAGTACCCCAACACCGTGATGTTCATGGAACTGGAGACGCTGCAACAGTTCTGCACATCACTCAACCCGTTGCAGAGTGGCAAGCGTGACTTCGACTGCAGGGTGCGCATTCCCTGGATCGTGACCTGGACGGGTACCAACACTTACGAGGTGGTGCAGAATGCGGCGGGCTTTGGCGCTTCCACCGACGCCGAGGGCCTTTGCAATCATTACCGCCTACCGCTGAAGGATGTACACAGCAAAACCAGCAACTGGAAAGCCACAGGCCTGTAACCGGTGGTAGCCCCCATCGTCAGCCTGGCTGACGATGGGGGCCAGGCACTCAGGCCTGGGCCATGGACTGCAACTGCGCCAGTTCTTCCACCGTCAGGCTCACCCCATCACGCGCCGACGCCTCACGCTCACGGTAGCGACGCTCACCGGGCATGCGGGTCAAGCCCACCGCCTGCATCTGCTCCACCAGTTGCCGGCTACGCTCGGCAAAGCGATTGCCTTCGGCCTTGCTTGGGTCAATGACGATAATCAGTTGCCCGGTCCATGGGGTTTTCGCGCCCGGGTGCTGCGCCCAGTCGAACTCCCAGGAGAAATGCCCGCCGGTCAGCGCCGCCGCCAGCAACTCGACCATCATCGACAGCGCCGAGCCCTTGTGCCCGCCAAACGGCAGCAGTGCCCCGCCGTCGAGGATCTTGCCCGGCTCACGGGTCGGCTGCCCTTCGCTGTCCACGCCCATGCCTTCAGGCAGCAACTCACCCTTGCGCGCGGCGATCTGCACGTCACCGTGGGCGATGGCGCTGGTGGCCATGTCGAAGACGATCGGATCGCTGCCGGCACAAGGCGCGGCAAAGGCAATAGGGTTGGTGCCGAACAGCGGCTTGCGCGCGCCATGGGGCACCACGCAGGTCATGCTGTTGACCACGCTCAGGGCCACCAGGCCTTCGTCGGCAAAAGGCTCGATATCCGGCCAGAGTGCGGCGAAATGGTGCGAATTGTGGATTGCCAGCACGGCGATGCCGGCACTGCGCGCCTTCTCCACCAGCAGCGCCCGGGCGGCCGCCAAAGCAGGCTGGGCGAAGCCACCCCGGGCATCGACACGGACATAGCCACTGGCGACATCGCTGACCACCGGCACCGCCTGGCCATCGACCCAGCCGCTGGCCAGGGTCGATACATAACCGGGAATCCGGAACACACCATGGCTGTGCGCACCGTCACGCTGGGCACTGGCGCAGTTGAAGGCAAGGCTGGCGGCCACCGTTTCGCTGCAGCCATGACGTACGAAGATGCGGTGCAGCAAGGCCTGCAAATCGGCAAAGGCAATCTGCGTGACGGCGGTGTCGGGACGTGCGGACATCTGAAGCTCCCTTATTGGATTTGGTATGGGCTTACAGCGCAGGGCAAGGCCTGGAACTCTCGCGCAGTGACAGCAAACTGTCAAATATTGACTTGATGACAGAAAACATTCATTTTCTGTTTCCAAGTGCAACCGCCTTCGAGAATCGCCCGTGAGCCAACCGATCAAGCAACGCCTGGAAAACAGCCTGCACAATGCAGCGGCTTCGGGTCGCAAGATCGCCAGCTACATGCTCGCCAACCTCACCGACCTGCCCTTCGAAACCTCGGCCAGCCTCGCGGCCAAGATCGGTGTCAGCGAATCGAGTGTCGGGCGTTTCTGCCGTGCGCTGGGCTACGAGCACCTCAAGGCGCTCAAGCACGATCTCAAGGACGACCTGGGCGATGGCCCCTGGCTGGTCGGTGATCGTTTGCAAGAATTCCGCCAACAACAGGGCAAGGATGCCGCCGGCATCGCCCGCAGCCTCGAACAGGAAGTCGGGGCGCTGGTGCGGGTCTACGAATACAGCCGCACCCCGGCCTGGGAAACGGTCAGCCAGCGCCTGGCGCGGCGGCGCCGGGTGTTCGTCGCCGGCTTTCAGACCGAGCGCGGCATCGCCCAGTGCATGGCCCACCTGCTGCAGTACCTGCGCGACGGCGTGCAGGTGGTCGACGGCAGTGCCGGACATTTCGGCGAAGTGCTGCTGGCCGAGCCCGCCGAGTGCGCCCTGGTGGTGTTCGAGGCGCGCCGCTACTCACGCCACGCCCTGACCCTGTGTCGCAAGGCACGGGAAGCGGGCATCCCGGTAACACTGGTTACCGACACCTTCTGTGACTGGGCCGATGCCAATGCCGATGAGGTGTTTCGCATCCCCACCGAGTTCAATCTGTTCTGGGAGTCGACCGCGACGATGCTGTCGTGGGCGCACCTGATGGTCAACGAGGTCTGCAAGAAGCTAGGACCGGATGTTGAAAAACGCTTGGAAGCAACTGCCGCTCTACACAATGAATTCGTTGGCTACACGTCAGCGAGCAAACAATAGCAAGAGTGCAAATAACAGATCGAGGTGTGACATGAAACCCGTTATCCGCTTTGCAGGCGCGTGCGCCCTGCTGCTCGCCAGCGCAACCATGGCCCAGGCCGAAACCCTGAGGTTCGCCACCGAAGGCGCCTACCCACCGTTCAACTATGTGGACTCGGATAACCAGCTGCACGGCTTCGATATCGATATCACCAAGGCCCTGTGCGAGCAGATGAAGGTCGAATGCACCCTGGTGGCCCAGGACTGGGAAGGCATCATCCCGGCGCTGATGGCCAAGAAATACGACGCGGTGGTGGCGTCGATGATCGACACCGAGGAGCGACGCAAGAAGATCGCCTTCACCAACCACTACTACAAGACCCCGCTGTCGGTCGCCGTGGCCAAGGACAGCGAGATCACCGACGCCCAGACCAGCTTCAAGGGCTACACGGTCGGTGCGCAATCCTCCTCGACCCAGGCGATCTACGCCGAAGACGTGTATGGCAAGGCCGGTGCCGATGTCAAACTCTACCCGACCCTCGATGAAGCCAACGCGGATCTTGCCGCCGGGCGCCTGGACGGCGTGATCGCCGACAAGTTCCCGCTGCACGAGTGGCTGGGCAAGGCCGGCAAGGACTGCTGCAAGATCCTCGGCGACGTCAACGGCACCAAGGCCGACGCCGCGATCGCCGTACGCAAGGAAGACCAGGCCCTGCGCGAGCGCCTGAACAAGGCCCTGGACGAAATCGTCGCCAACGGCACCTACCAGAAGATCGCCAGTCGTTACTTCGACTTCGATATCTACCAGTAATCCCGGCCCAGATCACCTGTGTGGGAGCTGGCGTAGCCTGCGATGCCGACAACGCGCACCGACTGACAGCGCGTTGACAGTATCGCCGGCTGCGCCGGCTCCCGCAGGGGTGCGCGTCTGTCTTGCAAGAGGGTTCGCCCATGCTCGAACAACTGTCCCTGTTATCTTTCGCCAGCGGCGGCTGGGGCCAGGCCCTGCTGGCCGGCGCCCTGGTGACCATTTCCCTGGCCCTGGCCTGCCTGCCCATCGGCCTGCCCCTGGGCCTGGGCGTGGCCCTGATGGCCCGCTCGCCCAAGCGCTTTCCCCGCGCCGTGGCCACGGTATTTTCCACTGTGTTCCGCGGCCTGCCCGAGCTGCTCACGCTGCTGATCATCTACTACGGTTGCCAGATCGCCGCGCAGAAAATCCTCCTGGCCATGGGCTATGAGGGCGAGGTGATGATCAACACCTTCCTCGCCGCGATGATCGCCTTCAGCCTGGTGTTCGCCGCCTTCTCCAGCGAAATCTGGCTGGGCGCCTTCAAGACCGTCGCCAAAGGCCAGTATGAGGCCTCCCAGGCATTGGGCCTGAGCAAGGCCACGACCTTTCGCAAGGTGATTTTCCCGCAGCTGGTGCGCATCGCCATGCCGGGGCTGTCGAACAACTGGCTGTCGCTGCTCAAGGACACCTCGCTGGTCTCGACCATTTCCCTGGTCGACCTGATGCGCCAGACCAACCTCGCCGTCAGCGTGACCAAGGAGCCGATGTTCTTCTACGGCGTGGCGTGCCTGGGCTACCTGCTGTTCTCGGCGCTGTCGGGTCGGGTGTTCGTGTTCATCGAACAGTATTTCAGCCGTCACCTGCGGAGTGCCCGGACATGAGCTTCGATCAACTGCTGGCCTTCATTCTCGACCCCGACCTGCTGGATCGCTACGGCCCGCGCTTTATCGACGGCCTGCTGGTCACCGCCAAACTGGTCGCCATTTCCTTCACCCTCGGCGCGCTGCTGGGCATGCTCCTGGCCCTGGCACGGCTGTCCAACAACCTGCTGCTGCAACGCCTGAGCGCCGGCTACATCTACTTCTTCCGCGGCTCGCCGCTGCTGGCCCAGCTGTTTCTGCTGTATTACGGCCTGGGCTCGCTCAAGGGCTTCTGGCAGGACGTCGGGTTGTGGTGGTTCTTCCGCGAAGCCTGGTACTGCACCCTGCTGGCCTTCGTGCTCAACACCGCCGCCTACCAGGCCGAGATCTTCCGTGGCGCCCTGCTGGCCGTCGCCCCCGGGCAGTACGAGGCGGCCAAGGCGCTGAGTCTCAAGCGCTCGACCACCTTCTTCAAGATCATCCTGCCGCAGTCGCTGATCGTCGCCATCGGCCCGCTGGGCAATGAACTGATCCTGATGATCAAGGCCAGCGCCATTGCCTCGCTGGTAACCATTTACGACCTGATGGGCGTGACCAAGCTGGCCTTCTCGCGCAGCTTCGACTTCCAGATCTACCTGTGGGCCGCCGTGCTCTACCTGCTGATCGTCGAGATCGTGCGGCGCAGCCTCAAACACATCGAAGCCCGACTGGGCCGCCACCTGCGCTGATTGCCTGATTTGTGAGGACCGTTCCAATGCACTGTCAAACCATCGTTCTGGGCGCCGGTATCGTCGGCGTCAGCACGGCGCTGCACCTGCAGGCCCGCGGCCGCAAGGTGATCCTCATCGACCGCGAGGAGCCGGGCAGCGGCACCAGCCATGGCAACGCCGGGCTGATCGAACGTTCGAGCGTCATTCCCTATGCCTTCCCGCGGGAGCTGTCGAGCCTGTTGCGCTATGGCCTGAACCGCCAGTCCGACGTGCGCTACAGCCCGATGCACCTGCCCAGGATCGCCCCCTGGCTGTTCAAGTACTGGCAGAACTCCTCCGCCGCCGGCCTGGCCGTGGCCACCAGGGCCATGCTGCCGCTGGTGCAGCGCTGCGTGGAAGAGCACGATGCGCTGATCGAGGAGGCGGGCCTGGCAGACCTGGTCAAGGCCCATGGCTGGATCGAGGTGTTTCATAGCGACGCCGCATTCAACAAGGCCCAGGCCGATGCCCATGCATTGAAATCGTTCGGCCTGAGCTACGAGATCCTCGATCGCCGACAGTTGCGTGAGCGCGAAAAGGACCTGACCGAAAACGTGGTCGGCGGCATCCACTGGCTCGACCCCAAGACCGTCACCAACCCCGGCGGCCTGACCCGTGGCTATGCGGCGCTGTTCGTCAAACGCGGCGGCCAGTTCATCCATGGCGATGCGCGCACCCTGCGCCAGGTCGGCAGCGACTGGCAGGTCGACAGCCGCCAGGGGCCGATCACCGCTCCAGACGTGGTGGTCGCCCTCGGCCCGCAGTCGGGCGATCTGTTCAGACCGCTGGGGTACAAGATCCCGCTGGAAATCAAACGCGGCTATCACATGCACTACCAGGGCCGCGATGGCGCCGAGCTCAAGCATTCGATCTGCGACGCCCAAGGTGGTTATGTGCTGGCGCCCATGGCCGAGGGCATCCGCCTGACCACCGGCATCGAGTTCGCCGCCAGCAGCGATGCCATCAACGAGATCCAGCTCCAGCGCTGCGAAGCGCTCGCCCGCACGATCTTCCCGCTGGGCAAGCGCCTCGATCCCAAGCCCTGGCTGGGCCGCCGCCCCTGCCTGCCGGACATGCGCCCGGTGATCGGCCCGGCGGCGCGCCACAAGGGCCTGTGGTTCAACTTCGGTCACGCCCACCACGGCCTGACCCTGGGCCCGGTCAGCGGCCGCCTGCTGGCGGAAATGATGACCGGCGCCGACACCTTTACCGACCCTGCGCCCTACAGCGCGGCACGCTTCAATTGATCGCGGGAGAATAACAATATGACCGCTTCACTGAGCCTTGCAGCCTCCACCCCTGTCCCGCACCCCGACCCGCGCAAGGTCGTGGTGACCATCGAAGGCCTGAACAAGCACTACGGGGCCTTCCATGTGCTGCGCGACATCAACCTGAACGTGCGCGAGGGCGAGCGCATCGTCCTGTGCGGCCCTTCCGGATCGGGCAAGTCGACCCTGATCCGCTGCATCAACCGCCTGGAAATCGCCGAAGGCGGCACCATCCGCGTCCACGACACGGACCTGGCCCTGACCACCCGCCAGGCCGCCGAGGTCCGCAGTGAAATCGGCATGGTGTTCCAGCACTTCAACCTGTTCCCGCACATGAGCGTGCTGGACAACTGCACCCTGGCGCCCATGACCGTACGTGGCCTGTCGCGCAAGGAGGCCGAGGAGCGGGCGCGCTTCTACCTGAACAAGGTGGGCATCGAAAGCCAGGCCGGCAAATACCCCAGCCAGCTCTCCGGCGGCCAGCAGCAGCGGGTGGCCATTGCCCGGGCGCTGTGCATGAAGCCCAAGATCATGCTGTTCGACGAGCCGACCTCGGCGCTGGACCCTGAAATGGTGGCTGAAGTGCTGGACGTGCTGGTGAAACTGGCCGACACCGGCATGACCATGCTTTGCGTCACCCACGAAATGGGCTTCGCCCGCCAGGTGGCCGAGCGCGTGCTGTTTCTCGATGGCGGGCAGATCATCGAAGACGCCAGCCCCGAGGCGTTTTTCAACAATCCGCAGAGTGCGCGGGCGCAGGGGTTCCTCGCGCAGATCCTGCATTGAAGTCAATCGCGGGGCAAGCCCGCTCCCACGGGCCAGTGGGAGCGGGCTTGCCCCGCGATCGGACTTACTGCGGATGCATCTTCGACTTGATCAAACCCACGATAAAGGTCAGCACCGCACCACCGGCACCGCCGCCGACAATGCTGCTGATCAGCGACGGCAGGTCCACCGCCCCGCCTGCTGCCGCAGCACCCGGCTCGCCGGTAATCGCCGCGACGATCTGCCCGAGCACCACCCCGCCGATACCCCCGACGATCGAGTTGAGCCCCGCGCCCATGCCTTGCTTGCTCATGCCGACGGCGTTGCCACCGATCACACCGGCAATGATCTGAACCACCAGACTGACGATATCCATCACGTGAACCCCATGTAGCGTTGAGAGATGACGACTCGCATCCACCGACTACAAAGGCATGACCACAGGATCAGAGACGTCTCGATCCGGTCAACGACAGCGGGCTGTTGCCGAAGGACAGAGTATAGGTAGCGCAGGGGCTGAGCGCCAAAGCCGGCGCTCGATCGGGACCTGGTAAAAATGCCAGGTGACAACCCGGCCCCGGCCTTGCACGCGGCCACCACCGGCCGGTTTTGAACGCTTCACGTTTCGTTAATTATTATTGACTGGCCCTCACCCTGCCCCCCGCCAGTTTCTGCTGCTTGCAGCCCGTTCATTGCATTCAGGCAATGACAAGCTTCGGCTGCGCAATCTGAAGTCGTTTGACATATTAAACGGCTCTGGCAAGCTTAATACAGGTTTCGACCGGAAATACTGGCCCCGAGCGGCGTTCCGGCAGTGCTCGAGACCTCAGGTAGCGCAGGGTTCCAGTTGCGCGCCTGCACAATAATGACAGGCCGCGCCTGTCCCAAGGTGACATATGCCCAACAGCAACATTGGCAATAAGAAACAAACCCTTCACAAACCCGTCGTCCTGATGACCATGGGCGCCCAGGAGCGCAAAGGTCACGATTATCAGGTCATGACCCACAAATACATCGTGCC
>Ga0247821_10001344_pt1 | contig 13670 bp, 11 predicted proteins | sample 13C_Glycerol_Day_FD_192481 | JGI IMG/M metagenome (GOLD analysis project Ga0247821, IMG submission 192481) | Soil microbial communities from agricultural site in Penn Yan, New York, United States - 13C_Glycerol_Day14 | ecosystem: Environmental > Terrestrial > Soil > Agricultural land | place... | reverse complement strand
CCGGGTTCTTCGCGGCGGCGTTGATGGCGGCGTGGATCTTCGCGTTGAGGTGGTAGTAGCCGGCCAGGTCGCGGCGCGTGAACGCGGCCTTCATCTCGTAGTGCAGCGCGCGGATCTCGGCGCGCTCGGCCTCGCCGATGCGCTGCGCGGCCAGCTCGCCGGACATCGCCTCCAGGCCCGCCAGCACCTCGAAAGTGTGCAGCACGTCCGCCTCGGTGAGCTTCACGGCCACGGCGCCGCGGTGGGGCAGCAGGTCGACGAGGCCTTCGGTGGCGAGCAGCTTGATGGCCTCGCGCAGCGGCGTGCGCGAGACGCGCAGGTGCTCGGCGAGCACGCGCTCGTTGAGCTTGGCGCCCGGCGCGATGCGGCCTTCGATCAGCATGGCGCGCAGCCGCACGACGACCTGGTCGTGCAGCGCCATGCGCGGGATCTCGATCACTTCGGCCATGCGTTCTCCCAAGTCTCGACATTTTGCATGCAAAGGAAACCGGCTGGAAACGGATAGCTTCGGGTAACACCGGAGGGTGCCGGTGCACTTGCATGCAAAACTACCTCGCAAATCCGGCATCCGATGGTGAACCTCGACATCCACCCGCGCGGGCGTCATTTCCTGCAGATCCCCGGGCCGAGCCCGGTGCCGGACCGCGTGCTGCGGGCCATGAGCCTGCCGACGATCGACCACCGCGGGCCGGAGTTCGGCGCCTTGGGCAAGAAGGTGCTGGCCGGCCTGGGCGAGGTGTTCCAGACGCGCCATCCGGTGGTGGTGTATCCGTCATCGGGCACCGGCGCGTGGGAAGCGGCGCTGGCGAACACGCTGAGCCCGGGCGATGCGGTGCTGATGTACGAGACCGGGCACTTCGCGACGCTGTGGCAGAAGATGGCGTTGCGGCTCGGGCTGCGGCCCGAGTTCCTTGCGTGGGCGGGCGACGACCTGGTGCTGCCGCAAGCGCCGGGCTGGCGCCGCGGCGTGCAGGCCGAGGAGATCGAGCAGCGGCTGCGCCGCGACACGGCGCACGAGCTGAAGGCCGTGTGCGTGGTGCACAACGAGACCTCGACCGGCGTCACCTCCGACATCGCCGCGGTGCGGCGCGCGATCGATGCCGCCAAGCACCCGGCGCTGCTGATGGTGGACACGATTTCGGGGCTCGCCAGCGCCGACTACCGGCACGACGAGTGGGGCGTGGACGTGGCGATCGCCGGCTCGCAGAAGGGCCTGATGCTGCCGCCGGGCATCAGCTTCAACGCGCTGTCGCCGCGCGCGATGGAGGCTGCGAAGCATGCGAAGCTGCCGCGCTCGTTCTGGGCGTGGGACGAGATCGTCGCGATGAACGCCGACGGCTACTGGCCCTACACGCCCAACACGAACCTGCTGTATGCCTTGAGCGAGTCGCTCGACATGCTGCTCGACGAGGGCTTGGCCGACGTCTTCGCGCGCCACCAGCGCTGGGCCGCCGGCGTGCGCGCCGCGGTGGCGGCCTGGGGGCTGCCCATCCAGTGTGCCGATGCGCGCCTGCACTCGCCGGTGCTCACCGGCGTGATCGTGCCCGAGGGCGTGGACGCGGACGCGCTGCGGCGGCTGATCCACCAGCGCTTCGACCTCTCGCTCGGCACCGGCCTCGGCAAGGTGCGGGGCCGGATGTTCCGCATGGGGCACCTGGGCGACAGCAACGACCTCACGCTCCTGGCGATGCTCGCCGGCGTGGAGATGGGGCTGAAGCTGCACGGCGTTCGCCTGGCCGGCAGCGGGGTGCAGGCCGCGATGGACCACTTCGCCGCGCAGGCGGCCCCGGCCGCACTGGACACCTTCACCACCAGCCAGAGGAGATGAGCATGACGCCATCGATTCGCCTGCGTTTCCGCGTTGCCGGCGCCGCGCTGGCCGCGGCCGCCTGGTTCGCAGCGGGCCCGGCCTTCGCGCAGATCGAGATCAAGCTCGGCCACGTCGGCGAGCCGGGCTCGCTGTTCCAGCAGAGCTCCGACGAGTTCGCCAAGCGCGCCAATGCCAAGCTCGCCGGCAAGGCGAAGGTGGTGGTGTACGGGTCGAGCCAGCTCGGCGGCGACAAGGAGATGATCCAGAAGCTCAAGCTCGGCACCATCGACATGGCGCTGCCGTCGACGGTGATGAGTTCCGAGGTGGACCTGTTCGGGCTCTTCGAGCTGCCGTACGTGGTGAAGGACCGCAGCCACATGGCGCGCATCGAGAAGGACATCTTCTGGCCGTCCATCGCGCCCGAGGCCGAGAAGAAGGGACTGAAGGTGTTGGCGGTGTGGGAGAACGGCTTCCGGCACATCACCAACAACAAGCAGCCGATCAAGTCGCCGGCGGACCTGAAGGGGATCAAGCTGCGCGTGCCCGAGGGCAAGTGGCGCATGAAGATGTTCCAGGACTACGGCGCCACGCCGAGCCCGATGAAGTTCTCCGAGCTCTTCACGGCATTGCAGACCGGCGTGATGGATGGGCAGGAGAACCCGTTCACGCAGATCTACTCGGCCAAGCTGCACGAGGTGCAGAAGTTCCTCTCGCTGACGGGCCACGTCTACACGCCGGCCTACCTGACGGTGGGCACGAAGAAGTGGGAGTCGTTCCCGCCGGACGTGCGCAAGGTGCTGGAGGACACGGCGAAGGAGACCCAGTCCTTCGTCTACCAGACGGCAGCCAAGGACGACCAGGACCTGCTCGCCAAGCTCAAGCAGCACGGCATCGCCATCAACGAGGTCGACCAGGAAGCGTTCGTCGGCGCGAGCAAGACGATCTACAGCGAGTTCGGCACCGAGGTGAACGGGGCGAAGGAGCTGATCGACCGCGCGATCGCGCTGCGCAAGTGATGACGGCCCTGCAGCGCGTGCGCGCCGCCTACGAGCGCGTGCTCGAGTGGGTCGTGGCCGCGCTCATGGTGATTCTCGCGGTCGAGGTCGTGCTGGGCGTCGTCTTCCGCTCCATCGGGCAGGCGCTCGGCTGGTACGACGAGCTGGCGTCGGTGCTGCTCGCGTGGCTCACGTTCTACGGCGCGGCGCTCGCCTCGCTGAAGCGCGCGCACATCAGCTGCCCGGAGCTCGTGGACCTGGCGCCGCCGGCGGTGAAGCGCACGCTGAACATCGTGGCGCAGGTGCTGGTGATCGCGTTCTTCGCGCTGCTGGCGTGGGTCGGCGCGTCGATCCTGCCGATACTGGCCACGGATGCGCTCGTGAGCCTGCCCAAGGTGCCGATGAGCGTGGTGCAGTCGGTGATCCCGATCTCCGCGACGCTGATCGTGATCGCGGAGGTGATCCACCTCGTCGCGCTCGTGCGTGCGGAGCCCTTGCCCGAGGCCGTGCCCGGCATTGCGGCGGCCGACGCCCTGCATTGAGTTGATGAGGACCGCACGATGACCATGGTGCTGCTCTTCGCCGCCGCGCTCGCGCTGGTACTCATCAACGTGCCGATCGCCGCGTCGCTCGGCATCGTGGCGCTGTCCGCGATGGTCGTGAGCCACGGCACCGGCAGCCTGCCCAACCTCGCGCTCGTCACCTACAACGGCGCGACGAACTTCCCGCTGCTCGCGATCCCGCTCTTCATCCTCGCCGGCGCGATCATGAACGCGTCGGGCATCTCGCAGCGGCTGATCGCATTTGCCTCGTCGCTGTTCGGATGGATCCGCGGCGGGCTGGCGCACGTGTCGATCGGCGCCTCGATGTTCTTCGCGGAGATCTCGGGCTCGGCCGTGGCCGACGTGGCGGCGCTCGGCTCCGTGATGATCCCCGGCATGAAGGCCAAGGGTTACCCGAAGGCACTGGCCGCGGCGGTGATGTCGTCGGCCGCGACGCTCGCGGTGATCATCCCGCCGTCGATCCCGATGATCCTGTACGCCGTGATGGCGGAGACCTCGGTGGTGCAGCTCTTCGTGGCCGGGATCGTGCCGGGCATCATCGGCGGCTTCGGGCTGATGGGCATGGCCTACTGGTTCGCGCGGCGCTACGACCTGCCTCGGGAAGCCGCGTTTTCCGCGCCGCTCGTGTGGAAGACGTTCAAGGAGGCGCTGTGGGCGTTCCTGCTGCCGGTGATCATCCTCGGCGGCATCTTCGGCGGCTGGGTCACGGCCACCGAAGGGGCGGCGCTGGCGGTGGTGGCGGCGCTCTTCGTGGGCCTGTTCATCTACCGCGTGCTCGACATGGCCCAGCTGTGGAAGGCCGTGCTCGAAGGCGGCGTGCAGACGGCCATCGTGATGCTGCTCGTGGCCACCAGCGCGCTGTTGGGCACCTACCTCACCGAAGTGCAGGCGCCGCAGGCGCTGGCCCAGGCGATCACCGACTTCACGACGAACAAGTGGGTGGTGCTGGCGCTGCTGAACGTGCTGTTCCTCTTCCTCGGCATGTTCCTGCACTCGGCGGCGGCGATCATCCTCGTGGTGCCCGTGGTGATGCCGCTCGTGCGCGCGGTGGGCATCGACCCGGTGCACTTCGGCCTCATCGTGACCATCAACCTCGGCATCGGCCAGCAGACACCGCCGGTGGCGAGCGTGCTGATGGTGGCGTGCAGCATCGCCAAGGCCAGCGTGTGGGAAGTGACGCGCGTGAACGTCTGGTTCATCGGCGTGCTCTTGGCGGTGCTGCTGATGGTGACCTACATCCCGATCACCGGGATGGGCCTCGTCGAGTTGTTCTACAAGCGATGACGACCCCGCCGTTGCCCCTGCCGCTTTCCGGCGTGCGCGTGCTCGACGTGAGCCAGGTGATGGCCGGGCCCTTCGCCTGCATGCTGTTCGGCGACATGGGCGCCGACGTGATCAAGGTCGAGCCGCCGAAGGGCGGCGACCAGACGCGCGGCTCCATGGGCTTCAAGCTCAAGGGCGACGACAGCATGGGCTTCCTGAACATGAACCGCAACAAGCGCAGCGTGGCGCTGAACCTCAAGTCGGAGGCCGGCCGCGAAGTGATGTGGCGGCTCGTGGAGAGCGCGGACATCCTGGTGGAGAACTACCGCCCGGGCGTGATGAAGCGGCTGGGCTTCGGCTACGACGCCTGCCGCGCGCGCAACCCGGGGCTGGTGTACGCCAGCATCTCGGGATTCGGGCAGACGGGCCCGTGGTCCGATCGGCCCGGCTTCGACCTGATGGCCCAGGCAATGAGCGGCGTCATGAGCGTCACCGGCTACCCCGGCGGCCCGCCGGTGAAATGCGGCGTGCCGGTGGCCGACATCGGCTGCGCGATGTTCGCCGTGTACGCGGTGCTCGCGGCCTACATCGGCCGCCAGAAGTCGGGCGAGGGGCAGCACGTGGACGCGGCGCTGTTCGACGCGGCGATGGCCTTCTCGGTGTGGGACATCTGCGACTACTGGGGCACGGGCAAGCCGCCCGAGCCGCTCGGCACGGCCAACAAGATGACGGCGCCGTACCAGGCGATGGAAGCGTCGGATGGCCATTTCGTGATGGGCGCGAACAACCAGAAGCTGTGGCGCGAGCTGTGCCGCGTGACGCAGCGCCCGGAGCTGGCGGACGATGCCCGCTTCGCCACCATCGCGCTGCGCCTGGCCAACCGGGCGGCGCTGCAGGAGGAGCTCGAGCGCACCTTCCGCACGCAGCCGAAGGAGCACTGGGTGGGCACGCTGCTGGCCGGCGGCATTCCGGCCGGGCCGATCCTCACCTACCCGGAGGCGTTCGACAGCGAGCACGGCCGCGCGCGGCGCATGCGCATGGAGATCGACCATCCGGTGGAAGGGCGCGTGCCGAACATCGGCTTTCCGGTGAAGCTCTCCGGCACGCCGCAACAGGTGCGGCGCCATCCGCCGCTGCTCGGCGAGCACACCGGCGAGCTCCTCGACGAGCTCGGCATCGATGCGCCGGCGCGCGAGCGGCTGGCCGCGGCGGGAGCGTTCTCAGATGGCGAGTGACGACGGGGCGGTGCGGCTGAGCCTGGCCGACGGCGTCGCGGCCATCGTGTTCGACCGGCCCGCCGCGCGCAACGCGATGACGTGGCCGATGTACGAGGCGCTCGTGACGATCTGCGAGCGCCTTGCGGCCGACCGTTCGGTGCGCGTGGCGACGCTGCGCGGTGCAGGCGGGCAGGCTTTCGTCGCGGGCACCGACATCGCGCAGTTCGAGCACTTCGCCTCGGCCGACGACGCGGTGGCCTACGAGCGCCGCATCGACGCCTGCATCGACGCCATCGCGTCGCTGCCCATGCCCACCGTCGCGCTCGTCGAGGGCTATGCCGTGGGCGGCGGCCTCGCGATCGCCGCCGCCTGCGATTTCCGGCTCGCCACGCCGTCGTCGCGCTTCGGCGTGCCGATCGCGCGCACGCTGGGCAACTGCGTGTCGATGGCCAACCTCGCGCGCCTGGTGGCCGCATTCGGCGTGCCGCGCGTGCGCCGCATGCTGATGCTGGCCGAGCTCGTCGATGCGCAGGAGGCGCAGGCGTGCGGCTTCGTGCACAAGGTGTGCGCGCCGGAAGCGCTCGACGCCGAGGCCGCGAAGCTGCTGGCCGCGCTGCGCCCGCTCGCGCCGCTCACGCAGACGGTGTCGAAGGAAGGGCTGCGACGTCTCTCGCTGGCCGCGCTGCCGGACGGCGAGGACCTGATCCGCCGCTGCTACGGCAGCGCCGACTTCCGCGAGGGCGTGGCCGCATTCGTCGAACGCCGACCGCCGCGGTGGCGCGGCGACGCGGGCTGAACTCGCCTATCGTTGCGGCATCACTGCGCAGGAGACCCCATGGGCGCCGAACCTTTGCCCCTCGACGACACGATCCGCGACGCCCTCGCCGGCGTCTCCACCGCCACGCTCACCACCGTGCTGCTGAAGAAGGGGCTGCGCAACGTGTGGCTGCGCGGCACGCGCCCGCTCGCGCCCGGGCAGCCGCGGCTCGCCGGCCGGGCCTTCACGCTGCGCTTCGTGCCGGCGCGCGAGGATCTCGCCACGCCTGCCTCCTGGGGCGCGCCGATTTCCACGCGCGCGGCCATCGAGGCCATGCCGGCCGGCTGCATCGCCGTGGCCGGTGCGATGCGTGTGGCCGACGCGGGCATCTTCGGCGACATCCTCTGCGCGCGCATGAAGCAGCGCGGCGTGTCGGGGCTCGTCACCGACGGCGTGGTGCGCGACGTGGCGGGCGTGCTGGGCACCGGCCTGCCGGTGTGGTGCCAGGGTGTCGCCGCGCCGCCGTCGGTGGCCGGGCTCACGTTCGTCGGCTGGCAGGAGCCGATCGACTGCGGCGGCGTGGCCGTGTTTCCGAACGACGTGATCGTGGTCGACCAGGATGGGGCGGTGCTGATCCCGTCGGCGCTGCTGGAGGCCGTGCTGCCGGAGGCGGTGGAGCAGGAGCGGCTCGAAGGCTGGATCATGAGCCGGGTGGAGGCCGGCGATGCGCTGCCGGGGCTCTATCCACCGAACGAGGACAACCAGGCCCGCTACCGGGCCTGGTCGAAGGGCGGCTGAGTCACTGGCCTAGCGGCGCTGCCGCCGGCACGGTGGCGGCTGGCTCGCGGGGCGCGCCGTCGTGCTCGTTCATCGGCGACGCTTCCGGCGCGCCGCCGCCGAGCGGCGAGTCGGACATCGAGATGGCGGTGAGCATGGCGACGGCCAGCGCGGCGGCCGCCAGGGCGCCGATGGCGCGGGAGCGCGCGACTCGGCGGGCGTAGGGGTCTCGGGACAACAACTTCATGGCAGCTCCTCCTCGGGTGAGGGCCGGCGAACGTCTCTCCCAACGGCCGGCTCCAAAGTATCAATCTAGGCCGTTCCCCGGTCCGCAAAGAGTGAAGCGATTCATGGCGGGGTTGTGACTTATTCACACCCCGCTGCGGCTTTGGGAATAATCGCGCGCATGAGCTCCACCGACGCGACTCCGAATTTCGACGAGCGGCTGCCATCGCGGCTCCTGGAGGCCCTGGCCAAGCACGGCGGCACGCGCACCTTCCCCAGCGGCGCCATCCTCATCAACGAGGGCGACAGCACGGCTTCGACCTACATCGTGCTGCAGGGCCGCGTGAAGGCGTATGCCAGCGACGAGCACGGGCGCGAGGTGGTGCTCGGCGAGTTCGGCCCGGGCGAGTACCTGGGCGAGCTGGCGCTCGACGGCGAGCGCCGCTCCGCCTCCGTGAAAACGCTGGTGCAGACCACCTGCTGCATCGTGCAGGCCGCAGACCTGCGCGCCTTCGTGACCGAGCATCCGGATTTCGCGGTGCACCTCACGCACAAGCTGATGCACACCGTGCGTCGGCTCACCGAGCAGGTGAAGAGCCTCGCGCTGCAGGATGTCTACGGGCGGGTCGTGCGCGTGCTCACCGAGCTGTCGGAGCCCGACGGCGAGCGCCGGGTCGTGCGCCAGAAGCTCACGCAGAAGGACATCGCCGAACGTGTCGGCTCCTCGCGCGAGATGGTGAATCGCATCATGAAGGAGCTCGCGGCGGGCGGCTACGTGACGGCCGGAGACGACCGCCAGCTCGTGATCCACCGGAAGCTGCCGGCGGCTTGGTGAGGTTCACCGCGGCACCCGCCGCGTGAGGGCCTCCAGCAGGGCATCGAACTTCACCGGCTTCACGAGGTGCTCGTCGAAGTCGGCGGCCAGCGCCCGGGCGCGGTCGGGGTCGCGCCCGTAGCCGGTGAGCGCGACCAGCACGAGTCCCGACACGCGCCGGTCGCGTCGCAGGTGGGCCGCCAGCTCGTAGCCCGTCATGCCCGGCAGGCCGATGTCCAGCAGCGCGATGGCGGGCAGGAAGCCCTCGTCCAAGGTTGCCAGCGCGGCGCGGCCGTCGTGCACCGCGCGGACCTCGTAGCCCGTGAGGCGCAGCAGCTCGGCAAGCGACTGCGCGGCGTCGACGTTGTCGTCGACGACCAGCACGCGGCGCCCTCCTGGCGCGGCCACCGGCGCCGGCTCCGGGGCCGGCCTCGGCGCCGCGGCGGCGGCCCGCGCGCGCGGCAGGCGCACGACGAAGCGGCTGCCCCGGCCGATGCCGGCGCTGTGGGCCTCCACGGTGCCGAGGTGCATCTCGACCAGCATCTTCACGATGCCCAGGCCCAGCCCGAGGCCCCCGGTGCGGCGGTCCAGGTCCTGCTCGCCCTGCACGAAGAGATCGAACACGTGAGGCAGCAGGTCGGGCGAGATGCCGCGCCCTTCGTCGGTCACGATCAGCACCGCGTCGTCGTCGTCGGCTTCCACCCGCAGGCGGATCGCCGCCTTCGGGGGCGTGAACTTCACCGCGTTGACGAGCAGGTTGCACACCACCTGCACGAGGCGCACTTCGTCGCCGTTCACGCACACCGGCTGGTCCGGCAGGTCGAGTGCGATGGGTTCGCGCTCGCGCAGCGCGGGCCCGGTGAGCTCCAGCGCGCGGTCGACGACTTCGCGCAGGTCGGTGCGGCTGCGCTCGAGCTGCACCTTGCCTTGCGCGATGCGTGCCACGTCGAGCAGGTCGTCCACCAGGCGCGACAGGTGGCGCACCTGCCGGTCGATGATGCCGCGCTCGCGCTCCGCGACGCCGGCATGGCGCAGCCTCATCAGCTCCAGCGCGGTGACGATCGGGGCGAGCGGATTGCGCAGCTCGTGGCCCAGCATGGCGAGGAACTCGTCCTTCGCGCGGTTGGCGGCTTCGCTCTGCGCACGCGAGGTCTCGGCCTGCACATAGAGACGCGCGTTGTCGATCGCCAGCGCCGCGCGCTGCGCCAGCTCGGTGAGCAGCGCGATGTCGTCGGCGCCGAGATCGCGCCCGCTCTCGGCCTGCGCCACGGCCATCGCGCCGATGGTGCGCCCGCGTGCGACCAGCGGGACGACGAAGTGCACGCGCATCTCGGTGGCCTCGGCGATGGCGCGGAAGTCGGCGTCGGGGATGGCCTCGCGCGCCTGCGGCGAGTCGTAGCGCGCGAGGTGCGAGCCCCCGGTCTGCGCCGCCCAGGCCATGCTGCCTTCCATGGTGGCCAGCGGGCGGCTGCGCAGCAGCAGGGCGTGCACGCGGCTGCGGCGTGCCGGATCGGCGTGGTGCACCAGCGCGCGTTGCAGGACGCCATCGTCATCGGCGAGGTCGATGTTGCACCAGTCGACGAGCGCCGGGACGATGGTGTGCGCCACCGCGTGCAGCGTGGCCTCGGGGTCGAGCGAGCGCGCCAGTCGGGCGCCCGATTCGGCGAGCAGCTCGAGCCGGTTGCGGGCCGCCTCGGCAGCGGCCCGCGCCTGCCGCTCCGCGGCCAGCAGCGCTTCGCGCTCCGCCTCGCCCTGCGAACGCTCGCGCGCGGCCGCCGCGAGGGTTCGCGCCACGTCGTCGACCTCGACGATGCCGGTCTGGACGGCCTGCGGCGGCGCGCCGCCGCTGCCGCCGAACTGGCGCGCGACATCGCGCAGCTGCTCCATCGGAAGGTTGATGCGGTTGGCGAACCGGAGCGCGAGCACGAGGGCCAGCAGCAGCGAGGCGACGAGGGCACCGACATAGGCGGTCACGGCGTTGCGCAGGTCGGCGTCGGAGGCGGAAGTCGGCAGGCCGCCGGCCACCGTCCAGCCGACACCGCGCAGCCGCACGTAGGCCGTGTAGACACGCTGGCCGTCGATGGTGTCGGTGACACCGAGGCCCTCGGGGTCCCCCGTGGCCATGAGCGCCTGCAGCTCCGACGAGGGCTTGAGGCCGACGTACGATTCGTGCGCCCGGGAGCGGGCGATGCGCACGTCGCCAGCGTCGAAGACCGACACCACCGAGTCGTCCGGCAGCCGCTGGCGCTGCAGCACCGCGAGCACCGCCTCGGGCTTCAGCACGCCGGAGACCACGTAGCGCACCGCGCCGTCGCGGATCACCGGATACCGGACCGGTACCGCCCATTCGCCTTTCGGGCCGCGGCGCATGAACCCGACGATCGGCCGCCGCTCGGCCACCGCGATGCGCAGGCTCTCTTCTTCGGAAGGGGGAGGCGGGGCCTCCGGAAAGCCCGAGTGCATCAGGGTGCGGCCCAGCGGATCGTGCAGCACCACGGCGCGCCAGTCGGGCAGCGTGGCCAGCACGCGCATGGCCACGTCGCGGAAGGCGGCCGGGTCGCCCCGGTCGAGCACCGGAGACGACGCGAGCACGCCGAGCACCGCGGTCGAGCGGCCCAGCTCCGCCTCGATCGCGTTGGCGAAGGCCCGGGTGAAGTCGAGTGCGTTGCGCTCGGCCTGCGCCCGCTGCTGGCTCAGCAGCACCGCCGCGCCCACCCCGGCGATGAGGGCCAGGGGCACGATCGCGGCCACGGCGAGGGCGAGCAGGCGATGCCACAGCAGGTGCGGCCGACGAGGCCGGCGCCCCCGGGGCGAGGCACTCGCAACCTGCTCCTGCAAGGGCGTGGACAAGCGCCGGGCTCCGTGTCGTCGAGGGGGTCGGCAAGCATAGACGAAGGGCGCTGGTTCTAAACTCGCCGCCTTCCGCGCCCCGCACCCCCCATGGACGATCTCTTCACCCCCCCGGCCGCCGACGACGCCATCACGCTGGCCCACTACGCCGAGCGCGCCTACCTGGAGTACGCACTCAGCGTCGTGAAGGGCCGCGCGCTGCCCGACGTCTGCGACGGCCAGAAGCCGGTGCAGCGGCGCATCCTGTACGCGATGCAGCGCATGGGGCTGGCCTTCACCAGCCCGGGCGGCCCGAAGGCGGTGAAGAGCGCGCGCGTGGTGGGCGACGTGCTCGGCCGCTTCCACCCGCACGGCGACCAGGCCGCCTACGACGCGCTGGTGCGCATGGCGCAGGATTTCTCGCAGCGCTACCCGCTCATCGACGGCCAGGGCAACTTCGGCTCGCGCGACGGCGACGGCGCCGCGGCGATGCGCTACACCGAGGCCCGGCTGAGCCCGATCACGCGGCTGCTGCTCGACGAGATCGACGAAGGCACGGTCGACTTCATCCCCAACTACGACGGCAGCACCGAGGAGCCGCGGCTGCTCCCGGCGCGCCTGCCGTTCGTGCTGCTCAACGGCGCGAGCGGCATCGCGGTGGGCCTGGCCACCGAGGTGCCGAGCCACAACCTGCGCGAGGTGGCCGAGGCTGTGGTCGCGCTGATCCGCAACGAGAAGCTGCCCGACGACGAGCTGTTCGCGATGCTGCCCGCGCCCGACTTCCCCGGCGGCGGCCAGATCATCAGCGCCCGCGCCGACATCCGCGATGCCTACGCGAGCGGCCGCGGCAGCCTGAAGGTGCGGGCGCGCTGGAAGATCGAGGACCTCGCGCGCGGCCAGTGGCAGCTCGTCGTCACCGAGCTGCCGCCCGGCACGAGCACGGCCAAGGTGTTGGAGGAGATCGAGGAGCTCACGAACCCCAAGGTGAAGGCCGGCAAGAAGGCGCTCAGCGCCGACCAGCTGCAACTGAAGCAGACGGTGCTCTCGGTGCTGGACGCCGTGCGCGACGAGTCCAGCCGCGACGCGCCGGTGCGCATCGTCTTCGAGCCGCGCACGCGCACCATCGATCAGCAGGAGTTCGCGAGCACGCTGCTCGCGCACACGAGCCTGGAGTCGAGCGCGCCGGTGAACCTCACGATGGTGGGGGCGGACGGCAGGCCGGTGCAGAAGTCGATGCGCCAGGTGCTGCTGGAGTGGATCGGCTTCCGGCTCGCCACGGTGGAGCGCCGCACGCGCCACCGCCTCGGCCGCGTGCTCGAGCGCATCCACGTGCTCGAGGGGCGGCACCTCGTGCTGCTGAACATCGACGAGGTGATCCGCATCATCCGCCACTCGGACGAGCCGAAGCCGGCGCTGATCGAGCACTTCAAGCTCAGCGACCGGCAGGCGGAAGACATCCTCGAGCTGCGCCTGCGCCAGCTCGCGCGGCTGGAGGCGATCAAGATCGAGCAGGAGCTGACGGCGCTGCGCGCCGACCGCGAGAAGCTGGACGACATCCTCGCCAGCCCCGCGGTGCTCAAGCGCCTGGTGGTGCGCGAGATCGAGGCCGACGCGAAGCAGTTCGGCGACGCGCGGCGCACGCTGATCCAGGAGGACAAGCGCACGGTGGCCGAGGTGCGCGTGGTCGACGAGCCGGTGACGGTGGTCGTGAGCCTGAAGGGCTGGGCGCGGGCGCTGAAAGGCCACGAGGTGGACCCGGCGTCGCTCGCGTTCAAGGCCGGCGACGCGCTGTACGGCACCTTCCCGTGCCGCAGCGTGGATCCGCTGCTCGTGTTCGGCAGCAACGGACGCGTCTACACGGTGGCCGTGAGCGCACTGCCCGGCGGCCGCGGCGACGGCACGCCCATCACCTCGCTGATCGACCTGGAGTCGGGCACGCAGCCGGCGCACTACTTCGCCGGATCGGCCGACGTCACGCTGCTGCTGGGCAACACGGCCGGCTTCGGCCTGATGGCCAAGGTGGGCGACATGCTCAGCCGCCAGCGCGGCGGCAAGACCTTCCTCACGCTGGAGCAGGACGCGCGGCTGCTGCCGCCGGTGGCGGTGTGGCCCGCGCACCAGCGCTTCGCGGGGCTCTCGATGACCGGCCACCTGCTGGTGTTCCCGCTCGACGAACTCAAGCTTCAGGCCAATGGCGGGCGCGGCCTCACGCTGATGGACGTGGACGAGAAGGATCCGCTGGTGTCCGTCGCTGCCTTCGGCGACACGCTGAAGATCCAGGGGCTGGGGCGTGGCGACAAGCCGAAGGAAGAACTGCTGCGGGGGGCGGCGGTGGACGCGCACACGGGCAAGCGCGCGCGCAAGGGGCGCAAGGTGGAAGGGTTCAAGAAGGCGATGCGCGCCGTCGGGTGAGTCCTGCG
>Ga0247821_10001341_pt1 | contig 13696 bp, 11 predicted proteins | sample 13C_Glycerol_Day_FD_192481 | JGI IMG/M metagenome (GOLD analysis project Ga0247821, IMG submission 192481) | Soil microbial communities from agricultural site in Penn Yan, New York, United States - 13C_Glycerol_Day14 | ecosystem: Environmental > Terrestrial > Soil > Agricultural land | place... | reverse complement strand
GGGCCGCGAGGCTAGAAATCTGGGGCTATAGCTCAGCTGGGAGAGCGCCTGCATGGCATGCAGGAGGTCAGCGGTTCGATCCCGCTTAGCTCCACCAATTTTGCCAGGATTCGTGAAAACGGATCTGCACGAAGGTTACAAGTCCCCTTCGTCTAGTGGCCTAGGACACCGCCCTTTCACGGCGGTAACAGGGGTTCGAGTCCCCTAGGGGACGCCACTTTACCCACTTTGTGGGATTTCAAGGCTCATTCGATTATTGAATGAGCCTTTTGTTTTTTCCGCGAAAAAAAACTTCTTGCCTCTTCCTGATGCGCCCATACGACAAGTGGTGGGCGATTGCGCTTGCAGAAAAATATTATGAGAATAATATTGTGAGCATAATATTTGGAGAAAGTCATGAACGACAAGAAGGCGAAAACCCGCGAACGGATTCTCGAGGCAGCCCGCAGTGCATTGATCCAGCACGGCCCCGCCGAACCTAGCGTTAACCAGGTAATGGGCGCTGCCGGGCTGACGGTCGGCGGCTTCTATGCGCACTTCGACAGCAAGGACGCGCTGATGCTGGAAGCCTTTCGCCAGTTGCTTGCCGAGCGTCGGGCCCTGCTCGCCGAGGTCGACCCGAACATGAGCGGCGAGGAGCGCCGTGGCCTGGTCGCCGCCTTCTACCTGTCGCGCAAGCACCGTGACGCCACCGAGCATGCCTGCCCGTTGCCCACCTCCCTGGTGGAGATGGCGCGCCTGCCAGATGCCTTCCGCGAAGTACTGGCCGAGCACATCGAGCTGATGATGGCCAACCTGGCCGAAAGCCCCGAAGACGCCGACAAGGTCCTGGCCGACCTGGCCCTGATGATCGGTGGCATTGCCCTGGCCCGTGCCCTGGGCACTGATGAATTGTCTGACCGCATCCTGCGTGCCGCCAAGTCGGCGGTTGTCTGAACCTGCGCCATCCACCGGAGCGAAGCGATGAATACCTTGAGCTGGATTCGTAGCGTCAACGGCACCCTTGGACACCTGGTACCGGAGCATGTGGCCAGCAAGATGCGTCGGGCCTTCATGACGCCGCGCAACCTGCCGCCGCGGGACTGGGAATTGCCGCTGCTGGCCCGCGCCGAGCGCATCACCTTGCGTTTCGGTCTCTCGGCCTTGCGCTGGGGGCAGGGGCCGACGGTACTGCTGATGCACGGTTGGGAAGGGCGCCCGACCCAGTTCGCCCACCTCATCGATACCTTGGTGCGTTCCGGTTACACCGCCGTTGCCCTGGAAGGGCCTGCCCATGGCCATTCTCCAGGTAATCAGGCGCATGTCGTGCTGTTTGCCCGGGCCTTGCTCGAGGCCGCTGCCGAGTTGCCGGCGCTGCGGGCGGTGATCGGCCACTCGATGGGCGGCTCCGCCGTCATGCTGGCCTTGCAGTGGGGCCTGCGCGCCGAAGCGGCGGTGAGTATTGCCGCGCCGGCTCAGCTGTTGGGCGTACTGCGCGGCTTCGCCCGCCGACTGGGCATGCCGGCGCGGGCGCGGGCGGCCTTTGTGCGCCAGGTCGAGCGGGATGTCGGGGTGCCGATCGCGCGCCTTGATGTCAAAGGCTATCAACTGGATATTCCCGCGCTGGTCGTACATGCCGAGGATGACGGAGTGGTACCGGCCAGTGAGGCGCGAGCCATTCACGAGGCCTGGTTCGACAGCCGCCTGATGCTGTTGCCGGAAGGTGGTCATCAGCGTGTGCTGGCCAATCCACAGTTGATCGAGGGTGTGCAGACGCTGCTCGCGCCCAGGCACGTCACTGAGCGGCATTCGGCCTGAGCATCCGTTACACTCTGCCCGTTCATCTGAGAGCTGGAGCGGGCATGAGTTGGGATCTGGCAACACCATTCACCATCGACCTGCGCGTCGGTGCCGAAGACATCGATGGCCTCGGCCATGCCAATAATGCGGTCTACGTCACCTGGCTGGAGCGCTGTGCCTGGCGCCACTCCCAGCGCCTGGGCCTGGACCTGGCCGAGTACCGGCGACTGGACCGGGCCATGGCCGTGGTCCGTCACGAGATCGACTACCTGGCGTCGGCCTACGAGGACGATGAGTTGCAGCTGGCGACCTGGATCGTTGACTGGGACCAGCGCCTGAAAATGACCCGGCGCTTCCAGTTGGTGCGTCCCAGTGACGGCACCACCCTGCTGCGCGCGCAGACCACCTTCGTCTGCATCGAGTTATCCACAGGCCGGCCCAAGCGCATGCCCGGCGAGTTCATCGAAGGTTATGGTGCGGCGCTGATGACCGGAGCGCTGTAGGCTGCGGATTTTGCTAGACTGCCGGCCTTTTTCAGCCGAGACGCCACCCATGCAGATTGCCCTGGCCCCGATGGAGGGGTTGGTCGACAACATCCTTCGCGACGTACTGACCCAGGTGGGCGGCATCGATTGGTGCGTCACCGAGTTCATTCGTGTCTGCGACCGGCTGTTGCCTGCCGCCACCTTCGCCAAGCTGGCGCCAGAACTGAGCCAGGGTGCAGCGACTGCGGCCGGGGTACCGCTACGCGTGCAATTGCTCGGTTCCGATCCGGTGTGCCTGGCCGAGAACGCGGTGCTGGCCTGTGAGCTGGGCGCACCGGTGATCGACCTGAATTTCGGCTGCCCGGCCAAGACGGTCAACAAGTCCCGTGGCGGTGCAGTGCTGCTCAAGGAGCCGGAGCTGCTCCATGCCATCCTGCGCGAAGTGCGCCGCGCCGTGCCTGCGCATATTCCGGTAACGGCCAAGATGCGCCTGGGCTTCGACAGCCCCGACGTGGCGTTGGACTGCGCCCGCGCCCTGGCCGAGGGTGGCGCCGAGCAACTGGTGGTGCATGCACGGACCAAGGTCGAAGGCTACAAGCCACCGGCCCACTGGGAGTGGGTGGCGCGGGTGCAGGATGTGGTCAAGGTGCCGGTGTACGCCAACGGTGAAGTCTGGACCTTCGAGGACTGGCAGCGTTGCCGTGAAGTCAGCGGGGTCGAGGACATCATGCTCGGGCGCGGCCTGGTCTCGCGCCCGGACCTGGCCCGGCAGATCGCCGCTGCCCGCGACGGCGTCGAGTTCGTGCCCATGGACTGGCACGCCCTGTTGCCGCTGATCCGCGACTTCTGGGGCCAGGCGGTGGCGCAGATGACCCCGCGCCAGGCTCCGGGACGCTTGAAGCAGTGGGTGGCGATGTTGACCCGTACCTACCCTGAAGCCGTGGAACTGTTCGCCGAACTGCGCCGGGAAACCGATTGCGATCGGGTTGGCCAGTTGATCGGCATGCCGATCAGCCAGGCGGCGTGAAAAATTTTTACCGGGTTGCTTGAAAAGCCGGCGGGGGTCCTTATCTAAGGAGTACGCGATGCCGAAGTCGGGTCGCGCTACTACACAACCTCGCTGATTTTCAGGAGATGTACCATGACTACTGCTTTTTCTCTGGCTCCACTGTTCCGCCATTCCGTAGGCTTCGACCGTTTCAATGACCTGTTCGAGTCTGCGGCGCGTAATGAGGCGGGTAGCAGCTACCCTCCCTACAACGTTGAAAAACATGGCGATGACCACTATCGAATCGTCGTTGCTGCGGCCGGTTTCCAGGAGCAGGATCTGGACCTGCAAGTGGAAAAAGGCGTGCTGACCGTCACTGGCGGCAAGCGTGACAGCAGCGCCGAAAGCGTCACCTACCTGCACCAGGGCATTGCCCAGCGGGCGTTCAAGTTGTCCTTCCGCCTGGCCGACCATATCGAAGTCAAGGCCGCGGGACTGGCCAACGGCCTGCTCAGCATCGACCTGCTGCGCATCGTCCCGGAAGAGGCCAAGGCCAAGCGCATCCCGATCAACGGGGACAGCAAGCCTGCGCTGAACTGAGTGATGTGATGTGAAAGAGGGCACCTTCGGGTGCCCTTTTTTATTGAGAGTTTCAAACGCTACACGGGACCCATGTAGCCGCTGCCGCCAGGCTGCGGCTACAGGGCCGTCACAGGGCCGGTGCTTCCAGCAGCATCCGCCGAAACTCCCCCAGGGGCAACGGCCGGCTATGCAGGTACCCCTGGTACAAATGACACCCCAGCCGCTCCAGGAACTCCAGTTGCTCCGACAACTCCACCCCCTCGGCAATCACCGACAGGTCCAGGCTGCGGGCCATGGCCACGATGGCGCGGACGATCTCCGCATCGTTGGGGTCCTCCGGCGCATCGCGCACGAACGACTGGTCGATCTTCAACGTATCCACCGGCAGGCGCTTGAGGTAGGTCAGCGATGAATACCCGGTACCGAAATCATCCATGGCGAAACTCACGCCATAGCGCTTGAGCTCGCGCATCTTGCTGATGGTGTCTTCCAGGTTCTGGATGACGATGCCCTCGGTGATTTCCAGCTTGAGCATGCTGTAGGGCAGGCGAAAGTCATCGAGGCTGCGCAGTACCCGCTCGACGAAGTCGTTCTGGCGGAACTGGCGCGGGCTGATGTTCACGCACAGGCTGAAGTCGTAGGCATCGATCAGGTGATCGCGCAGCATGCCGGCACAGGCATCGCAGGCTTCGTCGAGTATCCAGCTGCCCACTTCGAGGATCAGTCCGCTTTCCTCCAGCACCTGGATGAACTGCGTCGGCGGTTGCTGGCCCAACTGCGGGTGGTGCCAGCGCAGCAGCACTTCGGCGCCGACGATACGGTTGTCGCGGGCATCGACCTGGGGCTGGAAGTGCAGGGCCAGTTCACCCCGGGCCAGGGCCATGCGCAGGTCGCTTTCCATGCGCAGGCGTTCGCTGGCGGCCTTCTGCATGGTGGTGTGGAACAGCTGGGTGGTGTTGCGCCCGGAGTCCTTGGCCCGGTACAGGGCGATGTCGGCGCGCTTGAGCAGGTCGGCGGGGGTCGAGCCATGATCGGGGATCAGGGCCACGCCGATGCTCGGCGTCACCTGCAGGCGCTGGCCATCCAGGGACATGGGCTCGGCCAGCAGCTCGCGCAAGGTATCGGCCAGCTCGCGGACCTTCTCCGTGACTTCGTCGCGGCTGCCCTCCAGGCCACTGAGCAGCACCACGAATTCGTCGCCGCCCAGGCGCGCCACGGTGTCTTCCAGGCGCACGCTGGCTTCCAGGCGGGCGGTGATGATCTTCAGCACGGTGTCGCCGACCGGGTGGCCGAGGGAGTCGTTAATGTGCTTGAAGTGGTCAAGGTCGAGGAACAGCAGGGCGCCGCGCAGGTTGTGGCGCTTGAGCAGGGCGATCTGCTGGCTCAGGCGGTCCATCAGCAAGGCGCGGTTGGGCAGGTTGGTCAACGGATCGTGGTAGGCCAGGTGACGGATCTGCGCCTGGGCGTTCTTCAGCAGGCTGACATCGCGGGCGGTCAGCAGCAGGCATTCGGTTTCGTTGAGGGTGATCGGCTCGATCGACACCTCGACGGTGAGGATGTCGCCGCGCTTGTTGCGCCCGAGCATTTCCCGGTGGTGGACACGGCCCTTGTCCTCGAACTCGCTGATCAGCGCCGACCGTTGCTTGTCGTCGGCCCAGATGCCGATCTCGTACACCGTGCGGCCGATCACCTCGGCCGTGCTGTAGCCGGTCAGGCGGCAGAAACCGTCGTTGACCTCAAGGTAGCGGCCGCTGTCGAGTTCGGTAATGGTGATGGCGTCGGGGCTGGAATGAAAGGCCTTGGCGAACTTCTCTTCACTGGCCTTGAGCGCCGCTTCGGCCCGTTGCTGCTGGGTGATGTCGCGCAGTGTGGTGACGCTGCAGGGCTGGTCGTCGACCTTGATCAGGCGGCTGGATATCACGCAGGTCAGGGGTTGTCCGTCGCTGTGGTTGACCACCACGGCCACGTTGTTCAGCGCCTGGTCGCGGATCACCCGCTCGATGCGCCGGGCCCGCTCGGCAGACTCGGCCCACAGGCCGATCTGTTCGGCGGTATGGCCGATCACCTGGCTGGTATTCCAGCCGAAGGTCTGGGTGAAGGCCGGGTTGATCTCGATGAATTGGCCGTTGTCCTGGCGGGTGACGCAGATCGGGTCGGGGCTGGCCTGGAACAGGCTGGCGAATTTTTCCTCGGAGCTGACCAGGCGTTGCTCGCGCTCGACCTGTTCGGTGATGTCGAGCAGGGTGCCGGCCATGCGCAGCGGGTTGCCCTGTTCATCGCGGTACAGCCGGGCGCGGCTCTCGATGTAGCGAGAAGTGCCGTTCTCCAGCTGGATGCGGTAGGTGAACTGGTAGTTGCCGGCCGGCCCTTCGCGCAGGGTGCGGTAGGCCTGGCGCATGGTAGTGCGTTCTTGCTCCGGTACACCTTCGAAGAACGCCTCGAAGGATTCGTGGAAAGGCACCGGTTCCAGGCCGTGCAGTTGCGCTGCCCGGGCCGAGCCATAGAGCATGCCGCTGGGGATGTGCCAGTCCCAGGTGCCCATCTGCGCGGAATCAAGGGCCAGGTCGAGGCGTTCCTGGCTGTCCTTGAGGGCCTGTTCGGCACGTTTGCGTTCGCTGGTGTCGACGAAGGTGCTGAGCAGGTAGACGGTGCCTTCGAGCTCGATGTTCTGGGTACTGAGGATGCCGTCGTGGACCTTGCCGCTGCTGGCGCGAAACTGCACCTCGAGGATCACCGGGCCGCTGGTGCTGCGGGTGGCTTCGAGCACGGCATTACGCTGCTGCGGGTTGACCCACAGGCCCAGCTCGATGGTGGTCTTGTTGACCACCTGTTGGCACGGCCAGCCGAGGATCTGTTCGAAGTGCTGGTTGACCTCGTAGATCATGCCGTCGGAGCGGCGGGTCAGGAGAATCACGTTGGGGCTCAGGTGAAACAGGGTGGCGAAGCGCTTTTCCGAGTTGATCAGCGCGGTTTCCCGTTCGCGCTGGCGGGTGATCTCGCGGATCACCCCGATCATCTGCGGCCGGCCATGCTTGTCCTTGGCCAGGCTGCCGTTGATTTCCAGCCAGTGCAGGCTGCCGTCGGGCCAGCGGATGCGGTGGCGCAGGGCCTGCTCCACCGGCTCGCCGTTGATCACCGCATGAAAGGCCTGCAAGGCCCTGGCGCGGTCTTCGGGGGGCAGCAGCTCGAGGTAGTCAACGTCATTGGGCAGCGGCTGGTGGGGATCGAAGCCGAACAGCGCCTGGGTGCCCCGTGACCAGCTGATCTGCCCGGTCTCGACGTCCCAGAACCAGGCGCCCAGGCGCGCGCCATTGAGCGCCGCCAGCAGCTGCGGGGCGTTTTCCCAGGTCTCCTCCAACGCCTGGGGGTCTGCCGCATGGATGCGCGGCAGGCGCGGAAAGGGATTCGCTGATTTGGGCATCGATACCAGACCTTTGGCGGTGACGCGTCCTGGAGAGTCGTACTGACCGGGTTCTACCTCAATGGCTCGGGGGTGCTGGCATGGCTGTCGAGCAGGGCCATGAAGGCTCTGGCCGCATTCGACAGCGTGCGCTCGGTGTGCAGAATGTAGCCTAGCTGGCGGGACAGCTGTATGCCCGGCAAGGCGATGGGCGCAACCTGCTCATCGAGCATAGTACGTGGCAGCACGCTCCACGCCAGGCCGATGGAGACCATCATCTTGATGGTTTCCAGGTAGTTGGTGCTCATGGCGATGTTCGGGGTCAGGCCCTGGGCTTCGAACAGGCGCTGGACGATATGGTGCGTGAACGTGTTGCCGCCGGGAAAAACCGCCGGGTGATGGGCGATATCCGCCAGGCTCACCGCGCCGTTGCAGGCCAGTGGGTGCTCTGGCGCGGCGACGAAGTCCAGCGGGTCGTCCCAGACCGGCACGGCGCGCACCAGGTGATGGGGCTCCGGCGCCAGGGTGATCACCGCGATTTCCGCTCGGCCATGGAGGATCTCTTCGTAGGCCACTTCCGAATCGAGAAACTGGATGTCCAGGGCAACCTTCGGGTACTGGCGGGTGAAGGCTCGCAACAGTGGCGGCAGGCGGTGCAGGCCGATGTGATGGCTGGTGGCCAGGGTCAGGCGTCCGCTGACTTCGCCGGTCAGGTTGGTCAGGGCCCGGCGGGTGTCGTCCAGCACGTTGAGGATCTGGTAGGCGCGCGGCAGCAGGGCGCGACCGGCTTCGGTCAGGTTGACCTCGCGGCCCAGGCGGTCGAACAGTCGTACATCCAGTTGTTGCTCAAGCCCGGCGATGCGTTTGCTGATGGCCGGCTGGGTCAGGTGCAGGCGTTCGCCGGCCCCGGAAAAGCTGCCGGTCTCGGCAATGGCAATGAAGGCATTGAGGTTGGCCAGGTCCACTGCTCGAATTCCTCTTGGTTATCCAAAGCATAAAAATTATGAATTTGAGTTATTCAATCTAACCTCATAGCATCGTCCGTACAAGCCAAGGGGTTATTGGCATAGAAAGATGATGAGGAAGAGTCTGATGGCCGGCAAAACGCTCTACGACAAGCTCTGGGATTCGCATTTGGTCAAACAGCGCGACGATGGTTCGGCGCTGATCTATATCGACCGTCACATCATTCACGAAGTGACGTCGCCGCAAGCCTTCGAAGGCCTGCGCCTGGCCAATCGCAAACCCTGGCGCATCGATGCCAACATCGCCACGCCTGATCACAACGTGCCGACCACCCCTGAGCGCAAGGGCGGTATCGACGCCATCGTCGACCAGGTGTCGCGCCTGCAGGTGCAGACCCTCGACGAAAACTGCGACGAATATGGCATCACCGAATTCAAGATGAATGATGTGCGCCAGGGCATCGTCCACGTCATCGGCCCGGAGCAGGGCGCGACCTTGCCGGGCATGACCGTGGTCTGCGGCGACTCGCACACCTCGACCCACGGTGCCTTCGGCGCCCTGGCCCATGGCATCGGCACCTCCGAGGTCGAGCACGTGCTCGCCACCCAGTGCCTGGTGGCCAAGAAAATGAAGAACATGCTGGTACGCGTCGAAGGCAAATTGCCGTTTGGCGTCACCGCCAAGGACATCGTCCTGGCCGTGATCGGCAAGATCGGCACCGCAGGCGGCAACGGCCATGCCATGGAGTTTGCCGGCAGCGCCATTCGCGACCTGTCCGTCGAAGGCCGCATGACCATCTGCAACATGTCCATCGAAGCCGGTGCCCGCGTGGGCCTGGTGGCGACCGACGAGAAGACCGTCGAGTACGTCAAGGGCCGTCCGTACGCGCCGAAGGGCGAGCAGTGGCAGCAAGCGGTAGAGGCCTGGAAGGACCTGGTGTCCGACGCCGATGCGGTGTTCGACACCGTGGTCGAGCTCGACGCCGCGCAGATCAAGCCACAGGTCAGCTGGGGCACCTCGCCGGAAATGGTCCTGGCGGTTGATCAGCGCGTGCCGGACCCGGCCCAGGAAATGGACCTGGTCAAGCGTGGCTCCATCGAGCGTGCCTTGAAGTACATGGGCTTGAGCGCCAACCAGGCGATCACCGACATCCAGCTCGACCGGGTGTTCATCGGCTCCTGCACCAACTCGCGGATCGAAGACCTGCGTGCCGCCGCCGAGATCGCCAAGGGCCGCAAGGTCGCTTCGACCATCAAGCAGGCCCTCGTCGTGCCGGGCTCGGGCCTGGTCAAGGCCCAGGCGGAAAAGGAAGGCCTGGACAAGATTTTCCTCGAAGCCGGTTTCGAATGGCGTGAGCCTGGCTGCTCCATGTGCCTGGCGATGAACCCGGACCGTCTGGAGAGCGGCGAGCATTGCGCCTCGACCTCCAACCGCAACTTCGAAGGTCGTCAGGGTGCTGGCGGTCGTACCCACCTGGTGAGCCCGGCCATGGCCGCCGCCGCCGCAGTAACCGGTCGTTTCATCGATGTCCGTGAGTTGATCCAAGGGAGCGCAGCATGAAAGCCTTTACCCAGCACACTGGCCTTGTCGCGCCATTGGACCGTGCCAACGTCGACACCGACCAGATCATTCCCAAGCAGTTCCTGAAGTCGATCAAGCGCACCGGTTTCGGCCCCAACCTGTTCGATGAATGGCGCTACCTGGATGTCGGCCAGCCGTACCAGGACAACAGCAAGCGTCCGAAGAACCCGGATTTCGTCCTCAACCACGACCGCTACCAGGGCGCCAGCGTATTGCTCGCCCGCGAGAACTTCGGTTGCGGTTCGAGCCGCGAGCACGCGCCGTGGGCGCTGGAAGAGTACGGGTTCCGCAGCATCATCGCGCCGAGCTACGCCGACATCTTCTTCAACAACAGTTTCAAGAACGGTTTGCTGCCGATCATCCTCAGCGATGAGGAAGTCGACGAGCTGTTCAAGCAGGTCGAAGCCGACCCTGGCTACCAGCTGACCATCGACCTGCAGGCGCAGACCGTGACCCGTCCTGACGGCAAGGTGCTGGGCTTCGAGATCGATGCGTTTCGCAAGCACTGCCTGCTCAATGGCCTGGACGACATCGGCCTGACCTTGCAGGACCGCGACGCCATCGAGGCGTTCGAGGTCAAGCATCGGGCGAGCCAGCCGTGGTTGTTCCGCGATGTCTGATTGATGTGTTTGTGGGAGCGGGCTTGCCCCGCGAAGCGATGTGACTGACTAACCGCAATCGCGGGGCAAGCCCGCTCCCACAGTGCCCCGCGATCAAGACCCAGGAGATGCCGATGACCAGCACCACCCACAAGGACGTCGTCCAGCGCCAGTTCGGCGAACAGGCCAACGCCTACCTGAGCAGTGCCGTACACGCCCAGGGCAGCGAATTCGCCCTGTTGCAGGCTGAACTGGCCGGGCAGCAACAGGCGCGGGTGCTGGACCTGGGCTGTGGCGCCGGGCACGTGAGCTTCCATGTCGCGCCGCTGGTGCGTGAAGTGGTGGCGTATGACCTGTCGCAGCAGATGCTCGACGTGGTCGCCGCCACGGCGAGCGAGCGTCAGCTCGGCAACATCGTCACCGAACGCGGCGCCGCCGAACGCCTGCCGTTCGCCGATGCAAGCTTCGATTTCGTCTTCAGCCGCTATTCGGCTCACCACTGGAGCGACCTGGGCCTGGCCCTGCGCGAGGTGCGCCGGGTGCTCAAGCCGGGCGGGGTGGCTGCTTTCATCGACGTGATGTCGCCGGGCAGCCCGCTGCTCGACACCTACCTGCAAAGCGTCGAAGTGCTGCGCGACACCAGCCATGTGCGCGACTATTCGGCGGCCGAGTGGCTGCATCAGGTCAGCGACGCCGGCCTGTTCACCCGCAGCCATGCCCGCCAGCACCTGCGCCTGGAGTTCGGCTCCTGGGTCGAACGTATGCGGACCCCGCAGGTGATGCGTGACGCCATACGCCATTTGCAGCAGGCAATGGGCGAAGAAGTACGGCAGTATTACCAGATTGAAGCCGATGGCTCGTTCAGCACCGATGTCCTGGTGCTCTGGGCCGAGCGCTAGTTATTTTTCCGGCCCGCCATCGCGGCGTGTCGCTTGATTCGAACAAGAGGAACCCATGAGCAAGCAGATTCTGATTCTCCCAGGTGATGGCATTGGTCCGGAAATCATGGCCGAGGCGGTCAAGGTGCTGGAGCTGGCCAACGACAAGTTCCAGCTGGGTTTCAGCCTGTCCCACGACGTGATCGGTGGCGCGGCCATCGACAAGCACGGCGTGCCGCTGGCCGACGAGACCCTGGAGCGTGCGCGCCAGGCCGATGCCGTGCTGCTGGGCGCCGTGGGCGGCCCGAAATGGGACAAGATCGAGCGCGACATTCGTCCTGAGCGCGGCCTGCTGAAGATCCGCTCGCAATTGGGCCTGTTCGCCAACCTGCGTCCGGCGATTCTCTACCCGCAACTGGCCGATGCCTCGTCGCTCAAACCTGAAATCGTCTCGGGCCTGGATATCCTTATCGTCCGCGAGCTGACCGGTGGTATCTACTTCGGCGCGCCACGTGGCACCCGTACGCTTGAAGGAGGCGAGCGTCAGTCCTACGACACCCTGCCATACAGCGAAAGCGAAATCCGCCGTATCGCCCGGGTCGGCTTCGACATGGCCCGCGTTCGCGGCAAGAAACTCTGCTCGGTGGACAAGGCCAACGTCCTGGCGTCCAGCCAGCTGTGGCGCGAAATCGTCGAGGAAGTGGCCAAGGATTACCCGGACGTCGAGCTGTCGCACATGTACGTCGACAACGCCGCCATGCAGCTGGTGCGTGCGCCCAAGCAGTTCGACGTGATGGTCACCGACAACATGTTCGGCGACATCCTGTCGGATGAAGCTTCCATGCTGACCGGCTCCATTGGCATGCTGCCTTCGGCGTCCCTGGATGCCAACAACAAGGGCATGTACGAGCCTTGCCACGGTTCCGCGCCGGACATCGCCGGGCAGGGCATCGCCAACCCGCTGGCAACCATTTTGTCGGTATCGATGATGTTGCGTTACAGCTTCAACCAGCAGTCGGCAGCCGAAGCGATTGAAAAGGCCGTCAGCCTGGTGTTGGATCAGGGGCTGCGCACGGGCGACATCTGGTCGGCCGGTTGCAGCAAGGTAGGTACGCAGGAAATGGGCGACGCAGTAGTCGCAGCGCTGCGGAATCTGTAATCTCTCGGGCCCGCTGCTGTTTTTCCATGTGAAGCAGCGGCCCACTTTTTAGCAAAGGTGTAGTTGCGATGAAACGTGTAGGTCTGATCGGTTGGCGCGGTATGGTCGGTTCCGTGCTCATGCAGCGGATGCTGGAAGAGCAGGATTTTGATCTCATCGAGCCGGTGTTCTTCACCACCTCCAACGTGGGTGGCCAGGGTCCGGCTGTGGGCAAGGATATTGCTCCACTCAAAGACGCTTACAGCATTGAAGAGCTCAAGACCCTTGATGTGATCCTGACCTGCCAGGGCGGCGACTACACCAATGAGGTTTTCCCCAAGCTGCGCGAAGCCGGCTGGCAGGGCTACTGGATCGACGCCGCTTCCAGCCTGCGCATGCAGGATGACGCGGTCATCGTCCTGGACCCGGTCAACCGCAAGGTGATCGACCAGCAGCTCGATGCCGGTACCAAGAACTACATCGGTGGCAACTGCACCGTCAGCCTGATGCTGATGGGCCTGGGCGGCCTGTTTGAAGCCGGCCTGGTCGAGTGGATGAGCGCCATGACCTACCAGGCAGCCTCCGGCGCCGGTGCGCAGAACATGCGTGAGCTGATCCGCCAGATGGGCGCTACCCATGCGGCAGTGGCCGATGACCTGGCCAACCCGGCCAGCGCCATCCTCGACATCGACCGCAAGGTTGCCGAGGCCATGCGCAGCGAAGCCTACCCGACCGAGAACTTCGGTGTTCCCCTGGCCGGCAGCCTGATCCCGTGGATCGACAAGGAACTGCCGAACGGCCAGAGCCGCGAAGAGTGGAAGGCCCAGGCCGAGACCAACAAGATCCTCGGTCGCTTCAAGAGCCCGATTCCGGTCGACGGCATCTGCGTGCGTATCGGTGCCATGCGCTGCCACAGCCAGGCGCTGACCATCAAGCTGAACAAGGACGTGCCGATCGCCGATATCGAAGGCATGATCAGCCAGCACAATCCTTGGGTGAAACTGGTACCGAACCAGCGCGAAATCAGCATGCAGGAGCTGAGCCCGACCAACGTCACCGGTACCCTGAACATTCCGGTGGGACGCCTGCGCAAGCTGAACATGGGGTCGCAGTACCTGGGCGCCTTCACCGTGGGCGACCAACTGCTGTGGGGCGCGGCCGAACCGCTGCGCCGCATGCTGCGGATCCTGCTGGAGCGTTGATCGCTGCAGTGAGATGAACCCAGAGCCCGTGCTGCCAACAGCACGGGCTTTTTCATTGCAGGAGCGGGCTTGCCTCGCGATCGCGAACGGTCTGGCAC
>Ga0247821_10001340_pt1 | contig 13698 bp, 12 predicted proteins | sample 13C_Glycerol_Day_FD_192481 | JGI IMG/M metagenome (GOLD analysis project Ga0247821, IMG submission 192481) | Soil microbial communities from agricultural site in Penn Yan, New York, United States - 13C_Glycerol_Day14 | ecosystem: Environmental > Terrestrial > Soil > Agricultural land | place... | reverse complement strand
ACGAGATCTACTGTCATCCGGTCTCCTGACCGGCTGGGCCCGCGCCGGACCCTGTATCCCTGACCCCGCCGCACGCGGGGTCTTCGCATGTCTGGAGACCCTTCATGGTTTCGATCACCCGCGCGGCGGACCTTCTGGAAGTCGGCGCGAACGGCGGCGGCTGGGTGGCCCCGCTGGGCACGTCCTCCCCCGCCGACCCGGCGATCCAGCCGGCGGCCCCGTGGCTGCCGCTGGGCGCCATCTCCGACGACGGCCTGGTGCAGGGCTTCGAGGAGGACACCCAGTCCTTCACTCCGTGGGGCTACACCGCCCCGATCCGCACCACCATCACCTCGTCGCTGCGCACGTTCGGGCTGACGGTGTGGGAGACGGGCCGCACCACGGTGCAGGCCCTGCAGTACCGCCTCGACGCCGCGGACCTCACCCCGGCGGGCGGTCTGACGACGTTCGCGGAGACCGCGTCCCCGACGCCGGACCGCAGGGCGTTCTGGTTCGTCGTCCTCGACGGCGACAACTTCCAGCGCGGCTTCTACGTGCCGGAGGGCGAGATCACCGAACGGTCGGACGTCACGCACAAGCAGGACGAGATCGCCGGCTTCGAGTGGACGGTCACCGCCTACCCGGACAACGCCGGCAACACCGTCTACCACTTCGACCGCCTCCCGGAGACCCCCGAGTACAGCGGGTCCTGAGCTGGTGGACGGGCCGCCACCCTGGCGCGGGCCCGGCCCGTCCACCTCCCTTCCCCCTTGCCCGCGCCCTGAACGAAGGAGGCCCGCGCCATGCCCGCCACCAATGACCAGATCGAAGCAGCACGCGCCCAGGAGACCGAGGCCGACACGGAGGGCGAGTTCCTCACCGTGCCGCTCGCCGGATACGACGGCGTCACCAAGGACGTGCGGGTGCTGCCCGCGAACCGCTGGAGGGCGTCGGCCCTGCGCGCCATGAACGCCGGCGACATCGACGGCTTCATGGCCATCGTCCTTCACGAGGACGACTTCGAGATCTACGAGGATCTCGACCCGACCACGGACGGCATCGGCAAGTTCGCCGAGGAGGCGTCCCGGCGGTCGGGGGAGGCCCTGGGGAAATCCAGTGGACCCTCGCGGTCCTCACGGAGCACGCGGAAGCGCTAGAGGCCGACCTCCTCGAGCGGGGCATCGACGTCCTGGACGTGCACCGGGGCCGCATGTCGTGGCGGCGGCTGCGCGTCCTGATCCAGCATCTGCCGCCGGAGTCGGCGACGTGGACCGCCATGCGGAACGCGGCCGACCCGGCGGAGCTGGCCGCGCAGGCGGAGAAGGGCGAACCGGAGAAGGGCCGCTGGTCACAGACGGAGCAGCTCCTCGCGCTGGTCGCAGACCGCGTGGCCCGCCTGGAGTGGGTGCTGCTCTGCGTGAACACCGAGAAGAAAAGCAAGCGCCCGGACCCGCCGGAGCCGATCCGCCGGCCCGGCGCCGCACCCCGCAAGAAGAAGCCGAAGCTCAACACGAACTCGGCCGACCGACTGTTCCAGCTCATCCAGGGCGGCGCCGAGTAGCGCCACGGAGGAGGTGCCGTGGCCGCGATCAGCGTGGGTTCCGTCGAGGTCGACGTCGTCCCCAACACCCGGGGCATCTACCAGCACCTCCGCACCGCGATGGTCCCGGCCGCCACGCGCGCCGGCGAGGACGCGGGCAGCGCGGCCGGCCGCGCGTTCGGCCCGGCCATGCAGTCCCAGATCGGCGGCATCGGCCTGCGGATCGGTGAGCAGATCGGCCGTCAGATCGCCGCGCGGCTCACCACGGCGATCCGTGACGGGCTGCGGGACGGTGTGACGCAGGGCGGCCGCGCGGCACGTCCTGCGGCCACCCGGCAGGGCGAGGAGACGGGTGGGGCGTTCGCCCGCTCGCTGCGCGCCCGGCTGCAGGCCGCGTTCCGCTCCATGCCCCGCCTGGACGTGCGTCTCTCCGACACGGGTGTCGACGCGGACCTGGCCCGGCTGCGGGCCCGCCTGGAGACCCTCGCCGGGAAGACCGTCGGTATCGACATCGATGCGGCGACCGCCCGCGCGGAGGCCGCCGACATCGAGGAGCGGCTGCGCCGCATCGGCGCCGCCCACCCCAACGTGGCGGTGCGCGCGGACACGGCCACGGCGATCGCCCAGCTGCAGATGCTGCAGCGGGAGATCGACGACGTGTCGCGGGACCCGGCCCGGATCCGCGTGGAGACGGACGGCACCTTCGGGCAGCGTCTGCGCGCGCAGGTGCAGGCCGCTGAGGCGTCCCTGCCGAACATCAACCTCACCGCGGATTCGTCCTCGGCCGAGGTGGAGATCGCCCGGCTGCGGGCGCAGCTGACCGCGCTGCGGGACGTGCGGATCGGTGTCGACATGGACACCGCGACGGCGACGGCCCGCATCTCGGCGCTGCAGACGCGGCTGCAGGCGCTGTCCTCCTCGGATGCCGACGTGGCTGTGCGCGTGGACGCGTCGGCCGCGGCGGCGCAGCTGGCCGCTGTCCAGGCGATGGTGAACCGCCTGGACGGGCAGACGGCGAACGTCAACGTGCGCATGTCCGGCATGCAGGTGCTGCTCGCGGCGGCGCTGGCGCTCGGGCCTGCCCTGTTGCCGGTGCTGCCGGTGGCGGCGGCCGGCCTGGGCGCCGTCGCTGCTGCTGCTGCGGCGGCCGGTGCCGGGATCGGCGGCATCGCCCTCGTGGCGGTGCCCGCCTTCAAACAGATCGGGTCTGTGCTGCAGGCGCAGAAGGCGGCGCAGGACGCGGCAGCGAACGCGACGATGCGCGGCGGGCAGGCCGCGGCGCAGGCGGCGTCCCGCGCCAACCAGATGGCGTCCGCGCAGCAGAACCTGGCGACCGCCCACCGCAACGCGGCCCGCCAGATCCGGCAGGCTGAGCGCGGCATCCAGGACGCGGTCCGTAACGCTTCGGAGGCGAACCGGCGGGCGAAGCAGCAGCTCGCCGACGCGGTGCAGCAGGCCGCGGACCGGCAGCGGCAGTCCGCCGAGCAGGTCGCCCGCGCGGAGGAGTCCCTCACCGACGCGCAGCGTGACGCCCAGCAGGCCCAGAAGGACCTGAACCAGGCCCGCCGGGACGCCGCTCAGGAGCTCGCCGACCTGCAGACCCGCCTGACCAACGCACAGCTGTCCGAGCGGGACGCGGTGCTGTCGGTGCAGGAGGCCCGCGACCGGCTGCGCACCGTGCAGATGGCCGGCTCCCGCGCCTCCTACATGGAGCAGCAGCGGGCGCAGCTTGCCTACGACCAGGCTGTGCAGCGGCTGAAGGAGCAGCAGGCCGAGACGAAGCGCCTCACTGCGGAGAAGAAGACCGCGGACAAGGCCGGCGTGAACGGTTCGAAGACGGTGCTGGACGCGCAGGAGCGTCTGCGGCAGGCGGACAAGAAGGTCGCCGAGCAGCAGCGGGACCTGGTGCGGGCTCGTTCGGATGCGGCCCGCCAGCAGGTCGAGGCGCAGCGCGCTGTGGCGGAGGCGCAGCGGAATGTCGCGCGCACGCAGGAGGACGGCGCCCGGTCGGTGGCGCGCGCGCAGGAGCAGCTGGCGGAGGCGCAGGCATCCGCCGCGGACTCGATCGCGTCGGCGCAGCGGCAGATCGCCTCGGCCGCGTTGCAGGCGGCCGGGGGGATCGATCAGGCGGCGATCGCGCAGGCCAAGTACCGGGAGGAGTTGGCGAAGCTCACCCCGGAGGCCCGGGAGACGATGCTCGCCTACACGGGCTTGCGGGATGCGTTCAGTGCGTGGTCGCGTTCGCTGCAGCCGCAGGTGATGCCGATTTTCACGCGTGCCCTGAACGGCATGAAGCGGTCCCTGCCGGGGCTGACGCCGTTCGTGCGGGAGGCCGCGGACGCCGTCCAGTCGCTCATGGACCGCGCGTCGGCCGAGCTGAAGAAGCCGTTCTGGCAGGACTTCAAGGACGACCTGCAGGGCGCGGTGAAGCCCGCCATCGAGGGCCTGGGCGTCTCGTTCGGGAACGTTTTCAAGGGCATGGCCGGCATTGTGGGCGGCTTCCTCCCGCACATGGACTCCATCTCGGAGCGGATGCAGCGGCTGACCGGCCGGTTCGCCGACTGGGGCGCGAGCCTCAAAGACAGCCCGGAGTTCCGGGACTTCCTGTCGTACAGCTCGGACATGGCGCCGAAGCTGAGCGGGGCCCTCAGGGAGATCGCTAGCGCAGTCCTGAAGATCTCGTCGGCCATGTCGCCGATCACTTCGATCGTTCTCGGTGTCGTCGAGAAGGTCGCCGAGGGGATCGGGTGGCTCGCGGAGAAGGCGCCGTGGCTGGTGCGGACGATCTACGGCATCGCGCTCGCCTTCACAGGGTGGCGGATAGCGATGGCGCTGTGGGCTGCCGTCACACGCGGCGCGGCGGTGGCGATGGCTCTGTTCAACGCGGCGATGGCACTGAGCCCGCTGACGTGGATCGTCATCGCGATCATCGCCGTGGTCGCGATCATCGTCGTGCTGTGGAAGAAGTGCGACTGGTTCCGCAACGCGATCAAGGGCGTCTGGAACGCCATCAAGGTCGCGGCGCTCGCCGTGAAGAACTGGTTCGCCGGTCCGTTCTCCCGCTTCTTCACCAAGACGATCCCGGCCGTGTTCCGCTCCGTCCTCGACTGGGTGAAGAGGAACTGGCCGTGGATCCTCGGCGCGCTCACCGGTCCGATCGGCCTCGCTGTCGTCTGGATCATCAAGAACTGGGACAAGATCACCGCCGGTTTGTCCGCCGGATGGGGCTGGCTGAAGAAGCACGTCCTCTTCCCGATCCGCGACTTCTTCACCAAGACCATCCCCGGCTGGGCGGGCACCCTGAAGGACAAGCTCGTCACCGCCTTCGACAAGGCCGCCAAGGGCATCGGTACAGCCTTCTCGGCTGTCCGGCAGGCTGCCCGCAAGCCTGTCCAATATGTCGTGGACGTCGTCTACAACAACGGCATCCGTGGCGTGTGGAACCGGGTTGCGGGCGCGTTCGGCGCGCCGAAGCTGAGCTACTACAAGTTCGCCTCCGGTGGTGTCATGCCCGGCTACACGCCGGGCCGTGACGTGCACAAGTTCGTGTCGCCGACCGGCGGGGCGCTCGAGCTCAGCGGTGGCGAGGCCATCATGCGGCCGGAGTTCACCCGCGCGGTGGGCTCCGGGTTCGTGCATTCCCTCAATGCGCTCGCGCGGTCGCGCGGGTCGCAGGGCGTGAAGGCAGCGCTGGCGCCGATGCTGGGCGGGAACCCTCGCACGCCGACGGACACCTCGCTGCGGTACGCCCGCGGCGGGGTGTTCCCGACGCAGCGGTTCGCGTCGGGCGGCATCTTCGGCTGGATCAAGGACCGGGCCTCCGACGCGGTCGGCGCCGGGTCAGCGGCCTGGAACAAGATCAAGGAGGGTGCGTCCTGGCTGGGCGACACCCTCGAATCGTCCGCGCGGGCGGGCGTGAAGAAGGTCGTCGAGCCGTTGCTGAAGCGGTTCCCCGGCATGGACACCGGCTTCGGGAAGCTGATCCGCCGCATCCCCAACAAGGTGATCGACGCCCTGTTCGGGTACAGCAAGGAGGCCGACAAGCGGGGCGGCAGCGGCATCGGCGGGCCCCGCATCCAGGCGGCGCTGCGCTGGGCGAAAACCCAGCACGGCAAGCCCTACCAGTGGGCGGGCAACGGCAACCCGAGCTGGGACTGCTCCGGGTTCATGTCGGCGATCGAGTCCGTCATCCGCGGGCAGAAACCGCACCGCCGGTGGGCGACGATGGCGTTCCGTGGGAAGACGGCCCCTCCGGGCTGGGTGAAGAACGGCAACAGCGCCTTCCGCGTCGGCATCACGAATGCGGGAGTGGGCCACACCGCGGGCACCCTCGGCAAGACCAACGTCGAGTCGAGGGGCGGCGACGGCGTCGTCGTCGGTAGCAGGGCGCGCGGCTACAAGTCGTCCCTGTTCACGGACTGGTACGGCTTCAAGCCGGGATCCTACGACTCCGGCGGCTACCTGCAGCCCGGGCTCAACCTCGCCTACAACGGCACCGGCCGGCCCGAGCCGGTGTTCACCACGCAGCAGGCGAACGCGCTCACCTCCCTCGCGGCGCGAGGCGGCGGGCAGCAGCTCGGCGACCTTCAGGTGTCGGTGTACGTCGGCGACCAGCAGATCACCGACATCGCCCGCGCGGAAGTCCGCACCGCCCAGGGCGAGCTCATCCAGGTACTCAACGCGGGCTGAGGAGGCGACCAGTGGCGATCCCCGGGAACTTCCTCTCCCCGACGACGGAGGCCGTCGACCCGAACATCTCCGGGTGGGCGGCGAAGCTGAATGCGACGCTGTCGAAGGGGACGGGCGGCCGGAACGGGGACGGCTGCCTGGTCGTCAAGAGCGTGGCGGCGGGCGAGATGCAGGCCCGCACCGTCTCCTCCTACCCGATCACGCCGGGCACCGTGTACTTCGCGTTCGCGGACGCGGCCGGGGTGAGCGCGGAGCGGATCGGTATCCGCTGGCTGTCGGCGGCGGGTGCGGAGGTGGCGGTGTCGTGGTCGCTGGCCACGCTCACCTCCTCCGCCAGCTGGCACCGTGTGAGCCTCGCCGCGGTGGCGCCGGCGGGGGCGGCGCAGGCGCAGGTGCTGCTGTCGTCGACGGAGGCCGGGGCGGCGGTCAACCACTACTGGGAGAACGTCTACCTCGGCTTGCCGGTCCGCACGACCGGCAACCTCTTCCCCTTCAACACCGAGTCCAGTGAGCTGGACGCCTCCGGGTGGACGGCCGTCGTGAACGCGACGATCTCCCGGCAGGTCCCGGTGATCAACTGGGCGGTCACGAACTACGTCGCCGGCGGCCACACGCTCGCCATGACGGCGGTCGCCGGCGGCAACGCCAGCATCCTCGCCGTCGACCGGCCGACGGTCACACCCGGGCAGGAGTACCTGGCCTACGCCTACCTGCAGCCGCCCGTCGTCACCGCGCAGGCGTGGATCGAGCTGCGCTTCTACGACAGCCTCGGCAACCAAATCCAGGCCACCCGCTCCACACTGGCGCCGCCGACCCCCGCCACCGGCATGTACCGGCAGCGGGCCTCGGCAAAAGCCCCCGCGAACGCGGCCACCTGCTCGGTCGCTGTGGGCCTCGACGGGGCGTCGGCCGGACAGGTGCTGCGACTGGAGACCATCGTCATCATGGCGGCCCCAGCAGTGCAGGCCGGCACGGTCCTGCCCTATGCCGACGCCACCTTCGAGCAGGGCGTCGCCGGGTGGACGGTCGCCTCCGGGGTGGCCGCGATCGCGCGCAGCAGCCCGTGGGGCAGCGCGGCCATCGACGGCTCCTACTCGATGCGCGTGTCGTCGTCGACCGCCACCACCTCGGTGCTGCGGTCGGCGCGGGCGCCGGTCACACCGGGCGTCAACTGGCGGGCCATCGTCCATGCCGGGGCGGACGTCCTCACCTGGACGTCCATCACGGTGCGGGTCCGCTGGTACGACGCCGCCAACACCGACCTGGGCGCGTCAACGGGAACCTCCTACGCGCTGCCCACCACGACCTGGTACGCGCTGGCCTCCGATGCGGTCGCCCCGGCCGGGGCCACGCAGGCGGCCGTCGAGGTCGTCGTCGTCGCGTCCGCGACGTCGAGCGTGCTGTTCATCGACAAGGTGGCGCTGTGGGAGGTGCTGCCCCTCACCGACGTGGCTGCGGATTCCGACGGCGGGTACGCCACGCTCACCCTGCGGGAGCTGCCCGTGGACGGCGAGGTGACCGTCTACCGGGTCGCGCAGGACGGCACCCGCACCCTGGTCCGCGGCACCGGCGGGCTCATCGACCGGCAGGTTCTCACATCCGACCTGCTGGTCGTCGAGGACCACGAGGCGCCGATGGGCGTGCCGGTCTACTACTGGATCGAGGTGTACGACGTCGGCGGCAGCCGTTCCACCCGCTCCTCCAGCACGATCACCCTCACCCTCGACATCAACGAAGCCTGGCTGAAGGACCCGGGAAATCCGCAGCGAAACGTGCGGGTGCTGGTGCAGCAGGCGCCGGACTGGCAGCGGTCCATCGAGCAGTCCCGGCATGTGGTGCGCGGCCGCCGCAACGCCGTCGTCCTCTCGGGTAGGCGGCAGGGCCTGGAAGGGGAGCTCGCGGTGTGGACGCGCTCCGACGACGAACGCCGCGCCCTGCACCAGCTCCTCGACTCCGGGCACACCCTGCTGTGGCAGGCGATGCCCGGCATGGGCGTGGCGGACATGTACGTGTCCGTCGGGCAGATCACCGAGACGCGCGTGAGCAGGCTCGCGCAGGAGATCTGGCGGGCCTGGTCGCTGCCGATGACCGAGCAGGACATGCCGGTCACGGTCGGCGTCAGCGGCGCCGCGGGCCGCACCTGGCAGGACGTGCTCGTCGAGTTCGCCACCTGGAACGACCTCATGGCCACCTACGCAACGTGGGAAGACGTCTTCCTCGACCGGCGGGGGTGAGCGTGTATCCCGTCTCCGACCGGTTCCTGGCCCGCATCGCCGAGTCCCACACGGTCGTCACCCGCGTCTCCCTGTTCCTCACGACGGGGGAGGTCATCGACCTGCCGCACACGGCCGGGTCGGTGACGGTGGACCGCGGGCAGGCGATCCGCCGCACCTGCACCGTCACCTGCCCCGACCCGTCGATCATCCCCCGCACGCCCTCTGACCAGCTCGCCACCTACGGGGCGCGGCTGCTGCTGCGGCGCGGCGTCGACTACGGCGACGGCACCGAAGAGCTGGTGCCGCTGGGGCTGTTCCGGCTGGACTCGGTGGACGGCGACGTCTCCGACGGGCCCGTCACCCTTCAGGGCAAGGACCTGTCCGCGATCGTCGCTGACGACAAGTTCACGGCGCCGTACACGGCGACCGGCACCGCGGTCGGTGCGGTCACCGCGCTGATCCGGCGTTCCCTGCCCGACGCGCAGGTCATCAGCACCGTCGTGGATGTCGGCATCGGCCGGCGGACGTTCGACGTTGAGGGCGACCCGTGGGCGGCTTGCCAGGAGATCGCCGCCGCCGCAGGCGCGGAGGTGTACGCCAACTCCGACGGCGAGTTCGCCATCGCCACCCTGCCGGACCTGCTCACCACCGAGCCCGCATGGGAGATCGCCGCCGAGGAGCACGGCGTGTACATCTCCGCCCGCCGCGCCATGAGCAGCGAGAACGTCTTCAACGGGGTGCTGGCGCGGGGGGAGAACGCCACCGAGGGCGTGCTGCCCGTCTCCTACCTGGCGACCGACGACGACCCGGGCTCGCCCACCTACTGGGGCGGACCGTTCGGCCGGCGGCCAGCGTTCTACAGCTCGTCCACGCTGATCTCCACCCTCAGCTGCCAGAACGCGGCCCAGCTGAAGCTGCTCGCGGCGAAGGCGCCCAACGCGTCCGGCGACATCACGGCCCTGCCGAATCCGGCGCTGGAGCCGGGGGACGTGCTGCGGATCCTCCACCCGGACGGCACCCGCGAGCTCCACCAGGCCGCCGCGTTCACCGTGCCGCTCGACGAGGCCGGGGACTTCCCGATCAGCACGATCGCGGCGAAGGAGGGCTCATGACGTCCGTGCCGCCGCCCGCCCACCGGGATCTGGCGTGGGCGGTCAAGCAGGCCGCGCGCAGGGTGGGGGAGCAGTCGCCGACCGTGCGCGGCTCCGACTGGCGGCAGGCCATCGTCCAGACCGTCAACACGGACGGCACCGTCACCACGGTCGACGGGATCGTCGCCCGCCGCATGCACGCCTACCTGGCGCCCGCCGAAGGCGACGTCATCGTCGTCTCCGTGTCCTCCGCAGGCGACTGGCTCGCTGCCGGCCGGATGGCGTCCGGCAGCGGCGCCTGGACACCCTTCACCCTGGCCGGGACGTGGACGCCGAACGCCAACTACTACACCCCGGCGTACCGCGTGAACGGGGACGGCACCGCGAGCCTGTGCGGGCTGGCGGGCATGTCGGGCGCCCTCACCTCCGGCATGGTCGTCGCCACCCTCCCCGCGCCCGCGCGGCCGGCGAAGAACGTCCGCGTCACCGTGCAGGTCGCCGTCGGCTACTTCGGCGTCATGACCATCGCCAGCACCGGCGAGATCACCCTGAACGACTTCAACCCCACCCCGCCGGCGACCGGCGGCAAGTACGTGCAGTTCGACACCTTCAGCAGATACCGGCTCGTGTAAGGGAGCAGCATGGCCACCACGGATGACTACGGCCAGGGCGTCAGCATCGCCTCCCTCGCCGACGCCCCCAACGCGGAGGCGCTCGCGAAGAACATCGCGAACGCCATCGTCAGGCAGACGGTGATGAAGTTCGCCTCGGCGTCGAACCGCAACGCCACGATCACGTCGCCCGAAGAGGGCATGTTCGCGTGGCTGAAGGACACCGACCTCCTCACCGTGTACTCGGGGAGCGCCTGGCTGCCGTTCCTCGGCAGCACCGTCGGCGACAAGAAGAACGACGCCTACGAAGCGAAGGGCACGTCGTACTCGACCGCCTTCTCCGCGGGCAGCTACGAGCACTGCGGCGCCTCCTGGGTCGCCCCCCTCTCCGGCAAGGTGAAGATCACCGTCGGTGCGCGGGTCCAGAACTCCTCCACCGCCGGCTCGCTGATCTCCCCGGAGACCCGGCAGGGCTCCACCATCGGCTCCGGCGCCATCGTCGAGACGCCCACCGACAGCATCGGCTTCTCCCACTACGGCGTCACCTACGCGCGCGGCACCGCAGCCCACCTGCTGACCGGCCTCACACCCGGCGCCTCCTACAACACGCGCCTGCTCCACCGTTGCTCGGTCACCGGCGAGACCGCCTACTTCGCGTTCCGCGAGGTCATCGTCGAACCCGTCTCCTAACCCCACCCGCCCCGAGCCCGCGCCCGGGCAATCCCACCTGGAGGCCTCATGGCCAAGACCGGACCGCAGAAGATACCCGGCGCATCGCAGGCGTACTTCTACGGCAACGGCCGCTACAGCGGCTCCAACATGGAGGTCAACTGCGGCGTCGTTCACACCACCGAGGGCATGTCCCTGCCCTCCTACAGCGGCGGGTCGATGGCGCCGACCGTGACGGGCGTGCCCAACATGAAGGACCGCACGATCCGCTGGTACCAGCACTTCGACGTCGACGAGTCCGCACGCGCCCTCGCGAACAAGCTAGGCGGCGTCGAGACGAACACCGCGAACGCCTTCCAGATCGAACTGGTCGGCACCTGCGACGACAAGTACGCCAAGACGTGGTCCGGGAAGAAGGCCGGCGTCGACTACATCCACTGGCCGACCGCCCCCGAGTGGGCGCTCGCCGAGGTGGCGTGGCTGGTCCGCTGGCTCAACCAGAACCACGGCGTCCCGCTCACCTGCGTGAAGGACTGGCTGGCCTACGGCAAGGACTCCCGCCGCCCGGGCGTCACCCCGGCGTCCTACGGCGCCAGCCCGGCCCGCATGTCCATGAGCGCTTGGCGCTCCTTCAAGGGCTGGTGCGGCCACCAGCACGTGCCGGAGAACGACCACGGCGACCCGGGCTCGATGAACTTCGCCCGCGTCATCGCCATCGCCAAGGGCCAGCAGGCCCAACCCCCCAAGGAGGACGACATGCCCACCCCCTACGACCTCTGGGCCTACAAGGGGCGCGGCGAGAAGCGCGACGCCTACGCCTACCTGCGCAGCACCGAAGCCAGCGTGAAGACGCTGACCACGCAGGTGGCCGCGCTCACGGCCACCGTCAACAAGCTGGCCCAGCTCGCCGGGTCCGACGTCGACACCGACCGCGTCGTGGCCGCCGTCGAGAAGGCCATCGCCGACGCACTCGCGGATGCGGGTAGCGCATGACCGTCATCGACTACGAGCCGTATCGGGTGATGACCTCATGAGCCCACGCCAGCATGTCCTCGATGCGCTGCCCGTTGGGCTGGAATTTCACCCACAGCTCCAGGTTCTCCAAGCGGTTGTCCTGCTTGTCGCCGTTCTTGTGGTGAACGTTCTCGCCAGGGAGCAACTCCCTTCCAAGGTGCTGCTCCATAACAAGCCTGTGCTCAAGGACCCAGAGGCGCTCGCCGACCGCGTCCTCACGACGCACTCGGACGTATCCGGCCTTGGTTATGTACCGCCCTTCCATCTGACGTCGCCCGCGCTTGACTCCGGGGCTGCCGCGACCCGGACCAGCAAGCGGGTCGCCGTATCGCCTCATCCGATGAGCATGTCCGTTGCAGTAGCCAGACCTGCGTTCCTTCAGCTCGCAGCCCTCGACGCGGCAAGCGGGGCGGTCGGGCCTATGTAGCCACCAGTACTGGTAGCAGCGCTGACACAGCTTGCGCGTCTTGTTGTGAACTGGCCTGTTGCATCCGGACTCTGAGCAAGTCTCACCGACAGTATCCATGAAAGGATTGCACCGTCTTGGACATCCATTACGATTGCGAGTTCCTGGAGGACGGCCGCACCATCGAGCTGATCTCCATCGGCATGGTGTGCGACGACGGCCGCCAGTACTACGCGGTCAACCGAGACATGCCCGTCCGGAAGATCCGCAAGCACAAGTGGCTGATGGAGAACGTCGTCCCCCACCTGCCCAAGGGGCAGGGCGACATGCGCAACAGCATGTCCAAGCGGTGGCTGTTCCACTACGGCGACCCCCGCGTGAAGCCGCACAAGGTCATCGCGGACGAGGTCATGGAGTTCATCCGTGCCGCAGGACCCGACGTCGAACTGTGGGCCAACTACGGCGCCTACGACCACGTCTGTCTCGCGCAGCTCTGGGGCCGCATGATCGACCTGCCCGAGGGCGTCCCCATGTTCACCCACGACATCCAGCAGGAGCGATCCCGCCTCGGGCTGCGCTGGGACGAACTCCCGCAACAGGAGTCCGGAGAGCACAACGCCCTCGCGGACGCACGCCACAACCAGACCGTCCGGCGCTGGCTCGCCGAACAGGAAGCGAGAACCGCATGAAGATCTTCGGCAGAGAGCCCGCTCTCATCATCGCGTCGGTGTCCGCCGGCCTGTCCCTGCTCGTCACGTTCGGCTTCGGTCTGTCCGCCGAGCAGGCCGGCGCCATCGTCGCCGGCATCTCCGCGGTGTTCGCCGCGGTCACCGCAACCGTCACCCGGCCCATCGCGCCCGGCGCGTTCACCGGTCTCGTCGCCGCTGTCGCCGCACTCCTCGCCGCCTACGGCCTGGACCTGTCTGCCGAGAAGATCGGCGCCATCAACGCGGTCGTCCTCGCCGGGCTCACCCTCCTGACCCGCGGCCAGGTGTCGCCGTCCAGCCCGTCCACGCCCGCCACGGCCGAACCTCCCCGGACGGTCTGATGCCCTGCCGTGCGGCCCGGCGCGTCTACAAGGCCCTGGGCCGCCGCGGCTGCTTCCTCGCGATCCTCGGCACCGGCAAGACCTGCTGGGGTGTCAGCTTCCTCATCGCCCCACCCGACGACCACGGCCTCCAACTCCTCACCCAGTTCTGCGGGCTCCGCCACTGGTCCTGGCTGTGGATCACCTGCGGGCTCGTCACCTTCGGCTCCGCGTTCCTCCGCGTGGGCCGCGACTGGTTCGGCTTCGTGGCCGCCTTCATACCCCCCACCGTGTGGGCACTCGCCTACACCGTCGCCGTCATCTCCGGCGATTACAGCCGCGGCGGATTCGTCGCACTCTGGTACCTCACCTCGCACTGCGGGGTCATCTTGTGGGCGAGCACGGTGCCCGAGTACTCGGTCCCCCCAGCACCCCGGTCGCCACGGAGAGGCAAGG